>Ga0224512_10004961_pt1 | contig 11090 bp, 7 predicted proteins | sample SF_May12_sed_USG_4_FD_169103 | JGI IMG/M metagenome (GOLD analysis project Ga0224512, IMG submission 169103) | Sediment microbial communities from San Francisco Bay, California, United States - SF_May12_sed_USGS_13 | ecosystem: Environmental > Aquatic > Marine > Sediment | place: USA: California...
TACCCCATTGTTTCAATTGGAGTTACTGATAATTCGCGCAAGTATACAGCAGCCCCACAGGGCCCCGAATATCCCCATGGGGGGGGAAATCAGCTGTCGGTAGCCTAGTGGTTTCCATAATTAAATCAGATACATTCCCCCTTTGGGGGTATTCGAAGAGCCCCGCTGAGTGGATAGCATAGCCGCTTGTTAATCATGGCCCCTGCCCGGCGCGCCTTCAGCCGCGCACGGTACGGTGCGCATAACGAGGCAGACTATGTCGGAATTGTACGACTCGAATTTTTCCAGCGGTGTGGCGGCCTTCGAGGCCAAGAACTTCTCCCTTGCCATGCGGCTGCTTTCACCCCTGGCCGAGGGCGGTAATCCTGATGCCCAGCACCGCATTGCGATTATGTGCCAGAACGGGCTGGGCGTGGTCCGCAACGAGAAGATGGCGTACGAGATGATGCGTGCGGCGGCCGATCAGGGGTTTGCCCTGGCGCAGCACGGCCTGGGGTTCATGTACCTCGAGGGGGACTGCGTGGAGCAGGACAGTGCCGCGGCCGTCGAATGGTTCCGCAAGGCATCAGAGCAGGGCCTGGCCGGTTCGCTTACTACCCTGGCAAAGATGTACGAGGAGGGTAACGGTGTGGAAAAAGATCCGGAGATGGCCAGGAAGCTTTATGCCCAGGCAGGGTTCGATTTCTGAAAGCGTTCATCGCGTCAATGACTGAGCGGTTCGATTGAGATGGATCTGTCAGCTGAAGATGCCCTGCGGATCAACGTCCTGTTGGCAGGTCCCATAGAGGCTGTCCGCATCGATGAATCCAGTATGACCCTGTTTGCACTCTCCGAGAAGGGGGAGGCCAGGGTAAAGCTGAATCCCAACTGCCGGGATGAATCCTACCTGCGCCGTGTGCGTGAGGCGCTCTCAAGCCACGTACTGGGCTCGCCCGGCGGTTACCCTGTCTACCTGAAACGCTGGACGCGTATGGGGCAGACCCGGCACGGGATGCTCGAGTCATTGCTGTTGCTCGGCGAACCCGAGGCCGTTGCGGCCGTCGTAAACGCAAGCGGGATAGATTGCGAGATCGCCCGGCGGGCCTGGTGGGCGTCGCAGTCAGCAGAAAATGCACGCTGCATGCTCCGGCAGAAAGCGGTTGCGGAAGGCGAGATGGGTTCCATGCTGGCGGATTTCCTGGTGGAATTCCTGCCTTTCGAGGAGGAAGCAAAAGACGTGATAGCCTCGGTGCGGCTGGTGTTGCAACCTGGCCTGATCAGTACTGAGGTCAGGCAGAAGATCTGGGAAAAGGGTAAACACAAGAACGCCTATTATGTCGGTTTTCTTCATGGAACCCCGGATGACCTGCCGGACAAGCCGGAGCCACACCCTGGATGGGAGCAGGCACGGGCGAAGCTCGAGGACTTGTGTGCCAGTGACAACCCCTATGCGGTTCAGATATGCCGTTTGCTGAGTGCCGAAGGTCAGGGTTTTCTGGGAACCGTTGAGACAGTGCTCGAGAAGCCATCCAACCAGGATGTGGTCGTTGAACTGTTGCAGGCGATTTCGGCTTATTTCGGCACGCTGCGCATGGACAGACACCGGTATGATGATATGGAAGCAATCCTGCGAGGCATTGATAAGGACCTTGAGGCATACCACGAGCGGGGAAGCGCGCTCGGCGATGTGCTGGCGACGTTGCCTGAACTGGAGCAGCAGCTGCGTGCGATGCTGGTGCTTTCGAATGTGGATGAGCCGCTGGTCAACCCGATTTTCTCGCGCACCGATGCCATCGGTTCCGTGATGCGCAAGAAGCTGAAGCCGGTCAGCGAGCCGCTGCAGGAGCAAATCAACATTCTGAGAAAGTAAGGTATAGTCACTTTTCTCTGTAATACCCGGCCATCACTGCTCGAACATTCCGTACCGGCTGACTGCACTGCATATATATTCGGACATCTTTTTGGACTGCAGACTCTGTAAATGAAATTTCTACCTGTTTTTATGGATGTGAATGGCCGACCTTGCCTGGTCGTTGGTGGCGGCAAGGTCGCGGCGCGCAAGGTTGCCTTGCTGAAACGCTCGGGTGCGGATGTCACGGTGGTGGCGCCCGCCTTGTGCGAAGAACTTGAAAAACTGCGGGATGAAGGTGGAATTCAGCATGATGCCAGGGAATTCGAAGACCATGATGTCCATGACAGAGTGCTGGTTATCGCGGCTACAGATGACGAAGGCGTAAATCGCAGGGTTTCCGAGCTGGCCACCAGCAGGCGGATACCGGTCAATGTGGTGGATACCCCCGGGCTCTGCAGTTTCATCGTCCCGTCAATCGTCGACCGATCCCCGGTGCAGGTTGCCATCTCTACAGGGGGTGCATCACCGGTGCTGGCACGGCTGTTGCGAGCTCGCATCGAGAGCTTCATTCCCTCGGCCTATGGCCGGCTTGCGTCGCTGGTCGACGAGTACCGGCACAAGGTGAAGGAGCGGTTTGCAGAATCGGACCAGAGACGTTACTTCTGGGAGAGCGTCTTGCAGGGGCGGGTGGCGGAATTGCTGTTTGCCGGACGCTTTGATGCGGCGCGCACTGCGCTGAAAGAAGCCATTGAAGACACCGACCAGTCCTATGAGAGCCGGGGTGAGGTCTACCTGGTGGGTGCAGGACCCGGTGATCCGGACCTGATAACCTTCCGTGCATTACGCCTTATGCAGCAGGCAGATGTCGTGGTCTATGACAGACTGGTTTCTCAGCCAGTACTAGACCTGGTGCGGCGTGACGCCGATATGATCTATGCCGGTAAGGAACGTGATAATCACACGCTCTCGCAGGAGAGCATTAACGAACTGCTGGTAAGGCTGGCCAACGAGGGCAAGCGTGTGCTGCGCCTGAAGGGAGGGGATCCGTTTATTTTCGGCCGCGGCGGTGAAGAGATCGAAACACTGGCAGAGGAGGGTATTCCCTTCCAGGTGGTGCCCGGAATCACGGCAGCTGCAGGCTGTGCATCCTATGCAGGTATACCGCTGACTCACCGTGACTATGCGCAGTCATGTATCTTTGTCACAGGGCACCTGAAGGACGGCAGTGTTGACCTTGACTGGGAAACGCTGGCCAAACCCGCCCAGACCGTCGTGTTCTATATGGGGCTGCACAGTATTGAAATAATCAGTCGGGAACTCATTGCGCACGGTCTTCCGGAATCCATGCCGGTTGCACTGGTGCAGAAGGGCACTACACCGGAACAGCGTGTTTTTATCGAAACCGTTGGATCATTACCTGTCCTGGTGGAGAAGAAAGTGCTTAAACCGCCAACGATAATTATTGTTGGTGAGGTGGTTAGGTTACGAGATAAGTTGGATTGGTTCAATTCTCAGAATACTTAACAGGCAAATGTTTACCTATTAGGTATTACGAATCTCCAGTTGTAGTATCAAGTACTCTTGCATATGCCTGAGTATTTATTAGCTTAGTTATGCAAATATCATGATAAATATATTTAACGACATAAAGGGAAATGTCGAGCTAGAACAAACGATCATGCGTATCGTTCTTGTCATGCTTGGGTGTATATATGCAGTAGTACTCGTAGAAATAGACTTAATAGAATTTAATTACTCAAGCACAATATTTATTGTTGGGTATATATACATCGTAGTTTCATTGATGATATTTATTTATGTGTATAAAAACCCTGTCAGTGGTGGTTTGAGACATATAATCTTCATGACTCTGGATATAGCAGTTATAAGTCTGGTTATGCACTCATTTGAAGGTTATGGAGTTCCGTTTTTTGCTGAATATCTTTGGTTAACTGTAGGGAACGGGTTTAGATATGGGTATAAAGTAACAGTCTTATGTGCCCTGTTAACGTTCTTTGCGTTTATATTGGTAGTTGTTTCAACGCAATACTGGTTAGATCAGCCATTGCTGATGGTGACTTGTCTGATACTGTTATCGGTGATTCCTCTATATGTTGCTATTATGCTTAAACGCTTACAAATTGAAAAGCAAAGAGCTGAGATTGCTAATCATGAGAAGTCCCGTTTTATTGCAAACATAAGCCACGAAATCAGGACTCCGCTGAATGCCGTGGCGGGGTTCAGTCAGTTGCTGAATGACGCTCATGATGAGGCGTATATGAAGCGTCTTATCAGGGGTATCCAGAGCTCGGCGCGCAGCCTCACACTGCTGGTTGATGGTGTTCTTGAGTTCTCCAGGATCGAGGCCGGGTGTATCGAGGTAGAGAGCAGGCCGTTTGAAATGGAAGCGCTGCTGGATAGCATCAATAGTGTATTCACGCTGCAGGCCGAGGAAAAAGGCGTTCAGTTTTCCTGCGATATTGATTCAAGGGTCCCGCCCGTTATCCTTGGTGATGTTAATCGCCTGCGCCAGATTCTCGTGAATCTGGTTGGCAATGCCATGAAATTCACAGACACGGGCTATATCAGATTGTGGGTGTCGAAACAGCATGACCAGCAGCAGGGCAGCATTATCCGCTTTGAGGTTCAGGATAGCGGGATCGGGATCAGGGAGGATATGCAACCTTATATCTTCGATCGCTTTCGTCAGGCAGATGATTCTGCCCAGAGGGCACATGGTGGCGCCGGACTGGGAACGGCAATAGCCAGTCATCTGGTCGAGTTGATGGGCGGGCAAATAGGGCTGGAAAGCGAGTATGGACAGGGAAGTACCTTCTGGTTCACCATTCCGTGCCTGCCTGCTCCAGATGTGGATTTATCTGGAGCAGATGATCTAGACCAGGCAGTAGCAGGCCATCTGCCGGGTGAAGGTAATGGAATCCGGATCCTGGTTGCGGAGGATAACGAGATGAACCGGCATGTTTTCAGGGGAATGCTCAAGAAGCTGGGTGTTACGGCAAGTTTTGCCGAATCGGGTCAAATTGCCCTCAGGAAACTCCTGCAGGATAAATTTGATCTCGTCATGCTCGATATCCAGATGCCCGGCATGTCGGGATTCGACGTCATCAGTCAGTACCACGAGGACACGGACGCTTCTGAAAGAATTCCGATAGTCATCGTGACGGGGGATGCGACTGCAGAGATCAGGGATCAGTGTGACCAGCTGGGGGTCAGTCGCTTCCTGGCCAAGCCGGTTGAATTGAACGAGCTACGGCGCGTCGTCTCCGAACTGGTCTGTTTCAGAGACGAGGCGCCCGTCCCTGTGTGAGGCCTGTCCGAGCCGGAGTGTTCTGATGTCTGGTGCAGCCATGACAATGTATCTGCTTTCCATCGAACAGCATTGAAGACGACTTGATCCATATATGACAACAAAAACAAGATTCGCTCCCAGCCCGACCGGTTATTTGCACGTAGGTGGTGCACGTACAGCGCTGTTTTCATGGCTGCATGCCCGTAAGCACGGTGGAAGATTTGTCCTGCGTATCGAGGATACGGATCTCGAGCGCTCAACGGTAGAGTCCGTCAACGCTATCCTGGAGGGTGTCACCTGGCTGGGCCTGGAGTACGACGAGGGACCTTTTTACCAGACCCAGCGTTTTGACCGCTACAACGAGGTTATCCAGGAACTGATCGACAAGGACCTAGCCTATTACTGCGAATGTCCCAAGGAGCGTCTCGAGTTGCTGCGGGAACAGCAAATGCAGCGCAAAGAAAAGCCCCGCTACGACGGTCATTGTCGTGCGCGCCAGGTCGATCCCACAAAACCGCACGTGGTCCGGTTTCGCAATCCGCCTGAGGGTAGTGTGATAGTCGATGATCTGGTTCGCGGGAAGGTCGCATTCCGGAATGATGAGCTCGATGATCTGATTATCCGCCGCACCGACGGGTCGCCCACATACAATCTGACTGTCGTTGTAGATGACGCCGACATGGGGATCACCCATGTCATTCGCGGTGATGACCACCTCAATAACACGCCTCGGCAGATCAACATTCTGGAGGCCCTGGGCAAGACGCCACCCCGGTATGCGCATGTGCCGATGATCCTCGGTGACGACGGATCGCGACTGTCCAAGCGCCACGGTGCGGTCAGTGTAATGGAGTATCGCAACCAGGGGGTGCTGCCGGAGGCCCTGTTGAATTACCTGGTGCGCCTGGGCTGGTCGCATGGTGACCAGGAGATCTTCTCGCTGGACGACATGATTGAACTGTTTGATATCGAGAAGGTGAACCGGGCAGCATCAACCTTTAACACTGACAAGCTCCTGTGGCTGAACCAGCACTACATCAAGCACGGTGACCCGGCACGGATTGCCCATCTGCTGAGTCCCCACCTGGGTGATCAGGGTATTGACCCGGCATGCGGCCCCAACCTGGTGGATGTCGTGGTAGCGCAGCAGGAACGTGCCCAGACGCTGGTCGAGATGGCCAAGATCAGCGTGTTCTTCTACAAGGACTTTGATGCCTACGACGAAAAGGCCGCCAAAAAACACCTGAGACCGGTCGCCAGGGAGGCGCTGGAGAAGGTGCGTCATGCGCTGGCCGAGCTGACAGTATGGACGCCGGAAAGCCTGCACCAGGCGGTTGTTGCCGTGGCCGAATCCCTGGAGCTGAAGCTTGGCAAGGTCGCCCAGCCACTGCGCGTGGCCATCGTCGGCAGGGCCGCCTCTCCGGGCATCGATGTGACCCTGCACCTGGTCGGTCAGCCGGCCTGCCTGCGCCGGATCGACAGGGCGCTGGACTATATCGCGCAACGCGCAACTGAAAACTGACGGGATGGAATGTAAGGGTGCAATCTTATGAATGACACCGGGTCAGCCTCGCCTGGCAACTTTATCCGCAATATCATCGATGCCGACCGGCAGGCCAGCAAGCATGACGGCCGGGTGGCCACACGTTTTCCGCCGGAGCCGAATGGCTACCTGCACATCGGCCATGCGAAATCGATTTGCCTGAATTTTGGCGTTGCCAGGGATTACCAGGGCACTTGCAACCTGCGTTTCGACGACACCAACCCGCACAAGGAAAACATCGAATACGTTGAGGCGATCAAGGAGGATATCCGCTGGCTCGGCTACGACTGGGGAGACCGCCTGTTCTTTGCATCTGACTATTTCGAGCCGCTTTACGCGTTTGCCTGCGAGCTGATACGCAATGGCAAGGCCTATGTCTGCGACCTGACGGCCGAGCAGATACGTGAATTCCGCGGCACCCTGACCGATGCCGGTAGTGACAGTCCCTACCGCGACCGTTCGGTCGAGGAGAACCTGGACCTGTTCGCACGCATGCGCGCGGGTGAATTCGAGGACGGGGCACGGGTATTACGGGCCCGGATCGACATGAGTTCACCGAACATGAACCTGCGCGATCCCACCCTGTACCGCATCCGTCACGGTGTCATCCATCACCAGACCGGGGAGGCATGGTGCATCTACCCGATGTATGACTTCACCCATCCGATATCGGACGCGCTGGAAGGCATCACGCATTCCATCTGTACCCTGGAGTTCGAGGATCACCGGCCCCTGTATGACTGGGTGCTGGACAACGTCTCGGTCTCCTGCCATCCGCAGCAGATCGAGTTCTCGCGGCTGAACCTGCAATACACGGTCATGAGCAAGCGCAAGCTCACCCAGCTGGTCGAGGATGGTTTTGTTGAGGGCTGGGACGACCCGCGGATGCCGACGCTTGCCGGGATGCGCCGGCGCGGTTACACGCCGGCCTCGATCCGCGACTTTTGCGACCGCATCGGGGTCACCAAGTCGGAGAATTCTGTGGAGATGGGGATGCTTGAATACAGCATCCGCGAGGACCTGAATGCCCGTGCCCCACGTCGCATGGGTGTGATACATCCGCTGAAGGTGGTTATCCTGAACTACCCGGAGGGCCGGGTGGAGCAGCTGCAGGCAGCGAACCATCCCCAGGATGAATCGATGGGGCAGCGGGAGTTGCCTTTCACCCGTGAGCTGTACATCGATCGCGAGGACTTCCGCGAGGAGGCCCCCAAAAAGTTCAAGCGGCTGGTGTCCGGCGGCGAGGTGCGCCTGCGCAACGCCTACGTGATTCATTGCGAGGAGGTCATCAAGGATGTCGACGGCAACGTCATTGAGCTTCATTGCAGCTACGATCCGGCGACCCTGGGGGCGAATCCCGAGGGCCGCAAGGTCAAGGGTGTCATTCACTGGGTCTCGGCAGCGCATGGCCTGGAGGCGGAAGTGCGCCTCTATGACCGCCTGTTCACCCACCCCAGTCCGGATTCGGCCCGGGACGGCAAGGACTTCCGCGAGTACCTGAATCCCGATTCCCTGCGCACGGTGACCCGCTGCATCGTGGAACCGAGCCTGGCGGATGCCCGTCCCGGCGACCAGTTCCAGTTCGAGCGTGAGGGTTATTTCTGCATCGATATGCGGCTGTCGGGCGGATCTTCCCTGGTGTTCAACCGCACCGTGACCCTGCGCGACTCCTGGGCGAAGATCGAGCAGCAGCAAAAGGCCTAGCCCGCCGTTCTCGCCGGGCGGCGAAAAAAGGGTACATTCTGGTTATTATTGCCGCAGGAATACAGCTGGGTGAAAAGGTGCAAAAAGCGGAATGTCCCCTTTTTTTCTTTTACGTTATAATCTTGACAGTGGCGGGTGCCTGACGTAAATTGCGCGCTTCGTTTTCTGGGGCCATAGCTCAGCTGGGAGAGCACTTGCATGGCATGCAAGGGGTCGGCGGTTCGATCCCGCCTGGCTCCACCAGACAAGCGAGGGCCGGTTAACCGGCCCTCGCTGTTTTTTGTAATACGTCCCCATCGTCTAGTCGGCCTAGGACACCGCCCTTTCACGGCGGTAACAGGGGTTCGAATCCCCTTGGGGACGCCATATAAAGAAACCCGCCTTGTGCGGGTTTTTTTATATGGCTCTCTGAGGGGTCAGCAAAACCCCTTCGGTTCGACCAAATCGTCGGGAGCGATTTGGAACATCGCGCAGCGATGGCCCGCAGGGTGGAGGGCATGGATGCCCGGAATAATCCCCTTGGGGACACCATATAAAGAAACCCGCCTTGTGGGGGTTTTTATTTTACGGATGCATGAAGCTGCAGCAGTAAGGGCCTAGTCCTTCCTCAGCCGGTCGCTCACCGCGATCGGTGTGGGGTAGCGCAGCATGATCAGGTAGGAGGACACAATGAAGGTGATCAGCGTGGTCGTCTGGATCAGATAAGAGGCCTTCAGCCCGATGGCGCCGGCATTGAGCGCAAGCACGGCAATTAACAGTGAAAACTCGCTGACCTGTCCAAGACGAACACCCACTTCGTTCGACAGCCCCCTGGACTCGCCGGAACTGGCAAGCAGCCTGGTGAAAACGAGGGGCTTGAATACCAGCATCAGTGTGGCCAGCAGTGTGGCCGGCAGGAAGACTTCCGGAAGAATCCGGATATCGAAACCCGCCCCCAGTGAGAAAAAAAACATGATCAGGAAGAAATCCCGCAATGGCTTGAAACTTTCCGCGATGAACCGTGCTATGGGGTTGGTTGCCATGGAGACGCCGGCAATAAAGGCACCGATCTCGTAGGAGATCCCCAGTGTCTCCGCCAGTTGCGCCATGCCGAGGCACCAGCCGATGGCGACCAGGAAGACATACTCCTGGATGGTGTCGAAGCGCCGCATCAGGGGCAGCAGGACATAGCGCTCGAACAGGAAGGCCACCAGCACCAGCAGGGGGACGGCGATGGCAAAGGTGCCGATCCTTCCCCATTCCACACCCGTTGTCGACAGCCCCTCCAGGAACATCAGGATTGCGATCGCGAATATATCCTGCAGGAGCAGGATACTGATCATGACCTGGCCGACGTGTCGATGGTGGAGGGCGGTTGTTGGCAACAGTTTCAGGCCGATGATGGTGCTGGAGAACATCATGACTGAACCGATAATGAGGCTCTCGTAGAGGCTGAATCCGAAACCCAGTCCGATCAATGTTCCGGTAGCGCCGAATGCCAGGGAGCTGATAACGGTGACCATAACGGCCTCACGCAGCATTCTGACCAGTTGTGCTGGTTGCAGGTTCAGTCCAAGCAGGAACAGCAGAAAGATGATCCCGATATGACCGATCTGCTGGATGGTGGAGGGATCGTTGACCAGTTTGAATCCCCAGGGCCCGGCCAGGCCGCCCAGCAGGATGTAGGCGACAAGCAGTGATTGACGGGCAAATAACGCGATGCCGGCGAAGATGGCCGCACCGGTGAAGATCAGGAATATCGAGAATATGATCGGGTCATCGTGCATCAGAACCTGATCGTATAGTCCCTGAGGGATTAAATAAAGCCGTGGAGGATACTATTGAAGGGTAGGTCACGTGAATGCCGGCCAGCGCTCCGCACAGGCCGCTGACCGGTATTCCCGCGAGTGTCGTCTATTTCAGGATGTCGTACAGCGCCGGCAACGTGTAAACCGGCTGGTCCTTTGCAACCGTCGAGATCTCCTCGGGTGGTGTGACTTCCAGTGTCTGCAGCAGCTGACCGGTTCCCGCGAGGATCCTGTAGGTCGCAAAGCTCAGTGCGTTGATGCTGTTGGCATGGTCGATGCGTGCCGTGAACAGTTCGTTCTCCGAATCCAGCAGGTCGAGGAGTGTGCGCTGGCCGATATTGAACTGCTTCTTGTAGGCGTCGCGTGCCTGCTGGCTCGCATCCACGTGAATCCTGAAGTTATCCAGCTGCTGCTTTGCCGTCTGGTAAGCATGCCATGAGAGCTGAATACTTTCGATGACCTGCCTGCGGGTGTTGTTCTTGACCTCGACGGCCTCGTTCAGCAGGTAGGCGGTTTCCTCGCGGCGCGCCATGTCCCGGCCACCTTTGAGGTTGTAGCGACCCCGCACCATGATCTGGCCGTCCCGGTTGGGGCCGGGTATGCCGTCCAGGTCATCGTTCTCCGAGCCGCTGACCTCCAGGTGGAAGCGTGGGTAGAACAGTGCCCTGGCGGCCTTCTGCTGCATACGCGCGGCCTCGACATCGGCCTCTGCTGACATCAGCGTCGGGTGGTTGGCGAGCGCCATGGCGATTGCATCCTCCAGGGTCGCCGGGAGTTGACTTTCGATGTCCGCGGGCTCAGTCAGGCCCTCGGGCTTCTTGCCGACAATGCGCTCGAAACTGAACAATGCATCGCGCAGGTTGTTTTCCTCGGCCATCAGGTTGGTGCGTGCCAGGGCGAGCCGACCCAGTGTCT
>Ga0224512_10004962_pt1 | contig 11090 bp, 12 predicted proteins | sample SF_May12_sed_USG_4_FD_169103 | JGI IMG/M metagenome (GOLD analysis project Ga0224512, IMG submission 169103) | Sediment microbial communities from San Francisco Bay, California, United States - SF_May12_sed_USGS_13 | ecosystem: Environmental > Aquatic > Marine > Sediment | place: USA...
GTCGCCCGACAAGGTCACCCAGGAAATAATGCTGTGGGACTTGCGAGCCCGTGATATCGCCGTGCTGTCGGCAACCGAAACCGACCTCGAACTGCTTTCGGACCCCCCCAACGATTCACTGCGGATTCTGATCCGTGACGTTTTGGCCAAGGTTGCCACCCACGTCGAGATGGTCGGCGCAGCCGCCATCCCGCTGGCGCCCTCGGCGACCCCATCGACGCCGAGCCTGCCCTATGTTGAGGTCGAGGAGGACGAAGAGGCATTTGACGACAGCGATGTCGTGGTCGAGCTGATCCCCCCATCGAAGGTTGACCCATTCCGCAAGGGGCGGATCACTCCGGCGCTCTGAGGGCCCTCCAGATCGCTTGGGCGACCGCAAACGCTTCGCCGGCCGCTACCACCGCTGACCCCACCTTTTGGCCTTGGCCTGCCACTTCGAGAAGTGCCGTCACGATCCGCGCTTCGCCGGCTTCGCCCCTTTGAACAGCGATCAGGTCGGCCTCCACGCCCAGCAGCTCTGCCAGCGCCGCCACGATGGCCGTATCCATCCCGTCCGGACTGGTGCTCACCTGGCGGGAGACCGAGACATCCCCGACCCTCACCCGTACGGCAATCCCCTTGCGCCCCTCTTCGACGGATACGCTCTCGAGTTCCATCGCCGCAACCGGTTCGGCCGGAAGCGGCTCAGCCAGCACCGGCTCAGTCAGCAGCGAGGGGCCCGGCTCGGCGTGCTGAGCCACTCCGGGCATCGGCAACACATCTCCGCCGGCACCGCCGCCCTGGGCGGCACCTGGCGGCGGCGGAGGTCCCGGCTGAGACGACGCGGCCGTATCGCGCACCGCTTCGACGACTCCGCGGCCGGATTCCTGTTCCGCCGACTGATCGGCGGCACGATGTGATCGCATTCCGTGATTGGCCAGCACTCGTTCCACTTCGCGGCCAACGGACTCAACGTCGGCTCCAGCCGCCAGCTGAACGCGGACGCCTTGCGGGGCGACCTCGTTGCCTTCGAGCTCGGCCGAGGCAATACCCTCGATCTCGAGCAGTTCAGTACGCAGAGAATCAGCCAGAAGCCACCCCTGATCCCGCAATTTCGCGCCTGAAGCGGCGCCGCCACTGCAAATACGCCACTACATCGGACGGACGGAGCTTGGGATCGGAACTTCCATAGGCGGTGGCTGTTCGCCAAGCGGTGTAGGTGGCGTCAGGGATCGGAAGCCACGGCCGTCGGGTCCACCAAGCACGCGGCGCCAACGCCGCCCCTGCTCGTAACGCCTCCCCCCAGAGCCGGGGGCGACGAAGTATCGCCCAGATCACTCCTGGTCCCGCCATGGAGCCAATCGTAGCCATATCGTGGTCTCCGCACTGGTCGCAAAACGCGAATCCCTATAGTCTCTGGGTCTCGCTGCCGGAGGAAGGAGCACGCGTTGACGGTTACCGCGGAAGAACTCGAGGAGTTCGGGAAGCGCTTCGACACCATTGTCGACAACATCGAACGCGTCATCCAGGGCAAACGCGAAACGATCAAGCTCATATCAATCTGCCTTCTATCAGGGGGACACGCTCTCGTTGAGGACGTACCAGGGGTGGGCAAGACCCTCCTCGCCAAGTCATTGGCTCGATCCATCGACTGCAGCTTCCAGCGGGTCCAGTTCACACCGGACCTACTGCCTTCTGATGTGACCGGCGTTTCGGTATGGGACCGGGACTCGTCGAATTTCGAGTTCCGTCCAGGGCCGATCTTCGCCAACGTTGTGCTGGGTGACGAGATAAACCGGGCCAGCCCGAAGACTCAGGCCGCAATGCTCGAGGCGATGGAAGAGCGCCAGGTCACGGTCGATGGCGTCACCCGCCAGCTCGGCGCACCGTTCATGGTGGTCGCCACCCAGAATCCGATAGAACACGAGGGAACGTACCCCCTGCCCGAGGCCCAGCTCGACCGATTCATGATGCGGTTACCGATCGGCTACCCGGCACGTGACAAAGAACTCGAGATGCTCGACGCCCACGCCGACCACTCGACTTTCGAAGACCTCCAGCCCGTGCTTCACGCCCAAGATGTGGTCGAGATGGCAGCGACAGCGCGCAACGTGCACGTTGCCCCTGTCGTCAAGAGTTACCTCGTGGACCTGGCAGAAGCGTCCCGCAACGACTCGGAGCTACTGCTCGGGGCGTCACCGCGGGCAACGCTCTTTCTACAGCGGGCCTCGCGCACCCATGCGGCCTCCGTCGGTCGGGACTACGTGTCTCCCGACGACATCAAATCAATCCTGCACCCTGTCCTGAACCACCGGTTGATCCTGCTGCCGGAGGCACAGATGCGCGGCGTCTCGATCGAAAACGTGATCGCCGGCATCGCCGCCGGCGTCCCGGTGCCGGGAACCCGAGCGAACGTCTAATGCCGACTCTGCGCGGTTGGGCTGCCCTCGGTGCCGCTCTAGCGCTGGCGTTGCTCTGGGTCGGATTCGGCGAGGAGTTGCTCCTCGCCCTGGCTGTGTTCTTTTTGCTCGCAGTGGGCCTCGGCTCGCTGTACGTTCGCCGCGCCGGCCTCAACGTCACGATGTCGCGGGCGGTCTCTCCGCGCCAAGTGCACGACGGCGACCGGGCGATCGTCGAGGTGACGATGACATCGTCTCGCCGCCTCCACGAGGCGGTGATCGAAGATCTTGTCCACGGGCTGGGGGCGGCGTCCTTCGTCGCCAGCCGCGTCAAGCCGGCATCGCCGATGGTTGCCCGCTACGAGGTGCTGTGCCGCCCTCGTGGTGTCTACCGGCTCGGACCGGCCACGGTGAAGGTTCATGATCCGCTCGACCTGGCGGAATTCGCAGTCACGGCCGGCAGGGCCGACCGCCTGGTCGTCTATCCACAGGTCGAGGCCCTCGAGGGCACCCCAACCGTGCGCGGCCAGGATCCCAACGTGAACACCGCAAGCGCCAGCTTCTCGCTTACCGGCGGAGAGGACTTCTTCACCCTGCGCGAATACCAACAGGGTGACGACCTGCGAAGGGTGCACTGGCCGTCGTCTGCCAAGCGCGATCAGCTGATGATCAAGCAGCTCGAAATGCCGTGGCAGTCGCGAGCGCTGGTGCTTCTCGATCCCCGGGCCCAGGCGTATCAAACACCGGAGTCGTTCGAACACGCCGTGCGAGGGGCAGCTTCGGCGTTGGCACACCTCTTCCGCTACGGGTACTCCCCGACCCTGTGGGTGGGCGATGCCGACGTGATGACCGTGTCGTCGAGCCAGGCGTATTCAATTGCGATGGAGCGGCTCGCCACGATCAAGACAAGTCGCGGCATCGACTTGAAGGCGGCTGTGGGCCGAATGCGTCGCAGCGGTATGGCCGGCGGCGCCATGGTCCTGGTCACCGGCATCCCGGACGAATCGCACCTGGCCGTCTATCGCACTCTGGGCAGGGACTATGTCAGAACTCTGCTGATGTCGGTTGTCAAAGAACCGAATGACGCCATACTTCAGTTCAAAGCCGCCGGCGCAGTGACAGTCCTGTCGTCGAGTGCGTCCAAATGGGCGCCGGCATGGCAACAAGCAATGGAGCGAGCATGGTCTTCCGCTACAGCTGGCTAGCTGGTGCAGCCGCTCTGCTATTCGTGCTCTATCAGCTCGACGGCCTCCTCAGACCGACGGTTGACGGCCCAGCGTGGCAATTGGTAGTCGTAGCAGCGCTGGTCCTCGGGGTGGCCCTCACCTGGACGGCGCTGGCCTATCGCCTGCCGACCTGGCTCACCGTCGTCATCAACGCCGTCGTCGCAGTCATCGCCATCGCCCGCGTCGCCGCCTCGGAAACGACCTTTGCTCTGCTGCCAACAGGACACACGCTGACGGTGTTGCAAACTCAGCTCCGCCAGGCGCTTGACATCGTCCGCAACGGAATCGAGCCGGTGATACCCGTCGCCGGGCTTGTCGTGATGTTGCTCGCTCTGTTTTGGACGGTCGGGTTTCTCTTTGCCTGGGGCTTCGCCAAAGGGCACCCTTACGCAGCCCTGCTGCCCCCACTTGTAATCGCGCTGCAGTTCGCGACCATGGATCGGCAGCAGACCACACCGCTACGGGCTACTGCGTTTATCACAATCGTCGCCGGCAGCCTGCTGGCAGTGACCCTCGACCAGCGCCAGCAGGGCACCGGGAGAATGGTGGCCATAGGCGACTACGGGCCGCGTAGCTCACGGTTGTCGCGCTCATCAACTGCACTGCTCTCGGGGGTCGTCGTCGCCTCAGTGCTGTCAGTGAGCCTGCTGGGCAGCGTCGTCCCCGCCGACGGCGTGATCGCCTGGCGGAGCCCGACCGGGCTCACAGGAGACTTCTTCGGGTCCGTGGCTTACAACCCGTTTGTCGGCATCAAGCAGAGCCTGGTCAACAATTCGAACACTCCGGTGTTTCGAGCTTCCGTCCGCGGAGACGTTTCCCCGGACCAGGTCTATTTCAGCCTGCTCACGATGGAGTCGTATAGCGGCGGCCAATTCTCGGCGAACCGACCCGAGGTGATCCCGGTCGAAGAAGACAGGTGGCAACTCGGAGGCCATTCGTTCGAGGGACCGGTGCAAACGATCCAGGCTGACATCGAGATCGAAAGGCTGACGATGGAGTGGCTGCCAAGCGCATATGCTCCGGTGGCCTTCAACGCGCCCGACAATATCCGCAGTGCGGTGCGGGTACGCCTCGATGACGGCGCGCTTCGTTTCGAGGGCGGCCGCACCTTCCCCGAAATGAGCTATTCCGTGCAATCGGAAATACCCAATCCAGACGTCGCAGTATTGGCCGCCGGCTCCGACGGAGGCCTCTCCCCCGCCTTCCAGCTAGCGGAGGCGGCCAACGAGCCGGTCCCCACCCCGGTGGTCAGAACGGCCCGAGCAGAACCGCCCAATGTGGAGACCTACCTCCAATTGCCCGACGACCTCGACACCGAAATCCGGGCGCTGGCCCGCGAGCGAACCCGCAACCTGAGCACATCTTTCGAGCAAGGCATCGCCCTCGAGAGCTGGTTCCGCTCGCCAGCCTTCCGGTACACGACCGACATCGTGCCCGGACACGGCGCAACTGACCTGGCGGCGTGGCTCACAGATCGAGACAGTATCAACTACCGCTCCGGCTATTGCGAGAACTTCGCCACTTCGATGGCAGTGATGGCGCGCACCCTCGACATTCCCAGCCGGGTTGTGCTCGGCTTCACTCCCGGTACCCCACAGAGTGACGGTACGGTCCTCGTGCGCGACCGCAACGCCCATGCCTGGGTGGAGCTGTGGATGCCGACGCAAGGGTGGGTGCGTTTCGACCCGACGCCGCGCGGCGACGGGGTCAACCCGACCACATACGAGGAGATCGAAACATCTCTCGGTTTCCCCCTGACGAATTACCTCGATGTCCCCGACCCGGCGCCGCTAAACGAGCCGTTCGCGCCGCTGCCGGCTCCCCAAATAGCCGATGATCCTCTCGGATTTGCGCCTATCGGCGGTGGATCGGCGGCCCAGGACGGGTTCAAAATACCCGGGTGGGTCGCCAGCGCTATCCCATGGCTCGGGGTGCTGATCCTTGCCTTCGGCGGGATCCCCGTCGTGAAGTGGTGGCGGCGGCGAAGGCGACTTCACAAGCTACGTGCCGGCGACATCAGCGCGGCATGGCACGAGATCGTGGCGCGGCTCGATGATCTGGGAACACCACCAAGTCCGGCCGACACGCCGGCCGAAGTTGCCGCCAAGGTCGATCCTGTCATGGCTCCGTTGGCGAACGTCTACGCCCACTCGCTTTACGGCAGCGTCGCCACGATGCCCGACGAATTGGTGACGACGGCGACCACATCGATGCATCAGACCGAGAAACGATTGGCGACAAGGCATTCCCGGTTCGCCCGTCTCCGAGCGAGCTATCGCCTCGGCACCTTGCTGCCGAAGTGGTGGCGCCGCCGCCGCCGGGGCTAAAGAATCAGCCCGCTTCGGCCTCGGACAGCACGTCGTCCTGGACCCTGCGCAACATGTCCAGGAACTGCTCACGATCGAGCTCGAAGCGGGTGACGTCATCCTCGACTGACTTTGCGATCTCGTTGATGGCCACGAAGAAAGCCAGCTGCCCGTCACGTAGGGCGTCGAGCAGTTGGTCGTCGTCGTGGGCAACCCGAAAGATCGTCTGCCCGTCGGTGACCAACTTGACCTCTGCCAGGTGGTCGTCGAGTTCGGCCGTACGGCGCAGATAGTCCCACGCCCGCCGTACCCGCTGTACGGACATTCCGTTGTCCAATAGGCTCTTGACGACGCGCAGCGCCACTAGATCACGAAACGAATACACCCTGCGGCGGCCCGGCCGGCCCCCGGTGCCCTGTAGGGATGGCTCCACCAGTGCCACCTTGTCCCAATAGCGCAGTTGATGCGCCGTGCAGTTCGTAAGCGCCGACGCTTGCTGAGCTGTAAACCCTTCCAACGATCCCTCTCCCGTAGGTCACCCCGGAGGTAGCGGTGGGCCTCATGTGACACGCTGACCTTGGCTCCGCCGCCAAACGTGAGACGCCTTTTTCCCGACCGGGAGCGCCACTCTAGCCGTCGCGCTGCCACCTCTGTCGGACGCGCGAAATCCAACTTTCCACTGCACTGCCGCCGCCCGCGGAGGTGCCACGGCGACGCAAATCCATGGCGATCCAGCCCGCAGAAACGACCATCATTACGAAGCCGGCTCCGGCGATGAGCACCTGGGACCTGAAGAAAGCGAGCATTACGACGAGCCCGACAAGAAAGCCTGCAATGGCGAACGGCGTCCATTTCTGGCTGACAGACTCAAGCGTGGTGCGAGCCACGGTCTGCGCCAGCTTCGGATCATCCGCGTAGAACTGCTTCTCGATCTCCTCGAGAATCCTTTGCTCACGATCGTTTAGTGGCACGCTGGCCTCCGTAGCGCTCTGACGATATATCCATTATACCGACGACATGATTTCACCCTCCCGCCTTTCTGCGCGGGCGCTCTACCAACCGTGCAGGCCGCACTGCGTCGTCTCCAAATCGCTCCCTCACCTCGGAAGCGGCCTCGGCCAGCGCGGCCTTGTCTTGTCCATCGATTGCTAGCTGAATTGGCTCCCCGGCAGCGAATCCAGTAACGCCAATGCCGAGCAAGCGTACCCCTCGCCCATCCAGCGGGACCCTACGAAGCAGTTCAGCAGCCAAAGGCCAGATCTGCGAAGTCTCCGCGATCGGTTGGGGCTGGGTTACCGAGCGCGACAGCGTCGTGAAGTCGCCGAACCGAAGTTTCAGGTTCAACGTCTTGCCCGCAAGATGCGAGTTGAGGAGACGCCCCGAAAGCCGGTGGCACAGCTCGAGTAGCGCCTGTTCGATCGTTTCGGTTCCGGTTATGTCGACGGGATATGTCGACTCGACCGATACCGACTTTGTCTCCCGTCCTGTGTCGACGGCTCGCGGATCACGACCGTGCGCCAGGGCGGACAGGTGGGCGGCGGCGGCCGCACCCACATGACGGCGCAGCACCTCGGTCGGCAATTCGGCGAGCTGACCGACAGTCTCGATTCCGATCTCGCTGAGGGAGGCCGCGGTCGCCTGGCCGACCCCCCACAGCTCGGCCACACTCTTGCCATCCAGAAAGTCCCGTTCGCCTCCCGCTTCGATGACCATCAGCCCGTCTGGCTTTGCCTCCCGGCTCGCCATCTTGGCGAGAAACTTCACGGCGGCAATGCCGACCGACGACGGGAGGGCCAATTCATCTCGAATCTGGCGCCTCATTGCTTCGCCTGCGTCACGGGGAGTCGGAAAATGCAGCCGCAGCCCGGCAACGTCGATGAAGGCTTCGTCTATCGAAAGTGGCTCGACGAATGGAGAGAACTCGTCGAGCACCGCAAAAACTCGGCGAGACATCGCCGAGTACTTGGCCATATCGGGCGTTAGGTAGCGGGCTCGTGGCGCCAGCCGCCGTGCTTCGCCCATCGGCATCGCGGAACGTACGCCGCGCAGCCGGGCCTCATACGAGGCTGAGGCGACCACCCCTCTGCGCCCCAACCCACCGACGACAACGGCTACACCGACTAGCGAGGGGTCGTCCAAGCGTTCCACCTCGACATAAAAGGCGTCCATATCGAGATGGAGAAAATGTGTGGCGTACTGGTCCATTACCGAACGGTACCGTCTCCTACACTCGTCTCGTGAGTGCCAGCCGCGTCCACCTCATCCGCCACGGCGAAGTCGAGAACCCTCACCACGTTGTCTATGCCGACCTGCCGGGATACGGCCTGTCGCCGCTTGGCATGGACCAGGCTCGGGCCACGAGCGCCCACCTCGCTGCCGCTCCCGTGGCAATGGTCATGTCGTCGCCACTGCTGCGCGCTCTGCAAACGGCCAACGAAATCGCAGCTTGCCACGGCCTCGGTGTGCAAATTGACGAATCCCTCACTGAATGGGCCGTCGGAACCCGTTGGGCCGGTGTTCGTTGGGAAGACCTTGATGAAGTGTTTCCGGGTGAGCTGACCGCATACCTCCAGCACCCCCACGACATGCCGTTCGCGTCCGAAACGCTCGCGCAGTGCGGCAGCCGCGTCGCTGAAGCCATCCTGGCGGCGGCCGGCCGCATCGACGGCGATCTGGTCGTCGTCAGCCATCAGGATCCTATTCACGCCGGTCACCTACACCTCACCGCGGAGTCTCCAGACCACTACCACGCCGACAAGCCGACGCATGCATCAATCGTCACACTGCAGCCGGCGGCCGAGGCATGGCTCCAGATCAGCTACTGGGAACCCGAGCAGGGCGAACGATTCCCACCGGTCGAGTGAGGCGGCGGGGTGTTCGCGAATCCCTTAGACTGCCCGGATCGCCGGATAGGAGGCTCCTTGCGCAAACCTTGGCTCGCTGCCGCCGCCATCATTGCCCTGGTGGCGTCTGCGTGCGCGAGCGGCCCATCGAGCCCGAACCTGCGGACTCCGACCACGTCCACCACCACAGAGGCACCGCCGGAAGGCGTCGTCTTCGTCTCGATCAAGAACGGTTCGTTCCGACCGTCGAACCTCGACGTCGACCTGACAGTCGCTGGGATCGTGCGTTGGGTGCACGAAGACACTGCCGAGCGCGAGTACACCATTGTCGCCAGCAACGGCGAGTTCGAGAGCGAGCCGCTCAATACCGGCGATACCTTCGAAGTCAACTTCAGAGACTTTGAGCCTTCGATCTATCGTTATTTCGCGTTCCTGGGCAACAACCGAGTTCCCGGAAGCGTCGACACCCGCCCCGAGCAGTAGGGCCCGCAGCCGGACGCGATAATGGCACCATGAGTCGTGCCCCCCAAGCAATAGCCGTCTTCCTCGTCGTTGCGGCGTCGTTGTGGGCGTGGGCGATCTCGAGCGTTCCGAACGAGCCCTTCGCGACCGATTCGGCCGTGCTGATGAGCATCGGCCTGTTGATGTTCAGCCTCATCGCGGCGGTGGGGCTGCTGCTGCCACGGGGTCGCTGGGCTCGCAACCTGGCCCGCGCCGTCCTGGGAGCTGAAGTGCTGCTCGCCATGGTCGTGCCAATGGGCGGCTGGGCATTGACCGCCCTGATTGCTACCGGGCTCGGCATACTCGGGATTCAGGGGAAGTGGCTCGACGGTTGGCTACGGCGGTTGCCGGCGGCCGACGGACCCGGCGTCAAGCCAATATTGTTCATCTTGGGCAGTTTGGCGCTGGTGCCGGCGCTTGGCGCGGCGTCGCCGGACGGCGTGGTGTTTCAGCAAGGGATGCTCGGAGCTGCCGGCATCATCGTCGCCTGGGGATACAGCAAGGCGAAGATGTGGGCCCTCTGGGCAGGAAGGTTTCTGTTCGCCCCGCTCACCGTTCTCGCCGCGGTGGCGGCGTCTCTCGCTGGTGCCTCCCTGCTTGTCGTCCTCGGGTTCGGTTTGGTCTGGCTCGCATGGAGCGGCGAGGTACGGCTGACGATCAACCCGCTGCTCGACAGCCTGCCGGGCCCGCGTCAATTCCGAAAGACTGAGGAAGCAACCGAATGACCCCTCGCGCCGACATCCCGATGATTGCTGCGCTCGGTGCGATCGGTTGGCTGGCAGGTGTCATGTTCACCCCGGACGCCGGATGGGGCGTCATCGGACTGGTCCTGGGGCTCGGGTGTGGCTGGCTGATGGCGCGAGCCGGCGTTCGGCGCGCCATTGGACCGGCGATTGTGGCAGGAGGAGTCGTCGGGGTGTGGATCGGAAGGGAAATCATCCGAGCGCTCTGCCTGCCCGGGAGCTGCACCACCGTTGAAGTCGCCGGAGCCGCGATTACCGGAGTCGGCTCAATGGTCGGGATAGGCCTGGTGGCGGCGCTGGTCGTTCGTTCTTTCGACGAGTATTGGGAGACTCGCCGCAGTTAGTCGGCAGGTCCGAACACGAGGGATACGTTGTGGCCGCCGAATCCGAACGAATTCGACATGACGTGACGCACTGACGCCTCGCGAGCCTCGTTGGGCACATAGTCGAGGTCGCACTCTGGATCTGGTGTCTCGTAGTTGATCGTGGGCGGAATGACCCCGTCGCGAATTGCCAGCACTGCCAGCACCGCCTCGAGGGCACCGGCGCCACCCAACAGGTGGCCGGTCATCGACTTCGTCGACGACACCGCGATGTTGTAGGCCTCCTCGCCGAAGGCAGCCTTGATTGCGTCGGTTTCGGTAGCGTCGTTCGCCGGCGTCGAGGTGCCGTGGGCATTGATGTAGTCGATAGCCGCCGGTTCCAGCCCGGCCTGACGGAGCGCATGCTGCATTGCCCGCGCCGCGCCGGCCCCACCTGGGCGGGGCATCGTGATGTGGTACCCATCGGCTGACATCCCGTAGCCGAGCACCTCGCCGTAGATATTTGCTCCCCTATCGATTGCGTGCTGACGCTCCTCGAGAATCAGGACGGCGGCCCCTTCTCCCATCACGAAACCGTCACGGTCTGCATCGAAGGGCCGGCTCGCCCCCTCCGGATCATCGTTGCGGGTGCTGAGCGCCCGCGCCGATGCGAAGCTGGCGACGGACAACTCCACAATGCCGGCCTCACAGCCGCCGGCCACCATGACATCGGCGTCATCGCGTCGAATGATCTCTGCGGCGTCGCCGATCGCATTCGCCGAAGCGGCACA
>Ga0224512_10004963_pt1 | contig 11090 bp, 10 predicted proteins | sample SF_May12_sed_USG_4_FD_169103 | JGI IMG/M metagenome (GOLD analysis project Ga0224512, IMG submission 169103) | Sediment microbial communities from San Francisco Bay, California, United States - SF_May12_sed_USGS_13 | ecosystem: Environmental > Aquatic > Marine > Sediment | place: USA...
CGACGTCGGCTTCGCCGATGTGGCCTCGCTCGTCGGCGAGGAGCGCGATCTCGGCCCCGGCCGCCGCGGCCCCCCGCCCGGCACGGCGATAGTCCGCGTGGCTCGTGGTCTTGTGCTCGGCCATCATGCGGCGGGGAATCCAGGCGCCGCGGATCACGGCGGCCGTCGCGACCTCTGGCGCCCCGAGCGGGCTGAGGTCCTCGGCTTCGACCAACACCAAGTCCTCTGCGGCGGTGAGCCGCACCCGCTGATGCTCGGCGCCTCCCGCGGCGCATGCGACGTCTACCGCGCGCGCCAGTTCCTCGCGCGGCGCGAGCCGCAGCTGCAGGGCCCGTCCCGATGCGGTGATCCGATCGAGATGACCCATCTTGAAGCGGACGCGCCCGCCCTCGGCGCGCATGGTCTCGAACAGCGCGTCGCCCCAGCGGGTCAGCGGGCTGTCGATGCTCACCGCGGCTGCGCCGGGATGGACCAGGGTACCGTTCAGCCAGACCACCCTCACGGCGCGAGAGCGGCGGTGAAGGGCCGCGCCTTGAGCATGGCCTCGGCGAACTCGGCCTCCGTGTCGGAGTCCCACACGATGGCGCCGCCGGCCCAGTAGTCGACGCGGCCCTCGGTGAGCCAGGCCGTGCGGATGCTGACGCTGGCGTCGAGGCTGCCGTCGGTGCCGATCGCGATTACGCTGCCGTACGCGGGCCCCCGGTTCACCGGCTCGAGTTCGTGGATGACCTCCATCGCGCGCACCTTGGGCGCGCCGGTCACCGAGCCTCCCGGGAAGACGGCACGCACGATCTGGTCGACTGTGGTCGAGGGTCTCAACTCGGCACGGACCTCACTGACCAAGTGATCCACGTACGGCGTCGGACGGCGAACCATGAGCGCGTCGACGCGTACTCCGCCGCGTCGGGCGATCCGGCCGAGGTCGTTGCGCATGAGGTCCACGATCATCACGTGCTCTGCGCGGTTCTTGTCGCTCATGAGCTCATCGGGATCCGCTCCGAGCGGTGAAGTGCCCTTGATCGGCTCGGTGCGGGCCACGCCGTTGTGCACCGCAAGCAATCGCTCCGGCGAGGCGGAGATCACGGTTCCGCTGGGTAGGCCGACGTAGGCCGCGTTGCGGGCAGGGCCGGCCGCCTCCCACAGCCGCAGTGCGACGTCGATGCCCGAGGCATCCGACTCCGACGAGAGCCGGGCGGCCAGATTGACCTGGTAGCAGTCGCCCGCGCGGATCAACTCGCGCGCTCGCTGCACGGCCTTCCGATAGGCGGCCGCGGGCAGGGACGACGCGATCGCGCCGGCTCCCAGGGTCGGGGTGCGCGGCTGTCGGGCGGAGTCCAGCAGCTTCTCGAGCTCCGCCGCCTTCTTCTTGCAGCCGGCCGATGAGACCTGCCAGCGACCCTTTGCGTCCTCGATGGCAACGGTCTCGAAGCGGCCGAGCGCGACGGCCGGCGGACCTCCCGGATACGGACGCGGCTCGGGCAATCGCTCGATCTCGCCGCCGAAGTCGTAGGCCAACATCCCGATCAGCCCTCCGGCGAGTGGTTCTGCGTGTCCACCGCTACGGCCGATCTCGGCGAGGGCCTCCCAGGTCTCGCCGGGTCCGATCACCTCCACGGGCTCGGCGGCGACCACCGTACGCCCGAGGTGGTGGGCGAGCACCGGCATCGGCCGATCGGCCAGCGCGGCGAGCAGCGCCCGGGCGCGATCACTCGGTGCTGAGGCGCCACTTGAGCCCTGTGGGACAATGCGGCTCGCGTTCGATCTCGCTGAAGGAGCGGAGAGGGGCATCGTGGCGACGCTAGCAGCGCCCCGTCCGAGCCTCATACGGCCTCATTGGCTCCGATCGATCGCGTGTCCTCAGCACTGTGGGCCCGATGGGCGGGCACACGTTCCGACACGGGGTAGGCACTTCATGCGTCAAACGATCGCCTTCCAGGCCACGGGCTTCGACTGTTCGCCAGTGGAGATCGAGGTTCCCGATGACGAGGAGATGCCAGCCGAGGACGAGGTGCCTCGCGCGCTCCTCGCCTTCGAGAGCGGCCCCAACGTCGTGTTGACGCTCCCGCTCGGCAGCGCCGACGCCGAGAGCCTCATGAACGCCTTTACGGAGGCCGAGCCGCACCGCCCCGACATGCCGGAGACCAACCAATGGCAGCCGCAGCCGGCCGGGCTCTCCGAGGGCATCTTCTGGGCTCTCACCCCTGCGGTGGTCGGCGTCTCGGTCACGCCGCCGCAAGAGACCGAGGAGGGCCTGGTTCCCCACTGGACGCTCGCCTTCGACGACGAGGACGGCAGCCAGATCCAGGTCGCCGTCGGCGATCCGATGACGACCCAGGTGGTCCAGTCGCTCGCCCAGGTGGCCCGGGGCGAGCTCGACTCTGGAGAGTAGGCGGCTCTACGCCGCCTTCCGCAGTGATGTGCTCTCGACCAGGGAGCGCACGGCGGAGATCAGTCGCTCCGGGTGCTCGCCGGCGAGGTTCTTGCCGGCGCCCTCGACCAGCTCGAACTGGCCGCTCGGGAACCACATCGCCAGCTCCCGCTGAGCGGACGGGGGCACAGCCGCGTCCTCGGCCCCGGCCACTACTACCGCAGGGCTCGCCACCTGAGCGAGCGCCCGGCGCCAGTCGGGTCGCCGTCCGAGAGCCTCGGCGGAGAGGGCCAAGCCCTCGGCGCGGTACTCTTCGCGCAGACCCTGGGCAACCCTGGCCCAGCGATCATCGCGCTCGGCATCCTCCGGCTTCGCGGCCATGCCCGTAAGGACCAAAGCGCGCACGAGCTTCGGGTGGCCGAGCGCCAGCCCGACAGCGGTGGCTGCGCCGAGTCCCACGCCGACGACGATCGCCTGATCGCCGCTCTCGGCGATGATTCGAGACGCGTCCGACGAGAAGTCGTCGATGCTCCACGGCGCTTTCGGGGTTGGCGACGCGCCATGTCCGCGCAGGTCTGGCGCGACTACGCGGAACTCGTCGGACAGCGGAGCCAGCACCTGCTGCATGTAGACCCCGGTCTTGCCGAGATCATGCAGTCCAAGTACGAGCGGACCTCTGCCGCGGCTCGTGGACGCCAATTCGATAGCGGGTGGAAGAGAAGGCATTTGGCTCACTCCTCACTTACCAGTAACATGCCTAAACGGTGGTGAGAATACGCTTCATACTCTCGTCCGTCAAACCGATCCGGTGACGTCCCGGTTTCATTTCTTCACTGGGCGACCCTCGCTCGATTTCTGCAACACCGGCGGCCCGAATTTCGAGCTCTTGGACGTACCTGAGGCTCTTGGTCAATGGCTGACCGAGGCGGGCTATTCGGGACCGCCGGCCAGGCCCTCCAGAGCCGAGCTACACGCCGCGCAGGACCTCCGGGACGCCCTGCACGGAGCTTTGCTCGTGGGTGATACGGACGGTGTGGCCGATCTGGTTGACGCGTGGCTCGAGCCCGCTCTGGTGCGGATTTGTGTCGATCGCGAGACCCTCGGCACGCACCATGTTCCGGCCGAGCGCACGTGCCGCTGCGCCCTCGTGCCCGTGGCGCTCGATGCACTGGCTGTCGTGCGCAACTACCCGGACAGGGTGCGGGAATGCGCCTCCGAGGCCTGCCCGGCCCTGTTCCTGGACCTCAGCCGCAATCGCAGCAGGCGCTGGTGCTCGATGGACGTCTGCGGCTCGCGCGAGAAGGCCCGCACCTACTATCGGCGCCACCGAGGCGCCTAGGGGCTCAGATCATCGAGTAGCGATCGAACGGTGGCCGCGAACGCATGTGGCGCTTCGATCGCGGAGAGGTGGCCGGCACCCGGTACGACGTGCAGCTGGGCGTGCCCCAGGCCGCGAACCAGCGTCTGGGCCGCTTCGATCGGGGTGACGCCATCGTCGGCGCCGACGACCACGCGCACCGGTGCACGGATCGATGAAAGCACTTGCACCCGATTCGGTCGGTCGGCGAGAGCGCTCAGAGCGGCGATGAGCGCCTCCGCCGGCTGCTCGTCGGCGATCCTCCGGACGGCAGCGGCGATCGGCGAGGCCGTGTGCGGGGACATCAACTTCGGCAGCAGCTCGTCGAGGAAGCGGCCGGTTCCCTGCGAGCGGATCAGCTCGATGCCGGCGGACCGCCCCGCCCGCGCCTCGTCGGTGTCGGCCTCCGCCCGGGTGTCCGCGAGCACCAGCCCCGCGATCCGCTCGGGCGCGTGCGCAGCAAGCGCCAGCGCCGCGTAGCCACCCATCGAGAGCCCGCAGACCACGGCTCTGCCGTCGGGCGAGCGCTCATTGATCAGCTCGGCGAGTCGCTCCCCGGCCGAAGCGATCGACCACCCGGGGCGGTGAGGCTCGCCGCCGAACCCGGGAAACTCCGGCGCGAAGACCCGGGCGGGCCACCTCAGGTCCTCCAGCATCGGCCCCCAGAACCGCGAGTCGAGCGGGAACGGATGAACGACCAGAAGTGGAGGCGTCGGGTCCACAACATCAGCCTAGAGCAGGGCCCCGGCGGGCTCCGGTGCCAGATAGCTTTCGGTGAATGTCGGACCGGGAGAGTCAAGGCCAACCGGCAACCGGCGGTGCCGTGGTGGTGCTGCCGACCTACGAAGAGGCCGAGAACGTCGTGCCGATGGTGCAGACGATCCTCGGAGTCGCCGACCGCTGCTCGCTTGCTCTGCGCGTCATCGTCGTCGACGATGGATCGCCGGACGGCACCGCCGATCTGGCCGACGAACTCGCACGCGGCGACAGTCGCGTGTCGGTGCTGCGGCGAACCCGGAAGGAGGGCATCGGGCCCGCCTATCTGGCCGGCTTCGCGAAAGCCCTCGAGATGGGCGCCGAGCAGGTCCTCGAGATGGACTGCGACTTCTCGCATGATCCCAAGGAGCTGCCCCGCATCCTCGAGGCGATGGAGCACGCCGATATCGTGCTCGGCTCGCGCTACGTACCGGGCGGCGGCGTCGTCCGCTGGGGTCCGGTGCGGCGCCTGATCAGTCGCGGAGGCTGCCTCTATGCGCAGGCGATCCTCGGCGTCCCCATCAAGGACCTGACCGGAGGCTTCAAGTGCTTTCGCCGGGACGTGCTGGAGGCGCTGCCGCTCGAGCAGGTCACCGCCGCCGGCTACGGCTTTCAGATCGAGCTCACCTACCGGGCTCTGCTTCAGGGTTTCCGGGTGGTCGAGGTGCCAATCGTGTTCTCCGAGCGCGCGAGCGGCACCTCCAAGATGAGCAAGCGAATCGTCCTCGAGGCGGCCCTGCTGGTGCCGCGCCTGCGTCTTCGGCGCCGCAAGCTCGCAGCGGCCCAAGCTCAGCCCGCCGGCTGAGCCAGCGCCTCCAGGGCGCGGCGGTTCTTCGGGTCGAGCTCCAGCACCCGCTTCCAGGCCTCACGAGCCTCCTCATCGCCTCCCAGCCCCGTGAGCACCAAGGCGAGCCGGCGCCAGGTGCGCGCGTTGTCAGGCTGCAGCTCGGTCGCCTCGCGCAGGCTGGCGAGCATCGCGCCGAAGTCTCCCCGCTCGCGATGGGCGGACGCAGCCATCTCGAGCGGGGCGATCGCGAGGGGGTTGAGCTCGCGCGCCTCGTCGCTCAGCGCGAGCGCTCGCTCGCTCTCCCCGTCGAGCAGCGCTCGCTCGGCCGCCCGGACCTTCTCGGCGCCGTACGCGGGCACCAGGGCCGATCCCCCGAGCAGAAGGGCGACCAGCACGGCGGCCCCGGCGAGAACGGGCTCGAAGCGGAGCGCGGCAGCCGCGCGTCGGCCGCGCGCCGCCTCGGCGATTACCACGCCCGTGGCCGCGAACGCGGGCAGGGCGAGAGCCGGCACGCTGAGGCTCACGTCGAGTTGGGCCTCGACGACGAACGCGCCGATCACCGCGACGGGCAAAGCCCAGCGTCTGCGGCTGCCCGACCGGGCGACCCGGACAGCGGCGACAGCGGCTCCTGAGGCGACCAGGAGCAGTAGGCCGAGACCAACGACTCCGAGATCGCTCAGGGCTTTCAGGACGATCTGATGCGGCTGACGCACGTTGAACCGCGGATCACCGTCCTCCCGCTCGCGGAGGTGAACGAGGCTGAAGCTCCCCGCCCCGTTGCCCGTCAGCGGACGGTCGCGCCACCCCTTGACCGCCTCGCCCCACCATTCCAGGCGGTTGTTGGAGCTGATGCTCAGCACGCGCTCGGGGTCGTTTGCGATCGCATCGCGATCCTGGGCGCCCGGGCTCGGCGCGTTCGCGGCGAATGCGGCGGCCGGCAGCGCCAGCACGAGGACGAGCAGCAGCACCGTGGCGAGTCCGCCCGGTCGGATTCGGTCCAGCACCACGCCGCCCGCCGCCGCAAGCAGCGCGGCGACGATCAGGCCGCCGATGATGAGCGCTCCGAGCTCGAGACCCTCGTCGCGACGTAGCTCGGTCGCCACCCGATCCTGGGTCAGCACGTCGGTCGAGAGTCCGTAGAGCGCGGGTGGCACCGCCCCGAGCAGTCCGCAGAAGAGGGTCGTGAGCGCCCGGCCCCGCAGCGGCGTGCCCACGAGCACGATCGCGATCGCGACGAGAGCGGCTGCGAAGCCACTGCGCGACAGGGTCAGGGCGAGTGCAGTGACGAGAAGCGCCACCCACGCCCCGGTGAGTGGGAGGCGCCAGTGGTTGCTCCTCGATCCGGCGACCCAGAGCACTCCCGGAAGGCACACCGCGATCACCGTCGCGAGCGTGTTCGGGGAGTCCAGGGGGCCGCTGAGCCGGCCGGGCTCGAGATCCGACCCGAAATGGGTCGGCAGTGCCTCGACGGCGAGCGACATGATCACCGCGGGCGTGCCCGCGATCGCGAGCCCGGTCACGAGCAGTCCGCCCGCCCGGTCGGTGCCGGATGCGAGCGCCGCCGCCACCACCAACCCGACGAGTGCGAGCGCAAGTTGGTTCGCCTCGATCCAGGCAAGGTGCGGCTCGGGACTCCAGAGGATGGACACGCCGGCCCAGCCGGCGAGCCCGGCTGCTCCGCCCGCAGCGAGCCCGAAGGGGAGCGAGCGCCAGACAGCAGATGTGCGCGTACGCCACATCATGGCGACCGCGAGCGCGGCCCCCACCGCCACCGCGACCGCGGTCGTCCACTCGGCCGCACCGTCGCCGGCGGTCGGGATCCCGACGTCGACGCCACCGCTTGCGAGCGTCAGCCCGCACCAGGCGGTCAGCGCAAGAAGGCCCGTGAGTTGTGGAAACGCCAGCGCTTGTGAGGGCCCGAGCGCACGGCTACCATCCGCGACGCCTCGGGACCCGGCGGTCTCGAGTGCGCTCATTCGTTGAACGCCCTGACTCGCACTCTCATACCGCTCGTCGCGATCGCCGCGGCGCTCCTGGCTCTCCCGTTGACCGCACACGGCGGCGGCGCTGACGTCATCAGCGACTACAACGATAACGGTCAGATCGACCGCTGCTACACCCTGAGCGAGTACGACGCCGCCACGACCCTGCTCGGCGAGGACGATCCCCAGTATGGAGAGACCCTCGATGCGATCCAGGATGCGCGCCTGGCCAACGTGGTCGCCCAGGAAGGGGACCCGTGCCCCGCGGGCACGCCGCCGGCCACCGGCGACTCGCCCGAGGTGGACGAAGGCGGTAGCGGCGGCACGATCCTCGCGATCGTGCTGGTCATCGCTGCGGTTGGTGCGGTAGGCGCGGGCCTGCTGGTGAGGGCGCGCAGCGGGGCGGCTTCGCAGTGAGGCGCCTGGTCAAGGACGTGATCCTCCCGGTGGCCGTCGCGGTCGCGCTGGCGTTCGTGATCCAGGCCTCCGTCGCCAAGCCGTACGAGATCCCGACCGAGTCGATGAAGCCGACGATCGTCGCCCACGACCGCATCATCGCGAACCGCGTCATCTATCGCGTGAGGGAGGTGGAGCGTGGGGACATCATCGTCTTCGAGCCGACGCCGTCGGCGACGCGCACGTGCGGAGACACCCAGGGCGACATCCCCTTCGTGAAGCGGGTCATCGGTCTGCCCGGCGATCAGGTCGAGGTCAAGGGCAACGCCACGTTCGTGAACGGGGAGAAGTTCGTCGTGCAGAACGTCATCCCGCCCGACTACGAGAAGCGGTGGGAGCGGGTGCCCAACGATCATCTTCTCGTGCTCGGCGACAACCGCTCCGGCTCCTGCGACTCGCATCAATGGTCGCCAGATCCCTTCGTGCCGCGCGACAACGTGATCGGCCAGGCCGAGGTCACCTACTGGCCTCCGGGCAACCTGAAGTTCCTCGACTGATCCGCTGAGCGACGAGGGCGCCCGAGGGGCGCTCCGAGCCGATACCGGAATCTCCCCGCACGGAGCGGGGAGATTGGCGTGGCCACCCGGGCGCAACTACTTTGCGCCGTTGGTCACATGTGGGAGGATCCTGGCCCATCGCGCTGAATGTAGTGCGGGACCCTCTGACACCACACCAGGGATAGCGTTCAAAGTGAACTGCCCACTATGCGCCCATTCGGAGCACCGCGTGCTCGAGTCCCGGCCTTCGGAGGCCAAGGATGCCATCCGCAGACGCCGGGAGTGCCGCAGCTGCGGACACCGGTTCACGACCTACGAGTGCATCGAGAAGGCCCCGCTTGTGGTCGTCAAGAGCTCGGGGGAGCGCCAGCCGTTTGATCGTGCCAAGTTGCTCGCCGGGCTCCAGCGCGCATGTCACAAGCGCGAGGTGGCGACGGCGGTGCTCGAGGCCGCGGTGAGCGACATCGAGACCGACCTCCGCAGTGACCTGACCGGTGAGATCCCTTCGGCTGCGATCGGGGATCTGGCCCTGCGACGTCTGAAGAGGATCGACCAGGTGGCGTACGTGCGCTTCGCCTCGGTGTACCGCCAGTTCTCCAACCTCGACGAGTTCGGCGAGGAGCTCGCCGGCCTCGAGTTGGAGCCGCCGATGATCGAGGGCCAGCCGGCTCTCGACGATCAGCTCTTCCAGGGATTCATGTCCACCGCTCCGTTCGTTGGGGCGACCTCCCATTCCAGCCCCTCGAATTCGCAGAAGGAGAACGCTTGATGGCGACAGATGCGCTCGATGAGATCCGAATGGACGAGGGGCAGGTTGATGGGAGCCAGCCGATCCGGCTGGAGCGCCGGTTCTCGTCGTCCGAGGTGCATCCCTACGACGCCGTGGATTGGGAGATCCGCGACATCGAGATCCCGGATTACGCCAGCGGTGGGCTCGCGTTCCAGCAGCGCGGCGTCGAGGTCCCGGCCGCCTGGTCGCAGACCGCCGCGCAGATCGCCGCCTCCAAGTACTTCCGCTACCCGATGGACTCGCCCAAGCGCGAGCGCTCGGTCAAGACCATGATCGACCGGGTCGTCGAGACCTACGCCCACTACGGAGAGAAGTTCGGCTACTTCGCCGACGGCGTGCAGCGCGAGACCTTTGCGCAGGAGCTCCGCGCGCTGTTGGTTACCCAGCGCGCGGCGTTCAACTCCCCGGTCTGGTTCAACACCGGAGTCGAGGAGCGCCGGCGCACCTCCGGTGACAGCGTGCTGGACCTGGACGAGCCCCCAATCGATGCCGGCGAGCCGTGGATGGGTCAGGTGAGCGCGTGCTTCATCCTCGGAGTGGACGACACGATGGGCTCGATCCAGGAGTGGATCGCCGCGGAGTCGGAGATCTTCCGCGGTGGCTCGGGCGCCGGCACCAACCTCTCCAAGCTGCGTGCCGACGGTGAGGCGCTCTCAGCCGGCGGTGAGGCCTCCGGTCCGGTCAGCTTCATGCGCTGGGCCGACTCTGGCGCCGGCTCGATCAAGTCTGGCGGCGGCACCCGGCGGGCGGCCAAGATGGTGATCCTCAACGGCGACCACCCGGACATCAAGGAGTTCATCTGGTGCAAGGCCAACGAGGAGGAGAAGGCCTACGCCCTCGGCGACAAAGGCTACGACATGAGCCTGAACGGCGAGGCCTGGCGGTCGGTGCAGTTCCAGAACGCCAACAACTCGGTGCGCCTCGGCGATGACTTCTTCGCCGCTTATGAGAAAGGCGCCGACTGGGAGCTTCGGAACGTCAAGGACGGCGATGTCCGCTCGACGGTCAAGGCCCGGGAGCTCATGCACGAGATCGCCGACGCCGCCTGGCGCTGCGGGGACCCCGGCATGCAGTACGACACGACGATTCAGCACTGGCACACCTCCCCGAACGCGGGCCGCATCAATGGCTCCAACCCGTGCTCGGAGTACATGCACCTGGACGACTCCGCGTGCAACCTGGCCAGCATCAACCTGATGAAGTTCGTCGGCGAAGACGGGGAGTTCCTGGTCGACGACTTCCGCCACGCGGTCGACGTGATGATCCTGGCGATGGAGATCGCGGTGACTCCCGCGTCGTACCCGATCAAACGCATCGGCGACACGGCCCGGGCGTATCGCCAGCTGGGTCTGGGCTACGCCAACGTCGGCGCTCTGTTGATGAACCGCGGGATCCCCTACGACTCCGACGAGGGGCGTGCGATGGCGGCGTCCATCACCGCCTTGATGCAGAACCGGGCGTACGGGCGCAGCGCGGAGATCGCGGCTCGGGTCGGTTCCTACGACGGCTATGCGGCGGACAAGGAGGCCCAGGACCGGGTCGTGCGCATGCACTCCGAGGCGGTCAAGGACATCCAGGACTTCGCATCGTCTGCCGCGGTGAGGGAGGCTGCGGACGACGACGGCCGACGCGCGGTCGAGCTCGGCCAGACGGGCCCGAGTGCCGCGGGGTATCGGAACGCGCAGATGTCGGTACTCGCTCCCACCGGAACCATCGGCTTCCTGATGGACTGCGACACGACGGGCATCGAGCCGGGCATCGCGCTGGTCTCCTACAAGACTCTCGCCGGTGGCGGCAACATGAAGCTGGTCAACGGCACGGTGCCTCGAGCGCTGAGGCGACTCGGCTACACCGACGAGCAGATCGCCTCGATCGGCGACCACATCATGGAGCACGACACCATCGAGGGCTCCGAGCTGAGCGACGCGCACCTGCCGGTGTTCGACTGCGCGTTCAAGGCGGTGAACGGTGAGCGCTCGATCGCGCCGGAGGGGCACGTCCGAATGATGGGTGCAGTGCAGCCCTTCATCAGCGGCGCGATCTCCAAGACGGTCAACATGCCGAACGAGGCGACCATCGAGGACATCGAGCGGATCT
>Ga0224512_10004964_pt1 | contig 11090 bp, 11 predicted proteins | sample SF_May12_sed_USG_4_FD_169103 | JGI IMG/M metagenome (GOLD analysis project Ga0224512, IMG submission 169103) | Sediment microbial communities from San Francisco Bay, California, United States - SF_May12_sed_USGS_13 | ecosystem: Environmental > Aquatic > Marine > Sediment | place: USA...
GGAACGAATAGAATGCGGTAATCAGCACGCCACCCGTGACCGCTAAAAGCGCAAATCCCGATCCGGGCAGGTGCGACGCGTGTACGGCTTCGATAATGGCGTCCTTGGAGAAAAACCCGGCGAATGGCGGGATCCCAGCCAGCGCCAACGAGCCCAATACCGCGGTTATATAGGTATACGGCATGACGCGTTTAAGTCCGCCCATTTTGCGCATATCCTGTTCGTGGTGCAGTGCAATAATGACCGAGCCCGCGGCGAGGAACAAAAGCGCCTTAAAAAACGCGTGGGTGCCGAGATGGAATATTCCCGCAGCGTAAGCCGACGCACCCAGCGCCACAGTCATATAGCCGAGCTGCGAGAGGGTGGAATACGCTATAACGCGTTTTATGTCGTTCTGTACGATGCCCACCAGCGCCATGAGTATGGCGGTCAATGCGCCGATCACCATAACTACCGACAACGCGGTTTCCGACAACTCGAACAGCGGTGACATCCGGGCCACCATAAATATACCCGCAGTCACCATCGTGGCGGCGTGGATCAATGCCGAAATCGGGGTTGGGCCTTCCATCGAGTCCGGCAACCAGACGTGCAACGGAACCTGCGCCGATTTGCCCATCGCGCCCACAAACAGCAGCAAACAGATTACTGTGAGCCAGTGCCACTGCACGTCGGCAAACGGCTGTACGGTCAAATCTTTGGCTGCTGGCGCGCTGGCAAACACCTCCGCATAATCCAACGACCCGAATACCGACATAATCGCAGCAATGCCGAGGATAAAACCGAAGTCGCCGACACGGTTCACGAGAAACGCTTTCAGGTTGGCGAATACAGCCGATTCTCGATCAAACCAAAAACCGATCAAAAAATAAGAGATGACGCCAACCGCCTCCCAGCCAAAAAATAGCTGCAAAAAGTTGTTGGACATTACCAGCATCAGCATCGAAAACGTAAACAATGAGATATAGCTGAAGAAGCGTTGGTATCCCGGATCGTCGTGCATGTAACCGATTGTATAAATATGCACCATTAACGACACGAAGCTGACCACCACCATCATCATGGTGCTCAATTCGTCGATCAAAAATCCAATCTGAAATACCGCACCGCCACTGGAGCCCCACGTGTATACCGCACCATTGAACAGATTGCCGGCGCGGACATCGGCGTACGCAACTAGCGATAACAGAAATGCAATCGCAACAGCCGCGATCGTCACACTGTGCGCGCCGCGACGGCCGATCACGCGTCCCATCAATCCTGCGATAATGGCTGCCACCAAGCACACCATTGGGATTGCGATATAGATTAGTTTCATATCGCGTGTCGCCCCATCAACCTTTCAAGCTATCCAAGTCTTCAACATTGATGGTGCCGCGATTGCGGAACAAGATGATCAAGATCGCGAGACCGATCGCGGCCTCCGCCGCCGCCACCGTCAATATGAAGAACACAAAGACCTGTCCGGCCGAATCTCCAAGATAGTGCGCAAACGCCACGAAATTAATGTTCACCGCCAACAACATAAGTTCGATAGCCATGAGCAGAATGACCACGTTTTTGCGATTCAGGAAAATGCCAACCACGCTCAATGCGAACAATATGGCGCCGAGTGTGAGGTAATACGATAAGGAGATCATGTCGGCGTCTCCCGATCGGCGTCCGGCCGAGGCGCACTCGGCATTTTCACGAGCCGGACCCGATCTTCACGCCGTATTGCAACTTGTTTGGCCGGGTTCTGATATTTCGTATCGGGGCGTCGCCGTAGCGTCAAGGAGATTGCGGCGACAATCGCGACCAGTAATATGATGGCTGCGATTTCAAACGGATAAACGTAAGCGCCGTAAATCAATCTGCCCAATTCGCGGGTATTGCTGTAGTCCGCCCCATGGGGTTCGGGCCGCGGCATATTATCCACACCAAATTCCGGCGCGTGCAATACCACCGCCATCTCCACTACCAACAACACCGCCACCAATCCACCAATCGGCAGATAATCCCCAAATCCTTCGCGTAATCTCGCGAGATTGATATCGAGCATCATCACCACGAACAGAAACAACACCATGACCGCGCCGACATAGACCAACACCAGTACAATGGCCAAGAACTCCGCTTCCAGCGTGACCCATACACAGGCCGCACTGAAAAACGCCAACACCAGAAACAGCGCCGCTTTGACCGGATTGCGAATCGTCACCACCATCGCCGCCGCAAATATCATTACGGCGCCGAACAGGTGCAATGCGAGTTCAGTAAATATCATCGGTACGGCGCATCGGCCTGTCGCGCGGCGGCAATATCGGCTTCATACTTATCGCCGATCTCGAGTAATTGTTGTTTGGTAATAATGTGTTCGCCGCGATTTTCAAAGTGAAATTCATGGATGTCGGTCTCCACGATCGAGTCTACCGGACACGCTTCTTCGCAAAATCCGCAATAAATACACTTAAACAAATCGATATCGTAGCGCGTAGTTCGACGCGTACCGTCGTCACGCTCTTCGGACTCGATAGTGATGGCGAGTGCCGGGCATACTGCCTCGCATAACTTACAGGCGATACAGCGTTCTTCGCCGTTAGGGTAACGGCGCAGGGCGTGCAATCCTCGAAATCGCGGTGATTTCGGGGTCTTCTCTTCCGGATATTGCACTGTGATTTTTTTCGCGAAAAAGTGCCGACCCGTGAGCTGCATCCCCTTCAGCAATTCCACTAGAAAAAACGTGCGGCCGAATTGTTTTAGCGCAGCCAACATGATCGTGTCCTCGTATTCTGACGCCTACGTAAAGAACGAACCAAATGGCGTAAAAAATCTCGCCACACCGATAACGGTTATCCATACCAGTGTGACCGGGATGAACACCTTCCACCCCAAGCGCATGATCTGGTCATAGCGGTAGCGTGGAAACGTCGCGCGGAACCACAGAAAAAATAGCAACACGAACACCGTCTTACCCAGGAACCAAAATAGCGGCGGTATCCAGGTGAACGGTGCGAACGGAAATGGCGATAACCATCCGCCGAGAAACATCAGCACCGTCAGTGCCGCGATCAATATCATGTTAGCGTATTCGGCGAGAAAGAAAATCGCGAACGTCATACCAGAATACTCGACGTGGAATCCGGCGACAATTTCCGATTCACCCTCGGCAACATCGAACGGCGCGCGATTGGTTTCCGCAACGCCGGAGACGAAATACACGACGAACAACGGTAACAACGGCAAAAAGTACCACTGCCAGAATCCGCCCTGTTGGTGCAACACAATTTCGCGCAAATTCAAGCTACCGGCCACCATCAATACGCCCACCAACGCAAATCCCATTGCGATCTCGTAGGCGACGATTTGCGCCGCGGAACGCATCGCTCCTATGAACGCGTACTTCGAATTCGATGCCCAGCCGGCGATAATGACGCCGTAGACCCCCATCGAAGTCAATGCGAGAATGTACAGCAAACTCGCATCAATATTGGCCAATACTAAGGAATCGGTAAACGGAACGACGGCCCAGGCCGCCAGTGCGGGCGTGATGGACAGTACCGGGGCGATGATAAACAGGAAGCGGTTGGCGTTACTCGGGATAATAATCTCTTTGAACAACAGTTTGAGGGCATCGGCAATGGGCTGCCCCAATCCCCAACCCCCGCCGACACGATTCGGACCAATCCGAATCTGGATTGCCCCGATAACTTTGCGCTCCAACCAAGTCAAATACGCCACTGCCAGCATCAACGGCGCGACGATGATTGTGATCTTAATGAGGCTGTAGATACCGATCTGCATCCATCCCGGCACGAGGTTCCACAACGACACCAGCGTCTCGCCCATTGTCAGGCCGCCACCAGCCGAACCGACATCGCGTCGCCAATGTCGACGGTCTCTGCGTAACCCGCGGGTATATAGACGCAACCGTCCGGCACCCGTGGGTCGATCACCACCGGCAAGCGCACCGATGCGCCATCTGTCTGCACTTCAACCGAGTTACAGCCATCCACTACGAGGCGTTCCGCTTGGGCGGCGTTTAGGTACGCCGCAGCCGTTCGGTTATCGACCGTAGCCTGCAGCGCCTCCGCGCGGCGCACGATCGCGTCGACCGCGTATAACGGTACGTCGCTGATGCGCGCGAGCCCCTCCACCGGCCGCGAACCGTTGGGAGCGTATAGTTGCCACTGGGATACTTCCGCACCCGTCTTGATTCGGGCCACATCGACCTCGGCACTGACATCTGCCGCGGTAACATAATCGAAATCATCGACACCCAGAAGGTTGCCGAGCACCCGCAATATCTTCCATCCCGGCCGCCCTTCGCCGGGGGCAGCAACTGCCGCGGCCGCAGTTTGTACCTGGCCCGTACAGTTCACATAAGTCCCTGCGGTTTCGACAAACGTTGCGATCGGCAACACCACGTTTGCGGCTTCCTGACCAGAGCGAAACGCACTAAAGCTCACCACAAAATCCGCACTCTGTAACGCCGCACGCGCACCGCGGCCATCGAGGCAGTCAAGCTCTGGATCGATCCCGAAGGTAATATAGGCGCCCAGCGGTTGCTCAAGCATTGCTGCCGCGTGCCGACCGCTCACCGACGCGGCGACACCATTGGCCAACCGTTGCGGCACCGCACCCGCGATCCACCCGGCCGCGCTGTTCGCGTCCGGTAATACCCCCAGGGTCGCACCACTCTCGGTTGCAAGCCATTGTGCGATCGCACGCAGTGCGCTGAAGTCCGCATGCTGCAGCGCCGTCGAACCCAACAGGATCGACGCCTCGGCACCGTGCTCCGCCAATTGTCCGGCGATTCCGGCGCTGTCCGAATCACTGAACTCTATCTCCCCACTCGACACCCAGGCCGCTAATTCACGCGGCAACTCGATGCCTTGCTGCACTGCAAACGCGGCGGCCACTGCCGCCAATGCGCGAGGCATCGCATCGGGCGCCACGATATGGCGAAACGCAAGGTCAAAATGGAAGTCGTAATCCTGACAATTAACAGCCATAACCGTAGCGCCCGCGCGAAACGCGTTACGGATTCGCAATCCCAACAGCGGCTGGTCCTTACGAATATTCGAACCGACCAATAATAGTGCCGCCTGATCGTCCAATGTCGACATCGGCTGACCGAGTCCAGGACACAACGGCGCGGCAGCGTCGTCGCGAAAATCGCGCTGCCGCAAGCGGTGATCGATGTTGTCGCTGCCAAGCCCGCGCACCAGCTTTTGCAGTAAGTAGAACTCTTCCAATGTCGCAGTCGGTGATACCAATGCACCAAGTTGCGCTGGGCCTCGCTCAGTCAGCACGGTGGTTAAACCCTGCACGGCGGCGTCGAGCGCAGTCTGCCAATCGACCTCATGCCAGTTATCGTCGCGGCGCACCACCGGCGTCGTTAAGCGATCAGAATCATTGACCGCCGTATAACTGTAGCGGTCTCGGTCGGCCAACCAACAATCGTTAACCTGCCTGTTATCCCGCGGCAAAACGCGCCGAACTTCGTTGCGCAAACTTTGCACGTTGAGATTCGCGCCGACACAGTCGTGCGGGCTAATTGCGTCCGCGTTGGCTAATTCCCAAGCCCGTGCCGAAAAGCGATAGGGTTTTGACGTCAATGCACCAACCGGACACAGGTCGATAACGTTCCCGGACAACTCGGAATCGACGCTACGGCCGACAAACGTACCGATGTGCATATGCTCGCCGCGGCCGCTCGCGCCCAATTCCATGATACCTGCGACTTCCTGGCCGAATCGCACGCAACGCGTGCAGTGAATGCAACGCGTCATTTCGGTGGAAATAAGCGGCCCGATATCGTAATCGTCCACCACTCGTTTGTTCTCGGCAAACCGCGACACGTCTTTGCCATAACCCATGGCCTGATCCTGCAACGGGCACTCCCCGCCCTGATCGCAGATCGGGCAATCGAGTGGATGATTGATCAACAGGAATTCCATGGTGCCCTTTTGGGCTTCGACAGCCGCGGCTGAAGCCGTAGAAATTTTCATCCCGTCCGCCACTGGCGTTGCGCATGCGGGCAACGGCTTCGGCGCTTTTTCGACTTCCACGAGACACATCCGACAGTTTGCCGCGATCGACAATTTTTCGTGATAGCAAAACCGCGGAATATAAATACCTGCGTCATCCGCCGCCTTGATAATCATCGTACCGGCGGCGACATCGAGCGTACGCCCGTCGATTTCAATGGTCGGCATTAGCGAGTATCCGTAGCGTCTGCAAGAAAAATAGCGGTTTAGGCCGCCCGCTCGCGCGATCCGGATTCCGACTGCAATCCCGGGATCATCGCGGCGAACTCGTGGCGAAAATGCTTCATAAAACTCTGCACCGGCCACGCCGCTGCATCGCCCAATGCACAAATCGTACGTCCCTCAATCTTATTGGCCATATCCACCAACAAATCCAAATCTTCGGCGCGACCACGGCCGGTACGGATGCGATGAATAACCCGATATAACCAACCCGTTCCTTCCCGGCACGGTGTGCACTGGCCGCACGACTCCTCCCAGTAGAAATAAGAGATTCGCTCGAGCATGCGTACCATGCATGTGGTCTCATCCATAATAATGACCGAACCCGCACCAAGCATCGAGCCGGCAGCGATCAGCGAGTCGTAATCCATTTTGCAATCCATTATGCGCTCGGCGGGCAGCACCGGGACCGATGAGCCCCCAGGGATCACGGCTTTCAATTTCTTACCGTCGCGCATACCGCCTGCCAGGTTCAACAGCGTTGCGAACGGCGTACCCAGCGGCACTTCAAAATTTCCCGGACGATTGACGTGACCAGATATAGAAAATATCTTGGTACCACCGTTATTAGGCAAGCCGAGATTTGCAAACCATTCGGCGCCGTGGGCCAGGATCTTCGGTACCGACGCCAAAGTCTCCGTATTGTTTACCGTAGTGGGTCGACCGAATGCGCCGTATTGGGCAGGAAACGGCGGCTTGACTCGCGGCTGCCCTTTCTTGCCCTCCAACGATTCCAACAATCCTGTCTCTTCGCCACAGATATAAGCGCCTGCGCCGAGATGCGTAAAGAGCCGAAATTCCACTTTGGAGCCGAGCACATTGCGGCCCAGCAATCCGGCTTGCTCGGCTTCCTGCAACGCGGTTTCAAACCGCTCGTAGGGCTCCCAAAACTCACCGCGAATATAGTTGTAACCCACAGTAGCCCCGATCGCGTATCCACATATGGCCATGCCTTCGATCAAGGCATGCGGGTTATAACGGAGAATATCGCGGTCCTTAAATGTCCCTGGTTCACCCTCGTCGGAATTGCAGACAATATATTTCTGGCCCGGTCCGTCCTTCGGCATGAAACTCCATTTCAACCCGGCTGGAAATCCGGCGCCGCCGCGGCCGCGCAGATTAGACTTCTTGATTTCATTGATGATGTCGTCGCGGGGCGTATTATCAGCGACGATGCGCCGCCATACCGCATATCCGCCGGCGCTCTGGTACGCAGCCAGCGTCCACGGCGACTCCAGATCGGGGTCCGGTAAACACACTCGCATTTCCACGTTTGCGGCCTCGCTCACTCCAATCCGTCCAAAATTTCATCGATCGAGGCCGGGGTGAGATTCTCATAATACCTCTTGCCGATTTGCATCATCGGTGCCCCACCGCAAGCCGCGAGGCATTCGACCGAACGCAAACTAAAACGGCCGTCCGCTGAGGTTTGCCCAACCTTAATCCCTAATCGTCGTTGCAGGTGTGCGACAACGTCATCTGAACCCCTCAGCATGCAGGAAATATTTGTGCACACGCAAATCTTGTGGCGGCCGACCGGCTCAAGATCATACATCGAATAAAATGTCGCGACTTCGGCGACTTGAATCGGCTCGAGGCCCAATAAGCCGGCTACATACTCGATCACCTCTTCGCTAAGCCAACCTTTTTCTTGCTGGGCAATGCGCAGCGCCGCCATCACCGCGGCCTGCTGCCGGCCGTCAGGGTATTTACTGACCTCCCGGTCGATCTCGGCGTGAGCATGTGTCGATAACATGGTTATTGTTTAGCGATCGATTTCACCAAACACAATATCTTGAGTGCCAATAATGGCCACCATATCGGCTATCATGTGCCCTTTCGACATTTCGTCGAGCGCTCCCAAGTGTGCAAATCCGGGCGCGCGTATTTTTACCCGATACGGTTTGTTGGCGCCGTCCGAGATCATATATATCCCAAATTCGCCTTTTGGGGCCTCGATCGCTGCGTACACCTCACCTTCGGGCACGCAGTAACCTTCGGTAAACAATTTAAAGTGGTGGATCAACGACTCCATGTCGCGCTTCATCGTCTCCCGCCGCGGCGCCGTCAACTTATTGTTATCGAGCATCACGGGGCCCGGATTATTACGCAGCCAATCGATACATTGTCGGATGATGCGGTTCGATTGGCGAAATTCTTCAATACGCACTAAATAGCGGTCGTAGCTATCGCCATTAACCCCGACTGGGATATCGAAGTCAATCTTATCGTACACCGCGTACGGCTGTTTCTTGCGCAAATCCCATTCCACCCCCGAACCGCGTAGCATCGGCCCACTAAAACCCAACTGCAAAGCGCGCTCCTTATTCACCACGCCGATATCGACGGTGCGTTGTTTCCAGATACGATTATCGGTCAGTAATGTTTCGTAATCGTCCACACAGGCGTCGAAACGCTCCGTAAACGCCGCGATGAAATCCAGCAGCGAACCCTGGCGCTGCTCGTTCAGGCGCGCGGCATTCTTCTCCTTGTGTCCCTTCGCGGTTTCGTACTGCGGCATGGAATCCGGCAGATCGCGATACACGCCGCCCGGTCGATAATAAGTTGCGTGCATCCGTGCGCCCGATACCGCCTCATAGCAATCGATTAAGTCTTCGCGCTCGCGAAAACAATATAAAAACACCGTCATCGCGCCGACATCGAGAGCGTGCGCCCCTAACCACAACAAGTGACTTAGAATACGAGTAATCTCATCGAACATTACACGAATGTATTGGGCCCGAATCGGTGCCGTGACTCCGAGCAGTTTTTCAATCGCGCGCACATAACCGTGTTCGCTGCACATCATCGACACGTAGTCGAGCCGATCCATATAACCGATGCTCTGGTTGAAAGGTTTGGTCTCCGCGAGTTTCTCGGTGCCGCGATGCAACAGCCCGATGTGTGGATCGACGCGCTGGATGACCTCGCCGTCCAACTCCATCACCACACGCAACACCCCGTGTGCCGCGGGATGCTGCGGACCGAAGTTCATCGTGTAATTACGGATTTCGGTCACCGAACCCCTCTTCGCGAACAACCCGCGGTACCAAAACACGCGGTTCAATACTGACCGGTTCGTATACCACCCGGCCTTTGTCCGGGTCATACCTCACCTCAACATGGCCCAACAACGGGAAGTCCTTGCGGAACGGATGGCCGATAAATCCGTAGTCCGTTAGCAGTCGACGTAAATCCGGATGGCCCTCAAAAATTATTCCAAACAAATCGAACGCCTCGCGCTCATACCAATTTGCACTGTTCCATATGTCCACAACGGAACTCACCACGGGCATCTCGCCGTCGATGAATAACTTCATCCGCAAGCGGTGGTTGTGTGCCGTGGATAACAGATGGTAAACGACACAAAATCGTTTCTCGGGGGTGGCCGTTCGATCCGGATCCTCCTCGGCGTAAGTCGAATAGTCGACGCCGCAAAGATCGATGAGCTGCTCGAATCTAAGGTCCGGTGTATCGCGCAATCCGCGTGCCACCTCCAGCAAGAATTGTGGCGTAGTCACCACGGTTGTCTCATCAAACACGACCTCGACAGTGGTGATCTTTTCACCGAACAGCTCGTTGATACGCGCAAGCAAATTTTGATTGGAGGCCATCGGAATGCGATTTGCTAACGAGCGATGGTGTTAGTGCGTTTGATTTTTTTCTGCAACTGTAGGATCCCGTACAGCAATGCCTCAGCTGTTGGTGGGCAACCCGGAACGTAGACATCGACCGGCACAATGCGGTCGCAGCCCCGCACCACTGAATAGGAGTAATGATAATAACCACCACCGTTGGCACACGAACCCATGGAGATTACCCAACGCGGTTCGGCCATCTGATCGTAGACCTTGCGTAGCGCCGGTGCCATTTTGTTCACTAGCGTGCCGGCCACAATCATCAAGTCGGACTGGCGGGGACTGGGCCGGAAAATAATTCCGAATCGATCGAGATCATATCGGGACGCGCCGGCGTGCATCATCTCTATCGCACAACAAGCCAGCCCGAACGTCATCGGCCACATCGCACCGGTACGGGCCCAATTTACGACGGCATCGACGGTAGTGGTGGCCCACCCTTGCTCCAGTACGCCTTCAATCGCCATATGTCACTCCCATCAACACTCCGACCACTATTCCCATTCCAACGCGCCTTTCATCCATTCGTAAATAAACCCGATAACGAGGACCAATAGGAAAATCATCATTGCGACAAAACCGAACAACCCAACCTCTTCGAGTGCGACCGCCCACGGAAACAAAAACGCGATTTCTAGATCGAAGATAATGAACAATATCGCTACTAAGTAATAGCGCACGTCGAACTTCATACGCGAGTCCTCGAACGCTTCAAATCCGCATTCGTAGGGCGACAGTTTCTCGGGGTCCGGATTGTGGGGGGCCAAAATCCGGCCCATCGCGAGCGGCACCGCGCCGATCACGACCCCGATACCAAGAAACATCAATATTGGGACATAATTACTCAGCATTATTACTCACCCGTCACTTAGTATTCCGCTTGGTGCCGAAGGCCGGACTCGAACCGGCACGGCTCGCGCCACCGCCCCCTCAAGACGGCGTGTCTACCAATTCCACCACTTCGGCTTGTGCTCACGGGACAACCACCTACTCAGGGACTTGCGGAACACCGTCGCCCTCTGGCGTCACCGATTCTACCGGTACCTCCGGAATTTCGAAATCCTGTGCGTCGCTCGAAGTCCTGTCGGTGGCCGTTTCGGCCCCCGACACCGATTCGGTCACACTGCTGGGCACCGACCGTTGCATATGCAACCACCCCAGCGACAAACTACAGACAAAAAATATTGCGGCCAGGACC
>Ga0224512_10004965_pt1 | contig 11089 bp, 11 predicted proteins | sample SF_May12_sed_USG_4_FD_169103 | JGI IMG/M metagenome (GOLD analysis project Ga0224512, IMG submission 169103) | Sediment microbial communities from San Francisco Bay, California, United States - SF_May12_sed_USGS_13 | ecosystem: Environmental > Aquatic > Marine > Sediment | place: USA...
TTTCTCGATGTTGGCATCGGTACCCTGCGGTGGCCCACATTCAACGTCGCCGACATCGCCGTGAGTCTTGGTGCCATCGCATTGGCCGTCTCCTTGTGGCGGGAGGACGCTCGCCGGGCCCAGCCGGAGTCTGCCAGCGTCTCCTAACCCGCCTGCCCCTGCCGGGTGGTCCGGCGTCCACCTGTCGGTGCTCGTCGCCACGACGGAGCGGCTCGACCGGTTCCTTGCAGATCAACTCGGTCTCTCCCGGACTCGCGCCGCTCGGCTCGTCGCCGGAGGACACGTGTTGGTAGGCGGGGTTCGCGCGCGCGCGTCGCGACGGTTGGTCCGCGGTGAGCGTGTCACGGTGGCGGTCACCGAGGCTGAGCCCCTGACGACGCTCAAGCCGGCATCGATTCCCATCACGGTGGTGTACGAAGATGAAGTGCTGGCGGTCATCGACAAGCCCGCCGGACTCGTCGTCCACCCTGCGCCGGGACACTGGGACGATACCTTGCTCAACGCGCTGGTTGCGCGCGGAACACCCCTGGCGGGTGGGGCAGAGGGCCGGCCTGGCATCGTGCATCGCCTGGACCGGGACACGTCGGGCCTCATGCTCGTGGCCAAGACGGAACGCGCACACCGTCGCTTATCGAGGGCGTTGGCCTCGCGCCGCGTCACCCGTTGCTACGCGGCGATGACCTGGGGACACCTCGCCCAGAGTCCCACCGCCATCGATCGCCCTATCGCGCGGCATCCCGATGATCGGAAGCGCATGATGGTACTTGCCGGGGGCCGGTCCGCGCGGACCACCGCCTGGGTGGTCGCACGCTACGGCCCGGTCGATCTGCTCCGCGTTGAACTGGGGACCGGCCGCACCCACCAGATCCGGGTCCACCTCAGCTACATCGGTCATCCGATCGTGGGTGACCCCGTGTACGGTGGCGGCGGAAGCCGGCGCATCTCGGGGCCCGGTCGGAAGACCGCCGAAGCCATCGAGCGAGGTGCGCCGCGGCAGGCACTGCACGCGGCGCTGCTCGGCTTCCGGCACCCGCTGACCGACGAGGAACTCGTGTTCACATCCGAGTGGCCGGTCGACCTGAAACCTGCGCTCGATGTGGCGGCAGGTGACGCAAATCTGGTTGCTGAAACAGAACCGCTTCGGTATCTTCGTTTCTTCAACAGAGATGGCTAGTTCCGACCCGATGCGCGTGCTTGTCTTTCAGGTTGGAGACTTGGCCTGCGGGGTACCCGCCGAGTGGGTTCGCGAGGTCCTCCCGGCGGCCACGGCGACGCGTATCCCCGGTGCACACCCAGTCGTGGAAGGACTGGTCAACGTCCGCGGCAGGATTCTCACCGTGATCGACGGGCACCGCCTACTCAACCGAGCCCCGCTGCCCGAGCAAGAGGGGGTCACCATCATGGTGGACCTCGCCGGACACCGGTACGGCCTCCGGGTCAGCCAGGTGGACGATCTGTACGAAGTACCCGAGGAGGACCTCGAGGCGGCCACCAATGCGGCCGTAGGACGTGGGCACATCGTACAGATGGAGGATGGCCCGCGTTTCGTTCTCCTCGGCATCGAATCGCTCCTGGCGCCAGTCGCCGGGACCTGACGCACGGCCGCGTTCCGGCGTTGTGTGCTTGTGCATTGCATTGTCCCGTTCTCTGTGGAGGCAGTCTGTGAGCCACACCATTCTCGTGTGTGATGACGCGATCTTCATGCGGACGATGATCGGCGATATCCTCACCGGAGCCGGGTATGAGGTCGTCGGGGAGGCGGAGACCGGCGTCCAAGCGGTGGAGCAGTACTCTCGGCTGAAGCCCGATCTCGTTACGATGGACATCGTCATGCCCGACATGGGAGGGATTGATGCCGTCCGCGAGATCCGGCGCCAGGACCCCGACGCCAAGATCCTGATGTGCAGCGCCATGGGGCAGCAGGCACTCGTGGTCGAGGCGATCCAAGCCGGAGCCAGGGACTTTGTCGTCAAGCCCTTCCAGCCGTCCCGGGTACTCGAGGCCGTCCAGCGCGTGTTGGGGTGAGCGATGGACCGTGCCCGCTATACGGATTTGTTCCTGACGGAGGGTCGCGAGCATCTCGTGACCTGCGCCCAACTGCTGGTCGAGTTGGAGCGGGCACCTCGTGATCTGGAACCGGTCCATGGCCTCTTCCGTGCCATACATACGCTCAAGGGCATGGCGGCTACCATGGGGTATTCCCAGGTCACCGATCTGTCCCACGAGATGGAGACCGTGCTCGACGCGGTGCGCCGGGGAGAGCGGCGGGCCAGTCGCCCGCTCATCGATGTTCTTCTTGAGACGGTGGATGCGCTGACAGCCGGCATCGAAACGGCGGCGCGGGGACAGGACGCCGAGCTGGATTTTCAGGACCTCCTGGCCCGGCTGACCAAGAGGCCGCGCACCCGCAAACGGGCCTCGAACGATGCCGCAGCGGTCAAGAACACGCCGCTTGCCGGCATGTGGGTGCAGGTCGTGATCGACCCAGCCGCTCCGATGCGCGGCGGCCGCGCGGCGGTCCTTCTTCGCGAGGCTGGGTCCCTTGGCACCGTCAGTGAAATCACTCCATCAGCCAGCGAGCTCGAGCGCGAGTCATTCACGGGGCAACTTGGGTTCCATCTGGTGTCGGACGCGGCCCCGGCAGCGATTGCGGCGCGGCTGCGAACCGTTGGCGACGTGCGCGAGGTCACGTGTGATCCCCGTTCTCCCGGACACGAGGCATCAGGCGCGGGCGAACGGCACGCAGCCAAGCCGTCGACACCCACTGTTCGCGTCGATCGTCGCCGGCTGGATGCCCTGATGAATCAGGTCGGTGAACTCGTCGTCACCAAGAACCGGCTGGCGTCCCTGGCCGCCGGCAGCGGTGGGGAACTTTCGGCGGCCGTGGACAGGATGGCACGGTTGGTGTCAGAGATGCAGGCAGAGGTCATGTTGGCCCGATTGACCCCGGCTGCGGAGGTTCTCGACCGATTTCCCCGGATGGTGCGGGACCTGTCGCGCGTGGTGGATAAGGAAGTGTCCCTCATCGTGGAAGGGCGCCACATCGAGGTGGATCGCGCGATCCTGGAACAGATCGGCGAGCCGCTGCTTCACCTGCTCCGAAACGCAATCGATCACGGCATCGAGTCGGTGGAAGCTCGGAAGAAGGCGGGGAAGCCGCCCGCCGGCCAGTTGTCCCTCATCGCGGCCCGCGAACGCAACAGCGTAACATTCGAAGTGCGCGACGACGGTGCCGGGATCGACCGCGCAGCGATCCTGGAGAAGGCCAGGCGAGAGGGATCCGTGGCTGATTCCGTGACCTCATTGACGGACGAGCAACTGCTCGAGGTGCTGGGTCGCCCCGGCTTCAGTACAGCCAAACGGGTAACGAGCGTATCCGGGCGCGGTGTCGGTGTGGATGTGGTCCTGACGCGCATTCGGCCGTTGGGGGGGTCGGTCGAAATTCGATCGGAGGTTGGCCGCGGCACCTCGGTCACCTTGCGGTTGCCGCTCACGGTCGTCCTGCTCCGTGCCCTCCTGGCTCGAGTCGGGCAGGAGCGGTATGTGATTCCGGTGACCCATGTCGCGGAAACGGTGTTCCTCGACTCGCGGAGCGCCACGACCCTCGACGGTCGGCAAGCCCTCAAGCTGCGCGATGAAACCATTCCCACCGTGCGATTGCGCGATCTCGCCGGCTTCCCCGACGAGCCCACCCCAACACGGCAGCCGTGCGTGGTATTCGAGGTTGGTACGCGGCGTACAGCCTTGGTGGTTGATGCCCTCCTCGGCCAGGAAGAGATCGTGGTCGAGCCCTTCCAACCACCGAGCGGCACGCCGGCTGTGTTTAGCGGGGCAACCATTCTATCGGACGGAGTACCGTCCCTGATTCTCGACGCCGCGGCCGTGGTATAAGGAGACCTGATGGCGGATCTGCGAGAGCTCACGGATCTGGAAATCGACGCGCTACGTGAGGTCGCCAGCATCGGGGCCGGCCATGCCGCGACGGCACTGTCGCAAATGATCGAGCGCACTGTCATGATCAGCGTGCCGACCGTGCGCGTTGTCCCGCTCGAGGAGGTCGGCCAGCTCGTAGGACGACCGGACGACATTGTGGCCGCCGTGTTGATGCACATGATGGGCGATCTCACGGGTCGCACGCTCCTGGTCTTTCCCGAGAGCGCCGCCAAGCAGCTTTGCGACATTTTGTTGCGACGACCTGGAGGGTCCACCCTGACTTTCGCCGTCATGGAGCAATCCGGTCTCAAGGAGGTCGGGAACATCCTCAGCAGCGCCTATTTCAACGCGCTCAGTGATTTCATGGGCATGATGCTCATGCCATCGATTCCCAGCCTGGTCATCGACTATTCCGCAGCGGTATTGACCAGCACCACCTTGAATTTTGGCCACGCGCGTGACTCCGTGCTGTGTGTCGAGACCGATCTCAGGGTGCGCGATTCCGGAGAAAGGGTGACGGGCCACTTCATGCTCATGCCCGACCTGCCATCCTTGCGGGCCATCTTCGACGCCGTCCGCCTTGCGTAGCGCATGGACGTTCCTGCGCTGTCCGACCGCGACCTCTCCATTCTCCGCGCCTTCGCGTCGAGGGTCGATCCGTCCGACGCAGGCGGGCACAACAATCTGGGCGTGCTGTATTTCCGCAAGGGCCTGATTCCCGAAGCCATCGCCCAGTTCACCCACGCGCTCGAACTCGATCCTCGAATGCAGGTGGCGCAGGACAATCTGCGCCAGGCGTACCACGGCACGGGATACTACGATCGCCGGGTCACCGAGCTCCGGGAACATCTCCGCCGCCAACCGGAGGACCGAGACGCCCGGTGGGAGCTGGGCAAGGTGTACGCCTCGTTGAGGCAGTACGATGCAGCCGCGGCCGAGTTCGAAGCCTTACTTACTCGACATCCCTACGACGTGCGCGCGGTGGTTCAGCTTGGCCTGTGTGAGAAAGCGCGAGGCAACATTCCTCGGGCCGAGGAGTGGTTCAGCCGGGCATGTCGGCTCGATCCCGAGAGTTCGGTGGCACGGTTCTACCTCGGTGAGGCTCTCTACAACCGCGGGCTGAACGAGCAGGCCTTGGTCGAACTGTCGCAGTCGGTCAGCCTCAATCCGGATAACGCCGAAGCCCAATACATTCTGGGCTTCGTCTATGGTGATCTCGGGCGGCACGAGGAAGCGCGGCGCGCGACCCGGCGGGCCATCGAGTTGAACCCGACCCTTGGCCGCGCGCATGCCAACCTGTCACTCCGCCCTGACGAGCGCAGCGAGGGAGACCGGGCCGCTGCCGGACCGGGTGAGCCGAACGACCTAGCGGTCGCCGAGGACACGGCGCTCGCCCACTACAATCTGGGATTGGCCTTCCGCCAAAAGGGATACCATGCGGAGGCCCTGCGCGAGTATCGGCTCGCCCTCGAGCACGGAGAAGACCGCCAGCTCGTCCTCCAAGCCATGGCGGAGGTGTCTCTACTCAAACGCGACCTGAGTGCCGCGCTCGAATTGTACGACCGGTTGGTAGTGGAATATCCGGACTCCCCCAAGCTCTGGAATGAACGGGGTGTCTGCCTCCAGCAGGCCGGCCGTCGAGAGGCCGCCCTCGAGTCCTATCAGAGCGCCGTCGACTCGGATGACACCTACGCACTGGCCTGGAACAACCTCGGCGTGGCCCAGGCCCAGGCGCCCGACTTCGATGCCGCTTCGGACGCTTTCCGTACCGCCATTCGCCACAAGTCGGATTTCCTTGCGGCGCGGCTCAATCTCGCACTGTTGCTCTTTCAGCGTCGCCGCTTCCAGCTGGCGCTGGAGGCCTACCGGCACGCGCTGGCAGACGCTCCGGACAATGCGGTCGCCTGGAACGGCGTGGGCCTGATTCTCATGGAATTGAAGCGATACGCCGACGCCAAGAACGCCTTCGCTCGCTCGGTCGAGGCGAACCCCGAGCACGCCGCGGCCCACTATAACCTGAGCTTTGTCCTGAGCCAGCTCGGCGATTTCGACGGCGCGCTGCGGGAAACCAAGCGGGCCCTGGAATTGGAAGCGTACTACGTACCGCAGCGATACGATCTGACGATCGACCTCCAGTACGAGCACCCAGCCATTTCCGTGGCCCCGGTTCTCTCTGGCGACGAGGTCGCAGGCGAATTGCCAGACGACTTCGTCTTCGACGAGCGCCTGCTCAACGATCTCTTTGCGACGCTGGCACCTGATCCCGATCAGTCAGGTGATAGGGCCACCCAGCCGGGGCGTGAGTTGTCCCTCTCCTTGGCGCGCGACTACATCAGCAAGGGGCTCCTGGAGCTGGCAATGGCCGAGCTGAACCGGGCGCGCGGGCGCGGAGCCTCGGCTGCACAAGTGGCCGTGCTGCTGGGTGACATCTTTGCCAGACGAGGGCTGCACGGCGAAGCACTGGAACGGTATCGCGAGGCCATGGACCTCGATCACCGCGGCCTGGACGCTCGAGTTGGTGAGGTGCGAAGCCTCCTCGCCCTCGACCGTCTTGGGGAAGCGGTACAGTCCGCCTCCGATCTCGAGCCAATGGCGGCCGGAAGCATCGACGCGTTGGTGGTCTGCGCCAAGTTGCGCGTACGGGTGGGGGAACTGGTCCCGGCCCTCGATCTGCTCAAGGCGGCCCAGGACGCCGCACCGGAACGAGGAGAACTCTACCAACTGCAAGCCCAAGTGGCCGTGAAGCTCGGCGACTTGGAAGCGGCGAGTGACGCATACCGGCACGCGCTCGCGCTGGACCCCAACCTGGTCATGGTGTGGTATGAGGTCGGCCAGCTGGAAGAGGCCCGACGCGACTGGGCCACCGCACGTGCCGCCTATGCTCGGGCGCTCGATCTGCTCCCCACCTTCATGGATGCGACGCTGGCACTTGCAGACGGCATGCGTCGGCACGAATCGCCGCGCGCGGCGGTGAGCTGCTTGGTCGAAGTTCTAGCCCGCGACCCTTATGAATTCGAGGCCTTGGTGCTGCTCGGCCGGAGTCTGCTCGACGACGGCCGCCCCAATCGTGCCATCGAGGCGTTCGATCGCGTGCTCCGGTTCGTGCCTGATCATGCCGACGCGTTGTATTTTCGAGGACTCGCGTTAGAGCGGCAGCGGCGATTGGCGGAGGCGGTGGAATCCTGGCACCAGGCCATCCAATCCAACCCCGCCGGCCAGTACGCCCAGGCTGCACGCCTCCGGATGCGGTCGGCCCGGGACCTCTCTGAAATCTTCAAGGTGCCGAGTGGAGTGAACGGTGGCGATTGAAGGGCCGCTGAAGGAACTCCACATCGACGATGTCTTTCAGCTCATGGATTTGGGCCGAAAGACCGGCGTCCTCCACGTCACATCCGAGCTGCGGGAAAACGCAGGCACCGTGTTTTTCGAGAACGGGTGGGTGGTGGGTGCCATGATCGCGAGCAATCCGCATCCACTCGGGGAGCTGTTGATCCGGACAGGGAAGGTGGCCGAGGAAGACGTCGTCCGTGCTCGGACCCTTCAGGGCAGTCGGCCGGGTCGGCGCTTGGGGGAGCTGTTGGTAGAGATCGGTGCGATTTCCCGGCGCGAACTCGACCGACACATCCGAGCGCAGGTCGAGGAAGTCATCTTCGAATTGATGAGTTGGTCCGAGGGATACTTCCGTTTCGAGGAGGGAGAGCCCGGGCAGACACCGGCAGAAGCCTCGTTTCGAATCGCACCGGAGTCGCTGCTCATGGAGGCGGCACGGCGGATCGATGAATGGAGCCGGATCGTCACCAAGATCCCGCATCAGGGGGTCGTGCCGGCGCTCAATCCGGAACAGGCCACCGCCACTGCAACCCTGGAACTCGTCCCATTCGAGTGGGAGGTGCTAGCGGCCATCGACGGAACGAGTACGGTTCGCGACGTGGCCCGGGGGGTTCGACAACCCGAGTTCGACGTGGCCAAGACGCTCTTTGGACTCGCGTCGGCAGGCATCATCGTCATCCGCGATGCCACAACCGACGGCGGCAACGGCGCCGTCCGAGGAGTCGAGCTGCTCTCGGCCCAGGCCGATGACCACCTCCAGGCTGGGGACCTGGCCGGAGCCCACCTCGTAGCTCAAGACGCCGTCCTCGCCTATCCCGAGGATGGGGAGGCCTTTCTCGTCCTCGCCCGCGTGTCCCTCGCCAATGGGCGATTCGGCGAAGCCCTGGAGGCCGCTCATCGGGCGCTCGCCCTCCAAGGTCAAACGGGGCCTGGACTTCGGCTACTCGGTCTGGCTCTTGCAGGGTCAGGTCGTTTTGGGGACGCCTTGGGAGCGTGGGACCGCTGGAAGGGCTTGGAGGCCATGGATCCAGCCGAACGAGAACATCTCGACACGATCAATCGCCTGGAGGATGCGGCGAGGCTCTTGAATAATGCGGTTCGCGGACGCCATGACTGACAGTATCCGGGTCATGACCGCCCAGCTGGCCAGCGATCCCGCCAGCATGATCTTCCTGCCACTGGGAGAGGCCCTGCGCCGCCGCGGACAGCTCGAGGCTGCCGAGAAAGTGGCGCTGGCCGGCCTTGGACGCTACCCGGAATCGGCCGACGCGCACGACCTGTATGCCAGAGTTCTCGGGGATCGCGGTCAACTCGAGTTGGCATTCGATGAGTGGGACATCGCCCTTCGGCTTGAGCCGGACCACGTCGGGGCGCACAAGGGTATCGGGTTTCTGTATTTCGTAGCCGGCGAGCTCGACCGGGCCCTGGCCCACCTCGAGACGGCCGCCCGACAGCTCCCGGACGACGATGGGGCCCAGACGGCCCTGGCTCGGGTCAAGGAGGCCCTCGCGCGCCGGGCCGCGGCAGGGAATGGGGCCGGACGGGAGATGGACGGCGCGGCACTGGCCGATCAGCTGGCGCCGGTGCCCATCGCAGATCCATCCCGGCTGTTCCTGGGCCTCGAAGGAGCTGGGGATGGCCTCCTGCTCCTCGATACGAGGGGACTCCGCCTCGGTGGTGGACTGACCAGTCCCGACGGTGACGACGTGGCCGATACCGTCTCGGCCCACCTCGCGGGCGTGTCGCAGGAAGCTTCCCGCACTGCCCGACTGCTCGGGCTGGGGGAATGGATCAGCCTGGCCGCAGAGTCTCCGGATGGTCATCTGTTCGCGGTCGCTCCAACGCCGGAGACTCTGTTGCTTCTCGTTCGAGAGCAGGGGGTGCCGTTGGGGCGCCTTGGCGTGGTGGCCGACCATGCGGCGGGGGTCGCACGGGCGTGGCTCGAGGGATTGCGGTGATGCAAGAGTTCGCGACTGCACTCGACTCGATCACGCGAGTCCACGGCGTCCGCGGTGCAATGCTGGTGTCACTCTCGGATGGACTGGTCGTCGCCGAATCGTCTATGGACGGTGTGGATGGGGTGCCGGTCGCGGCGCTCACCGCGAGCCTGGCCGGGCGGCTGCGCCGCACCACCGAAGCGGCGGGACGACGACCGCCGACCTTCATTCACCTTCGGGCCACCACGGGGACCGTGCTCGCGGTGCCGTCCCACGACGATCTACTCGTCGTGGCGATTGGCGCTCCAGACATCAATGTCGGCCTGGCTCGGTTGGAAATGCTCCACGTCGCGGAGCGAGGGATCTGATGCGAGCCGTTGAGCCGTGGGTGGAAGGGCCGCTGGCGACCTTTCTCGATGAGTCGGCTGCGCGGCTCACGCTGTTGATGACCTCGGCTGGCCAGGTACTGGCACAGCATGGGTTCACTCGCGCCTTCGATGTCATGTCGGCCGCCGCGTTGGGCGCTGGGATCATGGCGTCGACCGACGAGCTTGCGCGTCTCATGGATGCGCCGCCCTTTCGCGCGATGGCCCACCAGGGAGTCCAGCACGGCTTGTTCCTCTCCGGCTTCGACACGCCCCAAGGACGGTGGATCGGACTCGTGGTCTTCGGGCCGGAGAGTTCACTCGGCCTGGTTCAGCTGTTCTTCGAGCGCCTCGTGGTGGACTTGGCGATGAAGGCTCCGACCGAAGCCCCGAGCAACCGAGTGTTGGGATCGGATTTCGAGGACGAGCTCAACGCCAGTCTGCGAACCCTTTTTGGTCAGTAGCACAATGTCGCTTGTCAACTTCACATCCCGCGAGATCACCTGTAAGATCGTTTATTACGGGCCAGGTCGATCCGGCAAGACGAGCAATCTCCAGTACATCTATGGTCGGGTTCCGGAGGCGCGCCGGGGCCGTATGGTGTCGCTCGCCACCAAAGGCGACCGCACGCTCTTCTTCGATTTTCTCCCGCTCGAGCTCGGCACAATCTCTGGATTCGCCACACGGTTCCAGTTGTACACCGTGCCCGGGCAGGTGTACTACAATGCGACGCGGAAACTGGTGTTGCAGGGCGCGGACGGCATCGTCTTTGTGGCCGACAGCCAAGCTCGGCGATTCGACGATAACCTCGAGAGTCTCCAGAACCTGCAGGAGAACCTGCTCGCGCAGGGTGTTGATATTCGGGAGTTGCCCATCGTCTACCAATACAACAAACAGGATCTCCCTGCCGATCTCATACTCGGGCCGGACGAACTGGATGATGCCTTGAATTTTCGCGCGGTCACGAGCTTCGGCGCCGACTGCCTGAGCGGAAACGGAGTGTTTGAGACATTGCGAGGCATTTCAGAGCTCGTCTTGAAGCGCCTGGCCGCGGGGAGCCGGGTTGCGTGATCTCACTGCTCAAGCCCTCGTGCCGCTTCACGACCCTGGTGGTGGCACCCACCAACCAACTGGCCGTGACCGCGGCCCGAGCCGTGGCAGACTCTCCGGGCCGTATCTATAACCCGCTCTACATTTACGGCGGGCCGGGACTAGGCAAGACTCATCTGCTGATGGCCATCGGACACGCGGTGTTGGACATCGACCCCGGATGCACGGTTGAATACCTGAGCATCGAGGAGTTCGCCTCCGCCTGGCCCACCGCGCGGAATGCCGGCGAAGAGGGAACCTACCGTCGACACTACGTCGAAGCCGATGTACTTCTGCTCGACGACATCCACTTGCTCGCTTATCGTCGCGACCTGCAACTGGAGATCCTCCGGATTCTTGATGATGTGCTCGAGAGGAACCACCAAGTCGTCATCGCGTCCGACCGCGCGCCGAACCGGATCGATGGCTTGGATC
>Ga0224512_10004967_pt1 | contig 11085 bp, 13 predicted proteins | sample SF_May12_sed_USG_4_FD_169103 | JGI IMG/M metagenome (GOLD analysis project Ga0224512, IMG submission 169103) | Sediment microbial communities from San Francisco Bay, California, United States - SF_May12_sed_USGS_13 | ecosystem: Environmental > Aquatic > Marine > Sediment | place: USA...
CGGCATCACCAACCCCAACCGCATCTACGCCGGCAAAGAACTCGTCATGCCCACCACCACCAACTCCCCCGGCACCACCACCACCACCTCCTACACCGTCAAAGCAGGCGACACACTCGCCTCGATCGCCACCAAACTCGGCACCACCGTCACGGCCATCGCAACCGCCAACGGCATCACCAACCCCAACCGCATCTACGCCGGCAAAGAACTCGTCATGCCCACCACCACCAACTCCCCCGGCACCACCACCACCTCCTACACCGTCAAGGCAGGCGACACACTCGCCTCGATCGCCGCCAAACTCGGCACCACCGTCACGGCCATCGCAACCGCCAACGGCATCACCGACACCAACGTGGTGTATGTCGGCACGAGACTGACCATCGGGACTTCCGTCGAGCCGGCAGTTGCGCCCGGTGCCACGGGCAGCAGCGGCACGTACTCCGTCGTGGCCGGCGACACCATGGCCGGTATTGCCGGACGATTTGGATTGACTGCGTCTCAGTTGGCATCGCTGAACAACCTGGGAGACCCGAATCGGATCCAGGTCGGTCAGGTCCTCGAGGTGCCCGGTGCAGCCGGCTTCGTGTGCCCGGTTCCGGGCGGCGACTTCTTCAACGACTGGGGCTTCCCACGGTCGGGGGGCCGCTATCACGAAGGGACCGACATCTTCGCGACCAGGGGGAGCTCGGTTCTCGCCCCTGTGGATGGCTTCGTCCATCAGATCGTGGGCACCGTCGGGGGTATCCAGTTCCGCCTCGATGGCGACGACGGGCACCGCTACATCGGAACCCACATGGACGGGTTTGGTGCTGCAGGAAAGGTTCGAGCTGGCGAGGTCATTGGCTACGTCGGCGATTCGGGCAACGCAATAGGTTCACGCCCGCATCTTCATTTCGAGATTCTGATCGATCGTACAGCCAACACGAACCCCTATCCGTACCTGACAGAGGCTTGTCGTTGACGGCCGGCTACTTCTCGAGAACCAACTCGCGCAGGTGATCCAGCCCGACGGGGCCTGAACCGAGCACCCTGGCATGGAATTCCTTGTGCTTGGTGTTGCCGCGCCGGGCTAGCTCGTCCCGCAGCTCGAGAATGACCCTCTCCCCCACCTTGTAGGAGATGGCCTGGCCGGGCCAGCCCAGATATCGCGTAACCTCGGATTCCGCGTAGGCGCGCTCGAGTGAGGCGTACCTCTCGAGCATCTCGACCCCGAGGTCGAACGTCCACTGCTCGCCGGGATGAAACAGCTGGCCGGCCGGCATGGCGAGGCCCAGATGGCATCCGATGTCAATGACCACGCGACAGGCCCGCAACATCTGACTCACCAGGAAGCCCATCTCATACTCGGGTCGTTCCAGGTAACCCAGTTCGTCCATGAGCCGTTCCGCATACAACGCCCACCCCTCGCCGTATCCGGACAACCAGAACAGCATGCGGTGAAAACGCGAAACCCGACTCGACAACCCCACCTGCACGCCAACCTGGAGATGATGACCCGGGAAACCCTCGTGGTAGGCGGTCGACACCTGATCGTAGGTTGGGATCAACGACTCGTCGCCAAAGGAATACCAGACCGTCCCGGCCCGTTCAAAGTCTTCCGATGGGCCGGTGTAGTACGCCCCGAGGGCACCTCCGCGTGGTGCGATCTTCACCTCGACCCGGCGAATCTGCTCCGGAATGTCGAAATGGGTTCCGTCGAGTTCGGCGAGGGCCCGCCGCTGGCGCTCGACCATCAACTCGACGAATTCACCACGCGAAACGGCAGGCTCCCGGCGGAGCCGGGCAAGCACCTCGTCGATGGTGGCGTCGGGATCGAGAACGCTGGCAACCGACTCCATTCGTTCCCAAAGCCGATCGACCTCGCCCCACCCCCATTGATAGGTGTCGAGTGGATCGATCGTCGTTCCGAGAAATCGGGCCGCTGCTCGGGCATACCGCTCAGGCCCAACACCATCGACCGAACTGGCGTCCGGCAGGTACTCGGTCTCGAGATACTGAGCGAACGCACCGAAAGCCGCACGGGCGCCGGCGGCCGCGCCGGCGAGCGCTACGGTGACCTCCGGCTCCGAGAACTCCAACGATTCGTAGTCGGTTGAAACATGAGAGAACCAGGAGTCGGCTCCGGCACTGTGAGCGGCCTGCTCGATGCCTGCCTTCACCTGTCGTCGGGCGGCCATCAAACCCCGCCTCCGTCCCTCATCGAGGGTGGCCTGGTAGCCGGCGAGTGCCTCAGGCAGCAGCTCGAGGCGACTCAAGATGTCACCCCAGCCTTCGACCGAGTTGGTAGGCATGAGATCGAAGGTCTCGCGAAACACCTGAAGTGGGGAAGCAACGTTGTTGAGGTCCCGGTACCGGTCGCCCGAGTCGATTTCAGACACGTGGATCTCCACGTAGTCGAGCAGCACACGCCTCGCCAGATCGTCCCACCGATCGGCGGCGGCGGGGAGTTGCCCGACGTCGGCTTTGGCTCGCAGCAGACGGGCCCTGGTCGCCTCGATCCCGGATGGACCGTAATCACCCCAGAGGTGGTCATAACCGCGCACCCCAAAGGCGGTGGCCGTTGCCGGCGACAGAGCAGACAGGTCATCCACGAGTACGTCGCCGATCGCGTAGATGGTCTCCTGCACGCGGCCTCCTGTGTGTCCTCTGCCGGGTGGAGGCTAGCCAGACCGCACCGCGGGTAAGGTCTCGGCATGCTCCCCGAAGATGTCATCGAGGTTCGACCTGACGAGCGCTTCGACGAAGACAGACTGCACGCCTACTTGAGGGACCGGCTACCGCATGCGGACGGCTCGCTCACCGTCCAGCAGTTCTCCGGCGGCCATGCCAACCTCACCTACCTGCTGACATTCGACGATGGGGCGATGTACACCTATGTGCTGAGGCGCCCTCCACTCGGACCGGTCGCACCGGGAGCCCACGACATGTCGCGAGAGCACTCCGTACTCTCGCGACTCTGGACGGAATTCGACAAGGCCCCCCGCAGCCGCGTGTATTGCGAGGACCCGTCCATCCTCGGCGCCCCGTTCTTTGTCATGGACCGCCGCGACGGCATCGTCGTACGGAAAGAAGTGCCCGCCGTGTTCGGTGGCGGGGCCGACCCCACCTCCAACCGCCGCCTGTCGGAAGTCGTGATCGACACGCTCGCCGAATTCCACGGGGTGGATCCGGCCGCTGCGGGTCTCGACGAACTGGGTCGGCCGGACGGGTTTCTCGCACGACAGGTCGAGGGCTGGGCCAAGCGCTGGCATGCGTCAAAACACGAAGACGTGCCACTGGCGGACGAACTGATCGCCTGGCTGTCCGACCATCTGCCCGAATCTCCGGACGCAACGCTGATCCACAACGACTGGCGACTGGACAATATGGCGGTCTCGCCGGACGATCCCGGGGTCTGCGTCGCCGTGTACGACTGGGACATGTGCACCCGGGGTGACCCGCTCGCCGATCTGGGGACCGTCCTGTCGGTGTGGTACGACGATGGGGAAATCCCGGCGACGCTCAACCCGATGCCCACATTCACGCCGGGTTTCATGTCGCGCGCGGAAGCCATCGACCGATACGCCAGCCTCACCGGAACCGAACCTTCATCGATTGGCTACTACGTGACGTTCGGGTCGTTCAAGATGGCGGTGATCCTGCAGCAGATCTACATCCGCTATGTCCGCGGCCAAACCCATGACGAACGTTTCGCCGGAATGGGAGACGCCGCCCGCCACCTCTTAGAACTCGCCGCTTCCCGAAGAGCCTGATCGTCGCGACAGAGCGTCGCCCAGTTGCGCCGGAATTCCGCCGCTACCGGCCAGGACGATCGGTGTGATCGACACGACGCCGGCATCTGCCGCCTCGATATCGGACCCGTTCGGGTCACTTCGCACGTGGATCATGCCGCCGAAGTCGTGGCGGAAGACACCGGGGCCGGAACGAGAAAACAACCGGTCGTAGCCGACTCTCGCCAGGGAGGTAATCCTCCGCTCCGTCCCGAGATCTGCCCCGGACGGGATATTGACATTGATGACATCGATCCCCTCGGGGAAGCCCTCCTCGGTGATGACGGCGACGATGTCTGCCGCGATGGCGGCGGCGTCGACCCACATCGGTATCGAGTCCTTCGACCGCGCCCATGGATACCATTCGTCCCAGGCCCGGTCTGCGCCAACCGAAAAAGCGATCGCCGGAACGCCGCTGATCGCACCCTCGGCGGCTGCCCCCACGGTACCGCTCGATACGAGGTAGGCGAGTCCGTGGTTGTACCCGATGTTGACGCCCGACACGACCAGGGAGGGCAGCCCGTCGAACATGAGATGTGCGCCCAATTGCACACAGTCGGCCGGATATCCGGAGCACGCCCACACGGTATGTCCTCCTACTGAACGCTCCTCCACGACGACATCACCGTGGCGGGTGATTGCTTTGCCGATCCACGATCGTTCCCTATCAGGGACCACCACCCGTACGTCATGCTTCGCCGCCAACGCGTCGGCGAAAGGCACCAACGCAGGCGAGTCGATACCGTCGTCATTCGTGACGAGCACCGCCATCAGGACCCCGCAAGTCTTCGGCGGGTGATCTCGATCGCCTCGGGATTGCTGTCCACGGCCAGGATGCGACGACCCAACGCCCGGGCTGCAACCGCCGTTGTGCCTGAACCGCAGAAGAAGTCGGCGACGAGATCCCCGGGATTCGACGAAGCGGACACGATCCGCTCGAGCAAACGGAGCGGTTTCTGGGTCGGATAGCCGGTTCGTTCGGCGGAGTTGGTGGGAACGATGGTCATCCACCAGACATCGGTCGGGAGCTTACCGCGAGCAGCCTTCTCAGGCCCGACCAGGCCGGGCGCGAGATAGGGGATCCGATCGATTGCATCCCGGTTGAACACCCAGCGATCGGATTTCGAATACCACAGGATGTTGTCGTGTTTTCTCGGCCAGCGATCACGATGGCGGCCGCCGTAGTCGTACGCCCAGATGATCTCGTTGAGGAATCTCTCCGGACCGAAGATCTCGTCGAGGAGGAACCGGGCATGATGAACGGAGTGATGGTCCAGGTGCAGGTACAGAGATCCGTGGTCGGCCAGTACCCGGTGCATCTGTTCCAGGCGCACACCGAGAAACGCCAGATAGTCATCCAGGCTCATGCCGTCGTCGTACGAGAGATCCGAGACCGTCTCGAAGCTGTAGGTGCGGCCCTGGAAGCCGCGACGTGACTTGTCTCCCTGGCCGGTCTTGATCGACTGCAGTCGCCGTTGCCGGCCGGTCCCGAACGGTGGATCGACGTAGATGAGATCGACCACGGAGTCCGGAAGCGAGAGGAGCACCTCCAAATTGTCGGCGCAACGGACATCGACGTCGGACATGCCTCGCAGTATGGCACCGACCGGTAGGGTCGCGAGCAGGAGCAGAAAGGAGCGAGCGGTGTCCCAGATCGCGGTCTTTGCGTCCTTGCGGGCGACCCCGGGGCGAGAGAACGAACTCGCCGAACTCGTACGCCTGCTCGTCGACCAGGCCGATGAAGAGCCCGGCACCATTATCTACGCCGCCCACCAGCACCGGAAGGACCTCGCGGTGTTCTGGTTCTATGAGGTGTACGCGGACGCGGCCTCGCTCGAAGAACACACGGCCAGGGCGGGCGCAACCATGGCTGAGCACGCCGACCTGCTTGCAGAGCGGCCGAGCGTCACCGTTGTCCGGGGTCTCGCCGCCAAGGGGCTGGATTTCTAGGAAGCAAGCGACGGCCTACTTGTATCGCCAGACAATCCGACCGCGGGTGGGATCGTAAGCCGACAGTTCGAGATCCACTCGATCTCCGGGAAGTATCCGGATGTAGCGACCGCGACGCATCTTTCCTGCGGCCCGCGCCAGCACTTCGAGGCCACCATCGACCTCGACCCGGAACGTCGCATTGGGCAGCGTCTCGACGACGACCCCCTGGACGCGAATCACATCTTCCTGTTTAGCCACGCAGGCTCCTCGTATTGGGAAAGCCCAACGCCTTCCAGCCACACATATGGTAGGTCATTCCGTCCGGCACACCCAGCCGACCGGGCCTACTCCGACCGCAAGCCCTTCACGGATTCCATATACCGATCCATCTGGGCGACGTAACGGTCGGCGTCCTCCTTGGCCGAGGCGTGACGCGCCCCCAATGCGACGGCCGCGAATCGAGCACCCCGGAAATACGGGATCATTGCGTGCACGGGCATGGCCCTGGGCCCCGGTTCTCCGCTGCCCGGATCGATCGGTGACTGAATTGTCGACGGGAGGTTGAGCACTCCGATGGCATCAAGCAGTTCATGTTCGGTGATGCGGTCTGCGAAGTCGCGACCCACCTCCCGATAAACCTCCGCTCCGTCCGGATCGACGACGATGACCGCCGGGTGTGCGAGGTTGCGCGGGTCGACGTCGTTTGCCACGCCATACGGTTCGATCGCCCGGCTGCGATCCGGATCGGACAGGAGCGGGAAGGGCAACCGGAGTTTGTTGACCATCGACGAGTTCTGCTCGGGGGAATCGATACTGATCCCCACGAGTCTCGCTCCGGCTGCGAGGTAGCCGTCATGATGCTGCGCCAGGCTGACCAGCTGGCCATTGCAGTACGGTCACCAATCGCCGCGCAAAAACACGAGAATGACGGCTGCGTCGAGATGGTCGGTCAACGTCCAGGGAAGGGACGCCTGGTCGAGAAGCGTGAAGTCGGGTGAATGCGCCATCCTACAACCCTAGGTGACCTGAGACCCGGGCAACGCTTCGGGTCCGGATGACCGGCGCATTCGCCACCAGGCCACCCCTCCTCCGACCAGCACCAGGAGACCCGCAAGACCAAGCGCCCACGGGACGAGAGGGCTGGTGACCCTGGAGGTTGCGGTGAGGACCCGGCCGGAGTCATCTCCGTGGATGAACCAGGCAAGTGAGCCGGCCGGGGAGACCTCATCGGCATTGTGATCGGCGAGATCGCCCGGCAGCAGAAGAGACAGTCGGATCTCGAAGAACTCGTCGAAGGTCTCGGCTGTGACGCCAGGAAGGTTGGCGGCAGCGGCAACATCCTGGATGTTCCCGATGGTGGCCTCATACCTGTACTGGTTTCCTTGCCGCTCGAGGGACAAGGCTTCCACGAGGTCCGATGAAGCCGTGATGTCGGCGATCACATCTGCGAACTCATCGAGATCCGCGAATGTCCGGACGGCACGGGCACCCTGGAACTCTCCGTCGATGACATTCGCAACGGAGAATCCCTCCGGCACCCCACCGGCGAGCGCAAACGTGGATTCCGCGTCGACAAAACCGACGAGTTCCCGCAACTCCTCGTCGAGCATGACCACCACCACGACCTCACCGGATCCGTCGTCGAGAACGAATGTCTCCTGAGCGACCTTGACCTTGCAGGAAGTGATGGTGAACACAACCAGTGCCAGCAGGAACAGGAGGCGGATGCGGCGCATGGGCACCACGCTAGCTGGAGCAGGGCAGTGCATCGGTCGCCACGAAGACACCACCTGAATCCACCCAGCCGAGGGCGCGATCGGCCAGCCATCCGTCGGCGTCTACCGGGGCGGGCCGCCCCCCGTCGAGTTGGAGCGGGACAAGTCCGATCTGGATACTCGACTCAGCCACCTCGATGAGGAACACCGCCGATCTGGCCGACTCGTCTCGCGCAGAGGGAAACGCCAGGTTGCCCGTCGAGTGGATGATCCACCCGTCGCCCGAGCGCTCCACCGACTGCAACACGTGCGGATGACTTCCGACGACAACGTCGGCGCCGCGTTCGATCAGGCGTGAACCAAGGACCTCCTGGAACCCGGCGGGACAGACGTCCTTTTCGACTCCCCAGTGGATCATGACGATGACCACGTCGGCGCGAGACGAGGCGTCCGACACCGCCCGATCGAGATGATCCAGCGCACCGTCGTAGGCGGACGCAAGACCGAGACCGGTCTCGGTCGCCATCCACGACGTGTTCGGCAGCACTCTCGACGCACCGATGACGGCTACTCGAAAACCGTCGATGTCGAACATCGCCGGGGCGTAGGCCTGATCTCGCGTCCCGGCACCAACCGAAATGAGGCCGGAGGCGTCGAGAAGCTCCAGGGTTCGGGCAAGACCGTCGATCCCCAGGTCGAGCGCATGGTTGTTGGCCACCGACACAACATCGACTCCCGCCGCAGCCAGCAACTCTGCCGTTCGCGGCGGCGACCGGAAGACATATTGCTTGTCGGCTGCGGTCCCGATCCCCGGTTCGGATACCACCGTCTCCAGGTTGACGATCGCCAGATCGGCATCGCCCAGGACGCCGGCAACGGCCCCGAATGGGTCGCGACCGTCGAGTCCCTGCGTGAGGGATGTGTCACCGGCCACGGCGATCACGATCGATCGGGCGTCGAGGCTCGAGGTCGGCACCGGCACATTTGCCGTGGTCGTCACCAAGGGCACCGGTTCGTTGGTGGTCGGCGGGGCGATGGCCACCGGCGCCGGAGCGGCCAGTTCGGCGCGTTCACCCGCGCCGCACGCGACGACGAGCATGAGACAGATGAGCAGGCGTTTGGACACAGCGGGACGATAACGGCTGGCGGGACTATGGCAGCGGAGCGAACAGGTCGACCGCGTTGCCGTCCGGATCGAGCACCGTTGCATAGCGCTGACCCCAGAAGGCATCCCACGGTTCGTGGTGACCCCGGTGCCCGGCGTCCGTCAGCTGACGAAACAGCCCATCGACTTCCTCGGGGTTGTCGCACAAGAAGGCCAGGGCGACCCTCGACCCACCCGACGGGGCCGACCATTCCGCATCGAATGAGTGCACGACCTCGACCGTGTCGAACGCCAACCTGAGGCCTCTGGCCAGCCGAATCTCGACATGGCCCTCGGTGTCGGCCTCTTTCGGGATATCGAGGCCGACGAGGCGATAGAACGAGAGCGACCTCGCCATGTCTGCGACGACGAGACCGAGAAGATCAAAACGGGGTGGCATGTCGCAGACTCTAGACCCGGGGCGGCAGCACGGGAAGACCGCCCGCCAGCCAGGCCCTGAACCCGCCGGCGACATCCGTCACATTGCGGAAGCCCAACTCGATCAGGAGCGACGCCGCCCAAAGCGAGGAGTAGCCATCCATGCAGAGAAGGATCAGATCCTGGTCGAGGTCGGTGATCCGACGGTCCCGGTAGTCGGAATCCATGTCAACCCTCCACGGGAGCACCGACAGCGGAATCTGGAGAGCCCCCGGTATTGCTCCGTGACGGCGGATATCGTCCTGGCTCCTCGTATCGATGAGGAGTGCCCCGCCCACTGCGGCGTTTGCCGCCGAGCGCGGATTGAGCCTGCCAACCCGCCCTGTCCAGGCGGCCATGAGATCGTCGATCGAACGCCTGTGTCTCATCCGGGGATCTCGACCAAGGCGTCCATCATCGTTTGCTTGAGATCGACCAGGCGGGGTGACAGGGAGACGTGGTACGTGTGCGGGTTCACCAACCTTCGTACACCGGGATCGAGGCGGCCAAGATCGGCAACCCTGCGCGACCTGGCCTCGGCAACGCCTCCCAGGTCGACGACTCTCCGCCCCTTGGCACAGATCGGAATGAGGAGGGGTTCCGTGTCGCTGATCTCCTCATCTCCCAGGACGCGCCCCACCCCCGCCTGGACCGGATGAATCAAGTGCAAGGGACGGCCATCCGGCGTTTCTTCGGCCAGCGTGACGAGATCGGCGGTGGCAATGCCGCGCTGGTCATACACTCGCCACAGCCCTTTCCGGCCGGGGTAGGCGAGCTTGGCCGGCGAGTCTGAGATCTTGATCGCAGGGCGCCACTCTCGCGATGCATTCTGGACGGCAACGACCTTGTAGACGCCGTCAAAGCTCGAATCTCCGTGCGACGTCACCATTCTGGAGCCGACTCCGTAGACGAGCCGGGCCAGCACCGAAGCAGCCTCCACTTCGTACCGGGGGGCTTCGTCGATGATCTGATTCCTGATCTGCCAAATCGTGAGCTCGTCGAGTTGGCTGGACAACACGATGCGCACGTCGGGGAAACCTGCTTCGTTGAGCATGCGGGCGGACCGGACAGCCAGATGGGCAAGGTCCCCGGAATCCAGCCTGATTCCCCTCGGCTCATGACCCGCCGATCGAAGCTCCTCGAACACCCGGACTGCGTTGGGGACTCCCGAGCCGAGCGTATCGATGGTATCGACCAGGAGCAGGCAATTATCCGGGTACACATCGGCATAGGCCCGAAATGCCTCGAGTTCTCCGCCGGCGATCGACATGAATACCTGGACCATCGAGTGTCCGTGCGTGCCCTGCGATGCGAGGCCGAGTTCCAGGCTCATTCCCAGATTGGACGACGCCGTGGCCCCACCGATGAGGGCCGCCCGGGTCGCATCGTTGGCTCCCCACCCGGGAGCTCGCCGCATGCCGAACTCGAACACCGGGCCCTCGTGGGCTGCTTCAACGACCCTCGACGCTTTGGTGGCGATGAGTGAGGCGTAGTTGAGATGATTGAGAAGCGGCGTTTCGAGCATTTGGGCGATCGCCAGCGGCGCCTCAACCACCGCAAGCGGGGTGTTCGGATGGACGATCCGACCCTCCGGGACCGCCCACATCGACACCGCCGAATAGGCGGCCGAAGACATCCACTCCAAGAAGTCCCGCGAGAACATCGGGGTCCCGGCCGCACTTTGGAGAGCTCCCAGCGCTGCAGTGTCCGCCGGTTCGACCCTGGTGCGATCCATCCAGTCGAGGAGAGGACCGAGTCCTGCCGTGACTGCATAGCCCGCCTGGTGGGTCCCGTAGTCCGGGTTCGATCGGTACGAATAGTCGAACTGGGCGAGACGATCATGCAGCCCGAAGCGGTGGTACAGCTGGGCCATCGTCAACTGATAATGATCGGTGAACAAGAATCCCGAGGCGAGCACGCTGATAACCATACGCTCCCGTAGAGTCGGCGGCATGAAGACCTATCAGCGTGGCCACGCCCTGGTGGTCGTCGATGTCCAGAACGACTTCGCCGACCCGGACGGCACCCTGGCGGTTATCGGCGCCGAAGCACTTCTCGGTCCGCTCAACGCAGAGATCATCAGAGCCGTGAGTGCCGGGGC
>Ga0224512_10004968_pt1 | contig 11084 bp, 9 predicted proteins | sample SF_May12_sed_USG_4_FD_169103 | JGI IMG/M metagenome (GOLD analysis project Ga0224512, IMG submission 169103) | Sediment microbial communities from San Francisco Bay, California, United States - SF_May12_sed_USGS_13 | ecosystem: Environmental > Aquatic > Marine > Sediment | place: USA: California...
ATCATCATCGCTGGGTCATTGCGGTCGAAGTAAAACAGCCCCAATACCCAGTGCTCGTTGTCCGCCAGACTGCCCGAGAGGGGCGTTTGCGCGGAGCCAAATTCCCTGAGTGATCCGCCCTGGCCGTATCCCTTTATGATCCGGATGAGGAACGCGGCGATGCACATAAATAAAGCACCTGCGAGCCACCACACGGCGGTTCCGAGCGACTCGACCTCTGCGAGTCTGACGCGAATAAACTGCACCGAGAGCAGGGTCAGAAACGCGCAACTGAGCAATGCAATCCAGCTGAGCGCCTTGACGTTCATGGTGCGGAAGGCATTCTGTGCCTCGAGGGAATGGCTGTCCGAGCCATCCCGCAGCGAACGTTTTGCCCCGGCTGTGAGTAGTGCGAGCAGCGCGAAAAGTGGACTGACTACCAGGTTGAGATAGGGGAAGAACAGGAATATGAAGATGGATTTATCAACCAGGGCATGTGCCTCGGCAAAGTCGATCCCTGGCAATGCCCGGTAGCTAATCGCCGCGTAGGCAATGTTTGCCAGGGCAGCGATGAGACAGATTGCGAGAGAGAGTTTCGCGAATCCCGCTTCCTTCGGATTTCTCTGCTCAAGGGAAGCCACGGCCTTGCTCGCTTGCAGAGTCGCGTCCGCCGAAACCAGCTTGCGTGCTCTTGAGTACACAACAATGTAGAGCAACAGGGCCGAGCAGAGCAATACAGCGGTTCCCGTGAGGTTCCCTGTGACGGGCCTGCCAGCCAGGCTGATGCCATAGCCGACAGAGAGCGACAACAGCATTACCAATACGCAACCCTGTCGCCAGCTGCGCACGAGCTTTTGCCCGGCACTGCCCGCAGCCACATCTTCGCCGACGTATACGCCGAACAGCAGGCCTTTACGAATAATGCGCGGAAGAAAGAGAAGGAATCCGCCGACGATTATTACCCTAACCGTTAAGAATAAGATGACAAACATTGCCTCAGTCATTGCGGTTCTCCATGGCTGCCGAGTTCATGGCTTCAACTTCGCATCGCACGGCGTTTAGCAGATCATCGGCCGATATGCCGGCCTGTCGGAGCTGCCCCAGCGTGATGCGCAGCTGCTCCAGTAAATCTGACTTGTCGGCGTCTCCGATACTTTCAGCCGGTGCGGCAACCGTAACGCCTGCCCGATCCCGGATGGCGAGAAACCCCTCCGCTTGCAGGAGCCGGTAGGCTCTTGCGATGGTATTCAGATTGACGCCGAGATCGCCGGCTAGCTGACGCACCGATGGCAGTGATGCTCCTGGAACGAGTGCGCCCGACGCGACAAGCTGCCGAACCTGGCTAGCCACCTGCTCGTAAACAGCCTTCTTACTCTCACGATTAATGGAAAGTGTGACCATGAAGCAACTGTATACCATTCGGTATACAGTTGCAAGTTTCGCCCAGACTAATTAGAACTGCTCTTCTGGCAGCTCCATGGCCGCGGTGCCACCTGACGTAACTGCCTCGAAGTGAGAGGCAGACCGCGGCAGAATCTGTTCTGCGTAGAATTTCGCCGTTGTGATCTTCGCCTTGTAGAAGTCGACATCGCCGTCGTTGTTAGCGAGTTTGGTTTGAGCAACATCTGCCGCTCGACCCATTTGCCAGCCGCCGATTACGGTTCCAGCCAGCATCAGGTAATCGAATGCAGCCAGGAACGCGACGGCGGGATTTTCCTGGGCCTTGCCCAGTAGCCACTTCGTCGCATCCTCGAGACGCTGGCGACCCGTTGCTATTGCAGCTCTGATGCTTTCGAGTTCCGCACCGCCGCTTGCCAGCCTCGCATCCAGTTCGCTGATTTCCTTGAGCAACCGTTGCATGCCCTTGCCACCGTCAGCCATCACCTTGCGACCGAGTAGATCGATTGCCTGTATACCAGTGGTACCTTCGTAGATGGTCAGTATCCGCGCATCGCGCACGTATTGCGCTGCGCCTGTTTCCTCAACATAACCGTTGCCACCATGGACCTGGACGGCGATAGATGTAAGTTCCTGCGCTACCTCTGTCATCCAACCTTTAACGACTGGCGTGAGCAGCGCGGATCGCTCTGTAGATGCGGCTTTCGCGTCATCATCGTCGGAATGACGGGCGATATCCAACTCAGCCGCGGTTACGCAGGCGGTGACCCGCATCGCTTCGATGAGCGATTTCATGGTCATCAACATGCGTCGCACGTCCGGGTGCTGAATAATTGCAGCTGACTCACGGTTGCCCGGGAACTGTCCCTGGACTCTCTCCTTCGCGTAATCTCGTGCTGCCTGGTAGGCACGTTCGCTGGTTGCCAGGCCCTGAATGCCAACTTGCAAGCGAGCCAGGTTCATCATGGTGAACATGCATGACAGCCCCCGGTTCGGCTCCCCTATCAGGTAACCAACCGCACCGTCCTTGTCACCGTAATTCAACACGCAGGTTGGACTCGCGTGAATGCCGAGTTTGTGCTCGACGGACGTTACGAACACGTCGTTGCGATCGCCCAGGCTGCCGTCTTCGTTGACAAGGAACTTCGGCACCAGGAACAGAGAAATTCCGCGCACACCCTCAGGTGCGTCAGGAAGCCTTGCAAGCACGAGGTGAATGACGTTTTCGGTCATTTCGTGATCGCCCCAGGTAATGAAGATCTTGTTGCCCGTTAACCTGTACTGATCGCCATCAGGAGTCGCCAGCGTGCGAATTGCTGCCAGGTCAGAGCCGGCCTGGGGTTCCGTCAGATCCATCGTGCCGGCCCATTCGCCGCTTATCAATTTCTCCAGGTAGAGTTGTTTCAGTTCGTCCGTCGCATGGACTTCAATAGTTTCGACGGCTCCGCTGGTCAGCATTGGGCACAAACCCAGAGCGAGATTTGCGCTTTGCCACATCTCTCCGGTTGCGGCTCCGATCAGGGCAGGTAGTCCCATGCCGCCGAACTCCGGATCACAATCAAGCCCCTGCCAACCGCTTTCAACAAACAAACGGTAGGCATCAGAAAATTCGCTTGGCACTTTCACAACGCCGTTTTCCACGCTGCAGCCCTGTTGGTCGCCGATGACGTTTGTAGGCCCGAGGACTTCGCGGGAAAACCTCGCTGCTTCATCCAGTATCGGTTCCAGGAGATCGTCCGTTGCGTGCTCGAACCTGGGCAACTTTATGATCTGTTCCAGGTTGGAAAGCTCGTTAATGACGAAATTCAGATCTGCGAGTGGGGCGGTGTATTCGGTCATGGTATTTCCCGTCGTTTAGGGGGTAGCGACGCTAATGGCGGCCAAAATCCTCTTGCGTAAACAGCCTCTGCATGCTCGCATCGGTTGTACTATCAACTCTATCCCGTATCTTCCTGACGAGACCATTGCGGATTTCACGTAAGTCGTCGAGATCACTGCCCAGGCGCGTCAGTCTCAGCACGGATAACATCGACAAAAACAGGCCCGCCTGGGCTTCGAGCAATCGAACCGAGGCAAGAAAGCTGAATGACAGCGCCACAATCGCGAGCAGCGCCCACCAGGGACCCGCATTGATACCGACGAGTATCGCGATCGCAACGTACAACAACGGCAGTAACAAAATTGTTGCCAGGACTTTCAGCGTTGCTATATCGTCTTTTTCATAACTGAAATGCTCACCAACCGTTGCGGCGACCCATCCGACCGGTAGATGCAATAGCGCGCCGGGTACGGCCAGTGGCAGCAATGCAAGCATGGTCAGCCCGCGCAACAGCAATTTGCGAGACGCATCGGCAAGTGTCACGGGTTGACGCAGCTGATGATCTTTGAGGCCAAGCATGTCCAGCCGAGCCTGGTAATCTTCGACTTCCACGCTTAATGCCTGCAGTTCTGGTTGATGCATGTCCTTCAGGTACTGCTCTACGAAGCGACGGTTTAGCTCGATGTATTCGCCCGGAGTCAGTGATGCTTTCGCTGGCTTGTACAAGCGGCGCACGGTCTGAATGATACGCAGCGTCCTCCAGTCCGGTGCATTGAGGGTCACACTTGCAAGCGCTTCGGCGAGACGATCCGTAAGATTTCGAACGGTCTGCCGCTCATCCTGCTTGTAGTCCTGTATCCATGCATCATCGATGACTATTGGGTCGCCAAATTCTATGAGCACCTGGCTCCGAAATCGGTGGCGGTGAATGTAATTCAGGCCGCACGGGACGATTTTGATCTGAACCTTGCCTCTTGCTGCGACAGCAAGAGCAACTCGAGCGGCACCGGTCTTGAGTTTGCTCAGTTGTGACTCAACGTGGCTGATACCTTCCGGGAAGATGCCCATGCAGTTGCCTGACTCAATAACCTCATACAGTTTTGCGAACGCTTGCTCGTTGCTTAGCTCATCACCCGCTTCATCGCGCGAGTAAACCGGTACAGCGCCACTCGCATCGAGGGCGAGTGCAAGCAGGCGGTATTTCCACAGCTTCGCATTCGCCATGAAATGCAATGGCCAACGGCCACACTTTGCGGTCAGGAGCCAACCATCCATCAGGGCATTTGGATGGTTGCCTGCGAATATGACCGGGCCGTCAGTTGGTACATTTTCGATGTTGACGACGTCTATACGGCGGAAAAAGGTATTCGTGATGACACGAACAAGCCAAATGATCAGACGCTGAAACATGCAGTTCCGCCAGGAAGCCCGAGGAGCTTCCTACCTTGCGATGTTGGCTGGTTGCTGTCAAACGCTAGATTGGCTCAAACCTCGCCTGGAAAAATCGTAGCATGTCCGGTTCGTAGGTGAACCGCAAGCCTCTGATTTCATTGCGTTGTTCCATTACTTTTGTAACCGCTCCGACGGTTACGTCCATATGCGCCTGGGTATATACACGCCGCGGAATTGTCAGTCGGACAAGCTCCAGGTTTGGTTTGTAATTCTCGCCGGTTTCTTTGTTACGGCCGGCAGAGACGATGCCACGTTCCATGGATCGTACACCGGAATCGACATACAAGGCCGCCGACAAAGCTTGTGCTGGAAACTGTTCCTGTGGAACGTGCGGCAGCATCTTGCTTGCATTGAGGAATACTGCGTGACCGCCAATCGGGTTAACGATCGGAACGCCTGCTTCCCTGAGTTTCCGCCCAAGATATTGCACCTGGCCAACACGCGCGTGGATATGTTCGTCCTGGACACTCTCTGTAATTCCGATCGCCAGCGCCTCCATGTCGCGCCCGGCCATGCCACCATAGGTGTGCAAGCCTTCGTAGACGACGACCAGGCCACAAGCTTTCTCATAAAACCTCGAGTCGTTCATCGCCAGGAAGCCACCGATATTTACCATCGCATCTTTCTTGGATGACATCGTCGCGGCGTCGGTAAGGCCGCAGATTTCGTAGACGATCTCGCGAATCGTTTTGTCGCGATAGCCGTCTTCGCGCCGCTGAATGAAATGAGCATTTTCTGCAACGCGGGTCATGTCGTGCACGAGCATGACGTCGTGCCTGTCGCACCAGGCGCGCACCTGTTTCAGGTTTTCAAGCGAGATTGGTTGGCCGCCCGCCATGTTGACGCAAGTCGCGATGCAAACATACGGAATCTTGTCTTCCCCGACTTCATCGACCAACGCATCCAACTTGTCGAAGTCTACGTTGCCCTTGAACGGATGCTCCGACTCAGCGTCATGAGCCTCGTCGATAATTACGTCCACGAACGTTGCACCAGCCAACTCCTGATGCAGGCGAGTCGTCGTGAAGTACATATTGCCCGGCACGTAGTCACCCGGCGAGATCAGGATCTGGCTCAGGATATTCTCTGCCCCACGGCCCTGGTGGCAAGGAACCGTATAGCGGTAGCTGTAATACTCCTCGACCGTGTCCCTGAGATGATAAAAATTCCGGCTGCCCGCGTATGCCTCGTCGCCCATCATGATTCCCGCCCATTGGCGGTCACTCATCGCGCCAACGCCGGAATCGGTTAGCAGGTCGATATAAACATCTTCGGAACGCAGCAGGAACGTGTTGTAGCCCGCTTCTTCAATAGCCGCCAGACGGTCTTCCCGGCTGGTCATCTTGATCAGCTCAACCATCTTGATTTTGTACGGTTCGGCCCAGGTTTGAGTACTCATGAAAGCGCCTCCATTGTGATCACAGTGGCATTTCATCCCTCGCCGGCGTGAGCCGGACAAGTGGCCTATTGGGGATGATAGGGCCAGGCCCCCAACCCTATCTATACGTAACAATACGGCGCTGGCACTGGTCGGCCGGGCAATACGGACACAAGAATCTAGTTCTTGTTGCCGGACGCCTTGAAGATTCTCTTGAGCGTCGTCCAGGCTCGCTTGATCCGGCGAGCTATGAGCTCTATGAGTAGTGGTCGATAGTACTTCGCATCTTCAGGAGATATTTCCTGATAGTTGCGATCATATTTGTGTTTCACCCAGGCGTTAAAATCGTGCTGGTGTGAGAAGTCGTGCCGGAAATGGTTGAATGGGTGAAAGCCGGGCTTGCGAAAAACAGAGACACCGAAATCGATCAGGCACGGACGTGAATCGCGGGTGACAAGAACGTTCTCCTTGCGCTTCAAATCACCGTGCGCAATGCCACGCTCGTGAATAGCCTCGATTATTGCCAGCATCTCCACAAAGTATCCGTCGCGGTCACTTATGGTGCCGTCACGCAATGTCTGCGCGTCGACATCTTCGAGCACCAGGTAGCGCCCCATAAAATAGCCAAAGCAACGAGGGATGCCGCTTATTCCCGCCAGGCGTTCGTAAATCAGGTACTCACGCCGGAGCATGCGGCGATTCAACCAGGCCGCGAGCCCGCGGCCGGCTGCTGATTTGACCAATATTTTGTGTTCGCCGACCTGGCCGGTATGGATATTGCCCTGATACCCGCGGTGGTCCAGTTGCTCACCGCTGCTTATACAGGAAAGAACGTCAGACTCTGTGATACCAGAGTCGTTCACAGCCTACTGTAGTTATAGAAGAAGGCAGCGAGCAGCAATACAGCGATGACCGGTTCGTAATTAGCAACCATGCTCGTCTTAAGTGACCAATTGCCACTCAGGTCTCGATCGCGGCCGCCCAACGAGGGCATTAGCGCTGGTGTGTTGTTGCCGAAATCCTGCCAGGCATCGCCGAAGATTTTCGACAACTTGCGATCTTCATATTCGATGGCAGGCGGGTAATAGAAAACAAAAAATATGGTCGCGACGATGAAGGTCCACCATAGCCCGGATGCTCCGGCGAAGGCATAGACTATAAGAATATTGCCTGTATAGAGTGGATGGCGGACCAGCGCGTACGGTCCGTTCGTTGCCAGTTCCTTGTTCTTCATGATGAAGCCAGAGGCCCACAAGCGAACGCAGACACCGAGCACAACAATCGGCGTACTGACATATACAGCCCATGCGACAGGCTCCGCGACCACAACGAATATGATGCACAAAATGAATCCAAGCCATTGACGAGAGGCTTCGTGGTAGCGCATCTCTCGAATGATATGGGGCAGACCCGTCAGAGGCGGTAGTGGTTCGGTGCGGTGGGACATTATGATTACCAATTTTGGTGGAGGATCGAAACGCCCAATGGAGCAGGCCGTTGGCGCGACAGGTCATGCTCAGCGCGGCGCCTATTTTATCGTAAAGACCACGAAATGCCATCGTGATGGGCCTGCAGCAGATAATGCAGCGGCAATATCGGAAGGCTTGGCTGATGAGACAGACCTGCTGTAGAATCCTGCACCTCGGTCGGGCTGTGGCGCAGTCTGGTAGCGCATCTGTCTCGGGGTCAGAGGGTCGCAAGTTCGAATCTTGCCAGCCCGACCAACTCAATACATACCCTTTCCCATTACATGACGCCATAAGCAAGCATGGCGTCGGTGACTTTGATAAAGCCTGCGATTATGAGCATGGTTGGTGCTGATTAATTCGATAATTCTAGAAATATCGTTGACATGCTTCGCAACGGGCGGTATTTTTGGCTCATGAAGCTAGAAAATGCAGCAAAACAACTTGAAGCGCTGGGGAATCCGACCCGATTGGCCATGTACCGCGTCCTGATTCAGCATGGCACTGCGGGTAGCCCGGTTGGTGAGATAAGGAAGAAATTAGGCATACCAGCGTCCACGCTTTCGCACCACATCGCCAAGCTGGTGCACGCGGGACTGATCACGCAGGAGCGCAATAGTCGCAGACTGTTCTGCAAAGCAGATTTCGCGAACATGAATGCCTTGATGGCCTTCATGGCCCATAACTGCTGCACTGTGGATTCGAGTTGCAAGGATGATGAATAGCCACCATTTTGGGAACGCCGCTTCCCTCATCGAACGTATTGACTGGTAGTAACGGATTTGGAAATAGATATGAGTACGAACACAGACATGAAATTCCTGTTTGTCATGGATCCGCCCGAGACACTGAATCTGAAGACAGAGACATCTTTGCTATTGATGCAGGATCTGATCGAACGTGGGCAGGATGTTTTCTGGCTACAGCAGGAGGACATCGCGCTGGTGCACGACCAGCCGATGGGCCGGGTGTCTCCAGTCACAGGGACTGATCCCCTTCAGCTTGCCGGGCCGTGCTGGTCGAATCTGAGCACGTTCGATGCGGTCCTGGTACGCAAAGACCCGCCATTTGATACTGAGTACCTTCAGCTAACGCTGATTCTTGATCATCTCGATTCTGACGTCGCCCAGTTCAATGATGTGAAAGCGCTCAGGGACTTCAACGAGAAAATGTTGCCGCTGCATTGGCCGGAGTTCACGCCGCCGACGTTGGTCACCATGAACACAGAGCAACTCGAGCGTTTCACCATCGAACACCGTAGCATTGTATTGAAGCCGCTAAACGACTGTTCCGGGCGTGGCATCTCAAAAATAGATTGGGATGAGCGAGGAGATTTTCGTGCAAAAATCGGAGAGGCATTGACGCGATCGCGCGGGCATGGTCGTTTCCTGGTCGCCCAGAAGTTCCTGCCGGCAGTCAACGAGGGCGACAAGAGGGTCTATCTCGTTAATGGTGAGCCGTTTGGCATGGTCAACCGGATCCCGTTGCCCGGCGCTTATCTCGCCAACATTCATCAGGGTGCGCAATGTGAGCCTGCGGAGCTTAGTGCGAGGGAAAGCCAAATCATCAACACCATCGCACCGTTCCTGCGTGATCACGGTATATTCCTGGCCGGAGCCGATTTCATTGACGGCTACCTGACAGAACTAAATATCACCAGTCCCTCAGCGATCCGGCAGATCAACGAAGTGAGTGGCGAACAGGTTCAAAGCAAAATCGTCGACGCAATGCTGGCAAGAGCAGGCCGGAAACCCATTCTCGAGTGGCAGGCATCGCGAACCTTCTGTGATCCTCGCGTCAGGCAGAACATGTGCAAGCCACCGGGATTGCAGCGCTGTTGCTAAGCTACACGGTCGGCTCCTGCCTCCCGAATCCAGATCTTGGGTGTTATCTGATTGTTTTTATTGATCTGGGTAAGGAAAAACGGGTCGGCGTGAGAGGATTTGACTCGCGGCTTCGCCGCTCGCCCTCCAAGACTCAATTGACGTAGTCCAGGGCGCTATCAGACCGAAACAACTGTCGCCCTGCTTGACTGGGCGGTCCAACAGCGCCGGGGACTCCTGATCTGGGCCTGTCTACCCGTCTACTACGTTATGCTGTACGCGGCGCAATTCTGTACGCGGTTTCCACAATGCGGGGTGTATTGCGCCAACTATAGAATGCACCACAAAGAGGGATTGAGGTATTCACATGTTGACAGGCGTATTGACGCTAGCCGCGCTGAGCTTTGTGTTTGCCACCCTGTTGGTGCTGGCTCACCGGATACTGCATGTCGACGAGGATCCTCGTATTGAGGCTACAAATCTCATGTTGCCCGGCACGAACTGTGGCGCTTGCGGCTACCCAGGCTGTCTTGGCCTCGCCGAGGCCATCGCTGACGGTTCGGCGCTGCCCGGCAAATGCACAGTAATGACCGAGGACGAACGCGAAATGCTGGCTGAATTTCTGGGTGTGGACGCCGGCGCGGAAGAAAAAGTCGTCGCGCGGCTCGCCTGCGCCGGCGGCATCAACGTCGCGCGAAATCGCGCCCACTACGAGGGCATCAAGTCGTGTCGTGGAGCCGCGGTGATCGCCGGTGGCGGCAAAGCCTGTTTCTGGGGTTGTCTTGGTCTCGGCGACTGCGAGGTCGTCTGCGACCTCGACGCGATCGTAATGAATGAATACGACATACCGGTCGTCATCGAGGACCTGTGCACGGCCTGCGGCGACTGCGTCGACGCCTGCCCCAAGGATTTGTTCTCGCTGCATCCCGTGAGTCATCGCCTGTGGGTCGCCTGCATGAACCTCGAGCACGGCGACGCTGTACTCGATGACTGCGACGTAGGCTGCGACGCCTGCGGCAGATGCGCCGTCGATGCACCGAACGGCGTTATTACGATGGTCGACAACCTGCCGGTCGTCGACTACGACCGAAATCATAATGCAAAAGAGGCGATCGATCGCTGCCCGACCGGCGCGATCGTCTGGTACGACCCGATCAAAGGACCTGTCGCCGGCCGCGCGGCAAGGAAAGTTATTCGCCAGAGTGCGCGACAAGCAACTTCGACTTAGAACTAGGGACCCCCGCATGAAACAGAAACAACCGACACCAAAATATCCCGGTACCCGGGCCGCGATGGACGGCAATACTGCCGCGATCATGTGCGAGCGGGAGTCCACCGATGGCGCCGGCGCCTATCCGATCACACCATCCACGCAGATGGGAGAATACTGGGCGGAGGCAGCCGCTGCCGGGCACATCAACATCTCCGGTCGACCGTTGATTTTTGTTGAGCCCGAAGGCGAGCACGCGGCCGCGTCCGTAACGGCGGGCATGTCGATGACCGGACTGAGGGCGACCAACTTCTCATCCGGCCAGGGCATCGCCTATATGCACGAGAATCTCTACGCTGCCGTTGGCAAGCGCCTGACCTACGTACTGAACATCGGTTGCCGGGCCATGACCAAGGCGTCCCTGAACGTGCACGCAGGCCACGACGACTATCATTGCGTCGACGACACCGGCTTCTTCCAGGTGATGGCCAAGAACGCCCAGGGCGTGGCCGACCTCAATATCATGGCACACCGGATCGCCGAACTGGCATTGACGCCG
>Ga0224512_10004969_pt1 | contig 11083 bp, 11 predicted proteins | sample SF_May12_sed_USG_4_FD_169103 | JGI IMG/M metagenome (GOLD analysis project Ga0224512, IMG submission 169103) | Sediment microbial communities from San Francisco Bay, California, United States - SF_May12_sed_USGS_13 | ecosystem: Environmental > Aquatic > Marine > Sediment | place: USA...
CAAGTGCCTGATATCGCGGGACCATTGGCGCTCACATTGCGTGGGGCAACGGAGCGCTGACATCGATGCAACCGTTGTTGGTGAGATGGTCACGGTGCGTTCGAGGAACCTTTCGAATTGGGCGATGACCGCGCGGGATCCGTGTCCGCGTTTGGTTGCGGCTACGCTGCGCTGTGTTCTCTGCGCCTCTGTGGTGAATATCCCCTTCCTTTTCTACCCCACCACCTCCACGTCGAGCTCGGCGACGCCCTCGACCGCACCGTGCAGGCGGTCGCCGGGGCGCGTGGGGCCGACGCCGGCGGGAGTGCCGGTGAAGATCACGTCGCCGGGGGCGAGGACGAAGAGCCCGGAGAGGTGGGCGATGACCTCCGGCAGCGTCCAGATCATCTGGGCGAGGTCGCCCTCCTGGCGCCTTTCGCCGTTGACCTCGAGCCAGATGGCGCCGGCGGCGGGATGGCCGATCGCGGCCGCCGGCACGACCTCGGAACAGGGTGCCGACTGCTCGAAGGACTTGCCGACCTCCCAGGGACGGCCGGCCTTCTTGGCCGCGCCCTGGAGGTCGCGGCGGGTCATGTCGAGACCGACGGCGTAGCCGTAGACGAGGTCGAGCGCGCGCTCAGGCGATATATCCGCGCCGCCGCCGGAGAGCGCGGCAACCAGCTCGATCTCGAAATGGAGGTCGCTGGTCGCGGGCGGGTAGGAAAAGCGCCCGCCGCCGGGCAGCAGGGTGTCGGGGCTCTTCTGGAAGAAGAAGGGCGGCTCGCGCGCGGGATCGTGGCCCATCTCGCGGGCGTGGGCGGCGTAGTTGCGCCCGACGCAGTAGATGCGGCGCACCGGGAAGCGCCTCGCCTCGCCCCGGACCGGCAAGGCAGCCTGGGGCGGCGGCGGGATGACGTAGGCCGCGGCCTCCGGCCGCGTCCCGGTTTCGGTTTCGCTCTGCACGGCGCTGTCGCTCGTCACTGTCTTACTCCCGCGTAGTATTCGATGCGTTTTTCGATCAGGCCGACCGCCTCGGAGACGACCATGGCGAAGGCGAAAAGGAGGATGGTAAGCGCCCAGAACTCCTCCATCAGGAAGTTGCGTGAATAGAGCTCGAAGAGCTCGCCGAAGCCGATCACCGAGACCAGCAGCTGGCCGATCACCACGCCCTTGACGCCGCGGATCAGGCCGAGGCGCAGGCCGGCCAGGATCTCCGGCAGAGCGGCCCAGAGGATGATCTTGCCGTAGAGCTGCCAGGGACGCGCGCCGAAGGAGCGGCCCATCTCGACCAGGGAGCCGGAGATATGGGCGACGCCGGCGCGCGTGTCCAGGACGATGATCCAGACGGCGAAAAGGAAAACCGTGACCACGATGGTGGCCTGGCCCAGGCCGAAGAGGATCATGATGACCGGCACCAGGGCGGTGAGCGGCGCGGAGACGAAGAGGTTGACCCACATGCCCAGCAGCCGGTCGGCCGCGGCGACTCGGCCCATGAGCAGGCCGAGCGGCACGCCGGCCGCTATGGCGAGCAGCATGCCGAGGCCGAAGGAGACCAGGGTGGTCTGCGCGGCGGCGGCGAACTTGGCGGTCTGCACCAGCCCGCCGAGCGCAACCAGCACGGCGCTGAAGGGCGGGATCAGGAAGACCAGTTCGGCGCGACCGAGGACCTCCCAGGCGAGGCACCAGAGCAGGAGCGAGCTGAACAGGGGCAGACGGATGCCGAAGACGACCATGGCCCGTCGCCCCTACTCGACATACTGGCGCAGGCCGCGCCAGATTTCCTCGACGGTGTCGAGGTAGTGCGGGTCGCGCCGGATCTCGTCGGGCGCCGCGTCGCGCGCGATCTCCGGCACGACGACCTGGGACACCCGGCCTGGGCGGCGCGACAGCAGCACGATGCGGTCGGAGACGTAGACCGCCTCCTCGATGCTGTGGGTAACGAAGATGAAGGTCTTCTTCTCGAGCTCGCGCAGGCGCAGCAGGTCCTCCTGAAACTTGCGCCGGGTCTGCTCGTCGACCGCGGAGAAGGGCTCGTCCATGAGCAGCACGTGGGCGTCGACCGCGAGCGCCCGGGCAAGACCGACGCGCTGGCGCATGCCGCCGGAGAGCTCGTGGGGATAGCTGTCCTCGAAGCCGGACAGGCCGACCTGGGCAATGTAGTGGCGCGCGGTCTCCTCGCGCGCGGCCCGGGCGGTGCCGCGCAGCTCGAGGCCGAAGGCGACGTTGCGCAACACCGTGGCCCAAGGCAGCAGCGCGAAGTCCTGGAACACGAAGGCGCGCTCGGCGCCCGGCCCGGTCACCCTGGCGCCCTGGACGAAGACCTCGCCGGCGGAGGGCTCGAGCAGCCCGGCGATGATCTTGAGCAGGGTCGTCTTGCCGCAGCCGCTTGGCCCCAGCAGGGTCGTGAGCGCGCCCTCGGGAAACGCCAGGTCGACCGCGCGCAGGGCCTCGACCCTGCCGTCGTAGACCTTGGAGACGCCGCGCAGCTCAACGATCGCCGGGCCGGCGGCGGCGCTTGGCGGGATCTCCTCGCGCAGGGCCTGCATCACGCCGCCGCCTTGCGTTCGGGACGGAAGACCGCGACCTCGAGGCGCTGCAGCAGACCGAGGGTGAGCGCCGAGAACAGGATGATCGAGGCGATCGTGGCATACATCTCGGCGTAGTCGGCGACCGCCCGGTGGTAGGTGATCAGGTCGCCGATCCCGGTCGGCGTGATCAGCAACTCGGCCAACACCACGCCGATGAAGCCGGCGGCGACCCCGAGCCTGAGCCCGGCGAAGATCACCGGGCTGGCGTCGGGCACCACGACCTTGAGCACGACCTGCAGCCGCGTGCCCTGGAACGAGCGGCACATGGCGACCAGCGAGGGGTTGACGTTGCGCACCGCCTTGTAGCTGTTCAGCACCACGACCGGCAGGGCCATGATGCAGACCGCCAGCACCTTGGCGGTGAGGCCGATGCCGTAAATGAAGGTGATGAGCGGGATCAGCGCCGCCACCGGCGCCGCCTGCAGCACGATGAAGACCGGCGCGGCCAGCCACTCGACGTCGCGGCGCAGGCCCATGACCACGCCGAGGCCGACGCCGAGCAGGGCCGAGATCGCGACGCCGAGGAGCAGCGGCTGCAGGGTCGAGAGGTAGGCACGGCCCATGCTGCCGTCGGCGACCATGGCGAAGAAGGCCGCGAGCGTGTGCGAGAAGGGCGGAAAGGCGTAGTTGATGGGGATCTGCCCGGCGACCTCCCAGGCACCGCAGAACAGGGCGACCGAGGCCAGGCGCCACCAGAGGACGCGATCGCCGCCAGCGGGCGCAGCCGGGGCCGGTGGCGGGGCCGTCCGGCCCGCCGGCTGTCCCGCCGTCTGCTTCATGGCGCCCTACATGCGGCCGAGCTTGTCGAGCGCCGCCTCGAGCGGGCCGTAGTCCCAGAAGTCCTCGACCTTGAGGTCCTTGGGATCGCCCTCGAGCTGGCCGGCGACGCTGTAGAAGGCGAAGTCGTCCTGGGCCGCGGACTCGACGCCGCCGTTGTCGGGGAACATGCCGACGGCGACCGCCTCCTCGAAATAGGGGTCGATCTCGCCGGCCAAGTCGGCCGGCAGCTCGGGCAGCAGACCCAGCTTCTCGCGGCCGGCCTTGGCCGCGCCCGGATCCTTGTTGATCTCGCGCCAGACGCCGAGCAGCTCCTCGACCAGCACGCCGACCGCTTCGCCCTCGCGCGCCAGGAACTCGGTGTTGGCGTAGAGCGCCTCGTCGCTGGCGTTGATATCGCCGAGCGGCAGCACCTTGAACTTGTCCGGTCCCTTCTGCTGCAGCAGCCGGCGGTTCGCCGAGTCGACGATTGTCGCCTTGATGTTGCCCTGGAGCATGGCGCCGGCGCGCACCTCGGAGCCCGGCACGTAGCTGACGCTCTTGTAAGCGATGCCGTGGCGCTGGGCCATGAGGTTCATGATCGCCTCGGTGCCCGAGCCGCGCGAATGGACCACGATCTCCTCGCCGTCAAGGTCCTTCCAGTCCTGGTAGAATTCGGTGTTTACGATGGGGAAGAACCGGAGCGAGCTGAGCTGGTAGAACATACGGATCGGTGCGCGAACTTTCTGCAGCAGGGCATAGGGCGTGCCGACACCGACGTCGGCGTCGCCGCTGACCACCGCCTGGGCGGCGATGTCCTCGGACTTGAGGTAGGCGACGTCGATCTCCACGCCGCGCGCCTTGGCGCGCTCGATGGCGATCTGGAAGTTGAGAGTCTCGACGGTCGCGATGTCGCCGAAGGCGATGCGGATCTTGCCCGCCGCTTGGGCGCCGGTGGCCGCCGCGAACAGGCCCATCCCGAACAGGCCCAGCGCGCAGAGCGCCGCCGCAGCGCAGCGCGCGACGGGCTTGGACAGCTTGGTCATGGTTCCCTCCCTTGGGTTTCCTTTTGCCGCGGCACCCCGAGGCGGAGCACCCGACCAATTATCAACCAATCTCGAAATGGTACTCCCTGGCCGCGCGGAAAGTCAACGAAGCGGCTTGACCTGTTGCAGTCCCTCGCCCAAGATGATCCAACCAATATCGGAATTGGTTGAACCATTTCATGGGACGCGGATGAGCCCGGGGGAACACGAAGGACAGAGCGCCCTGACCCAGCTGCGCGCCTTCCTGGCGCAGCAGGAGCTGCCGCTGAACGGCCGCCTGCCGCCGGAGCGGGCGCTCGCCAGGCAGCTCGGCGTGACCCGCACGGCGCTGCGCAACGCGCTCGCCCGGCTGGAGGCCGAGGGCCGGCTGTGGCGCCACGTCGGCAAGGGCACCTTCGCTGGCAGCCGGCCGATCGAGGACCTGACCAACCTCGCCGCGACCACCAACCGCACCAACCCGGCCGAGGTGATGCGCACGCGTCTGCTGATCGAGCCGGAGATCGCGCGCCTCGCCGCGCTCAACGCGACTGCGGCCGACGTCGAGGAGATGCGCCTTTGCATGGCCAGGAGCCGGGCGGCGGCGAGCTGGCGGCAGTACGAGAGCTGGGACAACCGGCTGCACCGGGCGATCGCGGAGGCGACCCGCAACAGCCTGCTGCTGGCGCTGTTCGACACGCTCAACGCGGTGCGCCGCGCCGTGGTCTGGGGCCGCCTCAGGGCCAACAAGACCCGGCCCGACCCGGACCACCACAGCTTCGCCGAGCACGAGGCGGTGGTCGCCGCCATCGCCGAGCGCGACATGGAGCGGGCCGCCGCCTGCATGCGCCGGCACCTGGAGTCGGTCGAGCGCAACCTGCTGCGCCCGCGCGCCGCGGCGCAATAGCGGCGGGCACGAGGCCGGTACGAGGCCCTTGCCGCGCGCGCTTTGCCGTGGTGCTATTCCGGCAGGACAGCATGGAACGGTCGCCGGGGAAGGACGCGAGAAATGGCCCGCACGACGGAAAGCCAGGAGATCCTGGAGGCGGCCGAAGAGGCCGCCGAGGCCAGCGCCGAGTGGTGGAAGGAGGAGTGGCTCAAGTTCCCCACCATTACCCTGGACCAGGAGGGCCAGTGGCACTACTGGGAGGTGCCCCACGACATCGGCGTCTACGCCGACGACTGGCGCGTCGGCGAGGGCCTGGCGCGCGACACCGTGGCCCAGATGCAGCGCTTCATGGCCGGCAGCTCGGCGATCCGGCACATCATGAAGGAGATCGACTTCGACTCCGTGGTCGGCCAGGGCTTCATCACCCGGATCGAGGACATGCTGGCCAACCCGGACCTCTATCTCGCCTCGCTCGAGCCCGGCTCGGTGCAGCGCAGGCTCGAGGCGCTGGCCCGGGAGGCGGAGACGAAAGGCAAGGGTTAGGAAGGGCCGGGCACTGGGCTTTTCCACAAGGCGGGTTCGGCAATGGATGACCACTCGCTACGAGAAAAGCGGACGCCCCCGTTGCCCCGCTACTCCTCCTCACCTCGTCATTCCTCTTCACCTACCTCCCTGCGTCTCCTCAAAGCCGTTGGCTCAGGCTCAGAAGGCGGCGATCAGTTCAAGAATGCGCCCATCTCCGGCGAGATGATGGCCGCCCTGGCGGAGGCCTGCGAGAACGGCCACGACCACGACGATGATCCGGTGCGCTTCACCCTGAAGCACAGCGGGCGCAAGGTCAGCCTCGGCTTCTATTCGCGCAACCGCGAGATCAACCCCAACTCTAGTGTGGTGGTTCCTAAATTCGTCGTATCTAGGACGGCCTTGCAGGGTCCTCGGCTAGGCGCGCGGGCCGCCGTGATGCTGTCGCATCACAAGGCCTGCGCAACGACGGCCGAGGGGCCTGCAAGGCTGCAGGAAGGGTCGCTTTTCTCGTCCTCTGGAGGGCGTCAGCGCCGCTTGCCGATGCTTGTGCATCGCCCGCGCGACGCTTCCTACCCAGAGGACGAGAAAAGCGATCCTAGATATGACGAATTTAGGAACCACCACACTAGCTTCTCCGTGCCGGGTTGAACCCGCGAGCCATGAGGATCCCGCCACCATGAAATCCCACACCCGTGTCGCCGTCATCGGCGGCGGCGTCGTCGGCTGCAGCGTGCTCTATCACCTCACCAAGCTCGGCTGGTCCGACGTGCTGCTGATCGAGCGTTCCGAACTTACCTCGGGCTCCACTTGGCACGCCGCCGGCGGCTTCCACACGCTCAACGCCGACACCAACATGGCGGCGCTGCAGGGCTATACCATCCGCCTCTACAAGGAGCTGGAGCGGATTTCGGAGCAGCCCTGCGGCCTGCACCACGTGGGCGGGCTGACCCTGGCCTGTACGCCCGAGCGCATGGATTTCCTCAAGGCCGAGCGCGCCAAGCACCGCTACATGGGGCTGGAAACCGAGATCGTCGGGCCCGACGAGATCCGCCAGATCTCGCCCATCACCAACACCAACGGCGTCATCGGCGCGCTCTACGATCCCCTTGACGGCCATCTCGATCCCTCGGGCACCACCCAAGCATATGCCAAGGCGGCGCGCGTCGGCGGCGCCGAGGTCGTGCTGCGCAATCCGGTGCTGGAGCTCAACGCGCGCCCCGACGGCGGCTGGGATGTGGTCACCCAACAGGGCACCATCACGGCCGAACACGTGGTCAACGCCGCCGGGCTGTGGGCCCGCGAGGTGGGGGAACTGGCCGGGGTGCGCCTGCCACTGCACCCCATGGAGCACCAGTATCTGGTGACCGACGATACTCCGGAGGTGTACGAGCGCGACAGCGAACTGCCCCACGTTATGGACCCGGAGGGCGAAAGCTACCTGCGCCAAGAGGGCCGCGGCCTGGTCATCGGCTTCTACGAACAGCAGTGCGAGCCCTGGGGAGTGAACGGCACGCCCGCCGATTTCGGCCACGAGTTGCTGCCCGACAAGCTGGAGCGCATCGGCGACGCCATCGAAACGGCCTACCGCCGCTATCCGGTGCTGGAGCGCGCGGGGGTCAAGACCATCATCAATGGCCCCTTCACCTTCGCGCCCGACGGTAATCCGCTGGTCGGGCCGGTGCCCGGCCTGCGCAACTACTGGTCGGCCTGCGCCGTAATGGCCGGCTTCAGCCAAGGTGGCGGGGTCGGCCTCACACTGGCGGAATGGATGGTCGAGGGCGAGCCCTCGCGCGACGTGTTCGCCATGGACGTGGCTCGCTTCGGCGATTTCGCCACCGCCGCCTGGACCCGCAACAAGGTGGTGGAAAACTACCAGCGGCGCTTTTCCGTGAGCTATCCCAACGAGGAGCTGCCGGTGGGCCGGCCGCTGGACACCACCCCGGCCTACGAAATCTGGAAGGGCCGGCGCGCCGTGTTCGGCGCCGCCTACGGCATGGAGCACGCCAATTATTTCGCGCCCGAGGGCGAACCGCTGTACGAGACGCCCAGCTTCCGCCGCTCCAACGCCTTCGCCGCCGTCGGCGCGGAGTGCCGCGCCGTGCGCACCGCCGTGGGCATCAACGAGGTGCACAACTTCGGCAAATACTTAATCTCGGGCCCCGGTGCCGAGGCCTGGCTCGACCGCATCATGGCCGGGCGGATCCCCAAAGTGGGGCGCATCTCGCTCACCCCCATGCTCAGCCCCAAGGGGCGGCTGATCGGCGATTTCACCGTGTCACGGCTGGCCGAGGATCGTTTCCAGCTTACCTCCTCGTTCAACTCCCAGGCCTACCACATGCGCTGGTTCCAGCAGCATACACCTGAGGACGGCAGCGTGAGCATCCGCAATGTTTCGACGGAACTCATCGGCTTCCAAATCGCCGGGCCCAACGCCCGGGAGCTGCTGGCGCGGGTGACCACCGCCGACGTGTCGCGCGAGGCCTTCCCCTTCCTCTCGGTGCGGGCGCTGGACGTGGGCCTGTGCGAGGCGCTGGTGCAGCGTGTCACCTACACCGGCGATCTCGGCTACGAGATCTACGTGCCGGCGGCCAAGCAGGTGGCGCTCTACCACACCCTGGCGGAAGCGGGACGCGACCTCGGGCTCCGGCCCTTCGGCATGCGTGCCATGATGAGCCTGCGGCTGGAGAAATCCTTCGGCTCGTGGCTGCGCGAGTTCAAGCCCGACTATACGCCCCAGGAAACCGGGCTCGACCGCTTCATGTCCTACAACAAGCCCGTCGACTTCATCGGCAAGGCGGCGGCCGCCGCCGACAAGGCCGAGGGCCCGTCGCGGCGGCTGTGCACCTTCGTGGTCGAGGCCGACGACGCCGACGCGTGGGGCGACGAACCGATCTGGCACGGTGGCAATGTGGCTGGCTTCGTCACTTCGGGCGGCTATGCCCACTATGTGGAGAAGTCGGTGGCGCTGGGCTTCCTGCCGCACGAGTTGGTGGCAGAAGGCCGGGAGGTGCAGATCGAAGTCCTGGGCGAAATGCGCACCGCCCGACTGGTCTCCGAGCCCCTGTTCGACCCCGCCGGCGAACGCATGCGGGGATAGGCAGAGCCATCAGGCCATCTGATTTCGTGCCATAAGGTCTCATGGTTTCCCGTGTAGCTCAGTTCGGCTACCTTGGGGGCCAGTTCTTAGGTGTCATCAGGGGAATTCCCGGTTCATGGATCCCATTGCCAAACTCACCACGGGCTTCAAAGCGTTTCGCGACGGCCGCTTCCAGGAGCAGCGCGCCACCTACGAGGCCCTCGTGGACCAGGGCCAGAGGCCCAAGGTGGCCCTTATCGCCTGTTCGGATTCCCGGGTGGATCCGGCCATCGCGCTGCAGGCCGATCCCGGCGACCTGTTCATCGTCCGGAACGTGGCCAACCTGGTGCCGCCCTACGAGCAGGAAGGCCACTATCACGGCACGAGCGCCGCGCTGGAGTTCGCGGTCCAGCATCTGGAAGTGGGGCACGTCATCGTGCTGGGCCACGCCCACTGCGGCGGCATCCGTTCCCTGTTCGAGAAGCGGGACCGGAAAGAAGAGGGCAACCACTTCGTGCCGCCGTGGATGAGCCTGGTCCGCTCCGCCTACCTTCGGGTCCAGGGCACCATGCCCGACGCCCCCGAGGACGAGAAGGCCCGGGTCTGCGAGCAGAGTGCTGTGCTGGTCTCGCTCGAGAACCTGATGACCTTTCCCTGCATCCGCCAGCGGGTCGGTGACGGGCGGCTGCGCCTGCACGGCTGGTACGTCGATATCCGCTCCTGCGCCTTGCACGTCTACGACCCCGGCCGGCAGCAGTTCGAACCCCTCGACTGAGCGCCGGACGGAAGGCGAAAGCCCCTTCCGTCCCTACTGCTCCCCGCGCGGTTTCGCGCCGGAGCACGCCGCAAAGGGGCTGGCGCGGGCAGCGCGGCGTGACATAGTGGCCGGCCAGAAAACCGACCCGAACAGGGGGGAGGAGAGGCATGGCCGAGGGGAACACGCTGGCGCGGCTGCTGGCCGCGGGGGACTTCGTGGTGACGGCCGAGGTGACGCCGCCGCTCTCGGCCGACGCCGGGACGCTGATCGCCAAGGCGGCGCCGCTCAAGGGCCTGGCCGACGCGGTCAACGTGACCGACGCGGCCGGGGCGCGGGCGGCCATGTCGAGCTTCGCGGCCGCGGCCATCCTGGTGCGCGAAGGCATCGAGCCGGTGCTGCAGCTAACCTGCCGCGACCGCAACCGCATCGCCATCGCCGGCGACCTGATCGGCGCGGCGGCACAGGGGGTGCACAACATGCTGGTGCTCCACGGCGACGCGCCCGAGGGCGGCGACCAGCCGGAGGCCAAGCCGGTGCACGACCTGGACTCGCGCGCCGTGATGAATCTGGCCCGGCAGATGCGCGACCAGGGCACCCTGCCCTCGGGGCGCAGGATCGAGCCGCCGCCGCGGCTCTTCATCGGCGGCGCCGACACGCCCTTCGACCCGCCGCCGGACTGGCAGCCCAAGGGCCTGGTGGCCAAGGCCGAGGCCGGCGCCGACTTCGCCCAGACCCAGTTCTGCTTCGACCCGGCGGTGGCCGGGCGCTACATGGCGCGCCTGGCCGAGGCGGGCCTGACGGAGCGGATCAAGGTGATCCTCGGCGTCGGACCGCTCGCCTCGGCCCGCTCGGCGCGCTGGATGAACGATACCCTGCACGGCGTCACCGTGCCCGGGGCGGTGATCGAACGGCTCGAGCGCGCGGCGGACCAGGCCGCGGAAGGCCGCAAGCTCTGCGTCGAGCTGATCCAGGGCCTCAGGGAGATCCCCGGCGTCGCCGGGGTCCACGTCATGGCCCCGCTACAGGGCGCCGAGGCCATCGCCCAGGTGATCGAGGCGAGCGGCGTGCTGAAGGCGCGCGCGGGCTAGAACCGGGCCTGACAGCTTTGTCCTCAGTCGGCGGGAAGCTGACCGAGGATCCAGCCTTCGACCTTGCGGACCACCGGATCCTCCGGATCGCCCGGCGGGCGCCGGCCGCGTACCATGTTGACCAGGCCGAGCAGCCCAACTGTCGCGTCGAAGGCGTCCTCGCCCTCCGGCGCAGGGCCGAAGCCCGAATCAATGTCAGTGCGCAGAGCGGGTGAGAGCACAACCCCAAGCTCCTCTGCCCGCGCAAGCAGAACCGGGGCGTTGGCGGCGCGTGCGGCCTGGACCCGCTTGCCGGTCCGGGTCCCGGGGGTCGGCCGCGGGAAGGCGACGCCGAGATGGCCGTAAACCTCGGCCGGGTAGGTCTCGGCGATCACTAGACGCCCCGGCAGACGCCCCGGCGCGA
>Ga0224512_10004970_pt1 | contig 11082 bp, 11 predicted proteins | sample SF_May12_sed_USG_4_FD_169103 | JGI IMG/M metagenome (GOLD analysis project Ga0224512, IMG submission 169103) | Sediment microbial communities from San Francisco Bay, California, United States - SF_May12_sed_USGS_13 | ecosystem: Environmental > Aquatic > Marine > Sediment | place: USA...
TGAGGTCTTGACGCTGAATTTTGTTTTGGGGTAAATGCGCTTTAGTTCAATGCGGATGTTCTTCGCGGCGACAACGGGGCCGCTGCCGGCGCAAAGGTGTGGATTAGCGGCGCGCAGTGCTGAGGCGATCAAGTAGGTCGCAGTCGCCTTTGCTTGCCAGTCTTGCACGAGGTTTTGTGTGGTGGTCATGGTGTTTACTCTCGTGGTGAAGTGTTTAGGCCGATGTGGTGAGTGTTGTGTAATCGTGCGACAGCCATTTGTTGCCATGTTGCACAAGTAGTCCGGTCTTGGTTGCGCGAATTTGGTCGCGGTTCTTTGCCGTCAGCTTCACGACTCGCAGCGCGGTGGTCGAATAGACCGTGCGACCTTGGTCTAGGTGTTTGTGAATAAAAGCTAGCCTTGCGCGGGCTCTGGCCCAGCGAGCAAAGCGGTCAGGCGTCATCTGGTCATTGGTCAGCATGGTGTTTACTCTCGTGGTGTTGAGTGGGGTTAAGTAATGCCGGCTTCTTTGGCGCTTGCGTTGAATACGGTCACAAGATACTGCTCGATATTTGGGCAGAATTCCACCTTGCAGCCGTGTTCGTTGTGGCGGTACAAGTAGGCGAGGCGTAGCGCGTCGATCTCGTCGTCCGTGAGAAAAGCTATTCCCCACTCGCGCCGTTCTGGCCTTGCAGCGTTAAATACAGAATCTAATTGATCGCGGAATGTGTTGAGTGTTTGGGTCATGGTGTTACTCCGTGGTGGTGGGTGAGGTTACGCTGGATTTATAACTGTTAGTTGTGCGCGCAATTGGTGAGCTGCTCGTAGGTGTAGGCCACATCAAAGGCCTGGTGCGCTGCATCGAATGCCTTATAGGCTTCGACGTAGTCACGATATGACGCCAGTTTCGCGCCGTATGCTTTCCCTACACGCAAGAATTCGCGCCGCGCGTTGCGGTAATTGTCCATGGCTTCTTTGGCTCTTGCGTTGTTGGTGTAGTACGTGTCATAAGTGTTGAAATTCATGGTGTGCTTTCGTGGTGATATGGGCGCTTGATTGCAGCCCATGACTAAGAGTATACAGCCTTAAACAACGTTGTACATCCCCTAAGTGAGGGGTTTTGAGGCATCAGAGTGCAACAATGTGCAACAACATAGAATGTGCAACACATAGGTAAAGGGATTGCAGCAGGCGCAACAAAGCGCTGAGTCAATCCCGTGAATGAGGGTAAAGCATGGCAAGTAGTAACAAGGGAGCAGACGGCAAGAATTACCCACTGACTCCAAAGCAAGAGCGGTTCGCGCAAGAGGTTGTTAAAGGCGCAAATCAGAGCGATGCCTACAGGGCGGCCTACAACTGCAAGAACATGACAAGCAAGACTATCTGGCAAAGAGCCAGCGAGCTACACGCAGACAGGAAGGTAGCGGCAAGGATCGAAGAGCTTAGAGCTCCAGCGCTTGTATCGATCCAGATGACGCTTGATTCTCACCTTCAAGACTTGCTCGAATTACGTAATCTGGCCAAAGAAAGCAAACAACATGCAGCAGCCATTGCCGCCGAGATTGCACGAGGCAAAGCCGCCGGCATCCACATTGAGCGCACCATTCAAGACCAAAACATCAACGCTAGGGGCGTATCAACAAGCACTAGCGCTCTTTTGGAGTCGCTGCGATCCGGAGGACGAGATCCCGGCGTTGAGGGAACTGTGTCGCACTGATCTTTACTTCTTGCTGCGCCACGGCTTAAACCGCCAGGATTTTGCGCACGATTGGCTGTTCGATCGTTGCCGGGAGGTTGAGGCGAGCCCGGATGGTTATCTCGATCTTTGGAGCCGCGAACACTATAAGAGCGCCATCATCACGTTCGGCCTGACGATACAAAATATCCTGCAGACGCACGGCAACGGCGCCAATGGCCGCGAGTGCTGCGTTGGGATATTCAGCCACTCGCGCGGCATAGCAAAGCGATTCCTGCGCCAGATTAAAAGTGAGTTCGAGTCCAACGGCAAGCTGCTCGAGTGGTTCCCGGACGTGCTCTATGCCAATCCGCAGCGGGAGTCCGCCAAATGGAGCGAGGACGACGGGATAGTGTGCCGGCGCAGCAGCAACCCTGCCGAAGCTACTGTCGAGGCATGGGGCGTGGTAGACGGGCAGCCAATCGGCAAACACTTCACGCACTTGGTATATGACGACGTAGTGGTGCAAGAGTCCACCACAACGCCGGACATGCTCGCTAAAACCAGCGAGATGCTCAGCCTCTCGTACGCTCTAGGCTCTGAGGGCGGGGTGCGGCGGATGATAGGCACACGCTACCACGCCAACGACGCGTACAAGACAGTCATCGAGCGAGGCACCGCTACCGCCCGCATCCACATACTCACGGCAGACGGCACAGCAGACGGCGAGCCCGTCCTACGCTCTAGAGCCTGGATAGATGAGCGCCGGCGGGACATGGGCCCGTACATCTTCGCGTGCCAGATGCTCCAGAACCCCCTCTCTGACGAGATTCAAGGGTTCAAGGCGGACTGGATTCAATACCATGACGGGGTATCCCGCGATGGGTTGAACGTCTATATGGTGTTCGATCCCGCCGGCGGTAAGGGTAAGCGCAGCGACTACACGGCAGGATGGGTACTGGGCCTAGGTCCGGATCGAAACATCTACGTCCTGGACATGGTGCGCGATAGGCTCAACCTCTCGGAGCGTGCCGCCCTCGTCATGCGCTGGCACCGTGCCTATAAGCCCATGCTCGACGGCGTGCGGTACGAGAAGTACGGCCTCCAGTCCGACATCGAACACATCAAGGACGTGCAACGCCGTGAGAATTACCGGTTCGACATTACTGAGGTAGGCGGCCAGACGTCGAAGATCGATCGCATCAAGCGCTTGATACCGTACTTCGAGCAGCGCAGGGTATACCTACCGGGCACCATGCACTACACGGCGTACGACGGACGCACCAGCGACTTGGTTCGAGACTTCGTGGAACAAGAGTACAAGTGTTTTCCCGTCCCAGTCCACGATGACATGCTGGACGCCATGGCACGTCTCATTGAGCCCGATCACCCGCTGGTGTGGCCGGACGAGCGCCTGCAAGCCCTACCCAAGATTGATAGGAGATTCGTTGTATGAGCAATCTAGCCCATCTACTCGCCGCTGCCGATGCACTGCGCGCCAAGGACGTGGATCACCCCGATCTGTGCCAGATCGTCGAAGCCATCAACGCCCTGCGCGCTGCCGGCGTTGGGTTAGATACACCCGTGGATACACCCACACCCACCAAGCGCAGCAAGCGCAAGGCTGAGGGTACGGTAGAGGGCAGCGATGCAAATGACTGACGACGCCCTGGTTGCTCACATCGAGCAGCTGGAGGCAGAGACCAACAACGCCGATAACTCCAGCGTTGCCGCCCAGCAGGCGCGTGCGCTGGACTACTACCTCGCCCGCCCATTCGGCACCGAGGAGGACGGACGTTCGCAGGTGATCTCAAGCGACGTGTGGGATGTCGTCGAGGGCATGACACCGCTCATTCTCAAGCCCTTCGTATCCAGCGACGACATCGTGCGTTTCACCCCCGTCGGCCCGGAGGACGAAGACGCCGCGGAGCAAGAATCCGAGTACATCAACTATGTCGTCACCCAGCAAAACGACGTGCTTGAGACGCTGGTGGCATGGGTGAAAGTCGGCCTGCTGCAGAAAAACGCTGTCGTCAAATACTGGTGGGATACCAGCAAGCGTAAAACCATCGAGCGTTACGAAGGCATGACGGACGATGTATTTACCCAGCTGCTCGACGATCCGAACGTCACTGTTGTCGAACACACCGAGACTGAAGGCCCCGAGGGCTTGATGCACGATGCCGTGATCCGTGTCAGCCAAGACATTGGCAGGGCCAGGTACGAGGTGATCCCGCCCGAGGAATTGCGAGTCAGCCGCAACGCTACCAGCCCCAACCCCAAGAGCGCCCGCTTTGTCGAGCACGTCACTCGCAAGTCGATCTCCGAGCTGCGCGAGATGGGCTACGACGTTGACGACAACATATCGGACGCCAACGTTCAAGACCCCCGCTTTTCAGAGCAATTCACTGCGCGTCGAGTGAACCAGGGCGATCAGTTCTCCGATCCTATCGGCAACGATCCCGCTGCGCGTGAGGTGATCTACCGCGAGGTGTACCTGTACGTGGACGTCGACGGCGATGGCATGTCAGAGCTGCGCCGGGTGTGTCTTGTCGGCAATGTGGTGCTGGCCAACGAGGAAACCGAGGAAATCCCCTTCGTCGGGTGGACGCCTTACCCGCAACCGTTTCAGTTCAACGGCAGATGTCCCGCCGATGAGGTCGCCGAAGTCCAGTTGCTCAAGTCAACGATTCTGCGTCAGACGATGGACAACATCTACACCATCAACAACAACACGCGCTATGTCTCGGACAAGGTGAACCTGTCGGACATGATCGACAACCAGATCGCGGGCATCATCCGCGTTCATGGTGATATCGTCGGCAACCACGTCATGGCGGCCCCCATCACCCCCATCGGCGCTATCACCATGCCGATGGTCGAGTACATGGACACGGTGAAAGAAAACCGCACTGGTTTCACGCGCTACAACCAAGGCACAGACGCCGACAGTCTGAACAAGACTGCCACCGGCATCCGCATCATCCACGAAGCCGGCAATGAGCGTGTCGGCCTGATATCGCGCATCTTTGCCGACGCCCTGCGTCAACTCATGCTCGGCATTCACGGCCTGTGCCGCCGCCATTCGACTCGCCAGGAGCGGGTCAGACTGCGCGGCGAGTGGGCGAGCGTCGATCCCCGGTCATGGCAAACGCGCTTCGATATGAGCGTCAGTGTGGGCCTGGGCGCTGCCGACAAACAGGTGCAGATGCAAGGCGCTCAACTGCTGCTGCAGACGCAAATGAACCTGATTCAAGCCGGTATCGTCAAACCCGAAAATCTGTACGAAGCAGCGGCAAAACTGGCGCAATCTATCGGCGAAAAGAGCCCCGAGAAGTACTTCACCCTGCCCAAGGGCGAACCTGAAAAGCCCGATCCTACTCAAGACCCTGCTTTCAAGTTCCAGGTCGCCGAATTGCACATCAAGGGCGAAGATTTGGAGATGCGCAAGCAGGAGATGCTGCTCAAAGAGCGTGAAATGGCGCTCAAAGAGGGCGAGTTCAAAATCAAGCAAGATCAGCTCATCATCCAAGTCGAATTGGCGCGCAGCAAGACGCATGCCGAGGAAGCCGATGTCGCCAGGGCGCAGGCCGAGATCGCCCTCAAGGCCGAGCAGCAGGGCCACGACATGACGCTGGCCGTCATGGATGCTGTCAGCAGTATTCAAAGCCAGCTCGATGAGATGCAGAGCGGCCAGGCCAGTCAAACCGGCGCCGATCCGCGGCTCGATAAGCTCCAAGCTGCGATAGAAGCGTTATCTGCCAGCAAAGTGCGCCGCACCCAGCTCACCAAGACAGGCGACGGGCAGTGGATGTCCGAAGCTAGAGACGAAATCTAATAGTTGATTTACTAAACTGAAAAGGGAACCATCATGGCATTAGACGCAACAAAGTGGCAGGTACGCACCGACAAGTCGATCCGCTATATCGGCGGTGCACACGCCACCGCTGGCGCCAACTACGTCACCGTGCTCGAATTGCACCGGTGGCTGGCTGACCTGGCGGACGATGCGTCTGTGTCCAACGACGACTATATGGACATCACTACGGTGTCCCCGTCCGATAAGAAGTTCGACACCATCATCACGCTGACCAACGGCTACACGCTCGACGATGGCTATACGACGCCCGCCAGCGAGTTTGTCTACGGCGGCTCGATCATCCAAGGCACGGGCGGCACCGAGGCGATTTATGACGGTATTCGGGTGGTCTCCAACCGTGGCACGATCGTCAGTGTGATCCAGAATAACGCCGTATTGACCAACAAGTTTTGGAACAACATCCCAAACGGTGAGTCCCTTGCCGGCATCAACTTTGACGCGGCGAACGGTGTGTGCATGCAGTTCATGGTCTTGGTGCGCACCGCCGGCGCTGACATCGATAACAAGTCGCTGCGGTTCACCACGCGCGAGTGGGGCAAGTCGTTTTCAGGCTTTCGTATTCCAGCCACCGGCCGTGGCCAGAACGTGGTGCCGCTGCAATTCACCGATGACTTGAACAACGCCACAGCTTCGGGCACCGTCGCCACGTGGACAACGATCGCCAACGTCACCGCAGGCTTTAACCTGATCGACGTTAACCAGGACACCACCGACGAGCAGTATTACTCCGAGTGGAACCGCGACACGTACTCGATCAACGACTTTTACGAGCGGATGAAGTACATCTCCCGCAACGGCGAGACGGCCACGCTCTACGACATACCGGGCGAGTTGTTCCGCGGCATCACGCACTCGGTCGCCTATACCGGCTTGGCTGGCGGCGCGTTTGTCGAGGGCGGCGCCACGCCCGTCTCGTGGGGAACTGGCGCAACCGCGGGCACGGGCCAGATTCTGGCCGATGACGCCTCGGGCACCATCATCTACATTCAACTGCTGACCGGCGTTGTCCCCAACGCCAACACGCTAACGCAAGGCGGCGTCACGGCGACGGCCTCAACTGTTGTCGAGCGCGCTGTGTCAGCGCCTTTTTGCGGGCAATCGACCGGCTCATCGCTGGTGGGCGCTTACGGCTTCTCGCTGGAGTACGCCGACCTGGCGGTCAACGACAAGATTCAAGCCCTGGACGGCACGACGCGCCAGCCCCCGAATAACGTTACCTTCACAGTGGCGGGTATCCAGAGCGGGTGGCGGATTCTGGTCGGCCCCGAGGATGGCGCCGGCGCCCTGGACTTTGACCAATTGACGCTCAACGGCACGCTTACCGGCGCCGCCGTTACCGCTGTGATCGTCACCGAAGCGATACCGGCCAACACGCCGACATCGGGCACCATCCGCATACTGCGCGACGACGGCAGTTATACAAGGCACCCGTATTCAGCGGTCAACACCGGCAGCAAGACGTTCACCATCACGTCGCACGACTTTTCGACCAACAACGCAACCACGGCCAACAACGTCTTCATCAGCTATATCGATGCAGACTCAGCCGGCACCAGTATTCAATTCAACACGGTGCAATCGAGCGTGCAGACGCTGTTCATCGAGGCGCGTTACGGCGGCACCGGGCCAAACTTTACAGACTCCATCAAGCCGGCCAAAACAACCTCGACGCTGAACTCGACGGGCGGCACCTCGACAATCTCAGCCGTCTCTGACGCTTAAAGGCTTGCGCGTTGGCTGCTCCTGCGTATGCGACTGACCTAACCGACGTTTACCTCAGCGGCGGGACGACGAGCTGGACGGCTGTTGCCATCAGCGGCTCGGGGCCGAATGCGGTCACGGCTGAAACCGACTACTTTATTCAAGGCACAGCGTGTATCTCGCGCGCGGCCTGGTCGAGCGGCCAAAAGGGGATGATCTACGACAGCGGCGCGGGCATCACGCTGCCCACTGATGGGGCGGTGCTGGTCTGGGCCACCTATCTGGCGCCGAATTCAATTGCCACCAAGGCCTCCGGCGGCCTGCGGGTGTGGGGCGGCAGCAGTGCTTCGGCGTTTTACCTGTTCAACGTGGACGGCTCGGACACCAATGAGTTTGGCGGCTGGACGTTCGGGGCATTCAACCCCTCGTGGGGGGGCTCGCCCGACGCGACGCAGGGCAGCCCGTCTTCGACGTTGCAGTTCTTAGGGGCCGGCGCGCTGTTGCCTGGCGCCGGCCCGTCCAAAGGCAACCCGATGGCCTGTGACGCGATCCGCTGGGGGCGTGGCGAATTGCGCAGCTCGGTGGGCGACTCTGGCACGCCAGCAACATTTGCCGGCGCGCAAGCCTATGGCGATGCTGTAACGCGCCGCTGGGGCTTGCTCTCGCTGCTGTTCGGCGCCTACCGAATGAGCGGCCTGTTCGTGATGGGCCTGGCCGGGACGTCGGTTTACTTCAAGGACTCAAACCGCGTCATCTTTATCCGCGACCACGACCGGGTGCCACCAAACTTCAACGGCTTCGAAGTGCGGCACGCATCGAGTTTTGTCGAGTGGACAAACGTCAGCGTATCGGCCTTGGGGACGTACAGCAAGGGCCGCTTTGTCACCACGGACAACGCAACGATCAACAAGGTGAGTTGCACGTTCACCGATATGGACACGTTCGCGTATCAAAGCAACACCACGCTGACGGGTTGCACCTACCGCCGGTGCGGGCAGGTGAGTCTGAGCGGGGCTACGCTGTCGGGCGGCAGGATAGAGGCGAGCAGCGCAGCTAACGCCGTACTGGCGGCAACACCCGCCGGGGCGGCGCTGGTCAGCGATACCACGTTTGTCTCCGCCGGCACCGGCCATGCCTTGCAGGTCACGGGCACGGCGGCGAATTTCACTTTAACCGACGTCACCTTCACGGGTTATGCCGGCACCAGCGGCAGCACCGGTAACGAGGCGGTGTATGTCAACATAGCCACCGGCTCGTTGAACCTGACGGTCTCGGGCGGTACAACGCCGTCGGTGCGCACTGCGGGCTGCGTGGTCACCGTCATATCGGGCGCCGTCAACGTCACCGTCAAGGCGCTTACCGAGGCCGGCGCCGCGGTGGCTAGCGCGGCTGTGCACCTGGAGGCTACCGCCGGCGGGCCGTTCCCGGCTGATGTGACGGTGACGATCGCCAACAGCGGCACAACGGCCACCGTGACGCATACCGCGCACGGATTGGCGACCAACGACAAGGTGGTGATACGTGGTGCAAGTCATCTGCAGAACATCGGCGTTTTTACGATCACCGTCACCGGGTCAAACACGTACACGTACGCGATGGGCAGCGCGCCGGGATCGAGCCCGACCGGGACTATTACAAGCTCGTTTGTGGTACTCAACGGCACGACCAACGGCTCGGGCGAAATAACGATGAGCCGAGTTTTTGGCAGCGCGCAACCCGTGGGCGGACGCATCCGCAAGTCATCAAGCGCACCGTTCTACAAGAGCGCACCGCTGGTCGGCTCGGTCAGTTCGTCAACCGGCTTGTCTCTGATCGGCTTGATGATCTCGGACGACTGACATGGCGGTCACCATTGACTGGGGGGCGAAAGTCATCAATGTGCCGCAATCGTTCTTAACGCCGCTCGGTGGCGTGCGCTACGAACTTAACACCAACTCGTTTCGGCTCGCGCTGCGCGACCTCGAAGACGACGAGGCGGGCGCCCCGATGGACATCACGCACAACCACAACACGACGGCGCTGCTAGGCGGCATTGAGTACGCGCGTATCTTGGAGATCATCAACGGCTACACGATCACTTTCGAAGAGACGGGTTCGCCTTACTCGGTCGCGCTGATCGGCTCGAACAACAACATTTTGGACGTGGCCAACCTGGGCACGGTGCAGATTCTTTCCAACAATTCGGCGGGTTTGATTCAGACGCGCGAGATCGAACACGCTTCTTTCAACGGCGGCGTAACGATGGACGTTGCGGCGGGTTTCCCCGGCACGCTGTACCCGACGGGAACGACGCGAAGGCCGGTTAATAACATGGCTGACGCGATGCTGATTGCGATGACGAGGGGCTTTTCGACGATCTTTGTGCTCGGCAACGTGACCCTCGGCAACAGCGAAGACTGTACGGGGATGACGTTCATCGGCGAGTCCAAGAGCAAGAGCCTCATCACCATCGAAGCGAGCGCCAACGTTTTCAGGGCCGAGTTCTACGAGGCCACTGTCACCGGCACACTCGACGGCGAGGCCTTGCTGCGCGGCTGCGTGATAGACACGCTTACCTACATATCGGGGTACATCGAGCAATGCGTAATAGCGGCGGGGACAATCGTACTGGGCGGCGGCGCGACGGCCCACTTTCTGGATTGTTACTCGGGGGTGGTGGGGGCAGGGACGGCAACCATCGATTTGGGCGGGAGCGGCCAAGCACTGGCATTGCGCAACTACAACGGCGGCATCACGCTGACGAACAAGAGTGGCGCCGACGCCGTGACCATCGACCTAAACTCGGGCCAGGTAGTGTTGACGCCAAGCGTGACCAACGGCACCTTGGTGGTGCGCGGGGTGGGAACGCTGACTGACAACTCAGTTGGCGCAACGGTCAACCGCGACGGCTTGGTCGATGGCGCAGCCGGGATTGCTGCCGAGACCTGGGCGCAGGTCATCGAGAGCGGCTACAGCGCAAAGGACATCTTGCGCTTGCTGGCCGCCATCGCGCAGGGCGACGCGACCGGGCTCAGCGGCGCAGCGCCAGAGTTCAAGAGTATCGACGGCGCCAAGATTCGCGTCGCGGCAACGCAAAGCAGCGGCACGCGCACCGTGACGGCACGTGATGTGTCGTGAGCTGGTTCAACAACTTCGCCGGGCAATGGTTCGGCGCCTGGTTCGGGGCTACCGGCGAGCCTGTTCAGCAGCAACAACCGGCTGGGCACGCTTTGGAGCATGGCGGGCGGATACGCTATTTCAAGGACGAGGACGAGGCAAGGTGCTGGCTGCTCTCGCTCAAGCATGCCTTCGTCGCGCCGCTCAAGACGCGGCCAAGGCCCGCAAGTGGACGCGAGCGCCCGCAAGTGGACGCAAGTGGACGCGAGCGGACAGAGCTACCTGCTAAAGCACCCAATGAACTGGCCTTCCAGCCGGTGCGCGTCCACAGCGCGCCCCGAGCAGTCTGGCGCGCCGTGGCCAGGCTCAACAAAGCCATGCTGGCGCAAGTCAAACGAACCGCCAAGCAAGACGACGACGAGGAGATGCTGATGATTTTGATGTGGCTGAACTGATGGACGCGCACGAGTTGATGTCGCTGCGCGGCGAACAGGCCCAGCAGTTGCTGGCCAACCCAATCTTCGAGGCCGCTTTTACCGATACGCGCAAAGCGATTCTCGAAACCTGGGCCGCCGTAGAAACGTCCGATACCGAACGCGCCTACGACCTGCACCGCATGCTCAAGTGCCTGGATCGCGTCAAGCGCTGCATCAACACCCACATCGACACCGGCAAGCTGGCCGAAAAGGAAATCGCGGCTCGAAAGAGCTTATTCAAACGAGGTTAGCGCCTCACTAGTGAAGGCGCACGT
>Ga0224512_10004971_pt1 | contig 11082 bp, 9 predicted proteins | sample SF_May12_sed_USG_4_FD_169103 | JGI IMG/M metagenome (GOLD analysis project Ga0224512, IMG submission 169103) | Sediment microbial communities from San Francisco Bay, California, United States - SF_May12_sed_USGS_13 | ecosystem: Environmental > Aquatic > Marine > Sediment | place: USA: California...
GGTGGCCTCGTCTGGCGATGACACAAAAGAAACTACTCGTCATATGCGGTGGCCAAAACGGCAAAGTCATTCAAAGTTAAGGGCGACGTCGTGAAACCAGTAATCAATTGCTCAACATCGCATTTGCGGCAGCCGGTCTATTCCTCACCGGACAGGCTCAGTAATCTAGTCCCCAGTCGACGGTGATGCGTCGCTCCGCCAGGCTGACGCTGTCGATGTGGACGGCGGTGAAGGGAATCAGGCGTTCGACCTCGAGCGCAGTCTTGCCGTCTGGAACCGCGTCGGGCGCCACACGCAGCACACTGTGCGGACCCGTGTTTAACAGACCGACGACGGTACCCAGCCTTTCCCCTTGACGGCGCAGGACGGTCAAACCGATCAAGTCAACCCAGTAGTACTCGTCGGCAGCCACTGGCGGAAAGTCCTGCCTCGATACGAAAATGCGTGCGCCGCGCAGCGCCTCGGCGGCCACGCGCTCGTGCACACCCTGCACTTGCGCCACAACGCCGTCGCCATGCTGCTTGGATTGCACGATGGTCAGCGGCGACGCGAACGCTTGCCCGCCCCATAACCGCGTGCCCCCGTCTGGGTCGGCGGGTGGCTTTATAAACCAATGCTTGGTCGCGCGCAGCGCCAACGGATCACTGGAATGAGGCGATACTCTTATCCAGCCTTTGACGCCCCAGGCACCGGTAACACGACCGATCTCCACGGCGTCCGCAGGCCAAGCAAACCCCGCGCCATTGGCCATGGGCGTGGCGGCGGCAGCTACTTTGAACGATTGGTCAAACTGCAGCCTTGGCTTGCGCAACCAAGCGAACTACGGTGGGCGACAGCCTGGCGCCGGTGTTGACCCAATAATCGATTCGATCGAACGCAATACGCAACAACTGCTCGGCACCAGACGCCACGGGGTTGTAAAACCCCACGCGTTCAATGAACCGCCCGTCACGGCGCGTGCGCGAATCGGCGACGACAATACTGAAAAAAGGGCGCTTCTTAGCGCCACCACGTGCAAGTCGGATCACGACCATGATGATTTCCTCAAGATATGAAAGGCCCCACGACGTCAAAAGGCGCCCACGCTGAGCGTGACTAGAACGCCGCCGCTGATATCGTTGGCGCCGAGGGTACACACCAAACAGCCCGTTTCAGCGGCAGATTCCGTGGCGGAACGACGAAGTCATTATAAAACGGTGTCTCGATACGAGGCGGCTGCTTCTAAACCTCGATACTGGGAAGCGATGACGGTGACGCACTCGTATCGCTCGTATCCGCTACCGAAATCGGGGCACCGACGGCCTCGCGAAGGGCTTTGCCAGGTTTGAAATGCGGTGCCAGTTTTTCGGGGATCACCACCTGCTCGCCCGTGCGCGGGTTTCGCCCCACGCGTGGCGGGCGCCGGTTGATCGAAAAACTTCCAAAGCCGCGAATCTCTATGCGGTGGCCTCGAGCCAGAGCGTCAGACATGGCGTCCAGTATTGTGTTGACGGCAAACTCGGTGTCGCGCTGAGCCAGCTGTGAGAACGACTGCGCCAGTTGATTCACGAAATCGGATCGAGTCATACGGTTCTTTGTCTCTGACCATCGTCGGATCAGGGCCTGAAGAGCCCTGTATGTACTGGCTTGCCGAGCACCACCCTAGCCGTTGTCCTTGTCGTCGTCTTGTTGGGGGTCTAGCTTAGCGCGCAACAGGGCCCCGAGGCTGGTGGTGCCTACGCTCTCGCGCTCAGATGTTTGCGACAGACGTTGCATAGCCTCTTGATTGTCGGCGTTGTCTTTGGCCTTGATCGACAGCTGGATAGAACGCGTCTTGCGGTCTATGTTGATGATCAGCGCTGAGACTTCGTCACCTTCCTTCAAGAGGTTGCGCGCATCTTCGACGCGGTCGCGGCTGATCTCGGAAGCACGCAGATAGCCCGCCACCTCGTCGGTGAGTTGAATTTCGGCGCCGCGGGCATCGACTGCTTTGACCTTGCCGCTCACCACCGTGCCACGGTCATTGACCGCAGTAAAGTTTGTAAAGGGATCGCTATCGAGTTGCTTTACGCCCAGCGAAATGCGTTCGCGCTCGACATCGATAGCCAATACAACCGCTTCAACTTCTTGTCCCTTCTTGTAATTGCGCACGGCCGCTTCACCCGGCTCGGTCCAAGACAGATCGGAGAGATGTACCAGGCCGTCGATGCCAGCAGCCAGTCCTATGAAGACCCCAAAGTCGGTGATCGATTTGACGGGCCCCTTGACCTTGTCGCCGCGTTGAACCGTCTCGGAGAACTCTTCCCAGGGGTTGGGTTTGCATTGTTTCATCCCCAGGCTGATGCGTCGCTTGTCTTCATCAATCTCCAGCACCATCACCTCGACTTCATCACCGAGGGCGACGATGCGGCTTGGGGCGACGTTCTTGTTGGTCCAGTCCATTTCCGAGACGTGGACCAGGCCCTCGATGCCTGGCTCAATTTCCACAAACGCGCCGTAATCGGCTATGTTTGTCACCTTGCCGAACATGCGCGTACCGGTGGGATAGCGGCGAGAGACACCATGCCAAGGATCGTCTCCCAATTGCTTGATGCCGAGCGAAACCCGGTTTTTCTCAGCATCGAACTTCAGCACCTTGGCTTGTAGCTCCTGGCCGACGGTGACCACCTCACTGGGGTGGCGAACACGGCGCCATGCCATGTCGGTAATATGTAGCAACCCATCGATACCGCCCAGGTCGACGAACGCCCCGTACTCGGTGATGTTCTTGACCACGCCGTTGACAATGGCACCTTCGCACAGCGTCTCCATGAGCTTGGCACGCTCTTCCCCCATCGAAGCTTCGATAACGGCGCGGCGCGACAACACGACGTTGTTGCGCTTGCGATCGAGCTTGATGACCTTGTACTCCATGGTCTTGCCCTCGTACGGGCTCATGTCTTTGACCGGCCGGGTGTCGAGCAAGGAGCCGGGTAAGAAGGCGCGGATCCCGTTGACCAACACGGTCAGGCCGCCCTTGACCTTGCCGTTGACGGTGCCGGTGACGAACTCACCAGACTCGAGCGAAGACTCAAGCGACATCCATGACGCCAACCGCTTGGCCTTGTCACGCGACAGGATGGTATCTCCGTAGCCGTTTTCGATGGTATCTATGGCCACAGACACAAAGTCGCCGGGCTGGACTTCCAGATCTCCCTTGTCGTTCTTGAATTCTTCGATGGGTACGTAAGCTTCGGACTTGAGTCCTGCATTGACCACCACGAAGTTGTAGTCAACGCGGATCACCTCGGCGGTGATCACCTCGCCGGCGCGCATTTCCTGGCGCTTCAGAGAATCTTCGAAAAGGGCGGCAAACGAATCAGGCCCTTGGTTTGCGTCGGCGGTGTGAAGTTGGGGCATAGTGCTTGTGTCCAATGCAGCTCAGACGCTGCAGGTTAAAGGTTTAAAAATCGACGCCCGCATAAGCCTTTCGGCGCATGAGGATCAGGCGGCGGCCATTTTCGCGCTCAATTTACAGGCGCTGTATTTTCTCCATCCCGGACCGAACTTAATCGAATGGCCGGTGCGATTGCCACAATTGCAATACCCGTTCCACCGAAGGCTCGATGGTTAGGTTGGAGTTGTCGAGCAAGACAGCGTCTTGTGCTGGCCTTAAAGGCGCAACGGCGCGCTGCTGATCGTGCGCGTCGCGCACCTCAAGATCTGCGTGCACAGCCTCGATGCTAGCGGAAATACCCTTGGAAATCAATTGGTTATGCCGCCGTCGGGCCCGCTCTGCGCTACCCGCGGTGAGAAAGACTTTCAGTTCGGCGTCTGGAAAGACTACAGTGCCCATGTCGCGCCCATCGGCCACCAACCCCGGTAGGCGTCGAAACGACAATTGCAACTGGTGCAGCGCATTGCGTACCTCGGGGTAAGCTGAAATCCGCGACGCCAGTGTTCCAGTGTTTTCGAGCCGCAACGCGTCGCTGACGTTGCGGCCGTTCAGTATTGGACTTCCCCGGTGAAACTCTAAGGCAAGCCCGGCTGCCAGTGACGCCAGTGCGTTGACATCGTCCGGCGCCGTATTGCTCTGCAGCGCGCGCAAAGCGGTAGCGCGGTACAAGGCCCCTGAATCGAGGTGGTGATAGCCCAGCGCTTGCGCCAGCGATGCCGCCAAAGAGCCTTTGCCGGATGCAGTGGGCCCGTCGATGGCAATAACAGGAATGTTGGACGGCTCGGTCTGGGCAACGTGGAACAGGGTCTCGAAATAGTCTGGAAAGGTCTTGCCAACACAACGTGGATCCATGATGCGCACAGGCACCGCCGGTTGCGCACCGGCCAGTTCGTTGAAAGCGGCGAGCGATAAGCACATCGCCATGCGATGGTCGTCGTAGGTGCGGACAACTGCGCAACGCCAGTGGGTTGGTGGGGTGATTTCGATAAAGTCGTTTCCATCGGAAACGGTTGCGCCTAGTCGGCGCAGCTCTGATGCCATAGCAGCGATGCGGTCGGTTTCTTTGACACGCCAACTGGCGATGTTGGTCAGGCGCGTGGTGCCCTGTGCGAACAGCGCCATGACGGCCAGCGTCATGGCCGCGTCGGGGATATGGTTGCAGTCGAGGGTGATGGCACGCAGCGGCCATCCCGCGCCAGGCGCCCCCCGCCGTACTTCCAACCAACCTGGGCCGCTCGCGACTTGGGCGCCCATGGCCCGTGCCGCTTCAAAAAATAGAATATCGCCCTGGATCGAGTCACTGCCGACGCCCTCGATGCGTAAACACCGGCCCTCACTGGCTGCGATCGCACCGAGGGCAATGAAGTACGAAGCCGACGATGCGTCGCCTTCTACGCGCAGTTCGCCCGGTGAGCGGTAGACGCTGCCCGGTGCAATGGTGAAGCGGCGCCAACCGTCACGCTGGACGGTCACGCCAAAGCGCGCCAGCAGGTTCAGCGTGATCTCGACATAAGGTTTGGAGATCAGGTCTGCCTCGACCTCCACAACGCTGGGAGTCGCATGTGTGACGAGCGGCAGCGCAAGCAGCAGCGCCGAAAGAAACTGGCTCGATACATCTCCCCTCACCCGCATAGGCGCACTGGTGTTGAGTTGACCCTGCTGAGCGCCGCGCACCCGCAGCGGCGGGTACCCCGCTTGACCCAGCTCGTCGATGTGGCACCCCAACTGGCGCAGCGCCTGCACCAAGTCACCGATCGGGCGCTCGTGCATGCGCGGTACGCCGCTCAGTTCAAACTCGCCGCCTTGGGTGGCGGCCATGACCGCCAGCGCAGCGGTCAAAGGGCGCATGGCGGTGCCCGCGTTGCCGAGAAACAAAGTGGCGCTTCGCGTCGCCAATCGACCACCCAGGCCGGTGATGCGCGTGGCCTGCGCGCTTTGCTCAACGCCGCAACCCAAGTCGCGCAATGCATCGAGCATCACCTGGGTGTCGTCGGAGTCGAGTAAATCGCGAACAATCGTCGTACCCTTGCACAAGCCAGCGAGCAAGAGCACACGGTTGGAGATGCTCTTCGAGCCCGGCAAGCGTACCGTTCCGTCGGCGTGGGTCAGCGGCGGCAGATCGAGAAAGCGCGTGGTGTACATGAAAACGGCGCAAGGACATGCTCACGCGTGCCACGGCATGGCTTGCGCGTTGCTTCCTTACCAAAGCGGCGAGATGGGGCGGGGCACAAACTCAATTTGAATTCGAAGTACCAAGCGGCAGCAAGCGGTCGACTGAGCTTTCTAAGCTCTCGGCAGTTTGGACTCTTCGCGCTCCGATCCTGGCTTGTTCGCATTCATGTGCCAATTGGCGCGTGCGCTTGCGGCCACCCGGATCAAATTGCCAAGCGCTTCGACATTGCCGCTTTTGATGACTTGCTCCATTGCGTCGAGCGTGTGCCGGAAACGCTGAGACTGACGAAGAACTTCTTCGCGATTGGACATCAGGATGTCGCGCCACACTACCGGATCGCCGGCCGCGATGCGTGTGAAGTCACGAAACCCAGGGCCGGCCAGCGACAGGTAATCGTCGCCGGCAGGTTGATTGGCTACCGAAGTGAAACAGGCAAACGCCAACAAGTGTGGCAGGTGGCTGACCGCGGCAAAGGCCGCATCGTGGTCATGTGGTGTCATCTTCAGCACCTGAGCACCGACGGCGGACCAGGCTTCGGTAGCTTTTTGAACCAGCTCGGGCAAGGTCTGCGGCAGTGGCGTGAGAATGATTCGGCTGCCTTGATAGAGGCTGGCATCGGCGTTGATGGCCCCCGCGAGTTCTCTGCCTGCAACAGGGTGTGCGGGAACGAAAGACCCGACGCGCTCTTTGAGCACACGGCGTGCTGCGTCAACGACATCGCGCTTGGTGGAGCAGACGTCCATGAACAGCACTTCTGGCGTTACCAGTTGCCGTATTGCTTTGAAGATCTCTTCGATCGCGCCCACCGGCACGGCGATCAGCACGATATCTGAGCCGGCCACCGCTTGCAGCGCCGACTCGGCTGCCACGTCGATCACGCCCAGCTTCTTTGCCGTGTCCGTTGTCGAAGGGGACTTGCTGTAGCCGACCACGCGCGCGACCAAGCCGGCATGCTTGAGCGCCAACGCGAAAGAGCTGCCCATCAAACCACAGCCAATGATTCCCAACTGGTTGAACATGATGTGCTTTGCTTCAGTGAACGTCGATGGGGTAGGAACCGAGTACTTTAAAGAAGGCACAGGTCGAGCGTAGCTCATTCAACGCTGCGGCGACGTTGGGGTGATCGGGGTGGCCCTGAAGGTCGACGTAAAAGTAGTACTCCCATTGGCCGGAGCGAAACGGGCGCGACTCGAAACGAGTCATCGATACGCCATGCACCTTTAGCGGGACCAGCATGTCGTGCACCGCGCCGGGCTGGTTGGCTACTGACACCACCAAGCTGGTGCAATCGTGCCCGCAAGCGTTCGGCTGCGGGTGGCGATCTGGGTGAGCAACGATGGCAAAACGCGTGCGGTTGTTTGGGTCGTCCTGGATGGCCGGCGCCACGATATGCAATCCGTACTCGCCGGCCGCGCGTTCGCTGGCAATACCGGCCACGCTCGGGTCCAGGCCAGCCAGCCTGGCGCCTTCGGCGTTGCTGGAGACGGGACGTCGCTCGACATGGGGCAGATGGTTGTTAAGCCAGCCGTGGCATTGGGCTAGCGCTTGCGAGTGTGCGCAAACCGCTGCGATACCGTCCAGCGAAGCCTGCTTGCGCAGCAGGTTCAGACGCACATGCAGACTGGTCTCGCCGATGATGAATAACGGGGTGGTAATGAATAGGTCGAGCGAGCGCGACACCATGCCTTCGGTCGAGTTCTCCACCGGGATGACACCAAAGTCTGCCGCGCCGGCAGTGGTTGCACGAAACACCTCGTCGATACTCACGCACGACATCTCGATGATCGACGAGCCGAAGTAGCCCAGAGCGGCCACTTCGCTGAACGTGCCCGCCGGACCCAAGAAAGCAACACGGGTGGGCGTTTCCAGCGCTCGGCACGCCGACATAATCTCGCGCCAGATGGGCGCCACGCTCTCGGCGCGCAATGGGCCGCTGTTGATGGCCTTGAGCCCGTCGATGACGTGCGCCTCGCGCTCCGGGCGAAACACCACCGATCCTTCTTGCTTTTTCACTTCGCCCGCCGTCCGCGCCAACGTTGCGCGGCGGTTGAGCAAGTCGAGCAACGCGCGGTCCACGTCGTCGATTTGTGTGCGCAGCGCCGTCAGGGCAAGCTCGGGTGGTGTGGGTGTATCAGGCATGACCGACTCAGCGTTCACCCGGTGTCGCCAGCGCGTCGCGAGCTATTTGTTGAAACATGCTGGCTCGCGTCTTGGGCGTATTCACTGGCCGGGGGCGGAGGCAGGTGCAGGTGCCACTGCTGAAGCGACGCCTGAAGCCGCGGATGCGGCCGGCGCCACCTCAAAGGCTGCGCGCACATTTTGTTTGAGCTGCTGAAACTTTGGATCTAACAGCGGACCGGCCTCGACCACCAGTTTGCGGACGAAGTCGCTATACATGCCTTGCCCGAGCCGCTGAAACTTTTTGTTCACGGGCGATTCCAGCCAGGCGACGATCTGTTTCAACTCATCCTCATCGAAATTTTCCTCCAATGTCGTACCGATCGTAGAAGGCGCGAGGTTGATGGCGCGCGCACGCAGCAAAGGTACGCATTCCTCGACGTAGGCTTTCACAGCGGTGTCGACGGTCTTTTTAACGTCCTGGCGCCGCTCGGGTGGCGTGCTGTTGCGCAGCGTGGCGCCGACCGCATGCATCAACTGTATGGCGGGTTGCTCGACGACTTTTCTGGAAAGGCTCTCGACGACAGGCTGCTGCAGGTGCAGCAGTTCTTGAATCAGTTCGCGCTTGCCGGTTTCCTGGGCGTATGCAAGAGCTTGGCAAGCGCACAGTGCCGCGATGATCAGATGTTTCATAGGTCATTTTCCTGTGGGGTGGTGTCATTGTTCGTGTCGTCGCCAGTTTCGACGCCGGCGTCGTTGTCTACTATGCGTTGCAAGCCAATCAGGCGCGTGGCTTTGTCTAGCGCAATCAGCGTCACACCCTGGGTGGCGCGGCCCATTTCGCGGATCTCCGACACTCGGGTTCGCACCAGGACGCCCTTGTCGGTGATGAGCATGATCTCGTCTTCAGCGCGCACCAGCGTTGCCGCGACAACCTTGCCGTTCCGTTCTGACTGTTGGATGGCGATCATGCCCTTGGTGCCACGGCCATGGCGCGTGTACTCCACTATGCTGGTGCGCTTGCCGTAGCCGTTTTCGGTGGCGGTTAGCACGCTCATCGGGCTGGCGCTTTGGGTCTCGTCTTGCTCGGCCACCAACGTTGCGATCACGCTCTGACCTTGGTCGAGCATCATGCCGCGCACGCCGCGCGCGCCGCGTCCCATGGGGCGCACATCGTTTTCGTCGAAGCGTACAGCCTTGCCACCGTCACTGAACAGCATCACGTCATGTTTGCCATCGGTGAGGTGCGCACCAATCAGAAAGTCACCTGCGTCTAAGTCCACGGCCATGATGCCGGCTTTGCGCGGGTTGCTGAACTCGTCGAGGGCAGTCTTTTTCACCGTACCCTGAGCTGTCGCCATGAAGACGTAGTGATCGGCCGGGAAGGTTCTAAAACCATCTGTCAGTGGCAGCACGACGTTGACTTTTTCACCGTCTTGTAGCGGAAACATGTTGACGATAGGTTTGCCACGCGAAGTGCGGGATCCCTGCGGTACTTCCCATACCTTCAACCAGTAAACCCGGCCGCGATTCGTGAAGCAAAGCATGTAGTCGTGCGTGTTGGCGATGAAGAGGTCGTCTATCCAGTCGTCTTCTTTCGTTGCCGTGGCTTGCTTGCCGCGGCCGCCTCTTTTTTGCGCGCGGTACTCGGCCAGCGGTTGGCTCTTGATGTAACCGGCGTGGCTGAGCGTGACCACCATGTCGATGGGTGTGATCAGGTCCTCGGTGCCCAGGTCCAACGCATTGCGTTCGATCACGCTACGGCGCTCGCCGACCTTGGTTTGACCGAACTCTTGCTTTACCGCGACAAGTTCATCGCCGATGATCGAGGTCACTCGCACCGACTTGGCCAGGACGTCGAGCAGGTCGGCGATGTGCGACATCACTTCTCTGTACTCGCTGATGATCTTGTCGCGCTCGAGTCCGGTCAGCCGCTGCAAACGCATCTGCAGGATCTCGTTGGCTTGGTCGTCCGACAACCGGTACTGGCCGTCGGGCTGCATACCCAAACTCTTGTGCAGACCCTTCGGCCGAAACGCATCCCGACCTCCCGGCGTATCGCCCTCGGCACGCAACAGCATTTCGCGCACCAGGGAAGAATCCCAGCTTTTGCTCATGATCGCGGCCTTGGCCACGGGTGGAGTCGGCGAGGTCTTGATGGTCTCGATGAACTCGTCGATGTTGGCCAACGCTACGGCAAGCCCCTCCAGCACGTGTCCGCGCTCGCGTGCCTTTTGCAGCTCGAACACGGTGCGCCGCGTCACGACCTCCCGCCTATGCTCCAGGAATATCGCGATCAATTCCTTCAGGTTGCACAGCTTGGGCTGGTTGTCGATCAGGGCCACCATGTTGATGCCGAAGGTGTCCTGCAACTGCGTCTGCTTGTACAGATTGTTGAGCACAACCTCAGGTACTTCGCCGCGCTTCAACTCGATCACCACCCGCATGCCCGACTTATCGGATTCATCCTGGATGTGGCTGATACCGTCGATCTTCTTTTCTTGGACTAGTTCGGCCATGCGCTCGAGCAGCGTCTTCTTGTTCACTTGGTAAGGGATTTCATCGACGATGATGGCCTGACGCTGGCCCTTATCGATATCCTCGAAGTGGCACTTTGCGCGCGTGACCACCTTGCCGCGCCCTGTACGATAGCCCTCGCGCACGCCGCTGATGCCGTAAATGATCCCGGCGGTGGGAAAGTCAGGGGCCGGAATGATCTCCATCAACTCATCGATCGTCGCCTCTGAGTTGCGCAGCAGGTGCAGACAAGCATCGACCACTTCACTCAGGTTGTGAGGGGGAATGTTGGTCGCCATTCCCACCGCGATGCCGGAAGATCCGTTGACCAACAGGTTCGGAAACCGCGCCGGCATCACCAAGGGCTCTTGCTCAGAACCATCGTAATTCGGGCCGAAATCGACCGTTGCCTTGTCGATGTCAGCCAACATCTCGTGCGCAATCTTGGCCAAGCGAATCTCGGTGTAACGCATGGCTGCTGCGTTGTCGCCGTCGACGGAACCGAAATTGCCCTGGCCGTCGACCAACATGTGGCGCAACGAAAAACTTTGCGCCATGCGCACAATGGTGTCGTAGACCGCGCTGTCGCCGTGGGGATGGTATTTGCCGATCACGTCGCCAACGATGCGGGCCGATTTCTTATACGGCCGGTTCCAGTCGTTGTTCAGCTCGTCCATCGCGAACAGAACGCGTCGATGCACAGGTTTGAGGCCATCGCGCGCGTCGGGCAAGGCCCGGCCGACAATCACGCTCATCGCGTAATCGAGGTACGAACGCCGCATCTCCTCTTCAAGGCTGATGGGCAGGGTTTCCTTGGCGAACTGGGTCATGTGCGGGGGGCGCTAGCGTTGGAGTCGGG
>Ga0224512_10004972_pt1 | contig 11081 bp, 7 predicted proteins | sample SF_May12_sed_USG_4_FD_169103 | JGI IMG/M metagenome (GOLD analysis project Ga0224512, IMG submission 169103) | Sediment microbial communities from San Francisco Bay, California, United States - SF_May12_sed_USGS_13 | ecosystem: Environmental > Aquatic > Marine > Sediment | place: USA: California...
AGCCGATGTTGCGCCACTGCGAGTTGAAGATGCCGCCGCTCGAGCGCGAGGGCGCCATCCAGGAGCCGTTGTCCTGCAGGCCGCCGTAGACGTTGTACGGCCACTCGAGGTCGTAGCCCACCTCGTAGAACTGCGAGATGGGCAGGGCCCCCACGAAGCGGAACCGCTGCCCCTTGTCGAAGGACTGGTACACGCCACCGTCGGTGCCGACCAGGAGCTCGTTCGAGTTCGCGGGATTGACCCAGACCGCGTGCAGGTCGCTGTGGATGTTGCCGCCCGGCCCGAAGATGCCGGTGAAGGACTTGCCGCCGTCCGTCGAGACGCCGAAGGAGAGGCCCGGCTTGTAGACCCGGTCGTGATCGTTCGGATCGACGACGAGGTGGCCGAAGTAGAAGGGGCGCGCGGTCACGGCGAGCGACGCGTTGACCCTCTCCCAGCTCGCCCCGGTGTCGTCCGAGCGGTAGAGCCAGGTGTCCTTCGCCTCGACGACCGCGTAGACGCGGTTGGCCCGGGACGGAGCCACGGCCACCGTGATCCGCCCCTTGTCGCCGGCCGGCAGGCCGTTCGTGAGCTCCGTCCAGGTCGCGCCGCCGTCGGTCGACTTGTAGAGGCCGCTGCCCGGCCCGCCCGAGGTGAAGAAGTCCGGGGCGCGGCGGAACTGCCACATCCCGGCGTAGAGGATGCCCGGGTCCTGCGGATCCATGTCGAGATCCGAGCACCCGGTGTCCGCGTCGACGTACAGCACCCGCTCCCAGCTCGCCCCGCCGTCGGTCGTCTTGTAGACCCCGCGCTCCTCGTTGGCGTCCCAGAGATGGCCGGTGGCGCAGACGAAGACCGTGTCCGGCTCGGCCGGGCTCACCCGGATGCGCGCGATGCGCTCGGAGTCGCCGAGCCCCACGAGCTTCCAGCTGTCGCCGCCGTCGGTCGACTTGTAGACCCCCGTGCCGGCGGACGTCGAGTTGCGGGTCCACGACTCGCCGGTACCGACCCACACCGTCTCCGGGTTCGAGGGGTCGACGCGGACGGCGCCGATCGTCTGCGTATGGTCGTCGAAGACCGGCGCGAAGGTGATCCCGGCGTCCTCGCTCTTCCACACGCCGCCGCTGGCGGCGCCGACGTAGATCGTCAGCGGATCCGCGCCGACGGCGTCGAGGGCGGAGACCCGCCCGCTCATCGCCGCGGGGCCGATCGACCGCGCTTCCAGGCCGCCGAACGTGTTGGCGTCGATCGTCACCGCGGGTAGCGGCACGCCGGCCGCGATGACGGCGACCGGCACCAGGAGACAGGCTCTCGCTCTCATGATCGCTCCTTTCCGACGCGGCTCCGGCGCGGCTCCGGCTCGGCTCCGGCCCCGGCGCGCCCGCCGCCGTGGTGGACGATCCTCGGGCGCGCCTCGGGCCGGCCGCTACTGGGCGGGCGCGGCCTCCGCCGCCTCGATCTCGGGCATGCCGAACTCCACCTCGCTCAGATCCCCGTCCACCTCGACCTCCTCGATGGTGATCACCTGGCCGCCGGGCTGCCCCTTGATCCGGCCCTCGATGGAGTGCGCGAGCATCAGCCCTTCGACGTCCTTGTAGTCGCTGAAGATGGTCTCGGTCTCGACCTCGTTGCCCTGGATCGTGCTCTTGCCCTCGACGAGGAACGGCACGAAGGCCTCGCCGTCGAGATAGAAGACCTGCTCGGTGCCGCTGGCCAGCGTGGCCTTGATCTTGTAGGCGTCCGTGCCTTGCGCCTGCGCGGGGCCGAGATACTCGAGCGTGTGCCCCTTGTCGCCGAAGCTGACGAGCGGGCCCTCGATGTCGAGCTGGTCCTTGAGCTGCTTGGTCATGTCCTCGGGCATGGCCTCGGGAACGGTCTTGCCCATGAAGGGCATGAGCATCCAGGCCTCGTCGCCGTCGATCGCCTGAATGCCGGTCATGCCGTTGAAGGTGAACTCGAGGCGCAGCCGATCGGGCCGGGCCGAGTACACCGTGAAGGGGGCGAGCATTCCCGGTCCCATCAGCATGGTGCCCGTCATCTTGAAGCTCTGCACGTCCATCCAGGCGTCCTCGCCGCCGATCGCCTCGTAGTAGTTGCGCAGCACCTCGTCGAGCGACAGCAGAGGAAGCGGCTCGGCGTCGGGCAGCATGGGGTCGGTGCCGGGCAGCATGGAATCGTCGCCGGGCAGCTGCGCCGCCCCGGGCAGGGCCAGGAAGAGCGCGAGCGCGAGTCCGCTCAGAAGGGTCTTGCGTAGCATGGGCGTGGTCTCCTCTCGGGGGTCGATTGCGAAGGCCCAAGAATGCCCCAGCGCCACGGTCGGGCGCAACCCGGGTCCTCGTGCCTCATCCCCGAGGTACGCGGCAGCGAGAGGATTGTTACCGCCAGGCGTAGCGGGACGGCACCTTGAGCTGGAGGCCGGCGCGGAAGACGGGCACCTCGCAGAGCCCCACGACGAGCTCCGAGGCGCGTTGGATCCACTTCACGGCCCCCTGCGCCACCACCGTCTTGCCCCCGTAGGTGATCGTGACCTCGTGGCAGTCGCCCGCGGAGACGCACTGCGGCGTCTCGATGCCGATGCCGGCGCCGCTGACGTCGAGGATGCGCCCGTTCAGCGTCGGCGACTGCAGCCTGACGCCCACGACCTGGCGGCGCGGCCGCCCGCGGCGCTCCTCGCTCATCGAGTCTGGTAGCGGTGCCCCGAGAGGGCTGACCCTGGAGATCATCCCGGTTTCCTTTGTGACAACCTTCACAATTCTAATCCATCTCTGTGGATTCGTCCACGCCTCGCGGCCGAGCCCCGGGAGGCACCGCCGGCCCGGCGCGGGGCAAGGCGGGGAACCGGGGAGATCCTCCCTAGCCGGCGACCGGCCCGGCGCCCGGCGGCCCGCCGCGCAGGCCGCCATAACCGCCGCCCTGGCAACGACTTGCGGCTCTCCGGGCGACCTGGCACGCGGCGTGCTCCCCAAGACGGTCGAGAAGAGCCGAGCGAGTGGAGAGACGATTGAGAACTTCGCGACAGCCCGGCACGCCGTCACCCGCGCGCCACGGCGCCGGCGGACCCGGCGGACCGGCGCCATCGATCGAACACCGACGGGGGGTCGGCTTGGGAAATCGTTCACAACACGAGCGTTCTCTCAGGCACCGCTGGTCAGCTCTCTCGAGCCGGCCCCCCGGCGTTTTCTGAAAGGAACCCGCGCCATGGCATGGACCCGCACCCCGGACCAGGACCCCGCGCCCGCGCCGCGAGCGCCCGGCGGCGGTCCGCGAGTGTCGACCCTGGGCTCGACGATCGCGATCAAGGGCGATCTCACCGGCGCCGAGGATCTGCGGATCGAAGGCTCCGTCGAGGGCACGATCCGCCTCGACGGGCAGAGCGTCGTCGTCAGCGAGAGCGGCCGCATCACGGCCGACATCCACGGCCGCAGCATCTGCGTCGAGGGCCGGGTCAAGGGCAACCTGCACGGCGAAAAGGAGATCATCATCCGGCCGTCGGGGCAGCTCGAGGGCAACATCACCGCTCCGAGCGTGACCCTGGAAAACGGCGCCAAGTTCCGCGGCTCGATCGACATGGAGCCCACGCCCGGGCGCCGCGAGGCGGCCGGCGCGGAGACCGGTCCCGCCGGCCGCGGCTCGGGCCGGCAGAGCGCGGCGGGCCCGGACCCGGGCGGCGCCGAGCGACGGCCCGCCGGCTCGCGACCCGTGCCCCCGGCCGTCGCCACCGCCGAGAGCTGATCGCGCTCAGCTCCCGCCCGGCAGGGCGGCGCTCAAGCGCGCCCGCAGGCGGTCCCAGGGCAGCCGCCCCGTGAACGCGGCGAGCTCTCCCTCGAGCGGGTCGCCGGCCCCCAGCACGAGCACGAACGGCTCCACCTCGGCATGCGCGGGCTCGGTGGAGAGCTTCCAGTAGAGCAGGCCGCTGAGCAGGTCGCCGCCGAGGGCGAGGTTGGCCCGGTAGAGGCCGCGGACGGCCAGCGCCCGCTCGCCGAGATCGGCGGGCTGCTCCTGCCAGATGACGAGCCGCTCGCCCGCGGGAGACGGCAGCACCGAGAAGCCGTGGCTGGCCCAGGGCTCGATCGTCGCGTTGGCGCGCCTCACGTAGCCGAGCTCCGTGAAGAGGAAGCGGTGGTCGCCGAGACCCCGGGCGCGCCGGAAGTCGTCCAGGCGCCGCAGGACGGCGCGCCAGCGCGCCTCGAGCAGGGCGCCCAGCTCGCCCGCGCCGGCGCCGGGAAGGACGTGGCGGCGCAGCGGGAAGTAGGCGTTGACCCCGATCTCGTCGAGCGCGTCCCAGAACGCCACGCGCTCGTACTGATCGAAGTTGGCGGCGTAGGTCAGCCGGCCGCCGTAGCGCTCGCGCGCCTGCGCGACCAGGCGCCGCCAGCGCGCGTCGAGGTCGGCTCGGCGGGCGTTGACGGCGGCCAGCGGGTCGTCGCGGTCGAGGAAGGCGACCTGCCGGGCCCACTGCCGCTCGGCCCGCGAGCGCTCGTCGAGGAACTCCGGCAGCGAGCCTTGCGGGTCGTAGCCCCGGACCCACAGGTGCTTCTGCTCGACGGCCTCGCGGTGCGCCAGGAGCCGGGCGTTCTCGCTCGCGACCTTCTCGGCGTTGGCGTAGTACTCCTCGAGCTCGGGAAGCTCCTCGAGAACGGTCGTGTTGGTCAGCGCGTTGAGCTCGCTGCCGACGGCGAGCACGGCGATCCCCTCGCGCTCGGCGATCGCGGCCCAGCGCAGGACGAACTCGGTGTAGCGGCGGAACCACTCGTCGAGCCGGTCGTCGCCACGCGGCGAGATCATGCCGTGCCAGAAGAACTTGTTGCGCTCGTAGGCATGGTCGAGGGCCACGCGGAGCACCAGCACGGCATCGAGCCCGCCGCGGCGGGCCTCGCGCACCTCGTGGAGCACCCAGGGCTCCTCGTCCTCGTACCAGAGGTTCTCGGAGTCCCAGTCGCCCTGCCGGGCGTAGACGGTGACGGCGACCGCGTTCATGCCGGCGCCGTCGAGGGCCGCCACCCAGGCGCCGTGATCGGCTTCGTTGACCTGGATTCCGCCGAGCAGGAACTCCGGCGCCGCCCAGGGCACGCCGAAGTACACGACCGCCGCCACGGCGGCGAGGATCAGCAGCTTGCGCATCGCGTCGCGCCCCCGGGCGGCCTCGCCGGGCGCGGCGCCCGGCGCCGGCTCAGTCTCGCCACCGCAAGGTCAGGCCCAGCGAGCGTCCCCGCGCCAGCTCGGCCTGCTCGTCCGCGCTCGCGAAGTAGCTCTCGGCGAGGAGGTTGCGGGCGACGAGGGCCACCTCGAGACCGTTCTCGAGCTCGCGCGCCAGCACGCCGCTCACGAGGTTGGCCGCGCCGACCGCCATCTCGCCCGCGCCGGGGTCGTTCTTGGCGAACCGATGCTCCAGCCGATCCCGCACGGACCAGCGACCGCGGCGCCAGGAGCTACCGAGGAAGACGCGGTCCGCCGGCACGTCGGCGAGCGGCGCATCGCCGTCGTCTCGCCCCTCGATCAGATGACCGCCGAAGGCGAGGCCCCAGCTCCTGCCGAGCCGGTAGGCGCCGTCCATCTCGAGGCCGACGAGCTCGCCCTTGGGGAGGTTGACGTAGGTCAGCGAGTCGTCCGCGAGCTCGACGCGCTCGATGTAGTCCGCGACGCGCATCCGGAACGCCCCGACCGACAGGAAGAGCCGCGTGCCGTAGTAGCGAAGGGCGAGATCCGTCGACAGGGAGCGCTCGGCCGCGAGCTCGGAGCTGCCCGCGACGTCCCCGCGCGGCGTCACCCCCGTGAAGAACCGCTCGGACAGGGAAGGAAACCGGAGCCCCGAGCCCAGGTTGGCGGCCAGCTCCAGCCCCGGCTTCAAAGGCACCACGACGCCGGCGAAGCCGGTCAGGGCGGAGTCGTCGCGGCTGCCCTCGCCGCGCTGGCGCTGCCACTGGGCGGCGAGCCGGCCGCCGAGGACGAGCGTCGCGCCGCGCCAGTGGCGCTCGTAGGCGCCGTAGAGGCCGAGCTCGTCCTCGCCGCCGTCGAGCGGCATGCTCAGGATCGTCGGCCCGGCGCGGCCGTCGATGGGCTCGACCAGCTCCTCGGCCCGCACGCCCCGGCGGCCGAAGAGCTCGCAGCCGAAGCGCAGCTCGCTGTTCGTGCCCAGCCGGCTCTCCGACTGCCAGCTCACGCCGAAGTCGAAGGCCTCGTTGTCCGTCGTCGTCCGGTTGCCCTCGCGCCGCACCCGCGTCACGAGGTCGTTGGGGTGGACCCAGGCGTCGAGCCGCCAGCCGCGGTCGGCCCGAACGGCGAATCGCGCCAAGAGGTGCCTCTCCTCGGGATAGACGGTCACCCGGCGCGGATAGTCGCTGTTGGACTTGCCGATGTCGGCGCCGCGCGACGCGATCGCCTGCAGCGAGTACTCGCGGGCGCCCCGCCGCCAGCCGCGCAGCAGGGTCGCCGAAGCCTGGTCGAAGCCGTCGTTGAGCTCGCGGCCGTCCGCGGCCTCCCCCTCGCTCGACCGCCGGTGGGCGAGGCCCAGGCTCCATTCGCCGTCGCCCCAGCCGACGACCGCGTGGCTGCCGTCGCCGTTGCCCTCGTAGCCGATCTCGGCCGCCGCGCCCTCGAACGTGCGCGGGAACATCTGGACCACGCCGCCCAGCGCCCCCGATCCGTAGTACGTGGACGAAGGCCCACGGATCACGTCCACCCTGTCCATCAGGCGGGGATCGACGAAGGACGCCGAGACGCCCGCCCGGCGCTCCCCCACGAGCCGCATGCCCGCGAGCAGGGTGAGCACTCGCTGGCGGGCGACGCCGCGGATCGAGTAGGTCTGGAAGATCCCACCCTGGCCGTTCTCCGACACCCCCGGCGCCGCGGCGACGACGTCGGCCAGGGTGGAGACCGGTGTCGCTAGCTCCCCCACCCGCAGCACGCTGGCCGACGTGCTGTTGGGCGCGTACGACGCCTCGCCGCGGTCGGCCGACACGGCGATCACCTGGAAGATCTCCTGCTTGGCCTCGAGCTCCACCACCACCGGCGACGCGGCCGCGTCCACGGTGGCGTCGAGGAAGCGAGGATGGGAGATCGTCAACCGGGCCGGCGCCGCGAGCGCCGGAAAGGTGAAGCTGCCCCGGTGGTCCGTGAACCGGGTCTCGCCCTCCGGTCCCACGACCCGCGCGTCTTCGACGGGGACGCCGTCGAGGCTCGTCACCCGCCCCGTCACCTCGGCCCAGGCCGGCGTCGCGAGGGCCAGGAGGAGCAGCGTGACGCCGGGGGCTCGGGTCTTCGCAACGCACATGGAGATAGGACCTCGGGCCTCGCCGGCCGCCCACTCTAACACCGGGTGCTGCAGCGTCATTCCGCTCGCGCCCCTGCTCCGGCGCCGCGAACCGTAATACAGTCGCCACTCAAAAGCCTTCCGTACGGAGCCGGCGGACCATGACCGACACCATCGAGCTGGCGGGTATCCGCAAGTGCTATGGCGACTTCGTCGCCGTCGACGACCTGTCGTTGCGGGTTCCCGCGGGCGGCATCTACGGGCTGCTCGGACCCAACGGCGCGGGCAAGTCGACGACGCTGCGCATGCTGATGGACATCATCGCTCCGGACCGCGGCCGGATCCTGCTCTTCGGGCGCGCCCGCGAAGCCGCCGATCAGGACCGGATCGGCTACCTGCCGGAGGAGCGCGGCCTCTACCAGAAGATGAAGGTGGCCGACCACCTCCTGTTCCTGGCCGAGCTCCACGGTCTGGGCCGCTCCGCGGCCCGCCCGCGGATCGCGGAATGGCTCGAGCGGGTCGGCCTGGCGGACCGCGCGGGGGCGCGGGTCGAGGAGCTCTCGAAGGGCATGCAGCAGAAGATCCAGCTCGTGGGAACGGTGCTCCACGAGCCCGAGATCCTCGTCCTCGACGAGCCGTTCGCGGGCCTCGACCCGATCAACCAGGGTCTCTTCAAGGAGCTCCTGTCCGAAGCCCGCGACCGCGGGCGGACGATCCTCTTCTCGACCCACGTGATGGAGCAGGCCGAGAAGCTGTGCGACCGCATCTGCCTGATCTCGGGCGGCCGCCCGGTCCTCGACGGCGAGCTGGCGACGATCAAGCGCGAGCTCCAGGGCAACACGTTTCGCCTGGCGGCCGACGGCGACCTCGACCGGCTCGCGGACGTCGAGGGGGTCGAGAGCGTGGTCTTCGGCCCGGAGGCGGGGGCGAGGACCGGCGCCCGCCTGATCCTCGACCCGGGGGCGACCGGCGCGGACGTCCTGCGGCGCCTCGTCGAGTTCCTCGACGTACGCGAGTTCGCGTCGGAGGAGCCGGACCTCGAGACGATCTTCATCAAGGCGGTGCGGGATGCGTCCTGACAAGGTCTTCGTCATCGCCCGCCGCGAGTACGCCATCCGCATCCGCAGCAAGGCCTTCTGGCTCTCGACGGTCGCGCTGCCGGTCCTGCTGCTCGTCCTCATGATCGTCCCGACCCTGCTGGCCTCGCGCGCCGGCTCCTCCAAGCGCCTCGTCGTCGTCGACGAGACGGGCAGGCTCGGCGCGAGCATCGTCCAGGCGCTCGCCGATGCGGACGATGGGGCGGCGCAGGTCGCCAGCTTCGAGGTCTTCCTCGAGCCCCCCGCCGCGGATCCCGCCGGCCAGCGCGCCGATCTCGATCGCCGCATCCTCGCCGGTGAGATCGACGCCTGGCTGCGGATCGCGGAGAGCGACCTCGAGGAAGGCCGGATCGAGTACCACAGCGAGTCGGTGGCCAGCTTCCTGTCGCAGACGATCCTCGAGCAGCGGCTCACCGAGACCGTGCGCCGCGACCGCCTCTCGCGGCTGGGCATCGCTCCCGACCTCGCCGACGGCCTCATCGCCGCCATCTCCCTGCGCACCGTCAAGGTCACGGCGGAAGGCAGCCGGGAGGAGGCCGAGGGCGCCGGCTTCTTTCTCGCCTACGCGCTCTTCTTCCTGCTCTACCTCGTGCTGATGATCTACGGCCAGCAGGTCATGAACGGCGTGCTCGAAGAGAAGACCTCGCGCATCGTCGAGGTGATCGTCTCCACGACGCGGCCGTTCGACCTGATGATGGGCAAGCTCTGCGGGATCTGCGCCATCGCGCTGACCCAGCTCTCGATCTGGCTCGGAACGGTGGCCGTCCTCACCCTGCCGGCGATCGTGGCCAGCGTCGCCTGGCTGCCGGCGGAAGTCGACGTCCCGCGACTCGAGCCCCGGCTGATCGCGCACTTCCTCGTCCTCTTCCTGATCGGCTTCTTCGTCTACTCGACGTTCTACGCGGCGATCGGCGCCGCCTTCAACAACGTCCAGGAGGCGCAGCAGTTCGCCGGCTACGCCGTGGTTCTTCTCATCGCGCCCATGCTGTTCTTCTTCCTGGTGATCGACGACCCCGACTCGACGCTCTCCGTCGTCACTTCGCTCGTGCCGCCGTTCACCCCCCTCATCATGCTCCTGCGCCTGGCGGTCAAGGCGCCGCCCGCCTGGCAGGTGGCGCTCGGCTACGCGGCCGCGACGGGCTTCGCGGTCTTCATGGTCTGGCTGGCCGGCCGGATCTACCGCGTCGGCATCCTCATCTACGGCAAGAAGCCGACGCTCAAGGAGCTGTGGCGCTGGCTGCGCTACGCCTAGCCGGGCGGGCAGGAGCGCTACTCGACCGTCTCGCGAACGATCCGCCAACCGTCGGCGCCCTGGACGAGCTCCAGGGTCTTCGTCACCCGGTCGCTGTAGCCGCCCGCACGGTAGTCCTGCCGGAACCGGACGGCGACCCGGCCGGGCGCGAGGACGCGCGCCTGCAGGTCGTCGAGCTCGACCTCGATGAACGAGGGCCGCAGCAGGCGAGCGCGGCGCTGGCGCGCCCACTCCGCCCGCGTCGTGCCGTCGGCCGGCCGGAACTCCTCGCCGTAGCTGGCCAGGTACCGGTCGACGTCCTGCGCCGACCACGCCTCGGCCCAGCGTCGCACGGCCTCGACGGCTTCCAGGCCGGGGGCCGGATCCGCCGCCCGGGGGGGCGCCACCGGCGCGGCCGGCGAGGCAAGGGCAATGGGCGCGGCGACCTCGACCTGCGGCGTCTCGCCGTCGCCCGCGGCCGGCTCCTGGGTGGCGGCCAGGGGCGCCGCCGGCGCCACCAGCGGCGCCGCTTCCCGCTCCGCGTCCAGCGCGGCGAGCCGGCCGCTCGCCTCGGCGAGCCGCCGGCGCGCCTCGTCGGCGGCGACGGTGGCGCGATCGGCCAACAGGCGCCACTGCGCCGCCTGCCGTGCCTCGACCTCGGCAGCGGCCAGTCGTTCGCGCAGGCTGTCGCGCTCCGCGGTGAGCTCTGCGACGTCACCGGCCGCTGGCGCCTGCTCGCGCTCCGCCAGCCGGCCGGCAAGCTCGGCCTGCCCCGCCTCGGCGCTCGCCAGACGCTCTTCCACCTCCCGGGTCCGAGCCTCCGCACGCTCGCGGGCGCGGCGCTCGTCGGCGCCCTGCGCCGCAGCCGCCGCCAGCTCGGCGCGCAACGCCACGAGCTGCTCCTCCGCCGTGCTCCGGGCGCTCGCCGCCGCCGCCAGCCGCGAGTCCAGATCGCCCCTCGCCGTCGTCGCGTCCGCCAGCTCCCCGCGCAGCCGCGACAGCTCCTCCTGCGCCGCCGCCAGGCGGCTCTCGGCCGCCGCGGTCTGCGCCTCCGCCTCGTCGGGTCGTTGGCGCAGCGGCTCCCGACCACGCGCGTCCTTGCTCTCGAGCTCGGCCACCGTGGCGGTGAGCTTGGCGTTCAGCCCGCCGAGGCGGGCGATCTCCGCCTCGGCCCGCTCGGCCCAATCCTGCAGCTCGAAGAGGGCCTCGGCCCAGCGGCGCCCTTCCTGCTCGAGCTCGACGGCGCGGGCGTCGGCCGCCGCGGCGCGAGCGTCGGCCGCCGCGGCGCTGGCCACCAGCCGGTCCCGCTCCGCGGCGAGCGCCGCCAGGGCCTCGCGGTGCGTCGCTGACTCCTCTGCGCCCGCCCCGAGCGCCGCCTCGAGCTCCGCCACCCGTGCCGTGAGCGCACTGGACTGCCGCGCCAGAGCGTCGCGCTCCCCCGCCACCGCCGCCGCCGACTCCCGCGCCGCCGCCAGCTCCCGACCCGATTCCGTCGCGCCCGAAGCCAGGGCCGCCTCGAGCTCCG
>Ga0224512_10004974_pt1 | contig 11076 bp, 15 predicted proteins | sample SF_May12_sed_USG_4_FD_169103 | JGI IMG/M metagenome (GOLD analysis project Ga0224512, IMG submission 169103) | Sediment microbial communities from San Francisco Bay, California, United States - SF_May12_sed_USGS_13 | ecosystem: Environmental > Aquatic > Marine > Sediment | place: USA...
TGACCAGATCGTGGAATTGCCGCTGCCGCCGCTGCAATCGGTGACCAGCATCAACTATATCGACGATGCCGGCGCCAGCCAGCTGCTGGATGCCGCCGACTACCAGGTCGACGCCGACAGCGCGCCAGCGCGCCTCGCCCCGATCTTCGGCACGCGCTGGCCGGCAACCTACAGCCAGCTCAATGCGGTCACCGTGCGGATCGTTGCCGGTTACGGCGATTCGCCGGGCGATATCCCGGAGGGCATCGCCAGCGCCATGCTGATGCTGATCGGGCATTTGTACGAGCATCGCGAATCGGTGGTGATCGGCGCCGCGGTCAACAAGATGGCCGCATCGCATGAATGGCTGCTGGATCCCTACCGCGTCATGAAGGCGGTTGGCTGATGCGGGCCGGCGATCTCGACCGCCTGGTGCGCATCGAACAGAACATACCGACGCGCGATCCCAGCGGTGCCGCGCTGGATAGCTGGACACTACTGGCGGAAGAATGGGCGCGCCGCCTGGATGGCCGCGGCCGCGAACTGTTCGCGGCGCGCCAGGTCACCGCGGAAGCGGTCACCGCCTGGCGGCTGCGCTGGCGCGAGGACGTCCGGCCGGCGATGCGCATCGTCGACGGCGCCGATATGTGGGATATCGAATTTGTCGCCGAAATCGGCGGCCGCCGCGAAGGCCTCGACCTGGGCTGCATCAAGCGGGATGCCTGAGCATGGGGAAGGTAGAAATGACCCTGGATTTCACCGACGCAATCGCCGAGTTGGGCGAGGTAAAGGCGGCGGCGATGAATCCCGCGATATTGCCGGAACATGCCCGCCGGGAACTAGCATCGCTGCTGCGCGATCTGGACATCGTGGGCGGCCTTGATAAATGGTATGACACGACTTCCGCCGCCGGCCAATTGGAGTTTCGCCCCACAGCACGCATGACAGCATTGCTGGCGGCCATTCGCCGGCGCCGTCCGGTGCGAGATATTTAAGTCATGCCGATTCGCCGCAAGACAATGCGCATCGAGGGCGCGAAGGAACTGGACCGCGTGCTGAAAAAGCTGCCGAAAAAGATCCGCGGTAAGGTGCTGCGCCAGGCGCTGATGGCCGGCGCCGGGGTGATTCGCAAGGCGATGCGCCAGCGCGCGCCGGTGCTGACCGGCAAGCTGAAAATGAGCATAGCCGCGCGGCGCGATCGCGCCGCCGAGCGCGGCGGCGCCAGCGTCGCGGTCAAGGTCGGCCCGCTGGGCCGCGGCTTCTACGGCATGTTCACGGAATTCGGCACCAGCCGCCAGCCGGCGCGGCCCTGGGCGCGGCCGGCCTTCGAGGAATCGAAACGCGCCGCCCTGGACAAGACCGGCGGCCAGCTGGGCAAGGCCATCGAGCGCGAGGCGGCGCGCCTGGCCGGCCCGCGGGTGCGCGGCAAGACGCGGCAGCGGCGCTGATGGCCGATATCGAGGATCTGATCTACAGCCGGCTGAGCGGCTTTGCCGGCCTGGCCGCCCTTGTGGCGACCCGCATCTATGCGAACAGGGCGCCGCAGAACGTGACGCGGCCTTACATCGTTTTTCATCTGGTGACCGAGGAAACGCCGCAGCCGCAGCAGGTCACCGGCGCGACCGACCTGATCCGCGCGCGCTATCAATTCGACTGCTACGCCGAGAATTTGCCGGCGGCCCGGGATGTCCGCGCCCAGCTGCGCCTCGCCTTGAAGCGCTGGAAAAGCGCCGGCCCGCCGCTGGTGCAGGTGGTTTTTGCGCTGACGGCGATTGATCTATCCGAACCGGAAACACGGCTTCATAATTGCACCGCCGATTACGAAATCAATTACGAGGAATAGCGCGACATGGCGAAGCAAATATTGAGCGATCAAAGGGTATGGCTGGGCGGCTACAATCTGAGCGGTGTCGTCAATGCGCTGGCGATCGAGAACAGCGTCGAAGCGCGCGACGCCGCCACCCTGCTGGACAGCACCCGCGGCATGCTGGCCGGGCTGAAGGTGGCGGCGGCCTCGCTCGAGGGCTATTTCGACACTTCCGGCGATATCGACCAGGCGCTGTTCGAGCGCGTCGGCCTGGCCGACGCGCCTTTCAGTTTCGGCGCCAGCGGCGCGGTCGAGGGCGATATCGCCTACAGCATGCAGGCGCTGCAGGCGGAATATTCCCCGGGCGGCAGCCTGGGCGAGGTCATGGAATTTTCGGCCAGCGCGCAGCCGGCGCCCGGCGACGGGCTGGTGCGCGGCACGCTGATGCATGACGAGGCCGCGGCGCGAACGGCCACCGGCAACGGCAACGGCCGCCAGCTGGGCGCCATCGCCGCCGGCCAGAAACTCTATGGCGCCCTGCATGTCACGGCCGCCAGCGGCGGCACGCCGACTTTAGACGTGATCGTCGAGTCCGACGACAACGCCGGCTTTACCAGCGCGGTCACGCGAATGACGTTCGCCCAGCAAACCGCCATCGGTTTCGAATGGGCGGCGCCGATCGCCGGCCCGGTTACCGACGACTGGTGGCGCCTGGTCTATACCATCGGCGGCGCCGGCCCGAGCTTTACCTTCGCCGCAATTCTCGCCATCCAGTAACCAGGAGTTTCCCATGCCCAAACAAGTCTTTACCGATCCATTCTTTTCGGTCGATGGCGTCGACCTGTCCGATCGCGTTGAAAGCCTGACGCTGACTTATGAATCGGAAGCCAACGACGCGGCAAGCGGCGGCGACGCCACCCGCGGCATGCTGCCGGGCCTCAAGAACTGGGGTATCGAGGTCAATTTCCGCCAGGATTATGCGGCGGCGAAGGTCGACGCCACTTTGTTCGCCAAGCTGGGCACCGAGAGCGCGCTGGTGCTGCGGCCCGCCACGGCCGTGGTCAGCGCGACCAATCCCCAATATACCGGCAACGGGCTGCTGACCAGTTACACGCCGCTGGCGGGTTCGGTCGGCGCGGTGATCGATGCGCCGGCCAGCTGGGTGCCCAGCCTGGTCAGCGATGCGCCAGACCTGGCGCGGGCCACCAGCTAATGGCGGAAAAGAGCAAGGGCAAGGCCAACGCCGCGCCGCGCCTGCTGGATCGCGCCGCCATCCTGGACGCCGAGGACATGCCGCATCGCGATGTCCGGGTGCCGGAATGGGGCGGCCTGGTGCGGGTGCGCTCGATCACCACGGCCGAGCGCGATTCCTTCGAACAGGTGACGTTCGACCGCGCCCTGGCCACGCCGCCGCAGCCGCGGCGGCCGCGCGCCCGCCTGGTGGTGCTGTGCGCCATCGATGCGGATGGCAACCCGCTGTTCACCGAAGCCGATGAGGTCCGCCTAGAAAAAAAGGGCGGCAAGGCCATGGACCGGGTTTTCGCCGCCGCCCAGGCGCTGAATTTCATCACCGTGCAGGATATCGAGGATTTGGAAAAAAACTGATCGCCCGGCCGCTGCGCCGCTATCAATTCGAATTGGCGGAGCGGCTGGGCATGACGGTGGCGGAGCTGGGCCGGCGCATGCCGGCGCGCGAGCTGGCCGAATGGATGGCGCTGGACCGGCTGGCGCAGGCGCCGGCGAAGCAAAGCGCGGACCCGGCCGGGCTGCGCGCGGCGATGGCAGCGCGGGCAATAAAAACGCTGGATCTTATGAACGCGAAGCGCCGCCCCGGCCGGCTGCGGTGAGCGACCAGACCAAAGCGATAATCCAGCCCAGCAGCGTCCAGCCCAGCAAAACATTGAGTGCGGCAATGGCCATCGCGCTGGGGTGATCGCGCGCGGCGGCGACGAGTATCGGCAGAAAATAACCGATGCTGGCAAGCGCCAGGATCAAAAAAACGTCCATATCCATGATGATGTTCCTTTCGCAGCGTTTATAACACAAGAATATTTCGCGTTACAAGTGCGGGGGTGATTGATGGCAACAGCGATCGGCGCAATGTCGGTGGACCTGCAGGCCAACTCGGCCGCCTTCGCCGCCGATATGGGCCGCGCCCAGCGCGCGCTGACCAGCAGCACGGCGCGCATGAATCGCAGCCTGGCGCGTCTTGACAAGGGATTCGGCAGCATCGACCGCACCGCCGGCCGCATCGCCCGCCGCCTGCTGGTGATCGGCGGCCCGGCCGGCATGCTGCTGCTGACCAAGCGCTCGCTGGAAGCTGCCGACGCCATCGCCAAGACGGCCGACAAGGTGGGGCTGTCGACCGATGCGCTGCAGGAATACCGCTTCGCCGCCGATCTGGCCGGCGTCAAGACGGCCACCTTCGACATGGCGATGCAGCGTTTCAGCCGGCGCGTCGGCGAGGCGGTGCAGGGCAAGGGCGAGCTGGTCGGCACCCTGAAACAATACGGCATCGCGGTGACCGACGCGCAGGGCCGCACCCGCAGCATCGAGGCGGTGCTGAACGATTACGCCGACGCCATCGCCGGCGCCGGCAGCGAACAGGAACAATTGCGGCTATCCTTCAAGGGATTCGACAGCGAGGGCGCGGCGCTGGTCAATATGTTCCGCAACGGTTCGGCCGCGGTGGCCAGGATGCGAGAGGAAGCGCGCAGCCTAGGCGTGGTGATCGACGCCGATCTGATCCGCAACGCCGAGCGCGCCAACGACCAGCTGACCCGCCTGTCGACCGTGCTGGAAATGAAGGTTACCGCCACCATGGTCAAGCTGGCGCCGGTGATCGATCGCACGGTTACCGGGCTGCTGAAATTCATCGAATTGCTGGCGATCGCGCATGAGAGAATGTCTTTCGATCCCAAGGATTACAGCATCGCCACGCTGCAATATGATCTGGACATCACCAACGAAAAGCTGAAGGAACTGCAGGCCACGCTCGAGCGCTTCGAGCGCGCCGGCGACATCTGGGGCGCCAACAAGATTCGCGCCGAGGTCCGCGACATGCAGGCCGCCGCCGGGGCGCTGCAGGCGCGCATCGACCTGATGCGGAAAATGAATGAAGGCGGCGGCGGCGCCGGCGCAGTCCCGGCGGGCGCCGCCGCCGGCGCCGATGCCGGCAAGGTAATCGGCGATCTGCAGACCCAGCTGGACCGGCAGATTGTCAGCCTGGAAAACCGCAATCTGCTGTTCGGCGAAAGCGAGGGCCGGCTGGCCCGCGTCAATGCCGAGCAGCGTATCCACAACGCGCTGATGGACGCCAATATCCAGCGATCGCAGGAAAACCTGGCGCCCTTCAAAACCTATCTGGATCATCTGGAAGCGGCCACGAATCGCAGCGTCGCGCTGCGCGAGGCCGAACGGCAACGGCTGGAAGAACAGCGGGCGCTTGAGGAACGGCTGGAAGAACAGCGCCAGGCCGCCGAACAAAAACTGGCCGAACAGCGCCAGCGCAGTGAACGCGCGGCCGCCACCGCCGCCCAGACAATCACCGGCGGCATGGAACGCATGATACTGAGCGCCGAGAACGCCGCCGACGCCATGCGCAACCTGGCCGCGGCGATCGGCCAGGTGATCCTGCGCGCCGCCGTGCTGGGGCCGATCGAATCGACGGTCGGCAGTTTCTTTTCCGGCCTCACCAGCGGCCTATTCGGCGGCGGCGGCGTCAGTCCGACGCCCGGCGACATCGCCGGCACGCCGTTCGCCAGCGGCGGGCAATTCACCGTCGGCGGGCGCGGCGGCACCGATGCCAATTACGTGCCGCTGCGGCTGAGCAGGGGCGAGCGGGTGACGGTGGAAACCGAGGCGCAGCAGCGCGCCGGCGGCGCCGGCGGCGGCATCGTCATCGGCAGCATCGACATGCGCGGCGCCAGCCTTGAGGCGGTGGCGCGCCTCGAGGGCCTGCTGGCGCGCCTCAATGCCAGCATCGAATCGCGGGTGGCGGCGAAAATGTACGACACGCGCCGCCGCGGCGGGCGGATCGCCGCATGACGATAACCTATCCCTTGACGCCGCCGGCCAGCCCGGCGCCGCGGCGCTTCCGGCTGGGCCCGGACAGCGCCGTGGGCATCCATCAATCGCCTTTCACCTTCGCCGAGCAGGTGCAGCGCCATGCCGGCCAGCGTTGGGCGCTGGATATCGAGCTGCCGGCCATGAAGCGCGCGGCCGCAGAGGACTATATTTCCTTCCTGGTCAGCCTGAACGGCGTCGAGGGCACATTCCTGATCGGCGATCCGGCCGGCGCCACGCCGCGCGGCATCGCTACCGGAACGCCGCTGGTCGATGGTGCCGCGCAGACCGGCGCCATATTGAATAGCAAGGGCTGGACAATATCGCAGACCGGAATCCTGAAGGCCGGCGACTGGATCCAGCTGGGCAGCGGATCCGGCGCGCGGCTGCACAAGATCCTGGTCGATGCCGATTCAGACGGCGCCGGCCTGGCGGCGCTGGATATCTGGCCGCAGCTGCGCGCCAGCCCGGCCGACAACGATCCGATTACCGTTTCCAATTGCGTCGGCCACTTCCGCCTGGCCGACAATCGCCAACGCTGGGATGTCGACGAGGCGCAATTCTTCGGCATCGATTTTTCGGCCCAGGAAGTGATTTAATGGGCAGCCGCGGGGCAACGGCGGCGGTCAAGGCAGAGCTGGCCGGCCGCGTGGTCGCGCCCATCCTGTTCGCGGAAATTGTCTGGCAATCGGGCGTGACGCATGTCTGGTCCGGGATCGGCGATCTGACCTGGACCGGCGAGACCTGGGCCGGCGTCGGCGAATTCGGCGGCATTTCGCCGATCGAGGAAACGCTCGAAATTCGCGCCGCCGGTATCGAACTATGGCTGGACGGCATCGATGCGGGGCTGCTGGCGCTGGTGCTGGCCGACAGCAGCCAGGGCGATACGGTGAAAGTCTGGCTCGGCTTCCTGGACAATGCCGGCGCGATCGTGCTGGATCCGCTGCTGGTGTTTTCCGGCTGGGTCGACCAGCCGGTGATCGACCAGACTGCCGCCGGCGGCCGCATCGCGGTCAAGGCGGAATCGGAACTGATTGACCTGAAGCGGCCGCGGCTGCGGCGCTATAGCGACCAGGACCAGCAATTGCTCTGGCCCGGCGACCTGTTTTTCGAATTCGTCGCCGAGCTGGGCGAGCGGGAAGTCAAATGGCAATGAGGATTGAGGATTGGCCGGCCCGCCTGGCGGCAGCCATCGAGACGGCCCGCAACAAGCCGTTTGTCTGGGGCCGGCATGATTGCGGCCTGTTCATGGCCGATTGCTGCCTGGCAATGACCGGCGCGGATCCGGCCGCCGCCTTTCGGGGGCGGCCGGTTGCCGCGCCGCCGGTCAACAATTTTCGCTGCCACAAATGGCAGCCGGCCTATAGAACGCGGCGCGGCGCCGCCGGCGCCCTGAAACGCTATGCCGGCGGTGGCCTGGCGCAAGCGATGGAAAGGAGTTTTGCCGATCTGGGCTGGCCGGAAATCGCGCCCGGCTTTGCGCAGCGCGGCGACGCGGTGCTATTTGCCGCCCTGGATATCGAAACGGCCCTGGATGCGCAGGCCGCCGGCATCTGCACCGGCGCCATGCTCTGTTTCGCCGGGCCGGCCGGGCTCGATTTCGCGCCGATGTCGGCGGCGCTGCGCGCCTGGAAGGTCGGCTAATGCCGCCGGTGGCGATCGGCGCCATTGCGGCCGGCATCGGCGCCGGCTTCGCGGTGGGCAGCGCCGTGGTGGCCGGCAGCCTGGTGATCGGTTTTTCATTCGGCGCCTTCCTGGTGGGGGCCTCGCTATCGCTGGCGATCGGTGTGATCAGCCAGGCGCTGCAGCCATCGGCCGGCGGCGGTTTCGGCGGCGCGCCGCGCACGGTAAATGTCACCGATCCGGTGACCAGCCGCCGCATCATTGTCGGCGAGATTCGAATTGGCGGCCCGCGGATCTATTTCACCACCACCGAAAACAACAAGATACTGCACCTGGTGGTCGCCCATGCCGGTCATGAGGTCCACAGTTTTCGCGAGGTGCTGGTCAGCGGCGAGCCGGTGACGATCGATGAGGACGGCAGCGAGACCGGCGAGGCGGGATCGCTGCGGGGCCGGTTCGCCGGCTTCGCCCAGCTGATCGTGCCGCGTTTCCTGGGCGACAATCTCAACAGCCATGCGCGGATCAAGGTGCATACCGGCGCATCGGGCCAGTTGGCCGATGCGGATCTGGTGGCCGAGGTCGCCGAGTGGACCAGCGCCCATGTCGGCAACGGCATTGCCTATACCTATGGCCGGTTCCGCTACAACAAGGATCTGTTCGACAAGGTGCCGGAAATCTCGGCGGTGATTCGCGGCCTGAAAGTCTACGATCCGCGCGACGGCGGCACGCGCTGGACGCGCAACCCGGCGCTGATCAAGCGCTGGTATCTGACCGACGCGGAATATGGCCTGGGCACTGCGGTCGCTGAAATCGACGATGCCAGCGTGATCGAGGCGGCCAATATCGACGAGGAAATGGTCGCGGTGGTGCAGACCAGCGATAACTTTTCCGCCGCGGAGATCAAGGATTGCAGCGGCCCGCGCCAGGCGCTACGGGCCTGCCAGGCGGCGCTGGCCGCCGGCGAGGTATCGGATTGCACGGCCGCGGAAGCGGCGCTGACGACCTGCGAAACGCCGACCCTGGCCGGTTATCTGTGGCGCGGCAGCATGAACAGCCGCTGGCTGGTCGGCGATCGCGTGCAGCTGACGACCACCGGGACGCTGCCGGCGCCGCTGGCCACCGGCACCGATTATTACGTGATTCCCCGACGCATCCTGCCGCCGCGCGACCGCACCCGCAAATCGGTCGCCTTCCAGGCCCATCTCGCGGATTTCATTCGCAAGGGCTGGGATATCGACGAGGACGACGACGAAACGCAAATCACCATATTCGCGCTGGCCAGCTCTTACGCCAATGCGCTGGCCGATGTCGCGATCACGATCAGCGATATCGGCAGCGGCGTGCATACGGTGACGCGGACCGGCGAGCCGCGCTATACCTGCGACGGCATGATCGACAGCGCGGCCGAGCCGGAAAAGATCATGGCGGCGCTGAATACGGCGGACGCCGGCGCCATGATCAAGAAGGCCGGCAAATGGTTCATCCATTCCGGCGCCTGGCGCACGCCGGAAACGCAAGGCCTGGCCGAGGACGATCTACGCGGCCCGGTGCGGGCCAGCCCGCTGGTCTCGCGGCAGGATCTTGCCAACGGCGTCAAGGGCCTGTTCGTCGATCCCTATAAATCGTGGGCGCCGCAGGATTTTCCGCCGGTCACCAGCGAGACTTTCAAGGCGCGTGACGGCGGCCGCCGGCTGTGGCGCGAAATGGATCTCGCCTTTACCCTGTCGCCATCGATGGCGCAGCGGCTGGCCAAGATCGAATTGCTGCGCGGCCGCCAGCAGCTGGCCGCAGAATTGCCCTGCAAGCTGACCGCCTTTAATATCGTGCCCGGCGACATCGTGCCGGTCAGCAACGATATATTCGGCTGGGCGGCCAAGAATTTCGAGGTGATCAGCTGGGGCCTCGCGATCGAGGACAGCGGCGGGGTGCCCATGCTTGGCGTGGATCTGGCGCTGCGCGAGACCGATGCGAGCATTTTCGACTGGACCACCGACGAGGAAAGCGCCATCGACCCGGCGCCGAACACGATTCTCGGCAATCCCTTCATCATCCCGCAGCCCGGCGACCCGTCGATCAGCGAAAGCCTTTATGTCAGCCGCGACGGCGCCGGCGTGAAGGCGCGCGCGGTGGTCAGCTGGACCGCGCCGGAAGGCGCCGTGGTCGACGGCTATATCGTCGAATACCGCCTCGCGGGCGCCACCAGCTGGACCGCCACGGCCAAGGCACCGGACATCACCACGAACATCGACGACATCGCGCCCGGCAGCTATGAATTCCGCGTGCTGGCCACCAACGATTACGGCGGCTTTTCCGATTACAGCGAGGTGGTCACAAAGGAAATCCAGGGTCTGCTGGCGCCGCCGGCGGCGCTGACCGGGCTGTCGATCGCCGCCCTGTCGGCCATCGCCATCCTGCGCTGGGACCGTTCGGCCGATCTGGATGTGCGCATCGGTGGGCGCATCCGGGTGCGCCATTCGCCGGCCCTGACCGGGGCCACCTGGGCGGCGGCCACCGAGGTCAGCGATCCGCTGCCCGGCGACGCCACCCAGGCCATGGTGCCGCTGCGCGCCGGCACCTATCTGCTGCGGCCCTATGACAGCAGCGGGATCCCAAGCGCGGCGATCGTGACCGCCAGCAGCAAGGCGGCCGAGCATCTGACCTTCGCCAATGTCGATACGGTCACCGAGCATTCGACCTTCCCGGGCACCCACAACAATACGGTGGTCGCCGGCGGCGTGCTGAAACTGGCCGGCGCCGGGCTGTTCGACGATATCCCGGATTTCGACGCGGTCAGCTCGCTGGACGGCTATGGCGGCGCGGCCCTGAGCGGCACCTACAGTTTTGCCGGCGGCATGGATTTCACCACGGTCAAGACGGTGCGGCTGACCGCCAATGTGACGGCCAGCGCCATCAATACGCTGGACCTGATCGACGACCGCACGACCAATATCGACAGCTGGGACGATATCGACGGCGCCGATTCGGCGGACGGTGACCTGCAGGTCTGGTTTCGCGAGACCGACGATGACCCGGCGGCCAGCCCGACCTGGTCGGCCTGGCGCCGGCTGACGGCCGCCGATGTCAATGCCCGGGGCCTGGAATTCGAGGCGCGGCTGACGACGCGCGATCAAACCTATAACCTTCACTGCACCGCGCTGTCGGTGACGGCCGAGGAGATTGTCTGAATGACGAAGCAAGCGACGAAAAAGAAGTTGCGCAAGGTGACCGTGGCGCTGCTGGACGACAGCGGGCGGCTGGCCGGCTACGATCGCCGCAGCGTCGATGCCGACTGGATCGGCGAGGCGGGCTGCGTGGCGGTGCCGGACGAATGCGACCTGGCGCCCGGCAAATACCGCTGGAACGCCGCCGCCGGCCGCTTCGACCCGCTGCCGCCGAACGAGCCGCCGGCCAGCGAGACGCCCGAACCGGCCGCCCTGCGGGCGATCTGGCTGGGCTTCAGGGCGCTGCGAGCGGGCGGCCAGGTCTTCCCGGCGGAAACCGTCGCCTGGATCGATTATTACGGCGAGACAATGGATGCGAAGGGCTGACCGGCGATGTCGCAAAACGCCTTCAACGTGCCAAACGGCGCCGGTTCCGTTGTC
>Ga0224512_10004975_pt1 | contig 11076 bp, 8 predicted proteins | sample SF_May12_sed_USG_4_FD_169103 | JGI IMG/M metagenome (GOLD analysis project Ga0224512, IMG submission 169103) | Sediment microbial communities from San Francisco Bay, California, United States - SF_May12_sed_USGS_13 | ecosystem: Environmental > Aquatic > Marine > Sediment | place: USA: California...
CCACGAGGATGTTCCGAGACCTCGGCGAAGTCGCAACAACCATTGATGGGGCCTTCGACCCCGACCGGCCACCACTCGATGATGCGGCGTTCGCAGAGGCCTGGCACGACTGGCTCGACCGATACGGCCATCGAGGGATCTTCGAGTCCGACATCGGCCGCCCCCGCTACTCCGAGGATCCTGCCCCGATCCTGCACAGCATCACACGTGCGGTTCGTCTCGATGGCAGGCCGGAGCCATGGACGGCTCGCGGCGTGCTCACGCTGCCGATCTGGCTGATCGCCAAACCTGCGATCGCTGCTCGAGAGCAGTTCCGCTCGGACGCGATGCGCGGATTCCGTGCGCTCCGGGCCGACCTCCGGCGGCTGGCATCGGCCGATGGCGCCGACCCCGACGCTCTGTGGCTTCTCGACGCCGACGAGGTGCGGTCGCTCGACGATGGCTGGAGACCCGACGCCGAGCTGCTCGATCGCCGGCGCATGGAGCAGGAAGAACGACGCCGGTCGCCCATCCCCGACGTCGTTCGCCGTTTCGATCCGCCCGTCCTGGTCGAACGATCGAATTCGTTCGCCGGGGTGGGTCTGGTGAAGGGCACCGTCGAAGGTGCTGCCTGGGTGCTGTCGGAGCCGGCCACCCGGCTTCCAGACGGCTTCGATCCCGACCACACGGTGCTGGTCGCCGCCAGTGTGGAAGCCGGCTGGTTACCCACGTTCGGTCTGGTGTCCGGCGTCGGTGTGGAGATCGGCGGGGATCTCTCACACGGGTCGATCATCCTCCGGGAGGTCGGTCTTCCAGCCGTGACGAATCTCACGGGTGTGCACGCTTCGGTGCGGACCGGTGAGCTGGTGCGGCTCGACGCCGGCCGGGGCAGGCTGGACGTTTTGGAACGGATCACTCCGTGACGACGTTGCTGCTGCACATGGCGGCCACGTGGGCGATGGTCGGGTTCATCTGGACGATCCAGCTGCTCCAGTATCCCCTCATGGCCGAGGTGCCGAAGGCCGGGTTCTCTCGCTTCGAGTCGATACATCAGCGCAGGGTCACGGCGGTCATCGCCATGTTCGGCCCGCTCGAAGTGGTCACGGCCGCACTGGTCTTCCTCACCGTCGACACCGTGCCGACCTGGCTCTCGTTCGGTGCGGGCGCCATCCTGGCTGCGATCTGGACGTCGACGGCGTTCTTCTACGCCCCACTCCATGCTCGGTTGGCCGGCGGCTTCGACGAGCGCTTGCACCGTCGGCTCGTGTCGACCAACTGGCTTCGGACCGCCGGGTGGTCTCTCCGCGGCCTCGCTGCCGCCTGGATGCTGACGTTCTAGGAGATCATCACCAGCCCACCCAGGGTGTGAGCGAGAATCGCCCACCAGATCGTCCCGGTCCGTTTCGACAGCCATGCGAGATACAGGCCCATGAGCGTCGGCCCGATCACCATCGTGACCTGTGATCCTCCGGGTGAGATCGACGTGGGCACCAGATGCCACAGGCCGAACATCACGCTCGGCCACACCACCCGCAACCAGACGTTGCTCGGAAAGGTGACCAGGAAGACACCCCGCCAGAGCAGCTCTTCGAACACGCCGTTCGCGAACGGCGAGATCGCCAAGAGCAGTGCCGCGCCCGTCGTCGCCTTTGTGTACTCCATCCCCGGGATCAGGAATCTCACGGCCGTTGCCATTGCGACCATGAACCCGACATGCCCGAGTGTCTGCCATGTCGCTCGACGGGGGCGAACCAGCTCCCGGGTCTGCCGGCGGCCGAGCACCCACACCGAGAATGCACATCCCCAGACCGCCCAATAGACCGACATCCCGACGAACCACGAGAGTCGCCCGCCCACGGCGTCTCCCAGAACGGTGTCCAAGATGTGGAACACGGGAAACGTGGTTGCGATCAACGCCAGCGGGGCGAGTGCGATCAGTGAACGAGGGCGAGCCGACTGCTCACCGGAACGCCGGGTCTCCGAGGCGACGCGGGTCATGACGCCGACACCCGAGAACCCCCGGCCGGAACTCGGGCCAGCGCTCGATCTCCGCGCAGACATCGGTTGCCTCCCCTTCGAGAGGATCCCGCTCTCATCGTCTGTGTGGACATACCTGCGTTCAAGAGTCCAACGACCGCAGGAATCCGGGCCTGCCGTGCAATGTGTGGTGTCGCGTTGCTCGATCGGATACCGTCAGGGCCCACGACAGGCGAGCTCGAGGACACACTGTGGTTGACGGAGAGGACATTCAGGCCGAGGCGACTTCCGAGCTGGAGCTGTTGCGAGCCGAGGTCGATCAGCTCCGATCCGAACGGGAGAAGCTCCTGGCCGCGGTCAACAAGGATCAACCGCTGCATCCGTTCCAGGTCGAGTTGCTCAAGATGCAGCGTCACCTCGAGGAGCACCAGATTCCCATGATCGTGCTGTTCGAGGGACGTGACGCGTCCGGCAAGGGCGGGACGATCCGCCGCATCACCCGGTTCATGAACGAGAAGCGTTTTCGTGTGGTCGCTCTCGGCAAGCCCACCGAAGGGCAGAAGACCCAGTGGTATTTCCAGCGCTACGTCTCCCAGTTCCCGTCCGGTGGCGAGATCGTGCTGTTCGATCGTTCCTGGTACAACCGGGCGCTCGTCGAACCGGTCTTCGGGTTCTGCTCGAAGGAGGACTACCGGGACTTCCTCAAGGGCGTCCAAGGCTTCGAGAAGGATCTCGTTCGTCAGGGAACCGTGTTGGTGAAGCTCTACTTCAGTGTCGACAAGGCCGTCCAGGCGGAGCGGTTCGCCAGACGGAAGAACGACCCGCTCCGACAGTGGAAGCTCAGCGAGATCGACATGCAGGCCCAGGAGTACTGGGACGAGTTCACCGAGATGAAGCATCGGATGCTCGAACGGACCTCCACGAGCGCGGCGCCGTGGACGATCATCCGCTCGAACTCGAAGACGAAGGCACGGCTGAACGCAATGAAGGTGATCTTGAACGCCGTCGACTACGACAGTCGAGATCGGAGTCTCGATTTCACGCCCGACCCCGAGATCGTCATCTCAGGTGAAGACGAACTCGACAGGATGGACCGGGAGAGAGACCAATTGGGCCGCTCGCGGTTCTGATCATCGGGAGGCCGCTGCCATGTGCAGTCCGTCTGCGCAACTCGTATAGTCGTGGTATCCGACTCTGGACGGGGTGTTCTGCGCTCACCCCGTTCGGAGTCGTCCTTGTCTATGCGGTGAGCTCTTCGTTGGACAGCTCGAAGAGTGGATCGGCGGGAGCGAGGATCGATCCCAGCAGTCCGTTGGTGGTCGGAAGGATCTGCTCGCAGTAGAACCGGGCGATCGACTGTTTGGGCCGCAGCGTGTCTTCGTCTGCTCCTCCCTCGATCAGTGCCTGGGTCGCCAGTGCCGCCCGTGCCAGGAAGGCGCCACCGACGGCCGTCCCCCACATCCGGGTGAATGGCGTTGCGCCGGCCACGGCATCGGCGTATTCCCCCGATGCCATCTTGGCGCCGACATGGCTCGACGCCTCCGCCAGTGACTCGATCGCACGGTCGAGCTCGTCCGCCGATCGTGCGAAGCCGTCGATGCCACGGAGATCGGCAGCGATCCCGCTCATCTCGGCGAGGTACTCCTTGACCACCTGCCCGTCCCGGAGCGGCACCTTCCGTGTGACGAGGTCCAATGCCTGGATTCCGTTCGTCCCCTCGTAGATCGGAGCGATCCGGGCGTCACGGAGGAACTGGGCGGCACCCGTCTCCTCGACGTATCCCATCCCCCCATGGACCTGGACGCCGAGGGAGGCCATCTCGACACCCAGATCGGTGCACCATGTCTTGAGGATCGGGATCATCAGAGCGACCCGTTCGCCCGCCCGGGCTCGAGCGTCCTCGTCCTCACCGTGGTTCTCGATGTCGATGCGCGCGGCTGTGTCGTAGAGGGCGGCCCGCATGGCCTCGTTGTTCGCCCGCATCGTGAGCAGCATCCGGCGCACGTCGGGATGGTTGATGATCGCAGCGGGCGCGTCACCACCGAGTGGCTTGGATTGGATACGCTCGGAGGCGTATCGGGCGGCCTTCTGATAGGCCATCTCTCCGATCGCGAGCCCTTCCACCGCGACCCCGATCCGGGCGGAGTTCATCATCGTGAACATGTACTTCATGCCCCGCTGCTCCTCACCGACCAGGTAGCCCACGGCTCCGCCCTCGTCGCCGAACGCCAGAACGCACGTCGGTGAGGCGTTGATCCCCATCTTGTGCTCGATCGAGACGACCCTCACGTCGTTGCGCTCACCGGGGTTGCCCTCGGTGTCCGGGATGAACTTCGGAACGATGAACATCGAGATCCCGCGAGTGCCCGGCGCAGCGCCCGGCGTCTTGGCCAGCACGAGATGGACGATGTTCTCGGTGAGGTCGTGCTCGCCCCAGGTGATGTAGATCTTCTGGCCGGTGATGCGATAGCTGCCGTCCTCCTGCTCGACGGCCTTCGTCGAGATCGTCCCGAGATCGGATCCGGCGTGTGGCTCGGTGAGGCACATCGTTCCGGTCCACTGCCCGGTCGCGAGCTTCTCGAGGTAGGTCGCCTGCTGTTCGGTGGAGCCGTGCTCGATCAGTGCGTCGATGGCGCCCTGGGTCAGGAGGGGAGCGAGGGAGAACGCCAAGTTTGCGGAGGTGAACATCTCTTGGAGCGCGATCCCCACCGCATACGGGAATCCCCCGCCTCCGGCCATCTCGGGAAGATGCACCCCCGGCCAGCCGGCGTCGACGAACTTCTGATAGGCCTCTCGGAAACCATCGGGCGTGGTCACCGACCCGTCTTCGTTCAGGATCGAGCCCACCCGGTCTCCGACCCGGTTGGTCGGCGCGATCACCTCCGAGAAGAACCGGCCTGCCTCGGCTAGAACGCCCACGGCGGTGTCCGGGTCTGCGTGCTGGAACCCGTTGAGCTTCGACACGTGATCGAGACCGGAGATGTGGCGGAGCACGAACTCCATGTCGGCGAGCGGGGCGGTGTATTCGGACACGAGAACTCCTGGAAGTGACTGGTTCCGAGGATACCGACCAACCGGTCGGTATCCGATCGCAGCGTTGATGAGGTCACCGAGTTCCCTCGAATCCCGGTGTTGGTGAGGTCACTGCGTTCCCGCGAACCCCACAGGCCCTGCGTTTCGCAGCGGGACGTGCGCATGGCAGCGACGTGTCGTCCGATCAGCCTGAGTTGGGAGGTTTCGTAACAGGTTGCATACTGGACCGTCTTCAGTTCTGACAGCAACATGCCGAGGAATACTTCATGTCATGTTCGGGGGAGCACACAGTCAACCGTGCCATCAGGGTCGTGATGGCGTTCGCCGTCGCCTTCGCCACTCTCGCCGTGGCGCCTGCCGGAGCCCAGGAGACCGAGGCGGCCGCACCCGTCCTGGAGCCGTTCGATCTCAACTCGATGGTGTTCCCGGTCATCAGCGAACGTGATCCCCTCCACGACTCATACGACGACTGCCGCGGATCGGGATGCAGCCGTCTGCACGGGGCCACCGACCTCATGCGTCCGAAGATGACGCCGGTCGTGGCCGTCGCCGACGGCGTGGTCTCGTGGACGGGCACGGTGGAGGAAGGCAAGTGCTGCTACGTCTTCATCGACCACCCGGGCGACTACAAGACCGGCTACATCCACTTGAACAACGACACCCCCGGCACCGACGACGGCCTCGCCAACGGCATCGCAGAGGGGATCACCGAGGGTGCGATCGTCAGGAAGGGCCAGTTGATCGGCTGGGTCGGCGACAGCGGCAATGCCGAGTACGCGGGCTCTCACCTTCATTTCGAGATCCGCTACTACGGCAACGGCTTCGAGGAGCGCATCAACCCCTATCCGTATCTGCTGACCGCTCCCATCCTGTCCGAACCGGGCGGTGCCCCTATACCCGACCCTCAGTCCGAGCCGGGACCGTTCGTCGGCCCTTCGTTCACCGACGACGACGGATCACCCCATGAACCGGACATCGAGCGTCTCCTCGAGTTGGGCGTCACCCGCGGCTGCAGCGAGACCGAGTACTGCCCGCAGGACTCGATCACCCGAGGCCAGATGGCGGCGTTCGTCTACAGGTATCTCGACATGTCGGAGACCGGCCTCCCGACCCCCTACATCGACACCGATGACCATGCGTTCTCGATCGAGATAACGGCGATCACCGAAGCCGGCATCGGCTTCGGGTGCGGCGAGTTCGACTACTGCCCCGACGCCCCGCTGACCCGACAGGAGATGGCGAGATTCCTCGTGGGCACGTTCGACATCCCGTTGCTGCGGACTCCTTCAGGGGTCTTCGACGACATCGACGCCAATCCCTTCGCCGAGTTCATCGAGGCGATCGAGGCCGTCGGCGTCACGCTCGGCTGTACCGACACCTCCTACTGCCCCGATCAGCCGGTCACCCGAGAACAGATGGCCTCCTTCTTCGTTCGCGGACACGACTTGCCTTGAGGGGACGGTCCCCTCAAACCGAATGATGGCGGATCCGTTCGGGAGTTCACCGCCCGAAACCGTCAACGGCTGCGAACGCCGGCGAGCCCTCACACAGCCTGGCTCATCGAGATGACCTCGACCAGCGTCGGACGGTCGATGATCGCCAGGGCCTCTTCCAGGACCCCCGGCAGATCTGCAGTGTCGGTGACCCTGAACCCGACGCCGCCACACAGGCGGGCGTATTCGGCGAAGTCGGGATTCACCAGCGAGGTCTGATAGATCGGATGCAGCGCGCCGACCTGCTCGCGAGAGATCTTGCCGAGCTCGGAGTTGTTCAACAGCACGTGGGTGATCCCCATCCCGTACTTCACGGCCGTCGTGAACTCCGCCATGTACTGACCGAACCCGCCGTCGCCCGACACGGACACGACCTTGCGGCCGGTGCCGACCGTCGCCGCCCAGAGCCCCATTGCAGCGGGGAAGGCGTATCCGATCGAGCCGAGATAGCCCGACATGACCACATCGAGGCCTCGTCGCGCCTCGAGATAGTGGCCGAAGGCATAGGTGTTGTTGCCGACGTCCACGGCCATGGCGACGTCCTCGCCCATCGCCTCTCCGAGTGCGGCGAACACGGCGGCGGGGTGCATCCTCCCGGTGTCGTCGACCTGGGCGGCGCGACGTGCCTTCACCTGTCGCCAATCGGCGACCCGGCGTGCCATTTCCTCTCGGATCGCCGGGCGGTTCGATGCTTCGAGTCGGTCTGCCATCAAGCTCACCGTGGTTCCGATCTCACCCCAGAGCGGGATGTCCACCGTGTGGAACTTCCCTAGGGTCATCCGGTCGAAGTCGATCTGAATCGTCGGGACCCAGGTGGCGATCCCCGAATGGTTCGAGAAGGAGGCACCGACAACGAGTTGCGCATCGGCCTCCGTCATCATCGCCGAGGCGATCGGGGTGCCGGACCGGCCGACGACGCCACAGGCAAGCGGGTGATCGTCGGCGATCAGACCCTTCGCTCGGAACGTGGTGATGACGGGCGCGTCGATCTGCTCGGCGAGGGCGACGACGGCGTCGCGATGTTCCCGGGCACCGTTCCCCATGATGATCGCGGGCCGCTCCGCCCCGGCGAGCAGTTCGACCGCTCGGTCCAGCTCTTCGGCGGGAGGTGTGATCTCCGGCCGCCCGAGCCGCCCGGTCTTCGGGCGTTCAGGCGGGTCTTCGAGCCCAGGGACGTCCTGGACCTCGTCGGGGAAGATCAGATGGGCGACGTCCCGCTCGACGATGGCGTGCTTCAGGGCCAGCGCCATCAACTCGGAGGCATTCTCGGCGCCCAGCACGGTCTGGCTCCACTCGGCCACTGGTTGGAACGCCGAGGCCAGGTCGACCTCCTGGAACGTGCCCGGGCCGAGGACCTGGGTCTTGACCTGTCCGGTCAACGCCAGGATGGGTGCGCGATCGACCTTGGCATCCCACAGACCGGTGAGCAGGTTGGTGGCGCCCGGTCCGGCGATCGAGAAGCACGCCGCCGGGCGCCCGGTGAGCTTGGCGTATCCAGAGGCGGCGAACGAGGCGGCCCCTTCGTGGCGGATGCCGATGTATCGCAGCCGACCGTCATCTTCGGCCAGGCGGAGCGCGTCGGCCAGCCCGAGATTTGAATGGCCGACCATGCCGAACACGGTGTCCACGCCCCAATCGGTCATCACGTCGACCATCTGGTCCATGACGGTGACCGTGCGTTGGTGCACCGGCAGCTCTGCGTAGAGGCCGTCTTCGCGTTCTTCCACACGGAAACACGTGGCCGAGTCGTCGAAGCCTTCCGGCGGCTCGCCATTGATCGGGTCGTACTCGTACCCGTGCCACGGGCACCGGAGCCAGCCCTGATCGTCCAGTTCACCGTCGCCCAGTGGTCCGCCCTGATGGGGACAGCGATTGTCGAGCACACCGAAGCCCGACCTCGTTCGGATCACCGCGAGCGCCATCTCGTTGACCACGACGGTCGTGACCCTGCCTTCCTCCAACCCGCCGTGATCGATTCGAAACCATTCGTAGTCGGTCATCGTTCCTCCAAGTGGTCACCCGAACATATCGCCCCGGCAGACGCAACGGGGCCATCGATCGGTGATTCGGTCGGAACTCCGACAGGGACCGGTCGGAGTCATGCGTCTACGAGGGCGTCAACGATCTGTGGGACGATCTCTCCGGCTGGGCCGTCGATCTTGACGTGGGCCCATCGGTCGTGGTCCGTGCGACCCTGGTTGACGATCACCATCGGAGCGCCGCGCCGTCGCGCCGCCATCGGGAACTCGGCAGCCGGGTAGACCGACATGGTGGAGCCGATCACGAGGACGGCATCCGCCGAGACGCTGAACCGATCGGCCTTCTCGATCTCGTCCGGGGGAAGCAGTTCTCCGAACATCACGGTCGACGGTTTGAGGATTCCACCACACTCGAGACAGGGGGGATCCTCTTCCCCGGCATCCACGCGCTCGAGCACGGTCTCGATGGGCTGTTCAGAAGCACAGCCGAGACAGGTGACACGCCTGACGTCACCGTGGATCTCGGCGATCGACTCGCGGGGGATGCCGGCGACGAGATGGAGTCCGTCGACGTTCTGGGTGATGACACCCGACGTCAAGCCGGCCGACCACAGTCGGGTGACCGCGAGGTGTGCGGTGTTGGGTTCGATGTTCGAACGAGCGCCCCACAGCGCACCGTCGGCGTGCATGCGCCACCCCTCGACGCGGCGTTGTGGGCTCTGCAGATACCGGTCGATGGTGAAATCGTCCGGATCGACTCTCGTCCAGAGCCCGTTCGGACCACGGAAGTCCGGGATGCCGCTCTCGGTGGAGATGCCTGCACCCGTGTAGACGAGGATGCGACGATGCGGTGACAGCGTTGCGATCGCCTGTGCGAGCTTCATCGACATCGGGTGGTCCGTCGGAGCACGTCAAAGGGCGGACCGAAGGTCCGCCCTCTGCTGCAAGTCTTGGTTTCGGTCAGACGCCTACGGTGCTGCGCTCTTCCATCTCGACGAAGATCGATCGCACGTCGAGCGCGAAGTCGATGATGTGGGCGGGGAGAACTGCGCCGTGCTTCTCGAGGAACTCGTCGACGACGACGGTTCCTTTGCGAGTATCGGTCATGGTCGTCTCCATTCTGTTCTACCCCGTCGACACCTTCTCCGGTGCGACCGGTTCGAGTTCTTTCTGTGTCAACACCGATCTTGGTGCCACTCATTTCCTATCGGCAATCATGTACCCATGTTGCGGAGAGTCAATCCCTCTGTCTCATCGCCTCAGATTCTCATCGTACTGGGTTGCGCGGCTGCGCACCGTGTAGACGGAATCGCCGCTCAAAACGCCGCCACGACCGAACAGTCGACCGAACTGCCAGTTCGACAATCCGAGTTCCGGTTTGTTGAACGCAAACTGTCCGTCGACCCATCGGGTGAAACCGTCGCCGACGAACGGTGAGTCGATCGCGTCGAAGAAACGGTCTTTGCGGGCGGGGTCGGTGCTGACAAGGCTGGCGGCGAACCGGGGGCTGAGCGTGTTGAACAGTTCGACCGCGTGGTCGACGTCCCGGACGACCGCAAGCGTCACCTCCGGGCTGTTCTCCCATTCCCACTCGCGTCCGAGATCGTCCCAGCTCAGTGTCGACGTCTGAGGCTCGGTGACGTCTCCTTCGGCCCTGGCGATCGGAACCTGGGCGAACCACTCCGTGGGGACTGCCTCTGCCTGTTCGTCGACCACCCACAGTTTCGGTTTGGCGCCACGCAGTCGGGCTGCCTCGGTGAGCGCCTCGAGGAGCACCGGCACCAATCGGTCGGCCGCCGCCTCGGTGACACAGCAGGTGTTGAGGGTGTTGCAGACCTTGCGGTCGAGCGAGTTGACGACCGCGGCGCGGAACCGGTCCGGGTCGGCGTCGGTGTCGGCGACGATCCACGCCCCGCCGGTGCCATGCAGGCTGACCGGGATCCCGGCCTGTCGGGCGACCGCTCCGAGTTGGGAGACGGCCCGACCCGAGCCGCGGGCGACGGCGAGCGCCAGCGTCGGCATCGAGAACATCGCCCAGCCCGCCGCCCGGTCCGCCGAGTCGACGAGGCTGACGGATCCGTGAGGCAGGCCGGCGGATGCCAGTGCCGGCTCCAACGCCTGGCTCACGATCGCTCGAGCCGTGCCGAGCGCATCGGATCCGATCCGGAAGACGACGGAGTTGCCGGAACGCAGCACGCCTGTGGCGTCGGCGAAGACGTTTGGTCTTCCCTCGAACACGAAACCGACCGGTCCGACTCCGGCGAGGACCTGGTCGAGCTTCCACCCGTCGTGCTCCACCGTCTCGGTGATCTGGCCCCGAATCGACGGCGTCGAGGCCCAGGAGCGAAGGCCGGCGATCATGTCGCTCCGCATCCGAGGTGTGAGCTCCAGGCGGGTGGTCGACCGTCCCCGTGCGGCGGCCGATTCCATGTCGGCTGCGTTGGCGGCTGCGATCGGAGCGAACGTGTCGTCGTCTTCGAGGCGGTCGGCGAAGGCGAGATAGAACGCCGTGATGCCGCCGTCGGGAACCGAACGGAGCTCGGCGAAGGCGGCCGTCGATGCATCGACTGCGGCCGCGGCCGTCTTCCATGCGGCTTCCGGGATGTGCAGCAGGT
>Ga0224512_10004976_pt1 | contig 11075 bp, 10 predicted proteins | sample SF_May12_sed_USG_4_FD_169103 | JGI IMG/M metagenome (GOLD analysis project Ga0224512, IMG submission 169103) | Sediment microbial communities from San Francisco Bay, California, United States - SF_May12_sed_USGS_13 | ecosystem: Environmental > Aquatic > Marine > Sediment | place: USA...
CCGGTTGGCGACCGCGAGTTGCTTGCGTATCTCAAACACTGCTTCCGCCTCGCCGGCCGCGAGTATGACAGCCTGTTTGCTCCGGGCTCGCTAGAACTCATCCATCAGCTTACCGACGGCATACCGCGAATCGTGAACAACCTCGTAGAGTCGACGATGACGACGGCGACCGACCGCAAACTCAGTACGTTCACCCCCGAGCTGATTCACGAGATCGCCGTCGACGAGTACGGCCTGTCAGCCGACATTCCGATTCTGACGCCTGCGAGCATGCCCGAGGTCGCTGCAACAGACCCGGTCAGGCCGCCAGACGCCGAGCCGGCAGACCTGCCTGGGCCCGACATGCAGCCGGCTTCCGCCGGAACCGCCGTCGACGGGGTTGCCGCGATCGAAACCCCTCCGATCGCGCCGCGCGCGGAGTACGTCGTGCAAACCGAGGCGGACCGTGATGCGAATCCTTCAATCGATCCGGTCGAATCGGCACAGCGCGGGGACGACCACGAACCGATTCCAAAACTGATTCAGGATACGCTGCCCAGAATCTCGATACTCAATACCGGGTTCCATGAAATACCGGACTTCCAAGGCGACCCGATTGCGGACGCTGACGGCGTCGAGCCGGAAGCAGTGCCGTCCGAGGCTGAGAGCGCTCCAGCATCGGCCGCCGAGCAGTCGAAACGGGAACCGCAAAGTCCGACACTCGCTCCAGAACCGCCGATTTCGGGCGAGGAAGTCGTTGCGCCCGAGACCGCCGCCGCTGTGTCGCCCGCGGAGCCGAAATTGCCGCCCGTGGAAGCTGCACCGCAGCGAACTACCGCTCCTGACCTCGGTATCGAGCACATGCCGCTGTCGGACGAATCTTCGGGTAGCGACGATATCCCGACTTTATCGAGTTCGATGCGAATTGATGAACCGATCGTGCACGCTCCGGACGCCAGCGGCGCGACGCCGGAAAAAGTGCTTACGCTGGAAGCGGTCGACCCCGCCGCCGAATCCGCCGAGGAGCTGCCGGAATGGGATCGTGATCCGACCCTGGCCGAGCTTAGACCGGATCTCGACGCGCTCGAGGAAGCGCTGGCGGCATCTTATATGGAGCCCGAATCTCCGGCGCCGACGCCGGCTCCCGCGGTCACCACGGCGCCCGCCGCCCCTATCCTCCCCGAAGTCGACGTCGCGCAGTCGACCCGGGAAAAGTCGATGCAGAATCCGGCGGTGCCCCCGTCGGACGAGACGGCAGCCCCCGTCGAATTGCCCGAAATCACGCTCGACCGCCAGATCAAGGAGAAAATTGCAGAGGCCACAGATCTGCTGAGGAAGACCCATCCCGATATCGCGGCAGCGATTGCGGCGGAGGACGAAGCGGCGAATAGCGCGGCCGCCGAAGTACCCGACAGCGAGGAGCAGAAGCTCGATCCAAAGCTGCAACACGTAGCGATGCAGCTATCCAAAGCCAGGACGATCGACGACGTCAGCGACACGATGGCCGAGACGTTGTGGGGCGAAGAGATCAGTATGATCGCGGCGCAGGTCATTGCCAATCCGCCGCCCGAGTTCTGCGCCAATGACGATCTTGAGCTCGTCGATGACGAACCCGAGGCGCCCGCCAAGCAAGCACCGGCCGCAACGGTCGAGTCGGCGCCGAAACCGCCCGCCAAGCAGGCACCGGCTGCAACAGTCAAATCGGCGCCGAAACCGCCCGCCAAAGCGAAACCACTGCCCAGCTCGGCCGCGGAACGCCTGGCAACCGTGCAGGCATTGAACGGCGGCCCGCCAAAACTGCCGGCATCGCAGGAATCGATCGTGCTGGGCGAGACGAACCCGAAGCTCAAGGCGGTCGCGGCCGGGAATCAGCCGGAGCCGATTGAAGAGCAAATCAACCTGTCCATTACGCAGACGCTCAAGGCACTGAACGTTTCCCGAATGCAGGCCGATAAGGAAGAAGAACCCGACAGTCCGAAGCGCGGGTTTTTCAGCCGTTTTCGCCGCTCCTGAGCGGCATTTCGGGCAGCCAAGAAGCCAGGCTTGGCCCTGGTTTTTTGTTGCCGCTGCCACTCCGAACACCCTCGCCGTCAAGTCAATTCCTGAAGCGAATGCGATAAGTACTCACCGTAGTTTCACGTGCTGCATACGAATGTCGGGTCAAACAGGCACACGTTACGATAAAATCGGCTCGGGTTTTGGAATGGCCAATCGCAGACCGAGGGATGGATAATCTCAAAGACTTCCTGCTCCCGAATGAACCAACCGGTATTCTCGCCTGCTCGGCAACTGACGCGAGATTCTGGCGGGCAACCGCCCGATTCGGGCCATGGTCGCTGATTGACTCGATGCATCATCCGGCCGGCGCGGCGCGTGAACAGGACATTGCCGCCGATCGACCCGGGCGCGCTTTCGACAGCTTCGGCAAGGGACGGCACGCAATGTCTGCAGCCGAATCCGGGCGCGAACACGAAATTCGTCGATTTGCGAAAGACGTCGCCGAGCTTGTCAACAGCAAGATTGCATCCGGCGATCTTGCCCACCTCGTGCTGATCGCGCCGCCGCGGTTTCTGGGCTACCTGCGTCAGGACCTGTCCGACATGGCGTCTCGTGCCGTGCGTGTTGCGGCGCCCAAGAATCTGACTCACCTCGAAGCTGACGAGATCAAGAGGTACTTCGAATAAAGTTCCCATGCGAATGAACGGAGAATGAAATGAGTAACACTGTTCTGGCAATCATCGAACTGGATAAATTCCCCGAGCAAGTTGCGCGCCGCGCCGCATGGATCGCAAAACTGTATGCAAGCGATCTCGAGTTGGTCCTGAGCGATCCCACACTCGCAGTGCTTCGGGATAGCTTCCTCGTGTCCACGGACGTGAAACAGATTGCCGAGCGTGTGCACGACGCACAGGACCGCATAATCGCCGAACTCGCCGGAAGCCTGGCTGACGACGATCTCAAAATCACGACCTCGGTCAGCCATGAACGTCCCGCCAGCGACGCTATCGTATCCAGGGCCCTCGAGCTGCAGCCACGATTCGTGGTCAAAGGCACGCAATACCACAGCCCTGCGGAACGCGCGACATTCAGCTTCACCGACTGGCAGCTCATCCGCAAGCTCGACCGTCCGCTGTGGCTCGTCAAACCGAACGCCTGGAAAGACGCCCCCGTCATCGTCGCGGCCGTCGATCCGACCCACCGTGATGATGAAACGGGTGCCCTAGATCAGGTCATCGTTGACGTTGCCAAAAGTGTCTCCGATCGTGTCGGCGGGCGATTGTTGCTGCTGCATACCTACCATCGGCTCGTCGAGATAGGGGCGCACGCGATGCTGACATTCAAACCCGTAAAACTGCCTATCGACGAGCTGGACCAGAAAATACGCGAGGATCATCGCCGGAAACTCGATGCGCTCGCGGCGGCTAATGACATACCGGCCGACAGAGTACACCAGTTACCCGGCAGGACGGACGAACTGCTGCCTGCATTTGCGCGCACGAAAGGCGCCGATCTGGTGGTCATGGGCGCGTTGTCGCGCAACCGGCTCAAACGCCGAATGCTGGGCAGCACGGCCGAACAGGTGCTCGATCACCTGCCCTGCGACATCCTGATTGCGCGCGGCGAATAGGCAGGCTCTGGAAACACTCCGTATTATCCTGACTGCCTCTGACTGCTGTTGGTGCGAAGGCGAAAACGCAGAATGTACCCGGCCAGCGTCTGATCAATCGGATTCGGCCGCGAGCGCCTCGAGTCGCGCCGCCTCGAACTCATCGCCCTCGTTCCACGCCGGCAATTCGTCGGCATTGGCGACAGCGAGTCCCGTCCAGTAACCGAGCAATGCGTCGTCGATCAGACCCTCTAGATTCCAGCTCTCGTCATACTCGTCGGACGGCTGATGATAGTTGACGTCGGTGTAGTGGTCCTGCTGCTGGCGACCCCATCCGTCTGGCCGATCGACAAAATCGGTGCCTGGCTTGAAATAGGTTGCCGGTACGCCGATCTTCGCGAAATTGAACTGATCCGAACGGTAGAAATAGCCTTTGTCCGGGAATTGATCGGGCTTGACCACGCGGCCCTGCCCGGCTGCATACCGCTGCACGGTATCGTCGAGCGACGACTTGCCCAGTCCGACGAATGAAACGTCACGCGTTTCTCCCCAGACGTTGCCATTGTCGTAGTTGATATTGGCCGCAATCTTCCCGGGCCGAAACGTGGGATTCTCGGCGTACCACTGCGAGCCCAGCAGGCCCTGCTCCTCGGCACCAACCAGCGCGATCAGTATCGAGCGACGGGGTGGCTCCGGCAGCGCCTTGATCGCCCTGGCGATCCCCAGGACCACCGCGACGCCGGACGCATTGTCTCTTGCGCCGTTGTAGATCACATCACCTTCGTCGTCAGGCGTGCCTATTCCCAGGTGATCATGATGCGCCGTGTAAATCGCCACCTCGTCCCGCAACTCCGTATCGCTGCCGCGAATCAGACCCAGCACGTTAGCCGACTGCACGCGGCTTATGCCAATATCCATCGCGATCGATGTGGTAACTCCAAGGGGTACCGGTTCGAAGTCGCGGTTGTAGGCGGCCTCACGCAACTCGTCCAGATCGAGGCCGGCCGTCGCGACCAATTCACGCGCCGCATCTTCGGTTACCCAGGCCTTGATCCGAGTGCGCGGCTCGTCGCCGGCGGGTAATTCGAACTGCTCACCGATCCACGAGGTCTGCACGACCTGAAACGGATAGCCAGCCGACGGCTCGGTATGAATAATAATCGCGCCGGCGGCACCCTGGCGCGCCGCACTGAGATATTTGTAGTCCCAGCGTCCGTACCAGAGTCGGGTTACGCCGGCGAACAAGTCCGGATCCCAGTCGGGATCGTTGTTCATGATCAACAGGACCTTGCCGCGCAGGTCGACGCCCTTGTAATCGTCCCAGTCGTATTCCGGCGCCTGAATGCCGTACCCGACGAAGACGACTTCGGCATCGGCGACCTCGACGCGTTCTGCCTGCAGACCGCTCGCGACAATGAATTGATCCCGCTGTTTGAGCGTCAATGACTTGTCGTCACTGACAAACGTCCATGAATCCGGCTGCGACGCCGTCATGCCAACGAGATCGAAAGCCTGTTCCCAACCGCCGTCGGCCGCAGCGGGTTCGAGGCCCAGTTCCGCGAGCTTGCCGGCGAGATACGTGCGAGCACCCGCGTCACCCGGGCTGCCGGGGCCACGACCTTCGTATTTGTCGTCCGACAACTCCACGATGATCTCGCGCAGGTAGGCATCGGAGATCATCCCCGCCGCCCGCTCCGCCGCGACCTCGGAGCCGCTGGATTCGGCAGGTGTCGCAGGCACCTCGTTCGCAGGCCCTTGCCGGCTGCACCCGGCGAAACCGGCGACCGCAACAATAATAAGGAGTAGCGATTTCGACATCATACCTTGCCCTTCCGGCCGACCCACCGAGTCGACCTGCTGCAACCTGGAACGCCACCTGACCCCTGATCTATTCGAACAATTCGGCCAGGAAATTCTGCATCGCCACCCACGAGCGCCGATCCGCGGTCGCGTCGTAGACCGTGCCGAAGCTCGGGTCATTGGCTTCGGGATTCGTAAACGCGTGCATCGTGTTGCCGTAGCCATGGATCTGCCAGTCCGCCCCCATCCCGGTCAGTTCCTCGGCCAGACCGAGAACCTGCTCGGGTTTGGACATCGGATCGTCCCAGCCGTGCAGCGCGAGCACCTTGGCCCTGATCCGGTTGCCGGAAGTATTGCCCGGCGACGCGAACAGACCGTGGAAGCTGACCACGCCAGCAAGATCCTCACCCGTACGGGCAATATCGAGGACGCACAGACCACCAAAACAGAAACCGATAGCGGCTACGTTACTACCGTCCACCTGGTCCTGCGCGCGCAGCGTATTTAATGAAGCCACAAGTCGCTGTTGCAGCATCTCGCGGTTTTCGAGGAACGGTTGCATGAGCGCGCTATTCTCTTCCACGCTGCCGCCGCGCACGCCTTTACCGTACAGATCCAGCGCGAAGCCGACGTAACCCATCTCGGCGAGCTTCTTCGCCTTGTCGTCTTCGAAATCGCTGCGACCGGCCCACGCATGCGAAACCATGACGCCCGGACTGGCCCCGCGCAGCGCATCATCCCAGGCCAAGAGCCCCTCCAGCACGGCGTCACCATGACGATACTCGATCAAACGCGTTTGAATACTCACGATATTACTCCCATGTTCCCATTGAATTGCTTATAAGTCTTTGCGCACGACATAAACCTCGTAGCGGCCGTTCGGCCCGATATACCAGGACGCCACGGTGCTGGTGATGCTAACGATCAAGGCGCCGAAAATCGCCGACCAAAATCCTGCGACGGTGAAATTGTCCAACAGTGCCGCAACCAGACCGAACATTCCGGCATTCAGGACGAGCAGAAACAGGCCCAGCGTGACGATAGTGAGCGGCAGCGTCAGCACGAACGCCACGGGCCGTACGAACGCGTTGACGAACCCCAGCAACAAGGCTGCGAGAATAAAGCTGCCGACGCCCGTAATCTGCACCCCCGGCACCACACTCGAAGCGAGAAACAGACCCAGCATGATGATCAGAAAGCGGACGAATATCCCGTGCATCGGCCAATTATGCTTGCTGGCCGGCAGCGATTAAAGACCTACGCTCAGTACGTGACCGATTCGCGTCGCGCCAGGGGCCGCATTAGCAAGATCTGCACAGTGCCCGTCGCGCGTTCGATAAATGCGCTTTCGCAGTAGCTCAAATAGAACTGCCACATTCGAACAAATTCTTCGGAATAATCGAGCTGCCTGATGTCGTCGAGCCTGTCGAGAAAGCGCTCATGCCAGCGGCGCAGCGTCAGCGCGTAGTGCGGACCGATATCTTCGAAATGATCGCTAATCTCAAGTCTGCGCTTCCCGTCTTGTTGTTGTCACCAGCGCTGCGGCACTTTTTTCAGCTCGGCGACGTCATAACCGATCGATTCGATAAATGTGACGAGCCGCACGTAGTCTTCGTCAGGAATCTCGGGTGTCCGAGCCATGATCCAGACGAAGTCCCGCTTGTTCCGGCCGATAACGGTCTGTGTGTAGTCCTCGTTCAGATAGACGATGCGATAGTCTGCTTTCACTGGCCAGACGAAGCGCATACCCCAGACAGCATTGGAGTCGGAATCGCGAATGAATCCTTTAGGGTGGAATTCCTTGGGCTCGCCATCGAAACCATCGTCGCGATAGGTGAACGTCGTGGCGATCGTGCCGTCCGCATTGAGTTCATAAGACTCGACCGCGTTGTGAGCACCTTTTTCGAGAAACGTCGGGATACTCGCGATGACGTACCAGTCGCCCATGAATCGCTCGATATCCACGTAATCGACAGTCTTCATTTCCGGCCCTTTCGCTGCGCAGGCGCCGAGCGCGGTAGCGAACGTCAGAACAGCAATGATTTTTCCGCTTGATTTCATGTTAGGCACGCTTGTATCGAATGATCCGGCCACCCTTGGCAACGGACTCAAGCGCGAGCCACTCCTTGTCCGGGGAGTACCAGATCGTGAGCTGCATCTCTTTCGCGCTCAGCTTGTACCGCGTTGCCTGGACTTCGCGATCACCCACCTCGACAATTTCCGGACCCAGTTCTTCGACGTCGACGTCGACCAATTCACCGGTCTGCGGATTGAGCAGGCGCGGCTGCTCCAGGAACCGCGGATTCCAATAGGCGAAGGTCATTACGCAGTCGGGCAGCCGCGCGGAGCCTTCGTCGTTCTCAATGACGAAGCCCGAATCGGTCTTTTCGCCGAACACATTGAGGCGATTGCCGTTCGTATTCGTACTTGCTTCGATTTGCTGCAGGCAGCCGTCAGCCCACTGCTCGGAGTTGCTATGGCGATAACGAAACGCGTTGATGAACAGGAATCTGACGTCGAAATTCGCTTCGCTGTATACCTTGGCGTGTCCCTCGTCCTCGACGAGCTCGTAGCGGTGGTAACCGATCTTCGAGTCGTCGAGGTAGACATCGAATAGCCATGTCATAGACCGCGAGTCCTCCCGCGCAATCGCTGCACCACAAGCCACAAATATCAAAAGGGTCACCGGTAAGCCGACCAGAAGCCGCTTCATCTTGTTACCTCCTCCACATGATTGTTTCGGCGCCGGGGACCGGGGAAGAACGCGTTCGTGCGGCTGATGTAATCTGCATACTTCGGTCGGCGTTCCGCAATCGTCTTTTCGAGCATCGCGACGCCCGATACTTTCAACAGCAGGAACGACATCAGCAGCGGCGAGACAACGCTCCACCATCCGCCGGCAGACAGGGCAAACAGGTAAAACGCCCACCAGATGCAGAAATCACCAAAGTAATTAGGGTGGCGGGTGTACCGCCAGAGGCCCGAATCCATGACCTTGCCCTGGTTATCGGGATCGCGCTTGAATCGGGACAGCTGGTAATCGCCGCCGGCCTCGAAGACGAAGCCGATGGCCCATAGACTGATTGCGGCATAGTCGACGAATCCGAGTGCGCGATCGGCCGAAATTGCGGGCAACAGCGGCAGCGCGATGATCCAGGCGAGCATGCCCTGCAGACCGAAAACGATGTACAGGCTTTTGAACTGAAAACCAGGTTCGTTGTTGGCACGAATGGCCTGGTAGCGCGAGTCTTCGGGCTCGCCCCAGTTACGCGCCGTGATGTAGATACTCAAACGCAGCGCCCAGGCAGCGACCAGTAAGAGAACGATGAGGCCCCGCGCTGTAAGCGGTTGCGCATAGACCGCGAAGACGGTTGCCGCAATCAGAAAGAACAGCGACCAAAGACTATCGACGAAGCTGACATTGTTCTTTGCAATGCTGGCTAACCAGGCAATGATACCGACAGCCATGATCGTCGCGAGCGCTACAAGGTAGGGCTGAATCATTTTCTCCCAACCCTATCGAAGCGCGCTCTGTCGTGCCGGGAGCTTTGCGATGCCGTCCAGTTCGTCGGAGACATGCATCAACAACGGCAGCAGAATCGCCCAACCGATAGCGAGCGCGGTCAGCGCAGCACTTTGATCAATGAACGCAATCGCACCGATCTGGTTGCCCGCGAGGTAAGAGCCAGGTCCGGATACGAGACCGATCGCTGCTGCGAGAACTTTCCTGTTTTTCAACCAGCGTAGCGATACGTTCAGCGTGGTTGCGAACAGCATCCACATTGCAATAATCCAGTACGGCGCGAGCATGGCGCTGAAAACGCCGGCCGAATATTCGACCCAGCCCAAGGCCACGAGGGTACTGTCGAAAAGCGCACCCAGCGTCGCGCACACAACGATCAGGGTGAGTTCCGTCGCAGGCTTGCCAGCGCGGGACAGATGAATCGCAATAGCGACGATTACAGCCGCGGGACCCAGCCACGGCATTTCCTGCGCCGCGCCAACAACCGACGAAACCCAGCCGATCTTGAATGCGATAGCGTTAATGAGCAGATGCATGCCGGATATCCCGATTTCGCAAGAGGTAGTGGCCGACGAACCATTCCTGTCCGCCTTTGTAAGCAAATAACTCTTCACAAGCCATGAAAAAAATCCGCCAGCGCATCCACCAGCGGTCTGCAGCATCTTCGCCATAGGTTTCAGCGAGTATCGGCATGATTGCCTCCTTGCGCTCATCCATTCGGTCGAGCCAGGCTCTGAGCGTTCTCGCGTAGTGCTTACCGCTCCAGTGCCAGCGTTTTTCGACGATCAAATCGTTCGCAAAATAGAACGGCAAATCGGCGCTCGGCATGATGCCGCCCGAAAAGAAGTGCCGACTCATCCAGTCACTCGGGCTTTTGTCGATGTATTCGTATGGCGTCGTGCGGTGACAAAAAATGTGCATGAAAAAGCGGCCGTCCGGCGCAAGCCAGTTGCTGATCCGGCTGAACAGCTCGGCATAATTTCGCATGTGTTCGAACATCTCGAGCGATACGATGCGATCGAATTTCTTTGCCGTGCTGAAGTCATTCATGTCGGCAACGAGCGTTCTGATATTCGCCAGGCCGCGACGCTCGGCTGCCGCCACGATAAAGTCGTGTTGCCTCTGAGAATTGGTAACCGAAGTCACGGATGCGTTCGGAAACTGTCCGGCGACCCACAGAGACAGCGATCCCCAGCCACAACCGAGATCGAGCACCTGCATTCCGTCGGCGATCCCCGCACGCTCTATTGTCTTCCTGAGCGAGGCAGCCTCGGCATCGTCCAGCGTCTCGATGCCCTCGGGCCAGTAACAGCAGCTGTACTTGTTTCGCGCGCCGAGCACCTGTTCGAAAAACGCGGCCGGAACCTCATAATGCTGCTCATTCGCAAGATGCGGTGCAGGCGCGACGGGAGAATCGTTCATCATCTCGACAAACGCGGTCTTGATCGTCGCAGACAGCTCGATGTCTTCCGCGTGGATTTCTCCGAGCTTGCGCTCGAGCAGCCGACGGATGCCGTGACGAATGACCCGATCGGGCACCAGGCCGGTTTCGGTCCAGTCGACGGCTCTTGCGGTTACGCTGCTCATGTCGCCTCTCCAAATTCTCGAAGTTGGACTATACAAGCAGCTGATTGCTCGACCAATCGGCTGAAATCCTTTGTTACATTCGCTTACAGCTTGGCAACACCAGAGCGGTTAGAATAGCCGCATCGACAATAACGCGACTCGACCATGCCTCCGGTAATCGTTTGGTTTCGGCGCAACCTGCGCCTCTGCGACAATGCAGCGCTGATTGCCGCCGCGGACTCCGGCTGCCCGATCGTCCCGGTTTACGTGCTCGACGACCTGGATTGTGGCGGCGCCAGTCGCTGGTGGCTGCATTTCAGCCTCGAGCGTCTCGATAAGGACCTGAAGCGACGCCACGGCAGGCTGATCCTGAGGCGTGGCCGGCCCGAACGGGTACTCGCGGAGATCGCAGCGTCCACAGGCGCCGCCGCAATTTACTATGCGCGGCGTTACGAGCCGCGAGCGCGAGCCCAGGAGTCGCGCCTCGGTGAACGCCTGGGCGACAGTTTCGACATTCATCCGTACCACGATTACCTGCTGCGTGAACCGAGCGCGCCCAAAACGCAAAGCGATACGCCTTTCAAAGTATTCACGCCGTAC
>Ga0224512_10004977_pt1 | contig 11071 bp, 12 predicted proteins | sample SF_May12_sed_USG_4_FD_169103 | JGI IMG/M metagenome (GOLD analysis project Ga0224512, IMG submission 169103) | Sediment microbial communities from San Francisco Bay, California, United States - SF_May12_sed_USGS_13 | ecosystem: Environmental > Aquatic > Marine > Sediment | place: USA...
AGCTCGGTGGACATATTGGCACGGCCTCACAGCCACGCGAAGATGGCTATGGCGAACTGAGGTAACAGCCTTGACTGCTAGTCCAGCGGACCCTGCTCTGCCACCGACAAAACATAGGAAACGAGATCCCAGGTCTCATCTTCGCTCAACGCCTTCCAGGCCGGCATAGGTGTTCCTCGTATGCCCTCTCGCACGACGTAGAACACCCTCTTTGGCGTCACGCGCGCACGCCACGCCGGGTCGGTGAAGTCTGCGGGTTGTATCGAGAGATTCCTGCGCGGACCCCGCCCGTCGGCCAACTCACCGTGACATAGAGCGCAGTGCGCGACAAACAGCACCTTGCCACGCGACTGCGCCTCTGTCGAGGCGAGCTTCACCTCCGGGACAATGACCTTACGGTATGTACGGGGTAGCCCTGAGTCACAGGCCCAGAGCCCGACCTGCAGCGCCGCTACCACCGAAAACAGCCGTCTCGTCATCTGTTTTTGGAAGAAGCTCAAAACCGAACTGATGCGCCTCATTCACAATCCGCTCCACAAGACGGGGCAAGCGCTGTTCGATGGTAGCTGACCGCGCCACCCGCACTTCCAATGTCTCGGGAACCAGTCCCACGAGAATCACACGCCGCGGGTAGGAACCCAGCCAGCGGAGCGCCTCCAACAAATCGGCGACGCCGACCTGATGACAGGAAAGGCGACTCCGAACCGCCGGGCCCACCTCGTCGCCTTCCAACCTGACGAGGGACCCCGGCGGATCGTCGGTTTGTACGGCATCGACCAGAATTGCGTCATCGGTCGGCGCAAACTGCGACAGCAGTGCGAGCCCGAGGGTACCACCATCCACGACTCGGACTCGCTCGGGTACCCGATATTGCCTCCGCAACAACTCAACCGCCGCGACACCCAGGCCGTCATCTCCGCAGAGCACGTTGCCCAGGCCCAAGATCAGGAGCGATCTCGCCTCAATCGGGGCGCTCACCGCGCGAGATCTTCCTCATCGGCGTCCAAGTCTTCCTGAGACGCAAACCGGTAACCACTGAACATCGAGTCGATCGTCGCGTTCTTCGCCGACCGGGCAACGATGATGGCAGCGGAGACATGATGCACCGCAAACGCCACCAGCAACCACATCACCATGTGATGTAACCACCGCGCCGTCTGGGGTCCGCCAAAGAACGGCAGGAGCCCCCCAAAGATCTTCATTGGCGAGCCCACACCGGCCTGGATCGAAAACAGAGCATAACCGGTCAACGCCGCTACGAGGCAGAGACCATAGACCAGTATGTAGGTCAGCCCCGCCAGCGGGTTGTGACCGACGAACTTGGGCGGGACGGGGCGGAAGAACAGGTAGAACTTGAACCACTCCCATGCGAGCTTCCACCGGTTCTTGCTCGTCGGAATGAGCTGATGCCACCGGGCGTAACGATTCCCCATGAACATCCACGCAATCCGTGAGAGCTCGGACAGGCTGAATACGATCGCTGCGAAGAAGTGGACCGCTTGCACCGTCCCCATCACGAACTCCTGCCCAGCCGGGTCGGGAGCGACGATGAACGGATTGCCGATGTAGTAACCGGTCACTGCAAGCACGACAATCGCCGTTGCGATCAACCAGTGTGTGATGCGTACTGGAAGATCCCACACGTACACGCGCGTGAGGTCGCGATCCACCGCAGCATGGGCCACGGCTGTCATCGGATCCTCACTTGTGTGAGTTCTCTCCCCGTCCGGTCAACCACGTGAACACCGCACGCAATACACGGATCGAACGAATGCACGGTGCGGAGGATCTCTAACGGCTGCTGTGGATCCCGTATCGGCGTGCCGATGAGGGCTTCTTCATACGGGCCGCGCTGTCCGGCGGCATCGCGGGGGCCAGCGTTCCAGGTACTGGGAACGACGCACTGATAGTTCGCGATCTCGCCGTTCACAATGTGGACCCAGTGACCCAGCGCACCGCGTGGTGCCTCGTGGAATCCGGCACCCGTGCACTCGTCGGGCCAACTCGACGGATCCCACTTCGAATTGTCATGAATCGCCAGCTCCCCACGACCCATGTTGTCCGCCAGCTCGTCGAGCCAACCTTCCAACTTCTCAGCAAGCACGAGCGTCTCGATCCCGCGTGCGGCTACTCTGCCAAGCGTCGAAAACAACGCGGCTGGACCGACGCTAAGCTGCCCCAACGCATACCCGACCAGCTCCTGCACGCGCTGGTGTCCCGACCCATAGGCCACGAGCATCCGCGCCAGAGGCCCAACCTCCATCGGCAGTCCATCGTACCGTGGCGCTTTCAGCCAACTGTACTTGCCGTCCGTCTCCAGCCACTCGTACGGCGGCTCGGGCCCGGTGTAGGTGGGCTTGGTTTCGCCCCGAGAGGGGTGCAGCCCTTCTTCATCTCCGTCTTCATACTCGAACCAGGAGTGTGTCACGTACTCCGTGACCTTCGCTGGGTCGAACGCTTCGACGGTCGAGAGATCTCGACTCCGGATCACCCCTGACGGTAGGAACAGGGGCGCGTTCGGACCTTCTGTGTCGGGATATTCGCCGTAGGCGAGGAAGTTGCCCACGCCACCTCCGTATCCTGCCCACTCCTTGTAGAAGGACGCCACCGCAAGCAGGTCCGGGATGTACACCTGCTCCACGAAGGTGTGCGCTTCTTTAATGAGTTTCCGCATTGCGGATATCGAGCTCATGTTGATCGACGCCTGCTTGTCCGGATCCACCGGCGTCGCCATCCCTCCGACCAAGAAGCTCTGCAGGTGTGGGTTCTTGCCGCCCAATATCGCGTGGATCTTGATGACCTCGCGCTGCCAGTCGAGCGCTTCGAGATAGTGCGCGACGGCCAGCAGATTCGCCTCGGGTGGCAGCTTGTAGGCCGGGTGACCCCAGTACGCATTGGCGAACGGACCCAGCTGGCCCCGCTCCACGAACTTCTGCACCCGGTCCTTCACAGCGCTGAAATAACTGGCACTGGAGAGCGGCCAGTCGGAGATCGACTGCGCCAGTCGCGCGGTCGCGGAGGGACTGGCCGAGAGCGCCGAGACAATGTCCACCCAGTCGAGGGCATGCAGATGGTAGAAGTGCACCACGTGATCCTGCACCATCTGCGATGCCATGATGAGGTTGCGCAGCAGCCTCGCGTTGGGTGGGGGCTGCGCCCCGATCGCGTCCTCAACTGCGCGGATCGACGTGATCGCATGCACGGTCGTGCACACTCCGCATATACGCTGCGTGAACGCCCACGCGTCGCGCGGATCCCTGCCCCTCAAGATCAACTCGACGCCGCGGAACATGGTGGCGGAGGACCAGGCGTTCTGCACCGCACCGGCATCAACCTCCGCCTCGATGCGCAAGTGACCTTCGATGCGCGTCACAGGATCGATAACGATGCGGCTCATGGCTGGCCTCCCTTCGTCTCCTGCTGAGCAGCAGCCTCAGTCTTCGCTCTGGCTGCACGCCGTCGCGTCATCTGGACGAGGCCGTGAGCCACATACGCTCCAGCCACGCCGGCGGCAGCAATGAGTCCGACGCGATCCGCCGTCGCGTGCACGCCGAACCCAGGAACGCCGGCCACATGGGTGTAAAACGGTGTCATCTTGTCCCAGAAATCGGGCTCCGCGCAGCCGAGGCACGGATGGCCGCACCCGACGGGCCAGTTCGTCCCCTCGTTCCACCCCACCTTGGGACAGTTTTGGAAGGAGACGGGGCCCTTGCAGCCCATTTTGTACAGGCAGTACCCGAGGCGATGTCCTTCGTCACCCCAGTTTTCGACGTACTGCCCCGCATCATAGTGTGCCCGGCGCTCGCAGTTGTCGTGAATCGCCTTCCCATATGCAAAGAGGGGTCGACGGTACCGGTCCAGCGGCGGCCAACGGCCGTACGTGAGGTGATAGACGATGAGCGCGGTCAGGTTCTCGGCGTTGGCGGGGCACGCCGGAAGATTGATCAGGGTCTTGAGTCCGGGAACGGCATCCGCCACGCTGAGCGCACCGGTGGGATTCGGAGCAGCCGCAGGTAGACCACCGTATGCCGCGCACGTTCCAATCGCTATCGTGGCCGCGGCATCGCTGCAGACCTCCCGAGCGATCTGAAGCGCCGACCGTCCCCCAATCGTGCAGTAAGCACCGTTGGCACCCGTGGGGATCGAGCCTTCAACCACCGCGATGTACTGCCCGCGCTTCTGCTCGACCACACCCTCTAGTGCCTCTTCGGCGCGGTGACCGGCGGCAGCCATGATGGTTTCGTGATAGTCGACCGACAGCGTGTCCAGCACGATGTCGGCGACCGTCGGCCGCGCGGCTCTGAGGAATGACTCGGTGTTCCCCGCACAGTCCTGAAACTCGAGCCAAACAAGCGTTGGCTTCTCCTCATTCTCAATGGCCTGCGCGATCCTCGCACGTGCCGGCTTCGGGAGCGCCAGCACGGACGCCATCACGCCGCAGAACCCGAGAAAGTCGCGACGGGAGACTCCCCGCCGTTCGAGTTCACTCATGAACCAGCTGTCCGAATACGCCATAACCTCACCTCCGGCGGAATCCCCGAGTACTGGCCCCAGCCCTAACACCAACACCCCGTGAGCCGAACCTGGGGTCGGTATCTGTGAACTGGCCCTGCCGCTAGCGAGGGCCAACGATGCCATCACACGAAACGCTGGGCTCACCGGCAGCGGCGAGCCAGGCAGGTCTAACTCTCGACGTCCCCTCGCGCAGCAGCTGGAGGGGTCGCATTCACCGTCTCATTGAGGGGCTGGAGGTGCTTCTGTGCGGGTGCCGGTTCGCTTCCATCTCGCAGGAACTCATGTGAGTCGCCTGCCGCGCATAACGAGAGGGATCGAGGTGACCACATGGGAACGGAAGGACCTCGAGCGCAGAGAGGAATAGAACCGGGACAATTCCCATCGAGACGAGAACACGCGTGACCTTAAGATCTCATGAAGCTTCTGTGAAGTTCTGGGCCCTCTTCAACCAGTACGTCCAGCGGCGTGCTCCGCACGGCCCCTAAGCCGATACTAGCGAGCAGATTGTGCCACTTGCGGCGCGTTTCTCAGAATGGCAGCTTGACCCGACTTCGGAGGTGAATGGTGGCTGCCAAAGCCCCAAGAACTGGGGGTTCCGGCGCCTCGGACAAAGACCCGCTAGGCACCGGCCAGACGTCGACCGCTGGCGCCTCACACGCAGCCAGCACTCCGCAGGCCTCCGAGGGGCGCGAGCCATCCAGCCTGGTCACGCAGGCGTGGCGTACAGGCGCGGGACCGCGCCTGGCGTTGATGATCGGGGGTGCCGTGAGCGTGACTTGGGGTGTCTTGGCAGTGGTCGTGACCGTCAGGTTTCTGCTCAACACGGTAACCAACTCGGCTCTCCCATGGCCGATCAAGGCTTTCGCCGTCGTGGTGGTACCTGTCGTGATGTTGTTCCTCGTCGTTTCCGTGCCCGTGAACTGGCTGATGTACGTCCTGGACCGGCTGCTCAATCGCCACCGATGACGTTAGGTTGATCGCTACTCCGACGCGGCGCGGCATAAGGAACACATCGCAGTGCTCCACATCACGGGAACCTGGGCGCGCACCGCCGCCTTGCCGATTGGGCCCCGCGGTGGTATTTGAGTGGATAACGATTCCTCCAAAGGAGTAGCGCCATGGGCAAGGGTCACGAGTACCTCACCAAGATTCACGAGGCACTACGCGAGTTTGAAGAGGCGGTCGTCAGCCGCGAAAAGTTCAAGCCCTTCGACAGCAAGGTCACGCGCCAACAGGAAGTTGACCACTCGCGCAAGCACCTCGTGGACGCCATCGTGGAGATCGTCACCGAGCAGCGCATGAAGCAGCAGTAGCTCCCCGTTAGCTTCTCAAGGGCAGTAGGCGACCGAACGCGGGCCCCGATGGAGAACGGGAGTGCGATGAGGCAGTTCTTCTTTCTGTGCCTGGGCCCGATGCCGGAAACCTCCGATTCATGACCGCCGTTCCAGACGCCTTGCGTGCGGCACTCGCCGATCGCTACGGGCTCGACCGTGTGATCGGACGCGGCGGGATGGCAACGGTGTACCTGGCAGCCGACCTCAAGCACCGCCGCCGGGTTGCCGTCAAGGTGCTCCGCCCCGATCTCGCAGCTTCGATCGGGACGGACCGGTTTCTCAAAGAAATCGAGATCGCAGCAGGCTTGAGTCATCCCTACATCGTGCCGCTGCACGACTCGGGAGAAGCCCACGACTTCCTTTACTACGTGATGCCCTATGTGGAGGGAGCTTCGCTCCGCAAGCGGCTCAACGCGGAGCAGCGTCTCGCGGTACCCGCGGCCGTCCGCATCGCCCGCGATGTCGCCGAGGCGCTGAGTTACGCGCACGGGGTCGGCGTGCTGCACCGCGACATCAAGCCAGAGAACATCCTGTTCGCGCACGGCCATGCGGTGGTCGCCGACTTCGGGGTCGCCAAGGCGATCACGACGGCAGCCGATCCGTCGTTCACGCGCACCGGTTTGGCACTCGGAACACCGGGCTACATGAGCCCGGAACAGGCCGCCGGAGTGCGGGATGTCGACGCACGAACCGACGTGTACGGTCTCGGTTGCGTCCTCTACGAAATGCTGATCGGCGAGACGCCGGGCCTCTGGCTCACAGATGAAGCGGTGCGACTCAGACGCTTCGTAGACGCTTCGCCTGAGCATCGAGCGCCTCTCGACGCTCTGTCCGGATCGCTCGAGCAGGTCATGGTGAAGGCACTCGCCATGCACCCGGACAAGCGTTTCGCCACGGCAGACGATTTTGCCCAGGCGCTCAAGGAAGCCACCGACCGGACCCAGAAGTACGGTGACGTCGAGGTGCGTCAGATCATGAAGCGCGCGTCGGAGTTGGAGCTCGAACACCCGACACCCGCGGACGCCCTGTCGGTGGGCGGAGTTGAGCAGGTTGCAGCCCAAGTCGGTATTCCGCCCGCTCGCGTCCGGCAAGCGGTTCGCGACCTGGACCGACCGTCCAAGGCAGTGGTTCCACAGCGGGTTGAAGGCTGGAACCGTTTCTTGGGTCGATCGCACAGACTCACGATCGACCGGGTGGTGCAAGGCGAGGTTCCCGAAGCCGAATTCGCGTATCTCGCCGACGAGATCCGGATGACGATGGGATCGGTGGGGCTGGTTGGGACTCTGGGTCACTCCATGACGTGGAGTTCGTCACCCCCGGGTCAGGGGACCGGACGCAACGTGCAGATCACCATTTCAGCGCGGCATGGAGAGACACGGATTCACATCGAAGAGCATTTCGCCAATCTCGCAGGTGGCCTGTACGGGGGCATCATGGGCGGCGGCGGCGGCGGGATGATGGCCGTCAGCTTGGCGGTTGCCATGGAGTCGCTCCAAATGCCGGTCGTCGGCGTGATCGCCGCCATCACGAGTGTTGCCGGGTCGTACATCATCGCACGGACCTTCTATACGAGTACGTTCAGCAAGCGCGAGCGGGAACTGCACGCGTTGGCTGACGCGTTGTCCGAGCAAGTTGAAGTCTCGATTTCGCCATCCCGCTTCAAAGGCTCCGAGTCGCAACGACAGCTTCCTCGCTGAACAAACACGCTCGCCGGTGGCCCATCCAGGTGACATGCACCGCGCGGTGCCCCATTATTCGTCATGGCAAAACACGCTTCCGCATCCGTGCTGGTCGTTTACAACTTCGTCGGCGAAGACGAGTACGAGCGTCTCAAGCACGTCGATCCCAAGTCACTCGAGTTCGAGCCGGAATACGACATCAAGGTCCCCACGGTCAGCGAGGAGTACGAGGCCGTCGCAAAGGCGCTGCGACAAGAGGGCTACCGTGCGCGGACGTTCAACATACACGAAGACCTGTCGCGTCTCGAACGCCGCATCAAACGCAACCCGCCTGACGTCGTCTTCAACCTGGTCGAGTTCTTCCACGACGATCCCGAGCTCGAGCAATACATCGCCGGATTGTTCGAGCTGCACCGGATCGCCTACACCGGTTCGTCACCATTCGCGTTGGGGTTGTGTCACAAGAAGGGCATGGTCAAGCAGTTGCTCTTGGCGCACGGGGTCGCAACGCCGAGGTTCGTGCTGTTGCACGAGCCTCGCGTGCCGAAACGCCCGAAGCTCAAGTTCCCCCTGATCGTCAAGCCTGCCCGCGAGGATGCGAGCGCGGGTGTCGAGCGCGAGTCCGTCGTGTTCGACGACACGCAGCTCGCCACGCGGCTTGCGTATGTCTTCGAAGAGTTTGCCCCACCGGTGCTCGTCGAGGAATTCATCGATGGGACTGAGCTCCACGTTGGAGTACTCGGCAATGACGATGCCGAGGTCCTCCCGCCAATCGAGTGGGATTTCTCTGAACTGCCCGGCGATCATCCTCCCATCATCAGCTTTGCTGCCAAATGGAATCCGCTGTCGGAGGTGTACCACCGCGTGCACTCGATCTGTCCGGCCCGCTTGTCCAAGAAGATGCTGCGCAAAGTCGAGCGGACGGTACTCAAGGCCTACGAGGTGACGGGCTGCCGCGATTACGCCCGTCTCGATGTGCGGCTGGGTGACGACGGGAAGGTCTACGTGCTCGAGGTGAACCCCAATCCCGATCTCACCGAAGGCGTGTCACTGATGGAATCGGCAGAACATGCTGACTACTCGTTCTCGACAACGTTGGCCATCATCGTGGAGTACGCGTTGGAGCGAAAGGCAGAACTGGAAGAGTGGGAAGAGCGAAGGAAGCGGCTGCACACCAAGCCGGGCAGTCCCGAAGGCCTGACCGCGACACTCGACGGCATTCCGTCGGATGAGCCCGATCCGCCGAGGCAACCCGCCGAGAACGATTGAGGGCACCCCAACTCGGCACCAAAAAAGAAAAAAGAACGACCGGGCCGCTCAGGTCTCCCCAAGCGGCCCGGTCCGGACGGTGGCGTGCGGTCAGCCTTCGAGGATCATGACATTCTGTGCGGCGGGACCCTTGTCTCCGTCGACGATCTCGAACTCGACTCGCTGACCCTCCTTCAGCGACTTGAAGCCGTCTGATTGGATTGCGGAGAAATGCACAAAGCAATCCTTCTCTCCGTTCTCCGGTGTGATGAACCCGTAGCCCTTCTTGTCGTTGAACCACTTCACTGTTCCGGTGTTAGACATGCCGGTACTCCTCCATCTGACTACGCTGATGCCATCTCCGTCCGGTCACGCCGCACTCGACAACATCAACTTGCCGCGGCCTTCGCCCCCGCGCTGGGCTGCCGACGTCACCTCGGCGTCCGATATCGAAAAACTAACCGGGAAGAGCTGACCTCGGAAGATTGACCGTCGTGGCGGAGGCCCAGCGCCGGGGCTAGCTTGACCGCATACATTCTTGCCGGTACAGATGTCACGCCGATCCGCGATCGACAGCGCGCTCGAACGCGTGCTGAACGAAACCCGCACGCATCTCGTCTCGCTCGATGTGGCAAGCGATCGCTACGTCGTTTTCTCCGACCATCACAGGGGACAACGGGACGGCGCAGACGACTTCCGCCGAAATGAAGCGGCCTACCTCGCAGCCCTCGATCACTATTACGACGAGCGCTATACCCTGATCCTCCTCGGCGATGCCGAAGAGCTGTGGGAAAATCGCGTGGAACCCGTGATGCGGGCGTACAGAAACGTGCTGGAGGCGGAGCACCGGTTTCATCCGGAGCGCCTAATCAAGATCTGGGGGAATCACGATGACGAGTGGGCATCTCCACGGCGCGTCGAGAAGCACCTCCCGGCCGTGTTCGGTCACATCGAAGTACGCGAAGGGTTACAGTTCTCCGTTCGCCAGAAAGGTGCAGAGCTCGGCCGACTGCTGATGCTTCACGGTCACCAGGGCACGCTGTTCAGCGATCGCCTCGCAGGGCTCGCCAAGCTGGCGGTACGATTCGTCTGGCGCAGCATCCAGAGGATCACGCGGATGGCGTCGACGACCCCAGCTACCGATGCCTGCCTGCGCGACGAGCACGACCGGGCGATGTATCGCTGGGCCCAACGCCACGCCGACTTCGTGCTGATCGCGGGGCACACCCACCGCCCGGTATTCAGCTCGAAGACACATCTGCAACAACTCGCGGAAGAAATCCAGGCGTTGGAGATGGCGATCGCCGGCGGGGAAGACAACGATAGGCGTCGCAAGAAGCTCGCAAGTTTGCGCACCAAGGCAGTCAACGTGCGACGCAGAAGCGAGCAGTGCGAGGAGGCAGTGACCGACGACGAAGACCGCTCGCGGCCTTGCTACTTCAACTCGGGCTGCTGCTGCTTCGGGGACGGCGATATCACCGGTATCGAGCTCGCCCAAGGGGAGATTCGATTGGTGCGGTGGAGTACGCAGGATGGACCGCCCGACCGGATGGTGCTCGCACGAACCGACATCGACCGCGTGTACACTCAGCTCGGCCTCGACGAGCCTGGGCGCAAGGAGCAGGGTCATGCCTCCGACCGATGAGCGCCTCGAGCGACTGCACCGCGATGCGCCGCTCACTGACGTGCACGCCCATCCTTCGCTCAAAGCATTCTTGTTCCGCCGTAACCTGTGGCGGCATTACCGAAGCGGCTCGACCTTCAACCCCTTCTCGAGCCGCTCGGATTTCGCGAGCCTCGCCCGCGGTGGGGTCCGCGTGCTGTGGTCGGCGCACTACGTGCCCGAGCGGGAGATCTTCCGCGACTGCTGGCTCGCGACTGTTGCCGGTTGGTTCGTACCTTCGTTGCGGCGGCTGCGCAAAGGATCCGCGTTCGACTCACTGCTCGAAATGATGGCGGCCCTCGAACGGGAAGCGGCGCGCCGCCCGGAGCGGGTCGCTATCGCGCGATCCTTAAAGGAGTTGAACGAGCATCGCCGAGAAGACCGCATTGCGTTGGTTCACACCGTCGAGGGTCTCCATGCGCTGGGCGGGGATGCTGATCGGCTCGACAAGCTCGCGGAGCTGGGCGTTGCCATGGTGACGCTCAGCCATTTCTACGACAACAACATCGCCGCGCACGTCGACGGCATTCCAACGGACATGGCGATCCGCGGTCTGTGTGCATTCGAGTTCGGTCTGGGACGGAGGCCGGTGCTCACAGATCTGGGTCGGACCATGCTCCGTCGCATGCAGC
>Ga0224512_10004978_pt1 | contig 11069 bp, 9 predicted proteins | sample SF_May12_sed_USG_4_FD_169103 | JGI IMG/M metagenome (GOLD analysis project Ga0224512, IMG submission 169103) | Sediment microbial communities from San Francisco Bay, California, United States - SF_May12_sed_USGS_13 | ecosystem: Environmental > Aquatic > Marine > Sediment | place: USA: California...
TGCGATCAAATATCATTCGAATTCATAATATTTGATATCTAATTAATTGTGCCCTAGCCTGCTTTCATGCGTATCAGCCGGTGGAGACGGCTTCGGCGCGGCCAGTTTTCCGGCGCGCCCATGAAAGCAGGAGACGAATCGTGCTCAAACGCGCGCTCACCGTTGCCGCCCTCGTGACCCTCATGCTGGGCACCAGCCAATCCCTCCCCTCGCCCGCCTTCGCCATGAAGCAGAAGGGCGATTTCGTCATGCGGGTCCGGGCCATCAACGTCAATCCCGACGAAGACGGCACGACTTCGGCGGGCGGCTCGGTCAGCATTGACGCCGACACGGTGCCGGAGCTGGACTTCACCTATTTCTTCACCGACAACATCGCCGCCGAGTTGATCCTCGCCACCACCACCCATTCGGTCGACGTGAACGGCGTCGCGCCGCTCGGCGACGTGTCGCTGATCCCGCCGATCCTGACCCTGCAATACCACTTCAACCCGAGGGGAAAGCTGAGCCCCTATATCGGCGCCGGGATCAACTACACCATCTTCTATGACGAAGAGCCCGCCGGCGGCGCCGTCACGTCGGTCGATTACGACAACGCCTTCGGTTGGGCCGCCCAGATCGGGGTCGATTACGCGATTGACAACCGCTGGTCCATCAACCTCGACATCAAGAAGCTGTGGCTGGAGACCGACGTGTCGGTGAACGGCGGCGCCATCACCGGCAAGGATGTCGAGATCAACCCCTGGATCGTCTCGCTTGGGGTGGGCTACCGCTTCTAGCGCAACCCGCCTTGCCCCTGTGCCAAGACCGCGCTACCCCTTGGCGGAACGCCGCCGAGGGGAGTGCATCATGGAAATCGTCATTGCCGGGGGCCACGGACAGATTGCGCTTCGGCTGACGCGCTTGCTCGCCGCCCGGGGCGATCGCGTGCGCGGCCTGATCCGCAACCCGGACCATGCCGCGGACCTCGTGGCCACCGGGGCTGAGCCCGTGCTTTGCGACCTGGAGCAGGCGCCGGACATTCCGGCCGCCACGGGAACCGCCGACGCGATCGTCTTTGCCGCCGGCGCCGGGGCGGGCAGCGGCATCGCGCGGAAACGCACCATGGACCGCGACGGGGCGCTCAAGCTGATCGCGGCGGCCAAGGCAAACGGCATTTCCCGCTACCTGCTGATTTCGACCTTCCACGCCGATGAGCCGCGCGGCGACGAGGTCTTCCAGGCCTATATGCGGGCCAAGGCCGAGGCCGACGCGGCACTGCGGGCAAGCGGCCTCGCTTACACCATCCTTCGCCCCGGGCGGTTGACCAATGAGCCCGGCACCGGGCGCGTCAATCTGGCCCCGCGCCTGAAAGGAGCCGACGTGCCGCGCGACGACGTCGCGGCGGCTCTGCTCGCCTGTCTCCTTGATCCCCGCGCCATCGGCCGCCAGTGGGAACTGACCAGCGGCGAGATGCCAATCGCGGACGCGATCGCCGAGGCCACCGGTTTAGATAGATAGTTTCCGACACGCGTCCGCTGGAAATTCCCGACTTGTCATGCCCCAGCTTGTCCGGGGCATCCAGGGATCGCCCGGACTCATGCGCAGGAGTGCATTCCCAAGCCCCGGGCGATGACCGACGTGGCGTGCAATCACAAAAATGAAAAACGCGCCTCAGCCGCCCAGCACCTCTTCGGCTTCTTCTGCGAACCAGGCCGGCGTCTTGTAGCCCGCCTTCTTGCGCATCGCCATATAGCGCTTGAACAGGTCCTTCTTTCGTTGATCGCCGTTGGCCTTGTGGATATACGGGCAGGCATCGACGCAGATGTGGCAGTACTGGGGCCGCAAGCGCGACATCGTGTAGCATTTCTCGACATCGGTCAGCCAACGCCGCACGCCCTCGGTGATCACGAAATCCTTGGTCGGGATGGCGTCGGCCGGGCAGTTGTTGGTGCACAGGTTGCACTTGAGGCAGGTGTCCTGGACCCCGAAGATGTTGGGCGCGTCTGGGCTAAGCGGCAGGGTGGTGGTGACGATGCCGGGCCGGTGGCTGGCGCCGAGCTCCGGGTGGATCAGGCTGCCATGCTTGCCGAGCTCGCCCAGCCCCGCGGCATACATCGCCGCGATCGCCTGGATGTCGCAGCCGCCGTTGTGATGGGCCACCGCCGGGTAGCCCCAGGCCCGGATGCGCTTGGCCATCTCGGTCGAGATTTCGGCGCACCGCACGTAGGTCCGCGTCGATTCGGTCTCGATCGCCCGGGGGCCTTTCAGGGCCTCGCCGTAATCCTCGCCGACGATGGCGCAGATGACGCTGTCATGGGTCAGCTCCGCCGCCTCGTCGATCATGATGGGGGTCAGCTTGGCAATGCCGACGGCGCTGGCGCCGAGCCCCTTGGCCATCGCCTTGATCTCCGCCGCCATGGCCGCGGGATCGTCGACTGCGCGCTGCTCCGCCGCCACCTCTCCGTCGCGGACCTTGCCGAGGTCGAACCAGCGCTGGCGCCGCGCCTCGGTCTCCGGCGGGCGGTGGGTATAGAGCGGGATCTCATCGAGCCCATGACGCTTCATCACCTCCACCAGAAGGGGATCGCCATAGCCTTGCTGCCGAACCTTGGATGTGCCTTTCATGCTTGATGCCTTCCTCTCCCGCCGACTAACCGGCGCTCAAATCTAGTGCGCCGCGCGCAGTGCCGTGCGGGCAATGACCATGCGCATCATCTCCGGCGTGCCCTCGGTGATCATGTGGCTGCGCTGGTCACGCCACATGCGCTCCACCGGCAGGTCGGTGGTCAGCCCGATGCCGCCGTGGATCTGCAGGCAATCGTCCGCCGCCCGATAGGCCATTTCGGTGCAGTAGAGCTTGGCCATGTAGGCCTCGAGCCGGGCGTCCTCCCCGGAATCGAGGCGCGCGGCGGCGTGGTAGACCATCAGGCGGGCACCGTGGACCGCCACCGCCGCGTCCGCCAGTTTCCACTGGGTCGCCTGGCGGTCGGACAAGGGCCGGCCGAAGGTGACACGCTGCTTGGCGTAGGAGGTTCCGAGCTCCAGGCAGCGTTCGGTGACGCCCAGGGCGCGCGAGGCCTGCTTGATGCGCCCGACGCCGAGCCATTGCTGGGCCAGGCGGAACCCGCCGCCTTCCTCCCCCACCAGGTTGGCCGTGGGCACGCGGACGTTATCGAAGACGATCTCCCACGGTCCTTCCTCGGTGAAGGTGTGGAACTGGGTGGTGAGACTGATGCCCGGAGTGTCCATGTCGACGATGAAACAGGAGATGCCGCCGCGCGAGCCCTTATCCCGGTCGGTCGCCGCCATCACCTGGGCAAAATCGGCCTCCGCCGCCCGGGTGATGAAGCGCTTGACCCCGTTGATGACGTAATGATCGCCGTCGCGCACGGCGGTGGTGCGCATGGAGCCCGGGTCCGAGCCGGCGTCGGGCTCGGTCTGGGCGAAGCAGCATTCCTTTTCGCCGCGGATCACCGGGTAGAGGTAGCGCGCTTTCATCTCGTCGTTGAGCGCATAGAGGATGGGGCGCACGTCGGGGCCGGTGATGGAGACGCCGCGCGTCGGCAGGCAGACGGTGCGGCCGAGCTCTTCCCACACCACGGAGCGGGCGAGCAGGCCGAGGCCCTGGCCGCCGTGCTCCTCCGGCACATCGATCAGCCACAGGCCGAGCGCCTTGGCCTTCTCGTCCAGCCTCTCCTTGATGTCCGGCTTGAGCTTGCCGCCCGCGAGCGATTTGCCCTCGAGCGAGATCATCTCCGCATCGACGAAGCGGCGCACCGCGCCTTTCAGGATGCGGAGCTCCTCGGGCAGCTCGAAACTCATGGCCTCTCCCTCGCCAGGTCCTGTTCACCGGGGCCCGTTCCGCCCTGATTATGGGCGGTTGCCGGCGAAGTGCAAGGGATCGGCCGGTGGCCCCAAGTGGCCGGGCTGGGTCCCCGGCATCAGGCGATGCCGTAGAGCTTGGCGCAATTGCCCCAGACGATCTTGCGCGCCGTCTCCTCATCGAGGGTGGCGAGCTGGGTTCTGACCACGTCCTTGGATTTCGGCCAGGTGGAGCCGCCATGGGGGTAGTCGCTGGCCCACAGGCAGTTGTCCAGCAGGTCCAGCACCCGGGCACCGGCAAGGCCGACGGGGTCGTTCTGGAAGGTGATGTAGACCTGGTTGCGGATGGCCTCGCTGGGCAGCGCCTTCATGACCGGCGTGTCCGGATTCTCGGACCGCGCCCGGCGCACGTTGCCGTCCATCTTGGTCATGAACGGCAGGACCCAGGCGATGTCGTATTCCGCCAGCACCACCTTCATGCGCGGATGGCGGTCGAGCACCAGGCCGAAGACCAGGTCGGTGGTCAGAGTCATCGCCTCCAGGATGGCGCGCTTGACCGCGTTCTTGCCGGTCTCGTGCATGGAGAGCTTCTTGAGCCGCGTCGCCATGCGATCGGCGCCTTGGCGGATGTTGATGTGGAAATGGACGGGGACGTGCATGTCCTCGGCCGCGGCCCAGATCGGCTCGAACGCCGGATCGGCATAGCTCATGCCGTCGGGGAGGCCGGCGGGCAAGATCACGCCCTTGTGGCCGAGCTTGATGCAGCGCTGCATTTCCTCGACCGCCCAGGGGATGTCGAGGACCGAGAGGATGCCGAGGCCGATCAGCCGGTCGGGCGCCACGTTGCAGTACTCGATCAGCCAGTCGTTATAGGACTTGATGCCGGCGAGCTGCAGCGGCGTCTCCTCTCCCTTCAGGCTGAAGAAGTTGCGCGCCATGGAGGGATAGAGCACCTCCATCTTGACGCCGTCCTTGTCCATGTCGCCGAGCCGGGCGTTGGGGTCCCACGGGCCCGGCCACTGTTCCCAGGTGAAGTTCTCGATCACCTTCTGGATGCTCCCCGGTTCGCGCGAGACGCCGGCGGTGAACGTCATGCCCACGGGATCGGGCTCGTGGCCCTCGAACACCATGTAGAGCCCCTTCTTGCCCGGTGGGTCCTGGACGAAATGGGGGCCGCGCTCGCGCAGGTCGGCGGGGATGCGCTCCCACGCGGCCGCCGGCTCGTTGACGTGGGAGTCGGCGGAAAAGAAGTTTGCGTATTCCATGAGGTCTCCTCCAATGGCCCGGATTTTTTGGTCGGTTACGCCAGGCGCGTTGTTATTGCAAATCAAGCAGTCCTTCTAGGTGCGTAAATTGTCGGTGAGATCGCCGACCGAGCCCAGGTTTTCAAGCGACGCCACCTGCTCGACCGCCGCCGCCGCCCGGCCTTCGCCCAGGATGCCTTCGACATTGCCGAGGAATTTTTCGGCAAAGCTGTCCCAGCCCTGGATGTTGGCGGGCGGCGCGAGAGGCTCCTCCAGCCGCCGCCCATCGGACAGGGTGACGGTCAGCCGCTCGGAGCCGGGATCGTGGCGGGTCAGGCCGATCAGGCGCTGGATTCCGGCATCCGCGACATGGGCATCGGTGAAGTCGTGCGGCGTGACATCGCCGTTGATCACGGCCAGCGCCAGGCAGAAGGGCAGGCTGAAGCGGCCCTCCACCCCCCTCTTGGGATTGCGGCGGACCAGGGGATAGGGCTTGAGGTCGCAGGCGATCTCCACCACGTCGCCGGGCCTTAGCTTCTCGCGCGCGCGCAGGCGAAGCATCGCCTCGATCCCCGAATGGGACGCGGTGCAGGACGCGAAGCGTTTGCCGCGGAGCGGCGAAGACAGGTTGAAACTCCGCCCGAGCCCGGCGGCGAGATCCTTGAGGATGGAATCGGGCAGCGGCCCGACCGCTTCCAGCAGGCCGAAGCGCCCTTCCAGCACCGTGTCGTCGGAAGAGAAACCGTGCCTGGCCAACAGGGCGGCCGTCACCCCCGTGGCCGCGGCATGGCCGCAGCGATACGGCTTGGCCATGGTGCCGCCGTCCCGGGTGAGCGCGCCGCACGAGCCGGCGGCAAGCCCGAGGGCGGCCAGGGTTTCGTCGATATCCAGATCCAGCACCCGGCAGGCCGCCCCGGCCGCGGCCAGCGGCCCCAGGATGCCGTTGCTGTGCCACCCCTTGGCGCCGGGGCCGATGCCGCTGCCGCGGCTGACGAAAATGGCATCGAGGCAATTGCGAAGCTCGCGCCCGACGATGAAACCTTCCAAAACCCGGGCGCCCGAAAGGCCGTGCTGTTCGGCCAGTGCCAGGGGGGCGGCCAGGCTGTAGGTGGAGGAATGGTTGCGGTCGTCGTAATCGAGCCCGTGGGCCAGCGTCCCGTTGCAAAGCGCAGCATCCCGCGCCCCAGCCGAGACCGGCGTGCCCCAGACCGTGCACGGCCCCGCCATGCCTTCGTCGCGGGCGAAGGCGAGCACCGCCTGGCCGATCTCCTGGGGCACGGCCAGTATCGAGACGCCGATGCAGTCGAGGATCGCGGCGCGGGCGTTGTCAAGCACCTCCCTCGGCGCCTGGTCCAGGCGGAAGGTGACGGCAAACGCCGCAAGCCGGCGGGTCAGTCCTTCGAGGATTTCCCCGGGCTGCGGGGCCGCGCCGGAATCCGCCGCGCTTCGTAGCGTCGCATCAGCCATATTGGGCTCTCTCCCCTATTGCAGTGTCGGCCGCAGCCCGCGCCGCGAGTCGGCCGCCGCCCGCGCCGCGAGGGAGCGGGCGGCCCGACCCTTGAGGCTCGAAAACGGCTACTTTCCGCCGCGGGTGCCGACAACCTTCTTATAGGCCTTGATCGAATCCTTGGGCGCGGCGTAGAGCTCCTCCACCAGGGCCTTGACCTGATCGCCGCTCTTGGGCGAATAGGCCAGCCCCTGCTTGAGGATCTCCTGGCGGTAGGCCGGGTTGACCAGAACCTTGTCGAACGCTCCCTTGATGGCGGCGACCCGGTCCTTGGGCTGTCCCGGAGCCAGGACGAAGGGATAGGCCATGGCCAGGGGCAGCTCGACGAAGTTCAGCAGCGCCCGCTGATCCGCCTTGGTCGCGAGTTCGGAAGAGGCGACGACATCGGGCAGCTCCGAGGAGCGCTTTTTCACGAACTGGACAAGGGGCCGGACGACCTTGCGTTTGAGCCAGTCGGGGTGGCGCTTCTTCAGATTGGCGAGCGCGATCCCCATGGCGTCGACCTCGCCGCGTTCCAGCGCGATGTCGACCATGCCCTTGGCCTTGTACTGGATGATCTTGACGTTCATGCCGAGCGCCGGCGACAGGATCAAGGGCAGGTCCGAGCCGGTATTGCCGACGATCAGGGGCTCCTTGGCCTTGCGGATGTCCTTGACGGTCTTCAGCGCATGATCGGCGCGCACCACCAGGACATAGGGCTCCTCATCGTAGGTCGCCGGCGTGCCCAGCCAGATGAACTTCCTGGGATCGTATTTCGCCCGCTTGTTGCCGGTCATCGCCTGGACCACGGTGTAGCGGTTGACCATGCCGATGATCGTCCCGTCCTTGGGCGCGATGCCGTAAATGTAATTGGCGGCGATGATGCCCCGCGCACCGGGCATGTTCTGGACGATCAGGGTCGGCTTGCCCGGAATATCCAGGTGGCGGATGGTGGCCCGGGCGAAATGGTCGTAACCGGCCCCGACGCCGGACCCGACCACCATCTTGATGGTCTTGCCCCGGTAGAAGTCCGCCACATCGGCGGCATGGGACGGCTGCGGCAGACCAAATGCGACTGCCAGGCAGGACGCGCACGCAAATGCCAGCTTCTTCATGGGATCCCCCGTCTTTAAGAATTTTTTCTTTGATGGCGACCGGGCGGCGAACGACGCCGCTCAACGGTCGCGGCAAGACTCTCGCGCAATTTCGAAGCCGTGGCAATCGGCAATCGCGCCCGGGTCCCCGCGCCTCCGACCGAACGCCCTGGATCTCCACGTCCCGGGCATACCCCCGGTTCTGACGCGCCGTTCCGCGCCCGCCCGCGCCTTATAAGGATCCCCATAACCGACCGCCGGGACATGCGATTCTACAGATGTTGCGTCCCCGGAATCGCCGCCGTCACGGACGTAGGATTTACGGCGCCCACTTTCTCGCCTCCTATGCCGGCTCGCGCGGCTTCGCGCGCCCGCCGCTCCCGGCACAGCCGGACAGTTACATGGGCCTTGGTGCGCGCCTCCTTATGGGACGACGGAAGGCAATGAGGAATTCCTACACCTTGACCGCCTTGGTCGTCGCGCTCATCGCACTGGCCGGCGCCGCCATCGCCTTCAACAACGGGTCGACACGCCCGCTCAAGGGACACGAGATCTTCGTCGCCGAAACCGCGAGCGAGATGATCGCCGGGCGCGATTACCTGGTGCCCCGCTACAACGCTGAGCCGCGGCTCCAGAAACCGCCGCTGGCCTATTGGCTTTCCATCGGCTTTCATCGCCTCCTGGGCAATGGCGCCAGCCCCGTGGTGAGCGAGCTGGAGGCCCGCCTACCCTCCCTCATCAGCGGCGTGGCTCTGCTGGCGGTCACCTTCCTGCTTGGCCTGGCCGCCTTCGGCGACCGCCGCATCGGGCTATTGGCCGCGGGCCTCTTGGCCACCAGCTCGATCTTCTTCACCTTTTCGCGCAACGCCCGGCCGGAGATGCTCTATGCCCTGCTCTGCACGGTTCAATTGCTGGGCCTCGTAATCGCCGCGAAACGCGACGCAGCGGGCCGCTCCGCCATACCCGGCGCCATCCTCGCGTGGGTGGCAGTGGCCGGGGCCCTGCTTGCCAAGGGGCCGCAATTCCCGATTTTCCTGCTGGCCGGGGCGGCGCTGGCGTTGCCGCTGCGCGCGGGCCATACCCGGCTGCGACGGGTTCTCCATCCCGCCCTCGGGCTCATTGCGGTTGCCCTTGTGGCCCCCTATTACGCCTATCTCGTTGCAAATATCGACGGCGCCATTGCACTTTGGTCGCGCGAGGTCGTCCAGAACACGGCTGTGCCGCTGTGGCTGCGGCCGCTCAGGCTCTACTATCCGTTCTCGCTCCTCCTCGCCATGGTGCCCTGGATCGCGCTGCTGGGGTTCGGCGCCGTGCATTGCTGGAAACGGCGCGACCCCTACGCCCTGATGATGGCATTTCCGATCCTGATCGCCGTCGCCTGCCTCAGCTTCGTGGGCAAGCTTCGGCCGCACTACGTCCTGCCGCTGGTTCCGGCGGCCGCCGTGCTGATCGCCTGGGCAACGGTGGAGTTGTTCGATCGCGCCCGCGTCGATAACCATGCCCGCTGGCTGGCGGATAAGCTGATCACTTGCCAGGCCGCCCTGATCGTCCTGCTGCTCGCGGTCGTTGCCGCCTTCTCGCTCCAGGAAGACCCCGTCAGCGGCCACCCCATGTGGCCGACGGCGGCACCGTGGCTGGCCTTGGCAGCGCTGACCGCCCTCGCCGCCACCCGCTTCGGCCGGGCACGCCCCGCCTGGGCGGTGGGAGGAATGGGTGCGTCCCTCCTGGCGGTGTCCCTGGCGATATCGCAGGGCGGGCTCGACGTCTCGCGCTACTGGGCCACCGCCGAAGCCTTCGCACGGCAAATGGCCCGCACGGTGCCGCCCGATGCACCGCTTGCCTATCAGAATGTCCAGTCGGCCGCCTTGATCTACTACGGGCGGCGGATCGGCCCCCAATTGCAGATCGCCGAATGGGTGAAGACCCATGGCCGCGCACACCTCCCCTGGCTCGTCTGCCGAGGCTCATGCACCTATCAGGGCCGGGAACTGGAGGGCGAGGTGGTCCTGAAGCAAAAAGATGCCGGCCAGAGACGGATTCTGGTCCTGTTCAAGCCGAAAGGCGCACAGTTGGAGACGCGGATGGCCAACCCGGCCCCGCCGTTGCCTCGGTCCATTCGGAACGACGCAGCGCGGACCCGACCATGATCGGGTCGTAGGTCTCCTTGACCGCGGCCCCGGCGCGTTCCATCCCAATGCCGGGGTCGCGGTTGCCTTCCTTTCCAAACCGGGGCGCACCCCGCCAAACGATCCGCTGGCGGTCTCGGCGAAACGGGATAAAATGGGCTTAGCTGCGCCAAGATGTCGGGAGGTACGACAATGAAAAACCAGACCATCACGGTCCACCCCCTTTCGGCCCATACCGGGGCCGAGATCACCGGCGTCGATCTTGCGCGACCGCTGAGCGATCAGACCTATCTGGAGATCCGCGAAGCGTTCAATCAGTGGGGCGCCATCTTCTTCCGCGACCAGGACATCACGCCCACCCAGCAGCTCGAGTTCGCCAGACGCTTCGGAACCGTCAAGCCCGATGACTACGCGTCCAACCTGCCGCCGGTGGACGGCTACGAAGAGCTTAAGGAGATCGTGCGCAGCCCCGACGACGCGCGCAATGTCGGTGGCTTCTGGCACATGGACAAGTGCTTCATGCCCGACCCGGACATGGCCTCCCTGCTGTATGCCAAGGAGTTGCCGCCCTATGGCGGGGACACCATGTTCGCCCATCTGGGCGCCGCCTTTGACGCGCTGTCGCCGGGGCTTCAGGCGACCCTGGAAACGCTTTCGACGGTGCTGATCAAGTCGCGCGCCTACGGCGACGGCGGCACCCCGGCCCCCGGGGTCACCGCCGAAGGCTATGCAGCGGCGCTCGAAAAATTCGCCGGCATGGAAGCCACCCATCCCGCGGTCGCCCGGCATCCCGAGACCGGCCGCAAGGTGCTGTTCGTCGGCCCGGTCTATTCCGACCGCTTCGCGGGCTGGACCCGGGCGGAAAGCCTTCCCCTGCTGGACTACCTTTCCGGCATCATCACCCGCCCGGAACACACCTGCCGATTCCGCTGGGAGGAAGGCTCCATCGCCATGTGGGACAACCGGGCGGTCGCCCATTATGCGCTGGACGATTATCCGGGCCACCGCCGGGCGATGCACCGGGTGACGATCCAGGGACCCTGGCTCGACCCGACCGCCGCGGCGGCGTGAGGCGGCCGGGCGGACCGCCCCGGGATCGCCGAAAGCATAGGCCAGCGCCCCCATTGCCCTGATCGTTGGTGTGGTGGTACAAACGGGGGAAATTTTCTAGGGCCCGTGCTGTGCCGTTGATCGGCGGCGCGGGCCGTTGACCCATTTAGAGCGGGGAGCAGAGATGGCCGACGACGCGCCGAAGAAGGAATGGACGGAACCGACCGACCTCAAGACCAAGTCTGGGGTTGGCGAGTTCATGCGCCCG
>Ga0224512_10004979_pt1 | contig 11069 bp, 6 predicted proteins | sample SF_May12_sed_USG_4_FD_169103 | JGI IMG/M metagenome (GOLD analysis project Ga0224512, IMG submission 169103) | Sediment microbial communities from San Francisco Bay, California, United States - SF_May12_sed_USGS_13 | ecosystem: Environmental > Aquatic > Marine > Sediment | place: USA: California...
TATGACAACGATGGTCCGGACGGGCTGCCGAACAGCGGGGACGACGACGGTACCGTAGACCTGGTGGCGTTCCAGTTCACCGAGATCTCGGCGTCGTGCGGTGGTCCGGGGATCTGGCCCCATCGGTCTTCCATACGAGGGCGGACCGGTAGCGAGTATGTGACCGACGACAGCCAACCCGGCGGCGCGCCGATCACCGTGAACGGCTACACGATTCAGAGTGTCGTCAACTGCGGCGGCGTCACCATCACGACGGCCGGAACGATGGCGCACGAGTTGGGGCATGCCATCGGATTGCCGGACTACCGACACCATGTGGGTGGCGTCGAGCCGCAGTACCGCCGCTGGCTGTTGGGGTGCTGGGCGCTCATGTCCGGCGGATCGTGGGGTTGTTCCGATGTGCCGTCGGCGCTCTGGGTGCGGCCGCCCCACATGAGCCCGATCGCGAAACTCGAGCTCGGCTGGCTCGGCAACGTCATCGATGTCACGGACGCGGAGTTGCACGAGTTCACGCTTGAGCCTGTGCAGACGAGCGAGCAAGTGCTGCGAGTACCGCTTCAGGGATCTGACGAATTCTTGTTGGTCGAGTTCCGTGACAAGATCGGGTTCGACCTCGCCCTGCCGGCGGCTGGCGTGCTGATCTATCACATGGAGCCAGCGCGTGTGTATCCGTGCGCGGACTGCGAACGGCTCTATCCGTTCTATATCGTCGAAGCGGATGGGCGCGGTGATCTGCTCCGCACATCGCTCGAAGGTGGCAACATCGGCGAGGCAAGCGACATGTTTGGCGGTGCGGGCCCCGTGAGCTTCACCAATTACACCAATCCTGGCACGCACTTGAACAGTGGTGAGGAGTCGGCGGTCAACTTCTACCGCATCGCTATCGAGGGCGGCGTTGCCAACATCATTCTGTCGAACAGTCCGACTTCAATCGAGCGATTAGTGGAGCCGTTCCTTCAGGGCGGTGCCGTCCCGTTGACCGATCCGGAGAAGGACTTCCTCGACGCGATCGGCAACGTCAACGGGCGGTACGACGTGGGGGATTTGAGGGCGAGGCTGAGGCGGTAGGCGGGAGCGGCGGGAGCTAAGAAACGACGGGAGCGACGGGAACGACGGGAGCGGCGGGGACGACGGGGCCCGCCGGAGCTGCGAAGTGAGCCCGTACTGCTCAGCGTTCGGGAACGACTTCGTAGCGCGGTAGATGGCGAGGACGACTTTATGGCAGGCGTGCCAGGCATCCAAGCGCTCGTATGGCTTTATGAGAGAGGAATGGTGCGATTCCGACCGTACCACATAACCATCTCACTGCTACACTTGTCAGAATCGCCGTTCCCGTCGTTCCCGTCCCGTCTCTCCCGTCCCTCCCGTCCCCCCGTGACATTTGCGTGACAACTCCCCCAGCCTGCAGTATTACCGTGTAAGCCACTGCGAGCTCTTTGAGCCATGGCTTCATCTGGGCATCGACGGCAGGTTCTGCTTTTCCTCGTTGCCATCATCCTTCCGTGTGTGGTGTTGGTGGTGCTGGGACTGCGCATGGTGGCACAGGAGCGGGAGTTGAGCGAGAACCGTCGGGCCGATGAGCGGCGCCGCGTCGCAAACCAGATTCGGCAGGATCTCTCCTCACGTCTCGAGCGCATCGCGCTGCAGGAAGCCACTGCCGTCATCGCGAGTCCCGACCGGCTGACGTCGACGCAGTACGGGGATCCATCAGTCGCGTTGGTTGGCCGAGTGACGAACGGACGGCTCACGCTCCCCTGGGAGCACGACGTGCGGCGGGATCGGTTTCAGCGGCTTCAGGCCGACGGCGAGGTCTCGCGACTGATCCGGGAAGCCGAGCGGGAGGAGCTGGTCGTAGGAAATGCCGACCGCGCGGTCGAGCTCTACGGCGAAGCGCTCGCCGCCGCTCGCGATCCGGCACGCACCACGTATGCGCGGCTCCTGCGGGCGCGGGCGCTCGGCACGGCCGGGAGGCGCCAGGCGTCGCAGCGCGATTGCCGCCGCGTGCTCGCCGCCGATCTCGACATTGTCGACGAGCACGGGGTTCCCCTCGCGCTCTACGTGGCGGATCGGTTGCTCGAGGCGGGGAGTGACGCAGCGCTCGTGCGTGAACGGGTCACGGCTGCGATTCACACAGAGAAGTGGCTGTCGCCGCCGGCGATCTATCTGCTGCGAGATCTCGTAGCCGGTCTTCGCGCGTCTGCTCCCGATTCCATCCCGCCAGATATCGAGTCGGCCGTCGAAGCACGGCGTGCGACAACCGAGCAGGCCATCGCGCTGCAACGGGACTTTCAGAGCCTGGGATTGGGAGCCGTGAGCGTGGCGCGCGTGCACGGTACCGACAATCGCTGGGTGCCGTACGGCACTCCCACCTGGTTGATCGGCGCATCGCCGTCACTGGGCGACGAGCCGGGCGTCATCGTCGCGGTGCGGGCCGACAGTGCGTTCCGAGCGGCAGAAGCCCGCGTCCTCGAGGCGAGTGAAGTCAACGCAGTTGTCACGCTCGACAGCGAAGAGGTCACTGCCGAGCTGCTGGGCGCGAGCTTCCCCGGCGTCACGGTGCAGTTCCCGGACGCGATTACCGATGCCGGTGGTGGACCATGGGGTGTTCGGCGCTGGTTCTATCTCGTCGCCGTGCTGCTGGTGTTGAGTGTGACGCTCTTTGGCGCGTACCTCGTCTCGCAGGACGTGCGACGTGAGCTGCGGGTGGCGGAAATGCGCTCGCGTTTCGTGTCGGCGGTGTCGCATGAACTCAAGACTCCGCTCACGGCCATCCGCATGTTTGCCGAGACGCTGCAGTTGGGGCGGTCGCAGGACGAGGCCGATCAGGAGGAATATCTCGAGACGATCGTGAACGAGAGTGAGCGGCTCACGCGGCTCCTCAACAACGTGCTCGACTTCTCCAAGATCGAACGGGGCAAGAAGACCTATCGGCGCATGCCGAGCAGTCTCGCCGAGATCGTTGAGGCATCGGCCCGCGCGATGCAGTATCCGCTCGAACAACAGCAGTTCGCGTTGACGCTCGACATTGAGGATGACTTGCCCGACGCGAATGTCGATCGGGACGCCATCGAGCAGGCGATTCTCAATCTCTTGGCCAATGCCATGAAGTATTCGGGCGAGAGCCGCGACATCGACCTGCGGCTCAAGCGAATCAACGGCAAGGCGCTGATCGAGGTTGCCGATCGCGGTGTCGGCATCGATGTGGATGAGCAGCCCAAGATCTTCGAGCAGTTCTACCGCGTGCCGAGCAAGAACAACGACGGCATTCCCGGAACCGGACTCGGTTTGACGCTCGTGCGGCACATTGCGGAAGGACACGGGGGGAGGGTGACGGTGGCGAGCGCCCCGGGGCGGGGCACCACATTTGCGATACACCTGCCGTTGGAAGGCAGTGACGCATGACGCGGGTGCTGGTGATCGAAGACGATCCCGCCATCCTCCGCGGTCTCAAGGACAATCTCGTCGCGGAGTCGTACGAGGTGTTGACCGCGCCGGACGGCGAGGCGGGTTATCGCCTGATTCACGACGAGAAGCCGGACCTCGTGATCCTGGATCTGATGCTCCCCCGCATGAGTGGTTACGAGGTGTGCCGCAGGGTGCGGGAAGAAGGAAACACCACGCCGATCCTCATGCTCACGGCTCGAGGTGAGGAAGCCGACCGCGTACTCGGCCTCGACTTGGGCGCCGACGATTACGTCACCAAGCCCTTTTCCATTCGTGAACTGTTGGCGCGGGTTCGAGCCATGGTGCGGCGTCTCCATCCACCCAAGCCAATGCCCGACGAGCTCGAGTTCGACGATGTCGTGGTGGACTTCAAGCGCTACGAAGCGCGGAAAGGCAATGAGCGCGTGGAGATGACGACCAAGGAGTTTGGCGTGCTCCAGTACTTGGCGTCGAGAGCAGGTGAGGCCGTACGCCGTGACGAGCTCTTGGAGGAAGTATGGGACTACAAGAACTACCCGACGACCCGCACGGTGGACAACCACGTGGCATCGCTCCGGGCCAAGCTCGAAACGACACCCGCGGAGCCGCGGCATCTTCTCACGGTGCACCGCGTCGGATACAAATTCGTGCCGTGAGAGGGACGGGAGGGATGGGAGGGGCGGGAGCGACGGGAGCGACGGGAGACGGGTCCCAACTCCCGTCTCTCCCGTCGCTCCCGTCGTTCCCGTCCCTCCATGACATTTCCGTGACCAGCGCATGACCGCCCGCGACCGAAGCCGTGCAGAACTCAGACACCGAGGCGGTGCGGGGGTGACACCAGCGACCCGAGAAGAACCCATGTTATCGGCGAATAGAACGCTGACGGCTGGGAGAGAACCATGAAACTGATACGCAGCGTGTTGCTTGCCGCTGTGCTCACACTGCTCGGCACCGCGCCGACCGTCGCCCAAACCGGTCACGACCTGTTCCAGCAGGCGTTGGTCAAGGAGCGCGCCGACGGGGACTTGCGCGGCGCGATCGCGATCTACGAACGGATCGCGCAAGAGTTCGCGGCCGATCGCGCGTTGGCTGCCAAGGCCCTGGTGCAGACGGGCCGTTGCCATGAGAAGCTCGGCAACGAAGATGCGCAGCGAGCCTACTGGCGCGTGGTGCAGGAGTACCCGGATCAGACCGATATGGCGCAAGAGGCCCGCATGCGGTTGTCGGCGTTGCAGAGAGTGGTCGTGCGTGAGGGTCCGTCGGGAGTTGTCGTACGGGAAGTGCCCTACGAAGGCCGGCCATCATTCGATGGACGGCATGTGGTCTACACCGACTGGACGACCTTCGACATCGCGATCCGCGACATGAGGGCCGACACCACGCGTCGATTGACGACCACCGGATCGCCAGGGGAGCAGATGCAGCTGGGGATGGACCCAGCGCTCTCCCCCGACGGCCGCTATGTCGCGTACGAGTGGCATGATCCCACATCGCAGTCGTACTTCGATCTCCGAATCGTGCCGGCGGATGGTTCCGGACCACCTCGTGTCCTGTACGACACGTCGGGGTTTTACATGATGGGGCCGACCTGGTCGTGGGACGGGAAGCACATTGCCATTGCGAGGTATCCGACCAGTACTCTGTACCACACCATAACTGACGATGCCCGCACCGATCTCATCTGGGTGTCCGTGGACGACGGTTCGGTGCGAGTGCTCAACTCGTACGCGCCAAGCGGGTATCAGGGTCTCTCACATTCGCCCGACGATCGCTATGTGGTCCACGAGGTCTATGTCGAGGGCGACTCAGTGCAGAGCGACATCTTTGTCACGGCGACAGACGGAAGCGGGAGCCGGCCGATCGTGGAGCATCCCGCAACGGATCGGTTACTGGGATGGATCCCGGGTACCGAGTGGGTCTTGTTCCTCAGCGACCGTGCCAACATGTGGGGGGCATGGGCCGTACGCGTCGTCGGTGGTCACGCGCGGGGAGAGCCACGGCTGGTGCACGCCGGAATGGGCCACACCATCCCGAAGGGCTTCAATGGCGCTGGAGACTTGCACTACCTCGTGCCGGTGCGGTGGTTCAGGACGTACGTCGCAGCGTTCGATGCAGTGACGGGAGAGGTCGATACGGCGAGTGCCCAGCTCCTTCCGGGCTCGACGACGGCGCCGGAATGGTCACCCGATGGCCTGCACCTGGCCTTCCGCGCAGAAGAGAGCTACTCCCGGCTCGGCACCTACCCGCGGCGTCTTCGGACTTTGGACATCACGACCGGTGAGATTCGGCCGTTAGCGGCGCATCTCGATGTGAGTGGGATGCGCTGGTCGCTCGACGGAGAGTCCATCGTCGTGAGCGCATTCGATGAGAGCGCTAAGACACGGAATCACCACGGTGGGGTCTATCGGGTCGACGTGAACACCGGTGATGTCCAGTTTCTCATCGAGCTTCCCCGTGACCCCGGTTGGTGGTACGGCCACACGGGAGTTCTCACGACGGATGGCGGGTCGCTGTTCTATGCCCGTCAAGGCTTAGAGTCGCAGGGTGAGACGAAAGGCACAGACGGTGTGATTGTCCGACGAGATCTCTTATCCGGTACCGAGTTGGAGCTATACCGTCATCCTAACCTGCTGGCGCGGTTCTTCAGCGTGTCTCCCACCGAGCAGTACCTGGTATTCGCCGTGATGGAGGACGAAGGCGCGCGACTCATGATCATGGATGTCGCCACTCGTAGCGTCCGCGAACTGGCGCGCTCCGATGATCTCTCTAACGTCGAGCGCGTTTCGGTGTCGTGGACGTCGGACGGGCAGCACGTGATGTACCTGCTCACCGACAAGAGCGGGTCGACGTTTTGGCGAGCTTCGGTTGCCGGCGGTGATCCTGAACAGCTGTTGCGGTCATTTCCGTTTCAGGGTGCCATTTCCTCTGACGGTTCGCACTTAGCGTACACAGTCGGCCAAGCTAGCGATCGACACATGGTGATGGAGAACCTCAAAGCCGTGCTGGAGCGGTGACGGAGGCAATCATGAAATCGATTCTGACACTCGCGATTGCGCTCTCGCTGACGCTGCTCGGCGCGTCACCGTTGAATGCCCAAACCGGCCACGACCTGTTCCAGCAGGCGTTGGTGAAGGAACGGGCGGACGGAGATTTGCGCGGCGCGATTCAGATCTACGAACGGATCGCGGAGGAGTTTACCACCGATCGTGCGCTCACGGCGAAGGCATTGGTGCAGATGGGGCAGTGCTACGAGAAACTGGGAAGCACGGAAGCCGAGCGGGCATATCGACGGGTCGTGCGAGAGTTTGCCGATCAAGACGATCTCGTGGTGCGTGCGCGTACTCGGCTGGCCGCGCTGGACCGGGCTGCCCGCGCCGCCGAGGCCGTGAGCATCGCGACGCGACTCGTTTCGCGCGAAACGGGTGGCGACTGGCTCTCGATCACGCCTGACGGCAAGCACGCGGTGTACACGGACTACGGATCGGGCGATCTCGCACTGCGCGACGTCGCAACCGGGGAGATCCGCTTTCTCACCGACGACGCCACGTGGGACGAGCCCTGGCAGTATCCGTGGTCTGCGACGGTGTCACCCGACGGCAGGTGGGTCGTGTACGGCTGGTGGGTGCAGGATCAACCATCGGACATCCGTGTGGTGAGCAATGATGGTCTCGACTCCAGGGTGCTCTATGCCGAGGAAGCGTTCAGCGTGTGGCCGCTCGATTGGTCGTCCGATGGAGGGAGCGTGCTCGCAAGCCGTTCCGGCGGGCCGGCGTCCGATGGCGTCGAGCTGTTTCAACTCGTGCTCGTGTCGGTTCGGGACAGCGCCGCTCGCCTGCTCAAGGACTTTGGTCAGAGGCCGTTTGGCGGTACGCGGGTCTTCTCCCCGGACGATCGGTACGTCGTGTACGACGTTCCCGTCGAAGCCGACAGTGGCATGCGGGACATCTGGGTGCTGGCGGTGGACGGGAGCGGCGACCTGCCCGTCGTCCAGCACCCCGCGAACGACCGACTGCTGGGCTGGGTCCCGGGAACTGACGACGTGGTGTTCCTGAGTGACCGCGACGGCACCTGGGATGCTTGGGCGGTGACGGTTGCGAGCAGCGGCGCCGATGCTGTGCCCCGGCTCCTGCAGCGCAACATCGGGGAGGTGCAACCGATCAACTTCACACAGGACGGCAGTCTCTTCTACCAAGCGTACACGCGGTGGTTCTCCACCAGTGTCGCGCCGTTCGACGCGGCGAGAGGAACAGTGGACGAAGGATCGGCGGTGGCGATCCGGGGATCGAATATGAATGCTGCATGGTCCCCCGATGGTGGCCATCTGGCGCTCGTCAGTGAGGAACACGGCGCGGGTGGCCCGGGCTTCGAGTACAGGAGGCCGCTCCGTGTGAGAGACATGGCGACCGGCAAGGAGCACGAGCTAGGGCGTCTCAAACAGGTGCGGCGCCCGCACTGGTCTCCTGACGGTATGTCTATTCTCATCAACGCACGTGATGAAGAGCGCGACGAGGAAGGCTACAACGGAGGCCTCTACGTGGTAGACGTGCGTAGCGGTAACGTGTCTCACGTGATGGACGTGCCGGAAGGAACCGCTTGGTGGTACGGGTTCGAGGCCAAGTGGTCTGTCGACGGTAGAGCGATCATTTACTCTGCCTACAACGAGGACGCCAAGGACGGCCGCCTTGTGTGGCGGGAGCTTGCGTCGGGCTCGGAACGTGAGTTGTACCGCGACTCCCGTCTCACGGCGAGGATTCTCGATCTGCACCCGGATGGGCGTCGCTTGCTGTTTGGCCTGCGAGAAACGCCAGAGGGGAGTCCCGCAACCATTCAAGGTGCGGGACGCTTGATGGTCCTGGACCTCGAGAAACAAGGCGTTCGTGAGCTGACTGCCATACAGGATTCGGGAAGGGTGAACAGTGTGCAGTGGACGCCGGATGGGCAGCACGCGCTGTATGGAACCGGATTGATTAACAAGGGAACACAGGTGTGGCGAATTAGCGTCGACGGTGGCGAGCCGGAGAAGCTCTGGACCTTCGCCGAGGATCGATTTGGGGGCCAGTTCGATGTGAGCCCCGACGGACGCAAGGTGGCGCTCAGGGTCTATTCCCAGGAGTATGAGATCTGGGTGATGGAGGGACTCAAAGAAGTTCTCAGTCGTCAGTGATCAGTTGTCAGTGGTGAGTAGTGAGCGGTAGAAGCCGGACGACATAGACGACTGAGACGACATAGAGAACACGGACGACTGAGACGACACTAGACGACGTAGACGACTGTTCACCCACGGTCAGCCAGTCGTCCTTGTCGTCCAAGTCGTCCTTGTCGTCTATCCTGCCGCTTCTGCCGCAGCAGTCCTGCCCCCTCTGCCCCATCTAATCAGACGTTACCAGTCGTAATTCTCTGAAACAGACGGTTTGCCCTCCCCCTTAATTCGCATGACATTGATACGGGATTGCGAGGAGGGGTCATGAGACAGGTTCGTATGTTCGCGGCCGCGGTCGCTACCGTGTTGGTGTTCGTGGGATGTAATGGCGAGACCACTGGACCCATTGTCAACGATTTCGACTGGACCGGTGTCGTCGATCCGGGTGACGTGATCGAGATCAAGGGCATCAACGGCAGCATCAACGCGTTGCTGGCAACGCGCAATGAGGTTGTGGTTGGAGCGCAGAAGGAAGGGGGGCAAAGCGATCCGGCGACTGTCGACATCGTAGTGGTGCCCCACGCCGGTGGCGTGACGATTTGCGCGGTCTATCCCGACGTGCCCGGGCAACCGACGAACGTGTGCGCCCCCGGTGACCAGGCCCGGCTGAACAGCAGGGACAACGATGTTGAGGTCACGTTTACGGTCGCCGTGCCGCCCGACGTCAATTTTGACGGGTTGACGGTGAACGGTTCCGTGACGGGCTCCAACCTCCAGAGCGATGCCACCGCCATCGTGGTCAATGGCGGTGTGACCATCACGACGACCGAGCTTGCCGAGGCCATCGTCGTGAACGGCAATATCGACGTGGCCATGGGTGAAGGAAATCTGGATCGAGACCTGGAATTCATCACGGTCAACGGGAACGTGACCGTCCAAGCTCCGGCCAACACGAACGCCGTCGCGGAGCTCACCGCAGCGAACGGGAACGCCAACTCTGACTTCTCCCTGACGCGGATCAATGCCGGAAGCATGCAGGGAACCCTTGGCAGTGGCGGGTTTGATCTGACACTGGTGACGGTGAATGGGAATGTGACGTTGCTGCGGGGGCCGTGAAGACAGACGACTCTGACGACATAGACGACTAGGACGACGCGCAGGGCGATATCGGCGATGTAGGGCGATGGGTAAGCGATGCAGTTCCACCTGTCGTCTTCGTCGTCTTAGTCGTCTTCGTCGTCCACCCTGCCGCGTCTGCCGCCCTGCCGCTGTAAGCCTTCAGCCGTCAGCTTTCAGCCCTGCCGCCGTCGTTCTGCCCCTCTGCCCCTTCTGCCCCCTCTTCCCCCCTCCTAGCTACGTTTCTCCATGCGCGCACGTGTGACGTTGGGGTGGTGGCGGTGAGGCGACTCGCGTTCTCCTCCGTTCTTGTCCTTCTGCTGGCCATCGCGGCTGCGGAGGCAGCCCACGCCCAGGAATTCCGCAACGTCCGGGGCTCGGTTCTCTCCGTTCGCGACAGCTCGGCGCTTCAGGGGGTGGTGGTCGAGATCCCAAGCCTGGGCCGCGCGGTCGTCACCGACAGCGGTGGCGCCTTCGTGCTGCGGGCGGTCCCACGGATTCGCGTACAACTCACGCTGAATCGGATCGGGGTCAGGTCTGACTCTGTGTGGCTCGAGCCCGATCAAGACATGATGCGGGTGTTCCTGGCACTCGCTCCTGTCCAGCTTCCGGCAATTGTGGCAGAGGCGCAGCTCGAGGCCCGGACACGCTTCGAACAAGATGCCCAACCGCGAATTGTGACGATCGATCGCGAGACGATCACACGCCTGCCGGCGCCACTCGAATCGGACCTCGTGCGCGTGGTGCAAATGCTGCCTGGGACCGTCGCGCTCAACGATTACACGGTCGGATTCAACGTGCGCGGCGGGGAGCCGGACCAGAACCTCATCCAACTCGATGGCGTGATGGTCTTCAACCCGTCACATCTGGGTGGGCTCTTCAGCACGTTCGACACCGATGCCGTCGAAGACGTGGCCTTCTTTGCGGGAGCCTTTCCGGCGGAATACGGAGGGCGGTTGAGCAGCGTGTTGGATGTCTCGGCTCGGCCGGGCCGGACCGATCGCTTCGGTGTGCGCGGCAACCTCTCACTACTCTCGAGCCGATTGTTGCTTGAGGGACCCATTGGAAGGACCGGCGCGTCGTGGTTGGTGAGTGGCCGTCGCACATATGCCGATGTCTTGGCAAGCGCGCTCAGCAGTAGCTCCTTCCCGTACTACTTCTCCGACGCGGTGGGGAGGGTGAACGTCCCCGTCGGTGAGGCGGGCAATCTCTCGCTCACCGGATACTGGGGCCGTGACGTGCTCGACTGGACGTGGACCGACGCGCGGCCCGGACAGGAAGCAGTTCGGTTGGTTGCGGATTGGGGCAATCAACTCTTAGGTGTCCGCTACGACCAGCCACTGGGGTCTCATCAGCTCACGCTCGAGGGCGGCGTCACGGCCTTCACGGC
>Ga0224512_10004980_pt1 | contig 11069 bp, 10 predicted proteins | sample SF_May12_sed_USG_4_FD_169103 | JGI IMG/M metagenome (GOLD analysis project Ga0224512, IMG submission 169103) | Sediment microbial communities from San Francisco Bay, California, United States - SF_May12_sed_USGS_13 | ecosystem: Environmental > Aquatic > Marine > Sediment | place: USA...
CGAACTCTCGCTTCGCCTTCTCTCTTTGCCTCTTGGACAATCCTCTCGGCATCATGCTGCGCACGCTCGGCAATTCCCTTGGCGCTCCGACGGATGAAGAACCACCACACCGCCAACCCTAGAAGTACCGCAGCAAATACTCCTGCCGCCACCGCAAACTCTTGCATTTCTTGACCCCCGCTCGTGTCTCAGAGGGGCCGGGCGAAAAGGAAAGCTAGCGCGTGTAAGTAAGAGGAAGCATCCCCCGCGCAGCCGTGTGGGTGGCTTCTTAGAACCTGATTCTCAACAGGTGGGTGTCCGCACTACGAGTCCTCAGCGTCCCTGTCAGAGCAGGGCTGGCACAGACCACATAGGTATAGGACTCCCTCGTAAGTACTGTTGGTTCTACAACTGCTTGACCCATCACTCAACCACACAGGGGACGCAACACTTTTCAATCTAGTCGACTCACCACTCTAGCTGATCTGCAGGTCGCGGTATTTGCCACTCCAAAACATTTCACCCGTCGAGGGCTTCTTCCAACTTGCCAGCAAGTACCGCCACCTTCTCCTGAATATCGACCCGCTCCCCTTCCTGCTTTTCTCTGCAACGAAAGAGCTCATCCGCAATATTGAGCGCCGCCAGAATCGCGATCTTTGCGGTATCGACAGTAGTGACTTTCTCCGCCACTTCACGCATACGCCGATCGACCAAAGCCGCAACTTCGCGCAGGTGCTCCGGATTGTCTTCCCCCCGAACGTGATAGACGTTGCCGAATATCTCGACGTCTGTCGTGACAGTCGTTTTGGCTGCCATATCGCCTCCGGGGAGACGCCGTGCATGATCGCACGACGAGACCGCTCTTACCCGAGAAACTATAGCACAGCCCTAGTCCGCCCCTTCCTGCAGCTGCAGGCGTCGATACCCCCGGTTCCAGTAGACCAGGGGGGCGGATTCCGAGCCTCGGACGGCCGTCGCCTCGACCAGACCGATATAGATTGTGTGGCTCCCGGCGACCAGCCGATCAAAGATCGTGCAATCGAGCCAAGCCAACGCCTCGGCCAGCACCGGCGCGCCGGTCACCGCCTCGCACCATTCCCCAAGTGCGAACCGGTCCTCGTCTTTCACCCAGGCAAAACGATTCGACAGTTCGACTTGATCCTGACTCAGAATACTCGCCGCAAAGGTCGCGCCTTCAGTCTCGAGCAGTTCAAAAGCCCGGTGCCGGTGGTCCACCATGACGGCGACAAGCGGTGGATCCGGCGAAATGGAAGCGAATGCCGAGACGGTCAGACCGTGGACGGAGTCACCGGCCTTCACCGTTACGATGGTGACACCGGCCGGGAACCTCGACAGAGCGTCTCGAAATTCTTCAGAACTGACCGGCATACCCCTGCCTCAGCCCACTGCCGACGCTGAAAGGGGCCAAGTCACACCCCTACTCCAACTCGCAAGTCCGTCGAAACAGCTGGCTTCCGTCAAACCGCAAGAGCATAGCATTGCCTGTCTACGCGCGCGGTCACGAAGCATCTCGTCACCGCCCCGACGAGAATCCTCTAGAAACTGCAAGATCGAGGAAGCGGACCGCGTCCTTCTCCACGTGACACGAACACGCGAGGAATGGACCGAGAGTCGGCGCCGGAGCCTGCGTCACCGACCGGGCTCGATGATTGCCAAACATGGCGCCACTCGCTGGCGAGTCGTCGACGTGAGCGCTGACGGGATGTCGATAGAGAGCGGTCGCGGCTGCGGCATCGGCGAGCGCTACCGCCTCGAGCTCGTGGACGGCCGCGTGGCCTGCGTCATTCATGCCGTTGTCCGCTGGTGCCGTCTTCTGTCCGTTCGACGATGTTCCGCCGATGGAGATTCGGGGCCTCTCTTCCGCACTGGCTTTCAGTTCATCGCGTCGCCAAGGTCAAGGAGACGCACACCCGAGCCGTCTTAGGCTGAGGATACCTCCGACAGCACTCACGGCAGGCGGTGGGGCGAGCTTTTCGGTCGCGCGATGCCCGACAACGAGTCTTCATCCCCTCGTGGAAGAGTCGAAAGAGTCGAGGTGCCCTGTCTCCGAGTCTCCCATTTCGACCGATCGGTCGAAGTACTCTCGCCAACGGTGTGTGACGCGGGTGGCGATCTCGGCATTGCAGCTGAGCTCGGCGGGAAAACCCGTCTTGCGACGAGCATCGATAAGCACCGGTGGCGCGTAGCTCAGATGATTCCTCACGACTCGGGTGTGCGCCGCGTACACATCTGCTGCGGGCTCGAAGCGGGTAAAAGTCGCCCAGAGGAAGTTCATTGCGCTGGCAGCCGTTCGCTCTACTTCGTCAGTCAGTACCAGCAGCGGCCAGCTTTCGAATCTCGAGTCCTCGACCAGGCGCTGCGGCAGGTCCTCGCTGCGCCCCACCTCGCTGCCGCCGATCACCAGGCAGCCCGGGCAAAAGACTCTCGCGCTGTCGATACCCGACGGAAGCTCCGAAGAGGTGAACTCACGGCGGAGCTCTCGTACCGGATCGCCGACGCCCAGCCACACGCCCTTCGATCCCTCGTTGACCCGGGGACCGGTGTAGTCCAGAGTATCCATCGCCACATTGGCGAAGATGAACAGATCGGTTTCGGGCCGAGTACGAGCCAGGACATGCTCGAGAGTTGCACGAAAGTCGCGCAAGTCGACATGCTGGTCGGTGAGGAGCAGGAACTTGGTCAACGACAGCTGGCCTTCGCCGAGGATCCTGAAGGCACTGGCCATCACCTCGCGTTTGTACCGCTGCCGCACGACCGCAGCGGCCAGTGAGTGATACCCGGTTTCGCCGTACGACCACAGATCGACGACCGCCGGCATGACGAGAGGAAAGAGGGGCGCCAGCAAATCCTGCAACAGGTCACCGATGAAGAAATCTTCTTGACGAGGCTTGCCGACCACGGTTGCGGGGAATATCGCGTCCTTGCGATGAGCTATCCACTCGACCTCGAAAACCGGGTAGTCGTGCTGCAGAGAGTAGTAGCCATAGTGGTCACCAAATGGCCCTTCGGGGCGTCGCACATGCGGCGGTACGCTCCCACTGAGCGCAAACTCCGCGTAAGACACCAGCGGATGCGTTCCCGGTCCTTCACACACATCGAGCCGCCGTCCCGCAATCAGTGAAGCTAACAGCAGCTCCGGTACGTTCTCAGGCAGCGGAGCGATGGCCGCGAGTATCAGCGCCGGTGGTCCACCCAGGAATACCGTGACATCCAGGGATTCGCCCCGCATCTCGGCTACGTGATGGTGAAAACCGCCGCCCTTGCCGATCTGCCAGTGCATGCCGGTGGTCGAGGGACCGTGCACCTGCAAGCGATACATGCCCAGATTGGGCGGGCCGCCGCTGGGATGCTCGGTATACACAAGAGGCAGGGTAAGGAAAGGTCCACCATCCTCGGGCCACGTGGTCAGGGCCGGCAGCCGGTCAAGGCGTGCTTCGCGCGACAGCACCTCTCGCACCGGGCCTCGAGTCCGGTGGCGAATACCGACTCGCAGCAGTGCTCCCAGCAGATCGCGCGCCCCCCACAGGGCGCGGGTCGATGGGGGCATGAGCTCCTCTGGAAGGTCAGCCAGGCGTTCGACGATGTTGAAGGCCTTGTCGCCGAAGGCAAGCTGCGCACGTTGGCGGGTACCGAAGAGATTCGTCACTAACCGGAAATCGGAGCCGCGCACCTTGTTGAACAGAAGCGCTGGTCCTCCGGCGGCGATCACCCGACGATGGATCTCGGCGACCTCGAGATGGGGATCGACTTCGACGTCGACTTCCACCAGGTCGCCATCGCGACGCAAGGCTTCGATAAGCTGCCGAAGATCTCGAAACGACCTCGCTGACACGACTGCCTCCGGCCCTCTCCGATGCTCTTCAGTCAGTGAGACCGGCCTTGCCGCGGCGACGCAACGAGCACGGGTCGGCCCGCGGCGATGGCTTGCTGGACCTGAGTGTAAAGCCGCAGAACCGCTCCGCGGGAGATCTTTGCACCTGGCCCGCGCGCCTCGACGCGATCGAGGGTGGCCCAGGCCAGTTTGACGGGCAAAGCGGTGAACGCCACGACGCCGTCTGGCCCACCCGCCTGCTGAACTGTCAGCACATACTCGGTCGCCACTTCCAAGTCGCGGCGGGCCAGAGCGAAAACGGCGGCGCGATCAATAGTTCGTGAAACGTAGTTTCTCCCTTCGACGGCATCACCGGCCGAGTCCTTGAGAATGTTGACGAGCTGAAGTCCTTCACCGAACGCCGCAGCCCGCTGCCGCAATCTCGCACCGACATCGACAAGCTCCGGACTGCCGAGAAGGAAGAGATCAGTGAGCATCTCGCCGACGATGCCGGCGACTGCATAGCAGTAGGCGCGAAGATCTTTCATTCCCCCCAGCCGCAAGACGCCGCTGGGGTCCGTCTGGCGAACGAATCGCGCCATCAGAGCCGTGGTGCGGATCGTGTGCGTCCCAATGCACTTTCGAGATCCCTGGCGCAAGGCGAGCCACGACATGACGACGCCAGGCGTCGCCGCCAGGAGCTCCAGGTAACCCGCGTGCTCGGTCGGTGGGTCTCTCGTCCAGCGAGCCGCCGGACAGTGTGCGAGATTCCCTGCGGGATCTGTCAGCAGCGCCTCGAACTCTGCCAGCGCTTCCAGCTGCCGCGATTGATCCCACACCGCCCCGGCGTCTTCGAACGTGTCGGCAATGCGAAATAAGAGATAGGCAATCGTGACTTCGCGACGCATGGTCGACGGCAGCTCGGGAATCGCCAGAGCAAAAGTACGGCTGCTCTTGACCAGAAGGTCCTGCAGTTGGTCGTCGCTCAGCTCCGTAGCTTCAGTAAAGGACATCGGAACAGGATTCATCTCTCTCCCGAGGGACACCCGGCACGCCTCCGATCCTACGGCATGGCGGCGAAGTGATGAAGCTCACTCGTTCGCCACTGCGCGCACCAGCGTCCCGGGCGGGATCTCCCCTTCCAAAGACCGGCGCAGAAGACCGGGCACTCGGCCGTCCGCTATGAACGAGGGAACACCCAGCCGTGCGATCTCAATCGCGGTCTCCACACGGTGGCGCATACCCCCGGTCACGTCGACGCCCGAAGCACCGCCGACTGCGGACGGCAGATCGCGGCAGGCCGCATCGAGCTCACCCAGCACCCGAGCTTCGGAATCGAGCACGCCCTCCGTCTCGCCCAGCCACAGCACGTTCACAACCGGGCGATTTGCGGCCAGGAAATGTCGCACCAGGGTCAGGAACAGGGTCTCGGTCGAAAGTATCGTCGCCCCCCGCTCTCGATCGGCAACGACGTCACCGTAGACGACGGGAAGCAATCCCGCTCTGAGTACCAGCTCGGGCAAATCACCGGCCACCAGCTCGGCCCTCCCGCCGGTGGCAGCAAAGGCGCTTCCCGGAACGATGGAGAAGGGGCTGACGCCGGCCGCGAGCAGCGCCGACACAACGTGGCGGTGGAGCCGGGCGGCCGCGTCCTGAGTTGCTGCGACGGCGTCCGGCTGCGCCTCTCGAGACGGATCGAAACCGTACTGCCGGGCGGCGGCGTGGCCGAACGATCCACTGCCGTGACCGAGGATGATGCCACCACCGCGACTCGCACTTCCCTCCCGCAGCTCAACCGCCAGGCGATCCAGAGCGTCGCGTCGAACGCTGCCCGGCTGCGCCTTGTCGGTGATCAGGCTTCCTCCGAGTTTGACGAGGATCACGGATGACGGTGGCGCGTCAGACAAGATGATCCTCCGTCAGAAACGGTCCGTTGCCGACTCGGTCGACGATCACCGATTCGACTTCGTTGAGCTCTCGCAGAGCCGCGGCGACCCCGACCTCCTCGTCGCTCGGACAGATCACGTGAACGTTGGGTCCGGCGTCGATCGTGGCGTAGGCGGCCAAGCCGCCCTCGCGCAGCCGGCGAACGCTCCTGAGCACTGCGATCGTGCCCGCAGTCCAGTAGAAGATCGGTGGCCGCGATGACATGGCAATGAGGTGGAGTTCGAGCGCCTCCTCCTCGAGGATGGATCCGAGGTCTCCGATATCGCGCTCGGCGATGGCCGCACGCACGCGACGCAGCTTCTCCCCGAGCCTCTCCAGCCGCCTGGCGAAGAACTGGCTCCCGGGTGCCCGCCGATGCCCCTCCCGGGACGACACTTCCTTGGGAGCCGAGCTCACGACCGCCACTACGTCGCTCAGTGCCCAATGTGATGCTTCCGCCAATTGGCGGGCGCTACCCTCCCCTTTGTCGTCAGGCCATTCCACATAGCCGCCAAAAGCTGATCGGGCAGCCGAGCCGGAACCGCTTGAGCGAGCAAGTATCGATAGCTCCCGGCTCTTGAGCGGGCGGCCCAGTGCGGCCGCGGCCGCGAGTGTGAGAGCGGCGAAGCCGGAGGCCGAGGAGGCCAGTCCTGCTCCGGTCGGGAAGCTGTTCTCGGTCGCGACCCGGAACGTCCCCCTGATGCCGGCCCACGTCTTGAGCCGCAACAAATGACGCTCGATGCCGCGCGAAAAACCCGGCGGAGCAGGCGCCAGGATACCGTCCGTGCGGACGAGAACCTCGAGCTCTCCCGGACCTTCGGGCAAGAGCTCGACCGTGCAGCGAGAGACACAGGCCGTGAGCGTCATCGATATCGACGCGTTGTAGGGCAGAGTCTGGTCACTGTCGCGAATGCCCCAGTACTTGATGAAGGCGATGTTCGCGGGCGCGACTGCCGTAGCCTTGTCGCTCATACGGCCGCCTCGATCGACAGACCTTCCGCCCCGATGGGCGCTCTCACCGCTGAATAGCCGCTCAGAATCTCGTCCACTCGACTCTTCACCTCCGGGCGCCGGTAGACCAGAAGACAGCCGGCCCGCTCACCCGAGAGCGCTCCGGCACCCGAGATTTTGGCAGCGGCGCCGAGCTCGGCAAGGCGCCGGAGAACATGAGAGACCGGAACTGGCACGACTCCCAGCGTCTCGAGGCAGGACTGATAGTCGGCAATCACCTGCTGCAGGACCGCGGCGTCGGGCCGCGTGTCCTCTAGAAGTCGCTGAAACCTCCCCACATCTTGTCCCATTCTGTCGAGCATCCGCTGAAATCTCTCAGGTGACGCGTCCTTGTGCCGACGCACCGCAGCGACGACTTCACCTGTGGTCTCTGCCGGGCTCCCGGTGTCGTAGATCGCCAGATCACGTCGCGCCCAATCACCGACGTCGACTGGGGTTGCAGCCATTTGCGAATCCAGAAGAACGACGCCCCCGCGTAGCACGGTCTCGTGGTCTATGCCGGATGGGTGCCCATGCTGCCGGCGCTCGACATCCATCGCCAACCTGGCGACTCGGGCCGCCTCCGCTTCCCCGGCGAGAAGTCGCAGCGCCGCAGCCACGACGGCCACAGCCACAGCCGCCGAGCTGCCAAAGCCCGAGCCCACCGGCAGATTCGACTCGACCGCGACTCGCAGGAACGGCGGCGACTCGAGGGCGAGATCTGCCAGGACTTCGCCCAACGCGATTTTCACGACGTGCGCCGGATCTTCACCACGCACGGCCGTGAAATCCGACGCCGCGTCGAGATCGAACCGCTCCCAGGCCACTCGCTTCTCTTCTCGATAGGCGGTGATCTCTCGCCACGAACAGCGGTGATGGTAGCCCAGACTCCCGAGAATCAACTCGACCGAGCTTCCACCGATTGCCATGTCGACCCGCACTCGGAGTCCGAGCGCCGCCACCAAAGCAGGCTTCCCGTAGACTGCAGCATGCTCACCCATGAGGATGATCTTGCCGGGCGCCGAAGCGTGAACTGAAGGAATCATGGACGTCGAGGATTTCGCCTACGGATGTCGTCCCGCGCGGCTGACTCGATCCTCTAGCCTGCCCCCGGCAGCGGACCGCGACCGAGGCGCTCGTGCGCACTTGCCAGGTCGCCCGAGGTAAACGCGGCCAAAAGCGAGAGCTCCCCGGCAAGCACGGTGGCACCCAGGATCTCAGCCAGTCGCATGGCGGCTCCGCCTGACCGCTCGGTTGGTCGGTGGACCCCGAGCAGTGCCAATGCCTCCTGTTGCGTGTCGAGAGCCGTGCCACCGCCCACCGCGCCAAGCGGAAGATCCGGCAAAAAGACCGAGGCGATGACGCCCCCCTCCCCCCGGGGCTCGACGCAAGTCACGCCCATGGAGCCCTCGGCCACCTGCGCCACATCCTGCCCCGTAGCGATGAAAAACGCAGCCAGAACGTTGGCGAAATGAGCATTGAAGCCCATCGATCCAGCCGCAATAGAGCCCAGGAGGTTCTTTCTGTACTGAACTTCAACCAGCTCACTTGCTGTCGTCTTGAGACAGTCCTCGAGGATCCTCTTCTCGAGCACTACCTCGGCATGAACCCTCTTGCCTCGACCTTCGAGAAAATTGACCGCCGACGGCTTCTTGTCGACGCAGAAGTTGCCCGAAAGGGCGACGCACGGCACACCCGTCGCCGGCTCGATAAGTCCGTGGACCGCCCGATCGCACGCGACAGTTGCCATATTCATGCCCATAGCGTCACCAGAGGAAAAGCGAAAGCGCAGATAGATCGAGGTGCCGAACACCTGCGGCCGGATATCGATGAGCCGCAAGTAGCTGCTCGTCTCTTCCATGACCCGACGAATCTCGGATTCGTTATCAACCACCCAATCGAGAAAGCGACTCGTGTCTTCGATACCGCTGGTCCTGAAGACTGGAGCTCGCGTGACTCCGACGTCTTCGACTCGCACCACGGCACCACCGGCATCACGGATCGCCCGACACCCTCGATTAGTGCTGGCAATAAGCGCACCTTCAGTCGTCGCCAGCGGCACAAAGATGTCTTCTTCCTCGCTCACCCACCGACCGCGGATTCTCAATGGACCGGTAATCCCTACCGGTACCTGTGCCGCGCCGATGAAGTTCTCGCAGTGCCGAGCCGCGGCCCGCTCGGCGTCGAGTGAGTAACTACCCAGCGCCGTCAACTTGACGCCCATAATCTGCTCCAGAGCCTGCCTCCGGATGCGTGCCGCCGACTCCGCTGACAGAGCATCCGGCAGCTCGTGAAAGCCTCGCCGTAGGCCAACGATCTCTCTGACCAGTGCATCCTCGTCGGGTAACTCCACGCCGGACCGCTTGCTCTTCGTCATTCGTACCGATGCCTCCTGTGGATCGCCACCTGCTGCAGCTCGGCCACGGTTCGCGCTCCGGCACAGAACATTGCTATCCGCAGCTCTCGTGTGAGCCGTCCTGCTTTGGCAACGGTGCGCTCCGCGGATTCGGCGGCGGCGGCCAGAAACGGCTGTGCCAGTCCGACCACGTCGCCACCGAGCGCAATTGCTTTGGCGACATCGATGCCGTTGCGCACGCCGCCGCTGGCAATGATCGTCAGCCCCCCTACTTCTCGCAGCTGCCGAATCGAACGCGGCGTCGCTACTCCCCACTCCGCGAACACCTCTCCAAGCTCGACTTCGTCGGACCTCTTCGCCTCGATGCGGGCCCAGCTGGTGCCGCCGAGGCCCGCCGTGTCGAGTATCGTCAGACCCGCATCACGCAAGCGACGTGCCGCCTCTGCCGAGAGCCCACACCCGATCTCCTTCACCACCACCGGGACCGGCAGGGCATCGGCGACCTTGGCCATGCGATCGACAAGATTGGAGAAATCGCATTGGCCTTCCGGCTGCAGCGCTTCCTGCAGCGGATTGAGATGAAACACGAGGGCGTCGGCCTCGACCATCTCGACGGCCGCTCTGCACTCGGCGATACCGAAGCCGTAGTTCAGCTGCACGGCGCCGAGATTGGCTAGCAACGGAATCGACGGGGCCAGCTCACGCACTTTGAAACTGTCGGCCTGAGTCGAGTCCTCCAACGCCTTTCTCTGCGATCCGACGCCGAGCGCGATCCCGGCTGCCTCGGCGGCGATCGCCAGATTCCGATTAATCCGAGTTGCCTGTTCGGTCCCCCCGGTCATGCACGAGATAAGCAACGGCGCCTGCAGGCGGCGACCGAGGAACTCCACCGATAGGTCGATGGCGGCATAGTCGATCTCTGGGAGGGCGAGATGATCGAAGAAGAATGCATCGAAGAAATTCCCGTGCAGCTGCATGCCCTCCTCGAGAGCGAGATCGATGTGCTCTGCCTTGCGGTCTCTCATGTATCAGCTTGCCTCCGCACTTCGGACCGACGGCGTCCTCACGCTTTGCGCTCCCGCAGATAGTCGATGAGACCGAAGAAGAAAGCCTTGGCTTCGGCGTTTAGATCGAGCTTCTTCAGGGCCTCCGCAGATCGCTCGAGACGCTCATGAACCATGCTCTCGATCTTTTCCCGGGCACCGACTCGCTCGACGAGTGTCCGCACGCCGCTGACCTCCTCAGCGTCGGGATCTTCCGTCTGCAGACATCGGAGAATCGTCTCGCGTTGCGCCGAGTCCGCCCTTTCCATTGCAGCCAGAATCAACAGTGTGAACTTTCCCTCGGCGAGGTCACCCCCCACCGGCTTCCCGACGAACTCTCGCTCGCCGAAGACTCCCAGGAGATCATCCTGGAGCTGAAAAGCCTCGCCCATCGCAAGACCGTAGCCCGCCAGACTCTCAACGACGTGGGAGGAAGCTCCGCCCAGCAAGGCGCCGAGCTGAATCGGCCGCTCGACGCTATAGCGGCCGGACTTGAGCCGCAGGATCGACAGCAGGTCTTGTTCTTTGAGACCACCTCGGAGCGGCGCAGTCATCTCCAAGTACTGCCCTATCACCACCTCCCGGCACATCTCCGTGAAGCACCTGCTGATCTGCGCGCCATTTACTGCATCAGCCACGCCGGAGAGAAAAAGTCCGACAGCGTGGGAATGAGCCAGGTCTCCGAGGAGGATTGCAGCCGCCTCACCATGCCGCGCAGATCCATCCCTCCAGCCGCGTCGCCGATGTTCCTTCGCGAAGAGTCGATGCGCAGCCGATCCCCCGCGGCGCGTTTCGGCACGATCCATGATGTCATCGTGAATCAGTAGGTAGGTGTGCAACAGCTCGACGGCCATCTCCACGGGTAATGTGCGGTCATTCCCCAGACCGCCCACCGCCTGATAGGCGAAGTGGACCAGAGCCGGCCTCAACCGCTTGCCGCCCC
>Ga0224512_10004981_pt1 | contig 11068 bp, 10 predicted proteins | sample SF_May12_sed_USG_4_FD_169103 | JGI IMG/M metagenome (GOLD analysis project Ga0224512, IMG submission 169103) | Sediment microbial communities from San Francisco Bay, California, United States - SF_May12_sed_USGS_13 | ecosystem: Environmental > Aquatic > Marine > Sediment | place: USA...
GTGGCGGTGTTGTTGTAATCATTTGTTCTTTGCGTCCTTTGCGCCTTTGCGGTGAGATTTTTACCCTAATATGCTGTGTTTTCTCTGCGCCCTCTGCGTCTCTGCGGTGATATAAGGACTTTCCGGGAAGAACCGGGGCATAAAGCCGCTCCATTCCCCCATTTATTCTGTTGACTGGTCATCCGGCAGGTGGGCGTGGATAATACGCCTCTTTTCAAAATCAGCTTCGGATCAAGGAGAAAGCTATGCGCGTCATCCTGTTGGGCGGCCCCGGTGCCGGCAAGGGCACACAGGCCAATTACATCAAGGAAAAATACAACATCCCCCAGATCTCGACCGGTGACATGCTGCGTGCCGCCGTCAAGGCCGGTACCCCGCTGGGTGTGGAGGCGAAAAAGGTCATGGATGCCGGTGGCCTGGTCTCCGATGACATCATCCTCGGTCTGATCGATGAGCGTCTGAAACAAGATGACTGCAAGAACGGTTATCTGTTCGACGGCTTTCCCCGCACCCTGGCGCAGGCGGATGCCCTGAAGGATAACGGCGTTCCGGTGGATGCCGTAGTCGAAATCGATGTCGACGACGGCGAAATCATCAGGCGGATGAGCGGCCGGCGTGTCCACCTTGCCTCCGGTCGTACCTATCACGTGGTCTTCAATCCGCCGAAGGAAGAGGGCAAGGACGACGAAACCGGTGAACCCCTCATTCAGCGTGATGATGACCAGGAAGATACCGTGCGCCAGCGCCTCAAGGTCTACCACGACCAGACCGAGCCGCTGATCCACTACTACTCGAAGTGGGCCGACTCGGGTCAGGCCGGCTCGCCGCGCTACGTCAAGATCAATGGCATCGGCAAGGTGGACGAAATTCGTGATGCCATATTCGCAGGCCTGGATCAGTAGTTTCCCGCCTGACGGGATTAAGAAAGGCCGGCCTTGTGCCGGCCTTTTTTTTCGGCCGCCGCCCGGTGGGAAAGGCGGGCTAGTCCTTAGGTACAACTACCATCGGCAGTGGCATTGCTGCTACACTTTCACTGACGTCAAATATGTGGCGGTATTTTGAGTGTTGTAACACTGCAAATATGATAATTAACGCGTCGTTTTCATAAATAACATAAGATTTGGGGCCACCTGGGGTTTCCGGGATAGTAGAATGAAATATAAATATATAAATCTATAATAATATACGGATATAATATATAATCGCATTTTTGGCAGGCATTCCCCGGTACGGGGGTGTACCTGCGTGACTTGTATAATGAAAAATAATCAGCGGGATATGGAGTGTCTCGCTTTACCTACATGGACGTTCCGGAGCGTTTATGGTTGCGGGTAGATACAGACCGGAGGACATCGATCCCAGCGGGGTACGCAAGATGCTGCGCCTGATCGAATCCCTGCGCGACTCTCCGGCAGGCAGCATGATCTATCAGCAGGTCGAGGCCATGCTCGATGAGGTCGCGACCAATCATCTGAAGGCCGAGATGGCCTATGCCGGTTTCGTCAACTCCCTGCTGGACGCCTTTGCCGCTCATTTTGCACCCGGCTCCCCCGAGTACATCCAGATCAGGTTATTGCAGGCACGCCTGCAGCCGCCGCTGACGGCCACGGAACTGGTCACACTGGGTGAGTTCGTGAACCAGTGTGCCGAACGCATTCAAGATACCCGCAAGCTGGAAACCCCGGCATTCAAACAGGCGATCAGTCCGCTGCTGCAGGCCTTCGGAATTCAGGCCGCCCCCGCTGTCCCGGAGACGGGAGCGGTCGGGGAGAGTCAATCCGAACATGCCGAAACTGTGCCAGACGATTACGATGCCCTGGCCGGCGTGCTTCGATCACGCCCGGACGTGGTTCCGGCGGTCATGCCTGATGAAGGCGCCGACGAGTCTCCGGAGATCGCGGACGAGGAGGAAGAGGAGGCCGGTAACGGGGAGGACATGGGTGCCGGCGAGGAGGCCGGTGCTGTTACCCTGCCTGCCAGCGAACTCGGAGACAACTACCGCGACGAACTCGAGGCGCGCCGCGAGGATATCCAGCAGCTTCAATCGGCCCTGGGCCGCCAGGTCCTGGAGACCATCACCCAGAACGAGGAATTTGGCGTTGTGCTGGAAACGGCGCTGGCCGAGCTTCGCCAGGCCGGGGACATGAGTGGTGTCGAGAACGTGCGCTGGACGCTGATTCGCGAGATCGAGAAGCTCATGAAGGGGCACAATGAACTGGCTGACAAGCTGGACAGTACCCACCATTACCTGCAGCTGATCGAGTCCGACAGTCGGGAACTGACCGATGAACTGACCCGGGTGCGGCTGCTCAGCCTGACTGACGAGCTGACCGGACTGCCCAATCGGCGTGCCTTTATGCGCCGCATGGAAGACGAGGTTGCGCGTGTCCAGCGTTACGGCTTCCCGCTGTCGTTTGCGCTCATGGACCTGGATCATTTCAAGGGCATCAACGACGAGTACGGTCACGCCGCCGGCGACGAGGTGCTGCGCGTCTATTCGAAGAATATTCTTTCGATCTTCCGCCACCATGACATGGTGTCCCGTTATGGCGGCGAGGAGTTTGCCGTGTTGCTGCCCAATACGGATGCCGATGGCGCCATCCGCGCGCTTAACAAGGTCAAGCGCCGCGCTGCGGAGACCCGCTGGCAGTGTAACGGGGCCATCGCCCAGGTACCGTCGTTTTCGGCGGGGGTGTCACTGTTCAAACCGGGTGAGTCCGCCAGTGCCTTTATCGAAAGGGCTGACAAGGCTCTGTATAGAGCCAAGCGCCTGGGGCGTGACCGCATCGAGCTGGACATAACCTACGAGACGGAAGACAGCGGCCGGACACCTCGCCGCCGCAGTACCGATCTCTGAACCCTGCTGCGATCGCCGGCTGCCGGTCTGGCCGGATTCTTTCGCAGTCTATGGCAGGCCTGCTGTATAATTGGCGCCATTGTTTATTTGACCGAAGGGATAACGGTTTATGGCTACTATTGAAGTGACCCGCGACACTTTTGAAGATATCGTCAGCGGGAACGATATCGTACTGGTGGATTTCTGGGCATCGTGGTGCGGTCCCTGCAAGCAGTTTGCCCCGGTGTATGAATCCATTTCCGAGCAGTATCCGGACATGGTGTTTGGCAAGGTGAATACCGAAGAGGAACGGGAGCTCGCCGGTCACTTCCAGATTCGTTCCATTCCCACGCTGATGGTGTTCCGCGAGCAGATTATCGTCTTTTCCCAGCCGGGTGCCCTGCCGCCCGCCGCGCTGACTTCGCTGCTCGACCAGGTGCAGGGACTGGACATGATCCAGGTGCGCAAGGAGATCTCGGAAGCGCAGTCGGGCTAGGCAGGCGGGCACGTATGATGACGACCAAAACCGGTTTCTTCCTGTTGCTGACCCCGCTGTTGTTGCTGGTGCACACGGCCCTTGCGGACACCGAGCTGCGTTACAACCAGGTCCACCTGCAGGCGCAGCAGAGCGAATCTGTCAGCAACGATACCATGCATGCCAGCCTGAGCACCTATGGCGAGGCGCGTGACCCCGCAAAACTGGCGACACAGCTGAATACGGACATGGAGTGGGCGCTGGCGATCGCCCGGCAGCAGGACGGCGTGACCGTCAGTAGCGGTGGTTACCAGACCTACCCGGTGCACCGCGACAATGTCCTCAAGGGCTGGCGCGGGCAGCAAGACCTTGAGCTGGAGGGCAAGGACACCCGTCAGATCGGCGAGCTGCTGGGCCGTCTGCAGGAAAAGCTCCAGATCAAATCGATCCATTTCTCGGTCTCCGAAGAACTGCGCCAGGCAGTGGAAAACCGTCTGATCGGCCGGGCGCTTGAGGCCTTCAAGCAGCGTGCCCGGATAGTCGCTGACAACCTGAAGGCGAGTGGCTACCGCATCGTCGATATCAATATCAGCACCTCGGCCCAGCGGCCGCCGATGCCTTACCAGGCCAGGATGATGGCGGCCCCCATGGAGGCCGCCGCGCCGGTTGCCGTCGAGGCCGGGGAGAGCGATATCGTGGTCAGTGTCAACGGTGCGGTCGAACTGAAGTTACCTTAATCCCGGTCAGCTCTCCTGCAGGCTGGCCTCCATCACCAGGTCCGGCTCGCCGCAATGGGCGGCGATCTCGCGGCGCGCGGCATCGCGCAGCGCGAGAGCATCCTGCCAGCTTTCCCCGGTCGGCAGGATCGGCGGGCGGATGGTGACCGTTACCTGCCCCCGCAACGGGAACCAGTTGCGGCCACTGACCATTTTCCTGGTTCCCTTAATCCCGACCGGCACCACGGGCCGGCTGCTGCGCGCGGCCGTGACAAAGGCACCCATCCGGAACGGCTGCAGGCCGGGAAAGGTGATGAAGGTACCCTCCGCAAAGAACAGCAGTGTCTCGCCCTCGCGTGCACGGTGGGCCATGCGGCGCACGTCACGCGCACTCTTGTGGGGATTGAAGCGGTCGATGAATTCAACACCGAAGCGTTGCAGTATCAGGCGTATCGGCAGGATGCGGGAGAGTTCCCCCTTGACGATGAAGTGGAAGGGGATGTCCAGTGCTGCTGTCAGCGCAAATCCATCCAGGTAACTGGCATGGTTGGCGACCAGTACCTGCGGCTGCTCGCGGTCAAGGTGTTCGCGCCCGTGAACGATCAATGGCGTGAAGCTGGCCTTGAACAGCAGGCGCGCCCCTGCACGTGCGATCCGGTTGCGCCAGCCTTGCCGCGGTGCGAAGACCACCAGTGCCCCGGTCAACACGCCGATAATCACTAATACCGGCCAGGCGTACAGTGCATACAGCCATTGCGCCGCGCTGTGTCCGCCCCTGGCCGAATGCGCCGGCTGATCCCGGCCAAAGGCGCCCAGTAGCAGCTCGTCGGAGTCATTGGCGGTACCCGGCTTACACAGCGCTCCCCCCGCATCCAGCCCTGTACCGTTCGCCATGGCGTGTATCGCCCTTAGCAGCTCGGCGGGCGTGGCGCAGTTGATGGCGATCTTCTCGGCGAGCTGCACGGCAAAATGCTGGTCGATCCGCTGGCGCAGCTCCATGCGTGCCATACTGTCCAGACCGAGGTCACGTTCAAGATGCGAATCCGGCAGGAAGCGGATATGTCGCCATTTGGGATGCATCTCGCCCACCATGGCCCGAATGACCTTCATCAGGCTGGGCATGTCCACCATTGAGGGGTCTTTGGGTGGAGAGAGTGTGGCGCTGTTCATCAGAGGTGCGTGGCAGGGTCGGCAGCTGTGCTGATCAATACTGTTAGGTTAACCCGATCTGCTTGTTTATGCTAATGTAAAAGGACCATGAAGCAAATAGTTCGTTCCCCTTATTCCCGGTTCAGGCGGCTGCTGTTGACGCTGCTGTTGCTGGCGCCGGTCTGGTATCCGGCGGCGGAAAACCGGGTCGCGGTGATACTCGATATCCAGGGCGCGATCGGACCCGCAACCGGCGATTACATACACCGTGGTATTGAAAAGGCGCAGCAGCGCAACGCGGCGCTGGTGATCCTGCGGATAGACACGCCGGGCGGCCTGGATACCTCGATGCGGGATATCATCCAGAATATCCTGGTATCCACCATCCCCGTGGTCAGCTATGTCTGGCCCGGTGGCGCACGGGCGGCCAGCGCAGGTACCTATATCCTCTATGCCAGCCACGTGGCTGCCATGACACCCGGTACCAACCTGGGTGCTGCCACACCGGTGGAGATCGGCGGCATCCCGGAACCGGAGGACCTGATGAAAAAGGGACAGGCCCCGGACGAAGCGACCGCGCCGGCTGGCACGGAAGGTGGCGATACCATGGAACGCAAGCGGGTCAATGATGCCGTTGCCTACATCCGCAGTCTTGCCCACATGCGCGGGCGCAATGCCGAGTGGGCCGAGATCGCGGTGCGCAAGGGCGAGAGCCTGCCGGCCGGTGAAGCGCTCGAGCAGGGCGTGATCGACCTGGTGGCGCTCGACATGGATGACCTGTTGGAACAGCTGCACGGGCGCCGCGTCACCATCATGGGTGAGACCCGGGAACTGGACACGACGGGCCTGCAGACCACCCTCATCGAACCGGACTGGCGCAGTCGTCTGCTGGCAGTGATTGCCGATCCCAACGTGGCCTACGTACTGATGCTGATCGGTATCTACGGGTTGTTCTTCGAATTTGCCAATCCCGGCTATATCCTGCCGGGTGTTGCCGGCGCCATCAGCCTGGTGCTGGCCCTGTATGCCTTCCAGATACTGCCCGTCAACTATGCCGGCCTGGCCCTGCTGTGCCTGGGCATCATCTTCATGCTGGGCGAGGTATTCGTGCCCAGCTTCGGTGCCCTGGGCATCGGGGGCGTGATTGCCTTCGTGATCGGCTCGGTCATCCTGTTCGACAAGGAAGGCACCGGCTACGCAGTGTCGCTGCCGCTGATCTTCGGGCTGTCGCTGGTCAGTGCAGGTTTCTTCCTGTTTATCGTCGGTGCGGCCATCAAGGCCAGGAACCGCCCGATTGTTAGCGGCGAAGAGGAAATGCTGCACACCACCGGCGAGGTGCTGGAAGATTTTGACGGAAGGGGGCGGATCCGGATCCACGGTGAGGTCTGGCAGGCCGAATCACCGGTACCGCTGAAACGGGGAGACCGGGTGCAGGTCGTTGAAGTCGACGGGCTGGTGCTGCGGATCCGGCCGGAAACACAGGAGAAATAACATGGGTGCTATTCCAGGCGTATTTGTCGGGCTGATTATTTTTGTTGCCCTGTTGCTGTACATGTTTCGTATCCTCAGGGAATACGAGCGCGGGGTTGTCTTTACACTGGGCCGGTTCTGGAAGGTGAAGGGCCCCGGTCTCATTATCATCATCCCGGTCATCCAGCAGATGGTACGGGTCGACCTGCGTACCGTGGTAATGGACGTGCCCAGCCAGGACGTGATTTCACGCGACAACGTGTCGGTCAAGGTCAATGCCGTGCTCTATTTCCGGGTGATCGATCCGGAACGGTCGATCATCCAGGTCGAGGACTACCTGGCGGCCACCAGTCAGCTGGCCCAGACCACGCTACGCTCGGTGCTCGGTCAGCACGAGCTGGATGACATGCTGGCGGAACGCGAGAAGCTGAATGCCGATATCCAGACAATGCTCGATCAGCAGACCGATGCCTGGGGTATCAAGGTATCCAATGTGGAAATCAAGCATGTCGACATCGACGAGACCATGGTGCGCGCCATCGCCCGCCAGGCCGAGGCGGAACGTGAACGGCGTGCCAAGGTGATCCACGCCGAAGGTGAAATGCAGGCGGCGGAAAAGCTGGTTCAGGCAGCCGCCCAGCTGAGTGAACAGCCCCAGTCGCTGCAATTGCGTTATCTGCAGACCCTGACGGAGATCGCGGGGGAGAAGAGCTCCACGATTGTGTTCCCGCTGCCCGTGGAAATGATCGGCGGCCTGTTCAAAAAGTCCTAGACCGCCCGCGCACGGGGCTGCGGCACGGATCGAGCAGGCATGGATATCGACAGCATCGATCCGGCATCGCGCCGGGACATCGAGCGTTTCCTGGATGCCCTGTGGATGGAACGCGGCCTGAGCGAGAATACCCTGGCGGCCTACCGCAATGACCTCAAGGGGTTTGCACTCTGGTTGGGCGGCCACCAGCGCAGCCTGGGCGCGGCCCACCGCCAGCACCTGCTCGATTACCTTGCGGAACGTGTCGGCGCCGGTGTAAAGCCCAGGACCACGGCCCGCCTGCTGTCTTCACTGCGGCGCTTTTATCGCTACCTGATCAGGGAGGGCCGGCTGACGGACGATCCCAGTGCCCGCATCGACACCCCCCGTATCGGCCGGCCCCTGCCGGACTCCCTGAGCGAGGCCGAGGTCGAGGTGCTGCTGGCGGCGCCGGATACCGGTGAACCGCTGGGGCTGCGCGATCGCGCCATGCTGGAACTGCTTTATGCCTGCGGTTTGCGGGTCTCGGAGCTGGTCAATGTGGGCACCGAGCAGGTCAATCTCACCCAGGGAGTGGTACGGCTCATGGGCAAGGGCAACAAGGAACGCCTGGTGCCCCTGGGAGAGGAGGCCGCGGCATGGCTGCAGCGCTATATCAACGAGGGCCGCCCCGGGCTCGCGGCCGCGGCCGGCGCCCGACAGCTGTTCATTACCCGCCGTGGCAAGGGGATGACGCGCCAGGCATTCTGGTATCGTTTGAAATATTATGCTGTGAAATCAGGCATTAACAAGAAACTGTCGCCACACAGCCTGAGGCACGCCTTTGCCACCCACCTGCTCAACCACGGGGCGGATCTGCGCGTGGTGCAGATGTTGCTCGGCCATAGTGACCTGTCCACCACGCAGATATATACTCACGTGGCACGCGAGCGCCTGAAAGAGTTACATGCCCAGCACCATCCCCGCGGTTGAGTTGGTCCCTGCTTTTCCAAGTGCCGGTATCCATTGAATGCAACTTCCTGCCGGGTTGGCCTGTCCAAACCGGCGGATACAGACTAACAGGATTACAAGATGGTGATGACAAAACGACTGCTCACTGCAGGGCTGCTGGTGTTGACGGCGGTGATGTTCAACGGCGCGGTGGCCGAGCCCGCCGCGAATGAGGCGATCGGGAAGGCGCTGCGCCAGATTCTCCCCGATGTGACCCCCGACCAGATCACCCCGTCCCCGGTCAAGGGTATCTCCGAGGTGCTGCTCGGTTCGCAGCTGGTCTATGTAACCAATGATGGCCGCTACCTGTTCCAGGGCAGCCTCATCGACCTGCAGACCCGTACCGATGTCAGTGAGGAGCGCCGCAAGCAGGTCCGCCTGGATGCACTCAAGGACGTCGGCGAAGACAAGATGATCATCTTTCCCGCCAAGGAATCGCGTCACACCATTACCGTCTTCACCGATGTCGACTGTACCTACTGCCGCAAGCTCCACCGGGAGATCGACCAGTACAATGCACGCGGTATCACCGTGCGCTATGTACTGTATCCGCGCAGTGGCGTGGACACGCCCTCGTACTACCAGTCGGTCTCGGTGCTGTGTGATACCGACCGCCAGAAGGCGCTGACCCGTGCCAAGGCCGGTGAGCAGCTGGAACGGCGTACCTGCGACAATCCCATCAAGGAGCACATGCAGCTGGGAACGATGATGGGCCTGAAAGGAACGCCGGCCATCGTCATGAGCGACGGTGAACTGCTGCCGGGTTACGTGCCCGCTGACAAACTGGTGCAGGCGCTGGATGCGGGTTCCTGACGCGACCAGCTGCTTCCCTCCTGTGAATCGGGGGTAGCCGCACTTCTCACCGGGATCCCGGATGCTGGTCGCACACGGCGGTCACTTCGGGTTACCAGCCCTCTCGCAACACTCGCGCATCCCTGCACATCGAAGGTAAGGGGCGTGAGCAGGAAGCGGAAGCTTTGCGTACAGGGTCCTGATGATTTACATGCAAACTGCAGGAGCGCCTCGCAGGCGCGATACATACTAAAAAAGAATCGCGCCTGCGAGGCGCTCCTACAGGGATTCGATCGGGCGCTATAGTGCACACCCGATAAAGCGCCTGGCATCAACAAGGCGCTCCTACAGGGATTCGGTCGGGCCTGTTGTGCATCAAGGGGAAAAAGCCGGCTAGTGCATGGCGTTGAACAGCTTGCGGCGATAGCTGCCCACCAGTTCCCCTTCATTTCCCAGCAGGTCGAATATCGCGAGCAGACCCTTGCGGCCGGCATCGTCGCCGTAGCGGCGGTTGTGCCCGATGATGTAGAGGAGTTCGTCCATTGCCGCCTGCGGCTGGCCTGCCATCACGTGGTGCGCGGCCAGCTGGTAGCGGGCCTCGGTATTGGCGGGCATTTTCTGCAGGGTGTGTTCCAGTTCATCGACCGGCGGCGCCTGCTCCGCCAGGCGGGCAAAGCCGAGCAGGGCGCTCAGCCGGAGCGCGTCCGCCTCTTCGCGCAGGTCGCGCGGCAGGCTGGCCAGGATCGATTCGGTTTCTTCCAGCTGCCCCAGCAGCAAGTGCATCTCGGCACAGTCAACGCGGATGCGGTGGTTTTCGGGATCTCTGGCCAGTGCCTCCTGCAGCAGGGCAAGGGCCTTTTCCGGATGGCCCGACTGGTGCGCCGCGCGCGCAGCCAGGCGTATGCTGTCCGATGGCCGTGACAGGTGGCGTTCGATAATGACCCGCAGGGTCGACTCGGTCTGTGCGCCGAGGATCTCCTCGACGACTTCACCATTCTTGTATAGGCGCATGGTCGGCAGGCTGCGGATGCCGTGTTCGCGCGCCAGTTCGCGTTCCTCGTCGGTATTGACCTTGGCCAGCAGAAAGCCGCCGGCGTGCTCCTCTACAAGTTTGCCGAGCACCGGCATCTGCATCTGGCAGGGTCCGCACCACTCGGCCCAGAAATCCACCAGCACCGGGACCTGATGCGAGGCATTGATGACGCTGGCGCCAAACGTGGCCTGGGTGACGTTGCTGATATGGGGTGATTCGGACATCGGGGCTTGCGTTGTGACAGTAAGGAAAGTGGCGCTATTCTAGCACAGCAGCTGTCCTGCTCAGGGGGCCGGATGAAGGCGATTCGGTCAGGCAAGGTCTGCAAACCGCGTCATTGCGAGGAGCGCAGCGACGAAGCAATCTTTAACTGATTTCACTGCTGTCCCACATAATTCCTTCTCCCCTTCAAGGGGAGAAGGTTACGACTGCATGGATGCAGGAGGTAGAGTAACGCATGGAGCAGTTACCGAGGATGAGGGGTGAGAAACAAAGTTTCTTAACGGCATGATTTATCAACCCTCCCCCACTCATGGGAGAGGGGATCCTGCATTGAATTTCACAGACACGTTTCATGTCTTTGGTCCATTTATGCTCATTTCATCTCAGTTTGATCAACCAGTTGGACTGAACTCAAACGACATATATGGGACAGCAGTGAACTGATTTATTGTTATTCAGGAGATTGCTTCGCTGCGCTCGCAATGACATCACAACAATAAATCCGAGTTTGCCTGGTTCATATCGAAGAGCACCTTGCAGGCGGTGAACAGCAGGCAGGCGCGGATTGGCCGGTCGGGCCACAGGGCAGCCACCCCCCGGGTGTACAGGCGCATCTGCTCACGGTAGTCCTCGG
>Ga0224512_10004983_pt1 | contig 11068 bp, 7 predicted proteins | sample SF_May12_sed_USG_4_FD_169103 | JGI IMG/M metagenome (GOLD analysis project Ga0224512, IMG submission 169103) | Sediment microbial communities from San Francisco Bay, California, United States - SF_May12_sed_USGS_13 | ecosystem: Environmental > Aquatic > Marine > Sediment | place: USA: California...
CTCGCATCCGAAGTGGGTCGTCGGCACCGCGCTCGCCGTGATCGGCGGCTTCAACATTATCGGCAGCTTCGTCTGCGGCAGTCTGGGTGATCGCTATCGCAAGAAGTACCTCCTCAGCCTGCTTTACCTTGCCCGTGCCGGCGTGATCGCCGGACTGCTGCTTGCGCCGCCGACGCCGACGACCATGTACATCTTCGCGGGCGCGATGGGGCTGCTGTGGTTGGGGACGGTGCCGCTCACCTCGAGCCTGGTCGCTCAGATCTTCGGTGTGCGTTACATGTCGACGCTCTTCGGCATCGTTTTCTTTTCCCATCAGGTCGGCGCATTCCTCGGCGTCTGGCTGGGCGGCAAGCTCTATGACGCCACCGGCTCGTACGATGTCGTCTGGGCGATTGCGATTGCGCTTGGCGTGGCGGCTGCGTTGCTGCACTGGCCGATCGCCGACAAGCCCGTCGATCGTGCCGTGGCGGTCAAACCGGCTTAGTTCCTGCGCGTAGCGCCGCCCTTGCGGCCAAGGCGCACGTCGGTTTCGCGGGAATGTGAGGCAAGTTGAGTTGTCTTGCCTTCACGGCTTGGCTACGTATTGGTCAGATAATGGACGAAAACCGCGTAAAGCTGTGATCTTTCCATATTCCGGATGCCAAGTGCCCAGGCGTTGATTCAAGGGCTGTTAACCAGAGAGGCTTGTCATGCTGATCCGAATCCCACGCGGCTGGGAACTGCCCGAGCGGGCGGCAACCGATGAGGGCGTTTATCTAGAGCGCCGCCGGCTGATCAAAGGCCTGGCGGCTGGCCCGATCTTGCTGTCGGGCACGGCAGCGCTGCTCGCGGCGTGCGACGAGGCGCCGGTAGCGTCCGCCGCAGCCGGCGAGGACGATCCGACGAAGGGTCTTTATCCGGTCAAACGCAATCTGCGCTACCGCGAGACGCGCCCGCTGACCTCGGAAAAATGGGCGACGACATACAATAACTTTTACGAGTTCGGCTCCCACAAGCAGATCTCCAGCCGCGCGCAAGCATTGCCGCTGCGGCCCTGGACGGTCACCTTCGACGGCATGGTGGAGAAAAAGCAGGTCGTCGACTTCGATACCCTCATCAAGAAGATGCCGTTGGAAGAGCGGGTCTACCGTCATCGCTGCGTCGAGGCCTGGTCGATGACCGTGCCGTGGTCGGGTTTCGCGATGAAGGCATTGATGGATTTCGCCAAGCCTTTGTCGTCGGCGAAATACGTGCAGATGCAGACCTTCATGAATCCCAAGGTCGCCGGCGGTCAGCGCCAGAGCTGGTATCCCTGGCCCTATACCGAGGGTCTCACGATCGAGGAAGCCACCAACGAACTCGCGTTCATGGTCACCGGGCTCTACGGCAAGCCGATGCCCAAACAGAACGGGGCACCGTTGCGTCTCGCCGTGCCATGGAAATACGGTTTCAAGCATTCCAAGTCGATCGCGCGTATCACATTCACTGATAAGCGGCCGGTTTCGTTCTGGGAGAAGATCCAGGGCAGCGAGTACGGGTTCTGGGCCAATGTCAATCCGGCGGTGGCGCATCCGCGCTGGAGCCAGGCAACCGAGCGCGTCCTCGGCACCGGCGGGCGTATTCCGACCGAAATCTGGAACGGCTACGGCCAATACGTCGCAGAGCTTTATAAAAATATGAAGGGCGAGAAGCTGTTCATGTAGGCGGATCGCTGATCGCGCCCAGTACATCCCGGGAGCAATACACGGGCCCAAAAAAAAGAGCCGGGCCACGAGGGCCCGGCTAAAGAGAACAGGGAGGCTTCACATCTGGGTACGTGGTTCCGATGGTTGCCCACCGGCACGTATTGCTCCCAGTGTTTCGGCGGAACGACGAAGCGCAAATAACTCACTTGCGAGTCGTGCGTCCGGCCAAACTGCTTCGCAACAACGATATGGCTAATTTGGGCCGATGGCGCCGATGGGAGTAGACCTGTCGTCAGCAACTAAGCCATGCAGTCTTCGCATGGCTTCAGCCATCTCGGGGCGAGCACAGGTCCGCGCCGCGGGCTTAGAATTCTGTTTCGGCGATCTTGCGGATCAGGAAATCACGAAACACGGTGACACGCGCTGAATGGCGCAATGCTTCGGGATAAACGAAATACGCATCGAGCGAAGGAGCGTCGAGTTCGGGCAGGACCCGTACCAGATTGCTGTCGCGCGGCACGAGGTAATCGGGCAACGAAGCGAGGCCCAGCCCGCTTTGAACCGCCCGGAAAATTCCATAGACATTGTTGACCTGAAACACTGGCAGGCGGGTCTCGCCTTCTTTCAGACCCTCGGTGAGCAGCCAGTTTGAGCCCAGAAATGATGGCGGCCGTGGATCTTCCGAATAGACGACAATGCCGTGCTCGTCGAGATCTTCGACGGTCTTGGGAATGCCCCGCTTTTTCAGGTAGCTCGGGGCGCCGTAGACATGGAAGTGCACGGTCATGAGACGGCGCTGGATCAGGTCCGGCTGCGTCGGCGCAACCATGCGGATCGCGATGTCGGCTTGGCGCGGATTGAGGTCGACATCGGTATCGTCGACGATCAGCGTCATCGCGATCTCCGGATAGATATCCAGAAATTCGCGTATCCGCGGCGTCAGCCACATTGAGCCCAGCCCGACCGTCGTGGTCACGCGGAGCGCGCCTTGGGGCTTGGCCTTGCTCTCGGCGATCAGCGCTTCTGCTTCGGAAAGCCGGCCAAAGATCTCGCGCACCGCGCGGTAGAGCACTTCGCCCTGCTCGGTCAAGATGAGACCGCGCGCATGACGGTGGAAGAGCGGCGTGTTGAGGCTTTGCTCCAGACCACCGATCTGGCGGCTCACGGCCGACTGGCTGAGATGCAGCGTGTCACCGGCATGGGTGAAGCTGCCGGCCTCGGCGACGGCATGGAACACGCGCAGCTTGTCCCAGTCGAGCGAGGTGACGGGCCTCCCCGAAATGTCGTTCGCGGCCTGGCGGCGGTTGCTCACTCGGCCGCCATTTCCGTCGCGTCTTCGACTTCGGCGAGATACTTTTCAGCTTCGAGCGCGGCCATGCAGCCGAGACCCGCCGCTGTTACGGCTTGGCGGAACACCTTGTCCTTGACATCGCCGGCGGCGAAGACGCCGGCAATGTCGGTGGCGGTGCTGTCGGGCGCGGTCACGATGTAGCCTTCGTCATCCATCCGCACCTTGCCTTTGAAGAGTTCGGTTGCCGGGTCATGACCGATGGCAACGAAAATTCCCTCAACGGGAATGTCGGTTGTCTCGCCCGTTTGCACATCGCGGACACGCGCCGCGGTCACGCCCAGCGGATCTTCCGTGCCGACCACCTCGTCTAGCACTGCGTTCCAGACAACTTCGATCTTGTCATTCTTGAACAGCCTCTCCTGGAGGATCTTCTCCGCGCGCAGCGCGTCGCGGCGGTGGACCAGCGTAACCTTGTCGGCGTGATTGGTCAGATAGAGCGCTTCTTCGACCGCCGTGTTGCCGCCGCCGATCACGACGACCTCCTTGCCTCGAAAGAAAAATCCGTCACAGGTCGCGCAGGCCGAAACGCCGAAGCCCATGAATTTTTCTTCCGATGCCAGCCCTAGCCAACGCGCCTTGGCACCTGTGGCGATCACGACCGTGTCGGCGATGTAGTCGTCACCGCTATCGCCTTTGCACACGAAAGGGCGTCGGGTGAAATCGACGTCGACGATAATGTCATTAAAGAGTTTTGTTCCAACCTTTTCGGCTTGCTCTTTCATCTGTTCCATGAGCCAGGGGCCCTGGATCACATCGGCGAAGCCCGGATAGTTCTCGACGTCGGTGGTGATCGTGAGTTGGCCGCCTGGCTCAAGCCCAGCCACCAGATGCGGTTCCAAGCTCGCCCGCGCGGCATAGATGGCGGCTGTATAGCCGGCCGGTCCTGAGCCAATGATCAGCAACTTGCTCTTATGCGTCTCGGGCATGGCTTAGTCTCTAGGCTTCGTCATCTGGTGTGGGTCGCGGGCTCGTCGGGCGAATGTATACCTTTAATATAGGCCGCTCAGCGGGCCGACAAGGTGACGAGCGATCAAAACCCGAACATATGATCGAGGCTGAAGGCCCCCGCGCCGTCGCTGAGGCCGTGGTAGCCGAAAAGCCGGCAAGTCGTATCACGAATAATGGCGTATGCGCCACCACCCGCTTTGGCTTGACAGGCCGGCGAGAAAACCTCGTCGACATGCCAGAGCAGTGAGCCGCCGCAGGGAATGTTGACGCGCTCGCGGGCAACCTCGGTGCCGTCCCCCGAATACAGGATCAGATCGGTCTCCGAGACGGCGTGCCAAGGCGTGGAGGCGGCGAAGATCAGGTGGCACATGGTTTTGAGCGGCGGCGGTCCGATACGCAGGAAAAGCCTCGTGCTGAGGCCGGGCGCGCGGCCGGCATAGGATTGCGGCTCGCCCCGATAGGTCAGCACCGTGTTGAAGATATGCGCGCCGAAGCTCGTTTCGGCCGCGTGTCCGCTCTCCCGCGCGCGATACCGGAATAGTGCATGGAGCCAGCCATCGGCGTCGCCCCCGTCGGCGAAATCGTAGACCAACTCGACATGACCGTAGCCGCTGGGCAGCACGCCGTTCGAGCCGATCACTTCGTCGATTTGAAGGGCAACGCTGTCGCGCCGCTCGAGCCGCCCGAAGCGATGATAGGCGGCTTCCTTGCCGTTGGCGTCGTGGACGACGAGGCCGAGGGGAAGCTCGCTCTGACCGGTCGCCATAGGTGTCGGCAACACGGTTGTCGCGAAATCTCGGCGCGGCAGGAGCGGGGCGGGCAGGAGATAGCCCTTGCCGAGCAGGTTGGATAGCTCCGGAATGCGCGGATCGGGCTTGAGGTCGGTGCGCTCGACGTTGGCGTGCGCGATGCGTCGCCGACCGTCATCGGCAATCACCTCGTAACGGGGCCGAACGAAATACTTGCCCGCCTGAACTTCGAGCTGGGCCGGCCAGCGCGCCTGCGGCATCAGCGTCGCGACGTCGAGCGCATAGCTGCCATAAGCCGGGATCTCGCGGTCGAGCAGGACGATGTCGTCGCTGCCCATAATATTGAGCCCGACCGCGCCCGCGGGGACAGGGCAGGGGTGGCTGTTCTGGACCCAAAGTTGCACCGCCTCGCCGACCGCGGGCGCCGGCAAGCCGGCGTAAAAATCGGCCGGCCAGGCGTTGGCATCGTGGGTGCAGGAGAGTGCGGATGCTGAAGCGCCATTGGCTCCGTTGCTGCCATCTGCGCCATTGTCACTTTGGGAACGAGTGTCATACGTGTCGAGGGCGTATTTGACGACGTCGTGTCCGGCGGCGCCGATCACATGCATGAGCATCTGGCCTTCGAATTCCGGCAATCCGAAGCGGGTGCGAACCTCGGCGCTGTCCACCGTGATCGTGCCAAGCGCAGGAGGGGCCGGCTCGCGCCATTCCGCCAGCACGCTGCCGCCGGCATCGAACAAGCAGAACCACAACGAGACGTCCGCGGCGCCGTACCCACCCCAATAATTTGCCGTCACAAGACGTGTATGCAAACCATTGTGATCACGAAAGAAAACAAAGTTGGTCGCGAAGTTGAGCGGATTGAGGTAGGTCCCGGGATCGGTCAGCATATCATCGGGCAGGCGAAGCGCATCAAGGCTGCAAACCTTGGCGCCTTCGGGCAACAGGTGCTGTATATGCGCGGTCAGTCGTTCCGCGTCGAAGGCCGCGACCAATACCGTGGCCGCGTCACTGCTGGGAAGGTCGGTGACGGGTTGGGCGACGGTGCCGAGACGCGCCGCACCGATATCCGCCAGGTCCTGCACATAGACGCCGTCGATGGTGAGCGCTGAGAGGTCGTGCAGCGCCGCGAAGCCGGTTGCAAGGCCCAACGGGTCGTAAATCGCGACCGGGCCGTCGGCCGCGAGCTCGCCAAGAAAGCCGCTCACCGCCCGCGCCGTGAGCGGGTGCCCGACGGCTTTGAAGAAGCTGGCGCCGCCGGTGATATTGCTGAAGGTGTCGATGTCGAGGCCCATTGGCCCGCCGGTCTCGCTTGTTGGTGATCGGCCGCAGTTATAGCGTTTCCGGCGCGTCTCCTGGCAAGCGAAACCGCGGCGCGGTCAATCGGTCGCAGGCGCGCGCGCCTGGAGCCGGGCGAGGATCGCCGCGGCGGCCTTTGCGGTGTCGTCGGGCGGCCGATAGGTCCAGCTCTCGAGCACGCCGTCGAAAGGCCGCGCGATGCCGGCGCTTTCGAGGGTTTCGTGAAATGTGTCGAGCCGCCGCGAGTTGCTGGCTAGTCGGACGGTGTAGACCGGCTTGCCACTGGCGCAGGCCTCCGAAACCATCGAGACCGAATCGCGGCTGACAATCACGAAGTCGGCCAGACCCAGATAACCGAAATAGGGATTGGCGCCGCCGCCGTCCCAGATCTCGGCGCCAAGCCCGGCGAGGTGATGGCGCAGGATGGCCTCGTTTCGCACGCCGGTGCGACGCGACGGCGTGACGAGGAGGCCCACGCCTTCGCGGCGGCTGAGCTCGGCGAGCTGTCGGGCGAGCTGCGCGAAGGCCGCGTCACCCGCTTTGTGCTTGCGGTTCGAGCCGCCGATCAGGACCGCCACGCGCGGATGCGGGATCGCTTCGAGCTTCGGCGCAAGGGCCTCCGCCGCCTCGTCGAGCCGCTGGCGCGTCACCCGGTGAACGGCGGCCTGCGTCACGAGAACGTTCGGGCCACGCAGGCGGTCATGGGCGGGGACGACCAAAAGATCGAAGGCCGAGGCGGCAAGCGGCGGGTCCTGGATATGGACGGTGAAGGTGCGTCCCTGGCTGGCTTTGCGGATCGCTGCCGACGGCGCGGAGGCTCGCTTGCCGCAGCTGATCAGCACATCCGGCCAGGGCGGGGCCAGCGCGTCGCCCTTGTGGCCCGGCGCGCGGAGCGGCATCGGCCACAGGCGCGGCGGCAATACTCGCCAGGGCATACGCGGATGCAGGCGCTTCACGATCGGCTCGATCCCCATCGCCTCGGCAAGGCCGCGCGCCTGGTTTTCCATGCCGATATGGCCTTCGGTCAGCACCCATACGGTCAGATCGGGGGATGGGTTCGCGGACGGTTCGGCGGCTCGTAGGGTCATGATCGTTGTAAAGCAGGTTTTGAAGGTGCGCGCACGGGAAAGCGCTCTATTCGGCTCGTTCGAACGTGGCAACGAGGACAATATCGGGAAAGAGCTGGGCTTCGATCTTGAAATATAATTACAACTTGTAATATAATTGCGCGGCCGCTCGGGGAGCGGTGTTCCTATGAGAGGCGGCTGCCATGCGCCGGGTCAAACTCGACCAGATCGACCGACGCATCCTGCGGGACCTGCAGGCCGACGGTCGCATGACCAATGTCGATCTGGCGCGGCGCGCCGGCATTTCCGCGCCGCCCTGCCTGCGCCGCGTACGGGCGCTGGAGCAGGCCGGGTTCATCCACGGCTATCACGCCGATATCGATGCCCAGGCACTGGGCTTCGAGGTTATCTTTTTCGCCCTGGTGGGCCTGGACAGCCAGTCCGACGCAGTCCTGACGGCGTTCGAGGAAACCGTCGGCGATTGGCCTGAGGTTCGCGAATGCCATATGTGCCGGGGTCCCGACGATTTCGTGCTCAAGATCGTGGCGCGCAACACGGCGCATGAGAACGAACTGACCGAGCGGTTGACCGCCGCGCCGAACGTGGCGACGGTGCGCACGGTTCAGGTGATCCGCAATGCCAAATCGGAGCCCGGCATCCCAATCGATATGGAATGACGGCGGGTCCGGGTTTCCGGGCCCGCAATTAATCGCGTCGCACGGGTGAGCGGCGAGGCGCCTGGGCGACCCGGGCGGCGACGTCGGACAGTGTCTACTTGAACTGGACCCTAGTGATTTCGTAAGCCTTGGTGCCGCGCGGCGTCGTCACCTCGACCGTATCGCCAACGGTCTTGTTGATCAGCGCTCGGCCGAGCGGCGCATTCACCGAGAGCAGCCCGTTGCCGATGTCGGCCTCGTCGACACCGACGATCTGATAGGTCGATTTCTCGCCGGTGTCCTCGTCCTCGAGCCTCACCGTGGCGCCGAACTTGACCTCCTTGCCCGAAAGCTTGGAGACGTCGATGACCTCGGCGCGGCGGATCTTGTCTTCGATGTCGGCCACCCGGCCTTCAATAAAGCTCTGGCGTTCGCGCGCGGCCTCGTATTCGGCGTTCTCGGAAAGATCGCCGTGGCTGCGAGCTTCTTCCAGCGCCTTGATGACGGCCGGCCGCTCCACGGATTTGAGCGTTTTGAGCTCCTCCTGCAGGCGGGCGTGGCCGTTTTCGGTCATCGGGATTCGTTCCATGGCAACAAGTCCTGTTCGAGGCAAAATTTCCAAATGCGCTCACCTGAGGACGGTGATCGCGGGGTTCCGATTTGCCTCAAATGTTAGAATGTTTGCTTAAAGTAGGATTGAAGCGGCGCGACTGCAAGAGTCCCCGATTTGAGGGCGACGATTGCCTCGACGGCGGCAACGGCCCCGGCAACCGTGGTGTAATAAGGGATTTCGCCGTTCAGCGCGGCATTGCGCAGCGAGAATGAATCGGCGATCGCTACGGCCCCCTCAGTGGTGTTGAAGACGAGGTCGATCTCGTCGCTTTTCATCGAATCTGTGATATCCGGGCGTCCCTCCATGACCTTGTTGACGACCGTTACCTCAAGCCCCCGATCGCTCAAGTAGATCGCGGTGCCGCGGGTCGCCAGGATGCGGAAACCCATCTCAGCCAGCCGCCGGACCGGCTCGACAATGGCCGCCTTGTCGATATCCCGGACCGAGACGAAGACGCCGCCGGACAGCGGCAGGCGCACGCCCGCGGCAAGCTGCGACTTGGCGAAGGCGCGCCCGAAATCGGTATCGAGGCCCATCACCTCGCCGGTCGACTTCATCTCCGGCCCGAGGATGGTGTCGGTGCCGGGAAAACGCTTGAAGGGGAAGACCGCCTCCTTGATCGCGATATGGTCGGCCCCGCCATTGCCGGCCTTGGCCCTGTTGAGCCCGAAGTCCTTCAGCGTCTCGCCGGCCATTATCCGCGCGGCGATCTTGGCGATGGCGATCCCGGTGGCCTTGGCGACAAAGGGCACCGTGCGGCTGGCGCGCGGGTTCACCTCGATGATGTAGACCTCGCCGTCCTTCACCGCGAACTGGATGTTCATGAGGCCCACCACGTTGAGGGCGCGCGCCAGGGTCGCGGTCTGCTTTTTGATTTCCGCCAGCACCTTCTTGGTGAGCGAATGCGGCGGCAGGGCGCAGGCGCTGTCACCGGAATGGATGCCGGCCTGCTCGATATGCTCCATGATGCCGGCGACATAGACGTCCTTGCCGTCGCACAACGCATCGACGTCGACCTCGATCGCGCCCTGCAGGTAGCTGTCGATCAGCACCGGATTGGCGCCGGAGACCTGCACGGCTTCGGCCATATAGGCCCGTACGCCGGCCTCGTCGTGGATGATCTGCATCGCCCGGCCGCCGAGCACGTATGACGGGCGCAACAGAACCGGAAAGCCGATTTTCGCGGCTTTCTCCACCGCGCCCTTGACGCTGGTGGCGATATCGTTGGCGGGCTGGCGCAGCTTCAATCTCTTCAGGAGCTTTTGAAAGCGGTCGCGGTCCTCGGCGAGATCGATCGCGTCGGGCGAGGTGCCGAGGATCGGCACGCCGGCCTTTTCCAATGCCAGCGACAGCTTGAGCGGGGTCTGACCGCCGAACTGGACGATCACGCCCTTGAGGTTGCCCGTCGATTGTTCCACGCGCACGATCTCGATGACGTCTTCGGCGGTGAGCGGCTCGAAATAAAGCCGGTCGGCAGTGTCGTAGTCGGTCGAGACGGTCTCGGGATTGCAGTTGATCATGATGGTCTCGTAGCCCGCCTCGGCGAGCGCGTAGACCGCATGCACGCAGCAATAGTCAAATTCGATGCCCTGGCCAATCCGATTTGGGCCGCCGCCGAGGATGATGACCTTGTCGCGATCGCTTGGATCGGCCTCGTCCTCGGGCGGCTCGCCGAAGGCCGACGTCTCGTGGCACGAGTACATATATGGCGTCTGAGAGGGGAACTCCGCAGCGCAGGTATCGATGCGCTTGAAAACCGGCCGCGCGCCGAGCCGCGCGCGCGCGCGGGCGACCTGTGCTTCCTTCACGCCCGCGAGCGCGGCGATGCGCGTGTCTGAAAAGCCTAGGCTCTTCCAGTGCGAGAGTGTCTGCAGGTCCTTGGGCAGACCGGCCGTGCGGATCTCGGTCTCGGTCCGCACGATGTCGCGCATCTGCTCCAGGAACCAGGGATCGACCTTGCAGGCGGCATGCACCTCGTCGATCGAAAGGCCGGCGCGGAACGCCTGGGCGATCACCAGAATGCGTTCGGTGCTCGGCTTGGCGAGCGCGCGGCGGATGGCATCGCGGTTCGCCGGCGCGGCAAGATCGTCGCTGGCATCGGGGATGGCGACCTCGTTCAGCCCGTCGAGGCCGGTCTCCATCGAACGCAGCACTTTCTGCAGGCTTTCGGCGAATGTGCGCCCGATGCTCATGGCCTCGCCGACCGACTTCATCGATGTGGTGAGCGCGTCGTCGGCGCCGGGGAACTTCTCGAAGGCAAAGCGCGGCATTTTGGTGACGACATAGTCGATGGTCGGCTCGAAGGAGGCTGGCGTGACGCCGGTAATGTCGTTGTCAAGCTCGTCGAGCGTGTAGCCGACCGCGAGCTTGGCGGCGACCTTGGCGATCGGAAAGCCGGTCGCCTTGGAGGCCAGCGCGGACGAGCGCGAGACGCGCGGGTTCATCTCGATCATGACCTGGCGGCCGGTTGCGGGATCGACCCCGAACTGTACGTTCGAGCCGCCGGTATCGACGCCGATCTCGCGCAGGCACGCGATCGAGGCGTCGCGCATGATCTGGTATTCCTTGTCGGTCAGGGTCAGCGCCGGCGCCACCGTGATCGAATCGCCCGTATGCACGCCCATCGGGTCGAAGTTTTCGATCGAGCAGATGATGATGCAGTTGTCGGCGCGGTCGCGCACGACCTCCATCTCGAATTCCTTCCAGCCCAGCACCGATTCC
>Ga0224512_10004985_pt1 | contig 11067 bp, 12 predicted proteins | sample SF_May12_sed_USG_4_FD_169103 | JGI IMG/M metagenome (GOLD analysis project Ga0224512, IMG submission 169103) | Sediment microbial communities from San Francisco Bay, California, United States - SF_May12_sed_USGS_13 | ecosystem: Environmental > Aquatic > Marine > Sediment | place: USA...
AAGCTCGGTTTCATGTCGTTCTTCGTCAAAGCCTCGATCGAGGCTTTGCGACGTTTCCCCGTCCTAAACGCGAGTCTCGACGAGGGCGAGATCGTTTACCACGAGTATTTCGACATCGGCGTCGCCGTGTCGACCGATCGCGGGCTGGTCGTGCCGATCATCCGAGATGCTGATTCTCTGAGCTACGCGGACATCGAGAAGGCGATCTCAGATTTCGGCGAGCGCGCACGCAGCGGCGGCATCACGATGGATGATTTGACCGGCGGCACGTTCACGATCACAAACGGCGGTATATTCGGCTCGCTGATGTCGACACCGATTCTCAATCCGCCGCAGAGCGGCATCCTCGGTATGCACAAAATTCAGGAGCGGCCCGTCGCGATCGCTGGTGAGCTCGAAGTTCGGCCGATGATGTATACGGCGCTGACTTACGATCACCGCCTCGTCGACGGCAAGGAAGCCGTGCAGTTTCTCGTAGCACTCAAGGAAGTCCTCGAGGATCCGGCGCGGCTCGTGTTACAGGTCTAGAAGGGAACGCTATGAGCGAGCAGTCATTCGACGTCGTCGTGATTGGTGCCGGGCCCGCAGGTTACCCGGCAGCGATCCGTGCAGCGCAAAATGGCCTGACGGCCGCTTGTGTCGATGATTGGCAGGACTACGATGGCACGCGCAGCTTCGGCGGCACGTGCCTGAACGCTGGCTGCATTCCGTCGAAGGCGCTGCTGGAATCGTCCGAGCTGTACCACCGCGCGAACGCGGAGTTCTCCAAGCACGGCATCGAGGTCGGCTCCGTTGCCATGGACGTCGCCAAGATGCAGGCGCGCAAGAACGGGATCGTCAAGCAGCTGACTGGTGGAATAGCGGCGCTATTCAAGTCCAACGGCGTAACCGCCCTGCAGGGTCGTGCCAGGCTGCTCGAGGACAATCGCGTCGAGGTCGCGGCTGAGGACGGCTCGATTCAGACGATCCGCGGTAAGGACGTCATCATCGCAACGGGCTCGGTGCCGGTCGAGTTGGGGATCGCGCCGTTCGACGGCGAGCGTATTGTCGATTCCTGGGGGGCACTCGAGTTCACCGAGGTGCCCGAGCGTCTCGGTGTTATCGGCGCCGGCGTGATCGGCCTGGAGCTCGGCAGCGTCTGGCAGCGTCTCGGTGCAGATGTCGTAATCCTCGAAGCGCTCGAGGATTTTCTCGCTATGGCTGATGCGCAGATAGCCAAGGACGCGTTACGGCAGTTCGAGCGTCAGGGGCTCGACATTCGCCTCGGCGCGAAGCTGCTCGAAGCGAAGCACGTGGAAGGAGGCGTCGAGCTGCGCTACGAGCTCGGCGGGGAGACGCATTCGCTTACTGTCGACAAGCTCATCGTCTGCGTCGGGCGGCGACCCTTCACGGATGGTTTGTTTGCTGACGGCGTCGAGCTCCAGGTCGACGAGCGCGGCATGATCGTCGTCGATGAGCAGTGCAGGACCAGCCTGCCGCACGTCTGGGCCGTCGGTGACGTCGTGCGCGGTCCGATGCTCGCTCACAAGGGGACCGAGGAAGGGGTCATGGTCGCCGACCGCGTTGCCGGCAAGTTCGCCGAGGTCAACTACGACGTCATACCGTCGGTTATCTACACCGCACCGGAGATCGCCTGGGTCGGCAAGACCGAGGCGGAACTTGCGCGTTCGGGTGTCGCGTACAAGGTTGGCACGTTCTCTTTCGCGGCCAATGGCCGTGCGAAAGGTATGGAGCAAGCCGCTGGTCTCGTGAAGGTCCTCTCGGCAGCGTCCGACGATGAGCTGCTCGGCGTGCACATCGTTGGTCCGCTCGCCGGTGAGCTCATCGCCGAGGCCGTGCTGGCCATGGAATTCTCGGCATCGGCCGAGGACCTGCAGCGCACGGTGCATGCCCATCCGACGCTGTCCGAAGCCCTACATGAAGCTGCCTTAGCCGCCGACAATCGCGCGATCCACGCCATAAACCGCTAAGCCTAAAAAGGGGGACAGTGACCTTAATTGCCGGAGATTAGGGTCACTGTCTCTTCTCTCGACCTGCGTTGCGGGTAATTAAGGTCACTGTCCCCCTTTTTTGCGCCGTTTTCCTTGGTGTTCGGCCCGCGAAATCCCGTTATCATAGGCCCGTTCGGTGGGCTGCTGCCCGCCGGCGTAGGAGTTACGGAGCGGGTTGTTGCAAGGGAACCGGTTTCCGCCTGAGTGTCGAGGCGGGGCCGTGCGGCGGGGGCCGTGGCCCGGCGATACCTCGTCAGTGGAATCACACGGAGAAATGGTCTAGATGGCCGGCCATAGTAAATGGGCCAATATCCGGTTTCGGAAGGGTGCCCAGGATGCCAAGCGCGGCAAGCTCTTCACGAAGCTCATTCGCGAGATCACGGTCGCGGCCCGCGAAGGCGGCGGCGATCCGGCGGCCAACCCGCGCCTGCGTGCTGCGATTGCGAAGGCCAAGTCCCAAAGCATGCAGAAGGACAGCATCGAGCGCGCGATCAAGCGCGGCTCCGGTGACGGCGACGGGGCGGCCTACGAGGAGGCGCGTTACGAGGGATACGGTCCGGGTGGTGTCGCCGTCATGGTCGACTGCCTGACGGACAACCGCAACAGAACCGTCGCTGAGGTGCGTCATGCGTTTTCGAAGTTCGGCGGCAACCTCGGCGCCGATGGATCCGTTGCGTACCTGTTCACTCATACCGGGTCGTTGAGCTATCCAGAAAGTAGTGACGAGGAGAAGATCATGGAGGTTGCGATCGATGCGGGTGCGACCGATGTCGTGACCGGTGACGATGGCTCCATCGAGGTGCTCTGCGACCCCGCTGATTTTGAGACGGTCCGAGAGTCGCTCGAGCAGGCGGATCTCGTTGCTGAGCAAGCTGAGGTCACAATGCGCGCGTCGATACTCGTTCCGGTCCAGGCGAAAGAGGCCGAGAGCGCGCTCAAGCTGCTGGATGTGCTTGATGATCTCGATGATGTTCAGCAGGTGTATTCGAATGCCGATCTACCTGACGAGCTGCTCGAGGAGTCCGCGTAATGTTTTGGTGGAATGCCCCAGGGTGAGAGAAGTCGTCCGAATTTTGGGCATTGATCCGGGCTCCAGACTCACCGGTTACGGTATCGTCGATGCGCAGGGCACACATATTAAATACGTCGGCTGCGGGTCCATTAGCGCCAGCGGCGATCACGCCGATCGCTTGCGGCAGATCTTTCGCGCGATCCAGGTGCTCGTGTCCGAGCACGGCCCCGATGAAATCGCGATCGAGCGCGTGTTCGTTCATCGCAACGCCGATAGTGCGCTCAAGCTCGGGCAGGCCCGTGCGGCGGCATTATGCGCGACCTTCTCGGCGGAGCTGCCGGTCCACGAATATGCTGCGCGACATATCAAGAAGGCCGTCGTCGGTAAAGGATCAGCGGAGAAAGGTCAGGTCCAGCACATGGTGCGCATGCTGCTCGGTCTGCGCGAGGCGCCGGGCCCGGACGCGGCCGACGCGCTCGCAGCGGCTCTGTGTCATGCGCAAGAGCGCGGTGCTCAGGCCTTGATCAAGGCGGTCGCGGCGAGCTCATGATCGGGTTTCTCAAGGGCACTCTGATTTCGAAGCAGCCACCGTTGCTCGTCGTGGACGTCGGCGGTATCGGCTACGAGGTCGAAGCACCGATGTCGACGTTCTATAGTTTGCCGAAGCCTGGAGAGCCCTTGCAGCTCGTCACGCATCTCGTCGTTCGTGAGGATGCCCATATTCTTTACGGGTTTGCATCGGAAGCCGAGCGGGCTTTGTTCCGCAGTCTGCTCAAAGTGTCTGGTGTCGGTGCGCGGATCGCGCTCGGCGTACTCTCTGGCATTACCGTCGAGGGGTTCCGTCGGTGCGTGCTCGATAAGGACGTTGCGATGCTGACACGGTTGCCGGGCGTTGGGCGAAAGACGGCGGAACGGTTGCTCGTCGAGATGGCTGATCGCCTGCCCGACGAGGACGTTACTGGCGGCAACGGCATGGAGAGTCGCTCCGATGCCGAAACCGAGGCCCATGGGGCGCTGCTGGCGCTCGGCTATAAGCCGACCGAGGCTGTTAGGATGCTCAAGGACCTGGACACTGCGCGGCTCGGCGCCGAGGGGCTGATCCGCGAGGCGCTCAGGCGCGTACATGAGCGTTAGACCTGTCGGGAGCATACGGCTATGACTGAAGAAGCGCGGCTGGTTGCGGGTACCGAGTCGAAGGACGACGAGTTCCTCGACCGGGCCGTGCGCCCGAAACGCCTCGAGGAATATGTCGGTCAGGCCCGCGTAAAGAGTCAAATGCAGATCTTCATCACGGCTGCACGCAATCGCGCCGAGGCGCTCGACCACACATTGATTTTCGGCCCGCCGGGTCTCGGCAAGACCACGCTCGCGCATATCATCGCCAACGAGCTCGACGTCAATTTGCGTCAGACCTCCGGCCCCGTGCTCGAGCGCCCAGGCGATCTCGCGGCCATCCTGACAAACCTCGAGGCCAATGATGTCTTGTTCGTCGACGAGATTCATCGCTTGAGCCCGGTCGTCGAGGAAGTGCTCTATCCAGCCATGGAAGATTTTCAGCTCGACATCATGATTGGTGAGGGCCCTGGTGCGCGTTCGATCAAGCTCGACCTACCGCCGTTCACGCTCGTTGGCGCAACGACGCGTGCGGGCTTGTTGACTTCACCGCTACGGGATCGTTTTGGTATTGTCCAGCGGTTGGAGTTCTACACGCCGGACGAGCTCGCGCAGATTGTGACGAGGACGGCCTCGATACTCGGACTCGCGACCGATCAGGCCGGCGCGCGCGAGATCGCGGCGCGCTCGCGCGGCACACCGCGCATCGCTAACCGTTTGCTGCGCCGGGTTCGAGACTATGCCGAGGTCGAGGCCAACGGTCATGTGGATGAATCCGTCGCGCGCGCAGCCATGGACATGCTCGAGGTCGACCCGCACGGTTTCGATACGATGGATCGTAAATTTCTACGGACAGTCATCGAGAAATTCGATGGTGGGCCTGTCGGTATCGAGAATTTGGCGGCTGCTATCGGCGAGGAGCGCGGCACACTCGAAGACGTTATCGAGCCGTATTTGATTCAGGAGGGGTTTCTGCAACGCACGGCGCGTGGCAGGGTCGCGACGCGGACAGCGTTTGAGCATTTCGGCCTGGACCTGGCGCAGGCGGGGCATGTGCCCGGCAGGCCCGGGCTCTTCGACTGAGATGTCGCTGCCGGTTATGAGAGAGTTCGTATTACCCGTGCGCGTGTACTTGGAAGATACCGATGCCCAAGGCGTGGTCTATAACGCGAGTTACTTCAGATTTCTCGAGCGCGCGCGCACCGAGTGGCTGCGTGCGAAGGGCGTCGAGCACAACAAGTTACGCGATGAGCAAGGGCTCGCGCTCGTGCTCGTAGGCACGCAGGTGAAATTTCGGCAGCCGGCGAGACTGGACGATCAGTTATTCGTGAGCGCCACGCTTACTGAGGTCACGGGCGCGCGGTTCGTATTCGATCAGGCTGTTCGGCGTGGTACGCCAGACGGTGAGGTGCTCTGCGACGGTATCGCGGAGGTCGCCTGTATGGACGTCGTGCAGCAGAAGCCTCGACGTGTGCCCGGGGCGCTAATGGATGAGTTGAGCTGATGAATGTAGATCTTTCCCTGGTGTCGTTGATTTTAGAGGCGAGTCTCGTCGTGCAGCTCGTCATGGCTCTGCTGCTGCTCGCCTCGGTCGCATCGTGGGCCGTGATCATCGAGAAGAGTCGTATGCTCAAGCAATCCATCGATGCGGCTGACGCGTTCGAGTCGAGATTCTGGTCGGGTGGCGATTTGGCATCGATGTATCGTGAGCTTGCCGGCGATAACGCTCGCAGTTTCGGCATGGCCGGCATATTCGAGGCAGGGTTCCGCGAGTTCGGCCGCGTAAAGAAGCAGGCCGGCGCGACAGCGGATCACGTCATCGAGGGCGCACGGCGCTCTATGCGCGTGTCTCAAATGCGCGAGGTCGACCGCCTCGAGAACAATCTGGCGTTTCTCGCAACCGTAGGGTCGACGAGCCCGTACGTTGGGTTATTCGGCACGGTCTGGGGCATCATGAACTCATTCCTATCGCTGGCCAACGTGCAGAGTGCAACGCTGGGGGTCGTCGCACCCTATATTGCCGAAGCGCTCATCGCCACGGCCATGGGTTTGTTCGCGGCGATTCCGGCAGTTATCGCTTTCAATCGCTATGCCGACAAGGTCAGCCGACTCGAAGTCCGCTTCGACACATTCACGGAAGAGTTTTCCGCCATTTTGCAGCGGCATGCCTCTCAGGTGACGGAGCCAACAGCATGAGCCGTAGCCGCCAACGGAAACTCATGGGCGAGATCAATGTCGTACCGTATATCGACGTCATGCTCGTCTTGCTGATCATTTTTATGATTACTGCGCCGTTGCTGACCCAGGGGATCAGCGTCGACCTGCCCAAAGCGGCAGCGGAACCGCTGGATCCTTCGCTCATGCAGGATAACGAGCCGCTCGTGCTCAGCATCGATCGTGATGGGCTGTTGTACCTGAATATCGGCGGTGATGACGAGGAGCCTATCGACGAACAGACTGTGGTCGCTCGAACGGCGGCTGTGTTGCGCCGCAATGCCGAGACCCCGATATTGGTCAAAGCCGATCAAGCCGTGTCTTATGGGCGTGTCGTCACGGGCATGGTGTTGCTTCAGCAGGCAGGCGCGGAGCGTGTCGGCTTCATTACCGACCCGCCCGAGCTCTCCGGAGCGGCGCAGTAATAGAGAGTCGGCGATCAGGGAAATGAAAAAGAAGTCATTTCTGCAGCGGCATTCCGGAGCGACCCTGTTGTCGATCGGCATGCATGGTGCGATCCTCGCGATGTTTATCGTCGGCGTGCGTTTCGCGGCCGAGCCGCTCTTTCCGGTTGCTACGGAGCAAGTTGCCATTCAGGCGACGGTCGTCGACGAGGCGCTCATCGAGCGCGAGCTCGCTCGCATCGAGGAGCGGGAGCAGGCGGAGATCCTGCGCCGCCAGGAGCAGGAACGCGAGGCGCGGGAACAGGCCCAGGCCGCGCAGCGCGAGCTCGAGGAACAACAGCGCCAGCTCGAATTGGCGCGCCAGGAGACGGCGCAGCGCGAGCAGGAGGCACTGGCCGAGCAACAGCGAATCGTTGAGCTCCAGCGTGAGCGCGAGGCCGAAGAGCGGCGGCGCCTGGAAGCTCAGCAGGAGGCCGAAGAGGCCGAGCGGCGCCGTATCGAGGAAGAGCAACGAATCGCGCAGCAGCGCGCGGAAGAAGAACGGCGCCAGCGCGAGGAGCAGGAACGGCTTGCGCGTGAGGCGGAGGAGGCTCGCCAGCGCGAGGAGCAGGCGAGACTAGCGCGTGAGAGGGAGGAGGCGCGCCAGCGTGCTGAGATGGAAGCGGAGCTGCAACGCGCGATGGCCGCCGAGGAGGAACGTCGCGCGGCTGAGGATGCGGGCCTGCTCGATCAATACATCTTGCTGATCCAAGATCGGATCGAGCGCGCTTGGAATCCTCCGCCTAGTGCTGGTCCAGGGCTCCAATGCGAAGTCAGCGTGACGCAAATTCCCAGCGGGGACGTGACCAGTGTGAGTGTCGGCCGATGCAACGGCGACGCGGCTGTCATCCGCTCGATCGAGCAAGCCGTGCAGCGCGCGTCACCGTTACCGCCGCCGCCGACGCCCTCACTGTTTAGCCGAAATCTAGAACTGATTTTCCAACCGGATACATGAGCGAATGAGTGTGTGTATGAAAGAACCGGCGTCGCATTGTCGTAATGTCCTGGCGGGCCTGCTTCTGGTGGCGGCGCTCGCGTACGCAAGCCTTGCCCAGGCGCAGCTGCGCATCGAGATCCGCCGCGGCGTCGAGCGTCCCGTACCGATGGCCATCGTGCCGTTCAGCTGGGAGGCGGTGCCAGGCACCCCGCTGCCGCTCGACGTCGCCGGCGTCATCACGGCAGATCTTGCCGGCAGCGGGCGCTTCGACCCGATGGATGAGCGCGACATGGTCTCGCGCCCGACGCTGCCGGAACAAGTCGATTTCGGCGACTGGCAGATACTCGATGTCGACGTGCTCGTCATCGGGCGTGTGCTCCAGGACGGCGTGGACCGTTATACGGTGATCTTCCAGCTTTACGATATCCTGCGTGGCGAGCAACTCGTCGGCTATCGCTTGACGACGCCCGGCAGTGACCTGAGGCTCACGGCACATCGCGTTGCCGACATGATCTATGAGGAGCTGACCGGGATTCCGGGCGTGTTCTCCACGCGCGTCGCCTACGTCAGCGAGCAACGCAACGGCGACGAGCAGCGCTTCCGGCTCATCGTCGCCGATGCGGACGGTGAGAACGCTCAGGTTGTCGCCGACTCTCCAGACCCATTGATGTCGCCAGCGTGGTCTCCCGACGGGCGCCGGTTGGCCTACGTGTCGTTCGAAAATGATCAATCGGCCATCTACATTCAGACCTTGCGCACGGGGACCCGAGAACTCGTCTCGGCGCGCGCGGGTATCAACGGTGCGCCGGTGTTCTCGCCCGACGGGCGCATGCTCGCGCTGACGTTGTCGCGTGAAGGTGGCAACGCCGATATCTATACGCTGGACCTGACGACCCAGGTGCTCAACCGGTTGACGCGCGACCCGGCGATCGACACCGAGGCCATCTGGGCACCCGATGGCGACTCGATCTACTTCACATCCGATCGGGCTGGTGGGCCGCAAGTCTACCGTATCGATCCGAGTCCCGGCGCGCGCGCCGAGCGCGTCACGTTCGAGGGAGGCTACAATGCCCGGCCGCGCCTCTCCCCCGACGGACGTCAGCTCGCCGTCGTGCATCGAGATCGCGGCAGTTACCGGATCGCCGTCGTCGATCCGCGTACTGGGTTGACCCAAGTGCTCAGCAACGGCGAGCTCGACGAATCGCCGAGCTTCGCGCCCAACGGCGCAGTCATAATCTATGCGACTCGTGAGAATGGCCGCGGAGTGTTATCGTCCGTCAGCACGGATGGCCGGATCCAGCAGCAGATAGCCTCGGTTGCCGGGGACGTCCGCGAGCCGGTCTGGTCGCCGTACGCGCGTCCTTGAGCTCAGGTAAATTCGTGTGATATACGGCTTACTTATTGTTTTAGCAATCTTTGAGGAACTCCGATATGCCTAGACAGATGTTCCCGTTCTTTGCCGCGCTACTGGCGCTCGGGCTATCGGCCTGCGGCGGCAATACTGCGACGTTGCCGGGCGGAGGCGGCTCCGGAGCGAGTCCGGCGATGGGTGGCAGCGGCGCGGGCGGCGGTGCGACGACGAGCGGTACCGGCGGCGCGGGCGGCCCGGAGATTTTTCGCGAGGTGCCGGGTGAGGGGGCGCAGGGCCCGTTGTCCACGCTCGTGATCTATTTCGACTTCGATCAGAGCGAGATTCGCTCCGAGTACAACGAGGTCCTGGCAGCGCATGGTGAATATCTCTCGGCGAACGGCGGTGGCTTGTTGCGATTAGAGGGCCATGCCGACGAGACGGGTAGCCGTGAGTACAATATCGGCCTCGGCGAGCGCCGTGCGCAGGCCGTCCGGCGTGCGCTGCTGTTGCAGGGTGCCGCGGCGGGTCAGCTCACGACCGTAAGCTATGGTGAGGAGCGACCGGCCGTATTCGGCAGCGACGAAGAAGCCTACAGCTTGAACCGCCGTGTCGAGCTCGTCTATCGGCAACTAAACTGATGAGGTGGACCATGGCAAACACGACCAATCGGCTGTTGCTGCTCGTTCCAGTCGCAGGCCTTGCGCTTGCAGCGTGCACGACGACCCCGCCTGCTCAGAACCCGGTGCTGTTGAGGCTCACCGACATGGAGGCGCGGCTGATTCGCATCGAGCGCGTTGTCGATAACCAGAGCCTCATCGAGCTCTCCACGCAGCTCGATCAGCTCCAGGCGCAAACTCAGGCGCTGCGCGGTGAAATCGAGACGCTGCGCTTCGAATCCGAGAACGCAGGCAACCGTCAACGCCAACTCTACCTGGACGTCGATGAGCGCTTACAAACGCTCGAGCAGGGCCAGGCGCGGCTCATGGAGCCGCCGCCCGTAGCCGTTATCGATCCCGCCGAATCCGAGGTGATCGAGCTTCCGCAACGGCCCGTGCTGTCTGGCAGCGACCAGGACAACTACCAAGCAGCGTTCGATCTGCTCAAGAATGGCCAGTACATGGATTCTGCAGAAGCGTTCAGGCAGTTCCTGGTCGTGTTCCCGTCCAGCCCACTCGCGGATAACGCGCAGTACTGGCTCGCTGAGACCTACTACGTGCAGCGGCAGTTTACGACAGCGCTGCCAGCGTTCGAGCTCGTCGTCAACGGCTACCCGAACTCGATCAAACTGCCGGATGCGCTGTTGAAAATCGGCTTCTGCAACTACGAGCTGAGCCAATGGGACCAGGCGCGTGCCGCACTCGAGCGCGTCGTGCGTGAGTTCCCGGATACGACGGCTGCGCGGCTAGCTACACAGCGCCTGGAGCGCATGGCCCAAGACCAGGTCTGAGAGTGGCGGCCGTTGCCGAGGGGCGGAGCAGCGCGGACCGGCTGAAGCTCACCGAGATCTTCCTCTCGATTCAGGGCGAGGCGCTTGCGAGCGGTGCGCCGACAGCCTTCGTTCGTCTGACGGGCTGTCCGCTGCGCTGCGGTTACTGCGATACCGAGTACGCATTTACGGGCGGTGAGTGGTACACGATCGGGCAGATTCTCTCCCAGGTCGCTGATTTCGGTGTTCAGCATGTCTGTGTCACGGGCGGCGAGCCACTCGCGCAGCCGCGCTGTCTGAACCTGCTCACTGCGCTATGTGACGCAGGTTTTCAGGTCAGCCTCGAGACGAGCGGTGCGCTGGACATCGGTCAAGTCGACGAGCGAGTGAGCCGTGTCGTCGACATCAAGACGCCGGGCTCGGGCGAGGTCGAGCGTAATCGTTGGGAGAATTTCGGGCTGTTGACCGAATGCGACGCCGTCAAGCTCGTGATCACGGGCCGCGCAGATTACGACTGGGCGCGCGAGCAGCTCGAAAACCGTATCCGCGTGCCATGTCCGGTCTTTTTCTCTCCGAGTTA
>Ga0224512_10004986_pt1 | contig 11066 bp, 9 predicted proteins | sample SF_May12_sed_USG_4_FD_169103 | JGI IMG/M metagenome (GOLD analysis project Ga0224512, IMG submission 169103) | Sediment microbial communities from San Francisco Bay, California, United States - SF_May12_sed_USGS_13 | ecosystem: Environmental > Aquatic > Marine > Sediment | place: USA: California...
GGATTCCCCCCACGCCCGAGTGCTCCGTGACGAGTACGGTCACGTTGCCGACGTCCAAGATCGACGTCTTGCCCATGTCCACCGACCCTTGCGGCAGCCCGGCCAGCTCGACTTTTCCGTCGCGGGTCAGGCGCAGCGTGCCGGTGACGGGCAAAGGTGGGTAGAACGAGTTCGACCAACCACCGAGGTTCAGGGTGACGGATTCACCGCTGCGACAGCCGGCCAGGTGGCGTGCGGCAACGGGATCGGCCACCGGCACAAGAGCGTGGTGCCGAAGCGGAGTCCGCAGAAGCGCACCAAGAATCACGGTGCTGTCACCGGTTGAGCCTCCGAGCACCGAATCCCCGGTGTCGCTGAGCAGAACGATGCCGCGACCTGGGTCGTCGGCATAGTTGATGGCGTCGTCCGTTGCGAGGTTCTCCTGCTCCATGAAGCGATGCCTCATGCTCCAGGCATGATCGGCCAGTTCGTCGGCGAGCGTCTCGGCGGCTTCCTGGTCGCCATCGGTCACCACCACCACCGACCATCCGGCCTCCTCGACGTCGAGCCACGGCTGCATGGGAAACAGCGACACCGTGAGCGCACGGCCGTCGGCCTCCATGTTTCGTGCCCGGTCGAACCACTCCTTCATCGGTCCCCGGGCCGTGAGGTACTGCTCCTGGTGAGTGATCATGGGGACCTTTCGCCAGGCCGTGGAGGGGCGAATCTCGCCGGCGATGTGACGCAGCGCGATGAGCGTCAGGTCTCGCGCCGTCTCGAGCGGATCGTGGGGCTGGGTGCGAAATGCCATGAGCACGTCGGAGTGTCGCATCATCTCCTCTGTCACGTTGGCATGATGGTCCAACATCAGTGCGAGTGGGACGGCGGAACCAGCAACCTCGCGGATCGCGGCCAGGATGTGCCCCTCCACGTCGTCAACCCCGTCAGCCGATGCCGCACCGTGGAGAATGACCATCAGACCATCGACCGGCAATGACGCCCGCAACCGTCCAGTGATCCTCCGGTGCAGTTCGTCGAGCGTCTCTCGACTCAGCCGCCCTCCCGACTGGGCATCGGCCCGCAGGATGGGAATCGTCTGAACGTCCTTCTCGCTTGCGCCAACCGCCTCGAGGTAACCCGCGATCGGACCGTTGGAATCGACTCTGGAGAGCATCTCGTCCCCTTCGAGCAACGCAACGTTCTCGAAGTCAGCGAGCGTCGTAGGAACCGGGGTGAACGTGTCCGTCTCCTGCATCAGATGTATCAACGCGATGCGCACGGTGCGGCCTACGGGAGACATTCGCTGGTCTCAGTAGTGGATCCAGCCACCATCGACGTTGATCACCTGGCCCGAGACGAAACTGCTCTCGTCCGAGGCCAGGAACAGGAAGGCCCCCGTCAGGTCGTCAGCAAATCCGCGACGGGGGATGCACTGGCGTTGAGCGGAGAGCTCCTTCAGTTCCTCCTCGTCGAAGCCCAACGCAACCTCCTGCTCGGTGCGAATGGCGCCGGGCATAACGGCGTTCACGCGGATGCCATCCTTCCCCACTTCGCGTGCCAGGGCCCGAGTGAACCCGATGAGTCCGGCCTTTGACGAGACGTAGTCGAGCAACCCGGCCATTCCGAGATTGACGGTGACGCTGGTGACGGCGATGATGCTGCCACCGCCCTTGCGCACCATGCCGTGGTAGCACGCCTGGGCACACTCGAAAGCGCCACGTAGGTTCACGGCGTGGGTGTGGTCCCACTGTTCGGCCGAGATCTCGTGCCAGGGAAGACGGTTCGAGTACGCCGCGTTGGTGACAAGTACGTCGATCTCACCGAACTCGCGCTCAGCGGCGGCGACGACCTGATCGATCTGTTCGCGTGAGGTGACGTCGGCCGACAACCTGATCGCTCTCCCACCCGTGGCTGTTATGGACTGCACCACCTCATCGGCCAGGCTCTCCATCTTCTCGTCCGGATAGGAACTGACAACGACGCTCGCCCCCTCGCCGGCGAACGACTTGGCGACGGCAGCACCGATCCCCCAGGACGCCCCGGTTATGAGCGCCACACGACCATCGAGTCGCCGACCGTTGGCCGACGGACCGGAGTCGATCACCAGACGCTCCAGCCACCATCCACGATCAGGTTCGTCCCGTGCACGAAGGACGAACCTTCCGAGGCGAGGAAGACCACCGAGCTGACGTAGTCCTCGGGCTGACTGTTGCGACCCACCGGCGTCTGAGCCGCCAGGTGCTTCCACAGTTCGGGTTCGCCCTCCGGAGTCTCCATCCAGGTGATCATGCCCGGGCTCAAGGTGTTGATCGTGACCCCGGTCCGGCCGATCTGGCACGCCAAGTAGTTGGTCAGACCGATGAGACCGTGTTTTGCCGCCGTGTAGGCACCGGCGCCGGCGTTCTTTCCGGTGTTGTCGGGATTCTGACCGATCGAACCATAGATCGACGCGATGTTGATAATACGTCCCCAGCCGCCGGCGGCCATCTTGGGAATGAACAGTCGGCAAAGACGTTCCGCCGCGATCACGTTGATCTCGTAGGTGTTCCGCCATTCCTGTGTCGTCTGCTGCCCCCAAGGCTTGGAGTGTGGGTCGCCGCCGGCGTTGTTCACCAGGATGTCGACATGCTCGGGAATCCCGTCCAGGTGGTCATACAATTCGTCGGTCGTGAGGTCGCCCACGATGTAACGATGGGGGGCGCCGAGCGTCGAGAACGTGTCCTGTAAGGCCGCCTCGGTCCGGGCCAGGCCGATCACCGTGGCACCGTGGGCGGCCAGCCCGTGGACGAGGCCGCGGCCGAGACCGTAGCCGCCTCCGGTCACCAGCGCCGTGTGCCCGGTGAGGTCGAAGAGATCGTTCCTGTCTGACATGACCATTTCCCCGTTTTGCCTGATCCCATGTGATTGCAGGGCAACCCCCGAGTGATCTAAGCTTACCCCCTCAACAACTCCTGAAGGGGGAGAAAAATGAAAGCACGGCGCAGGACCCGCCCCTGGGGTCCACGCGGCCTCGCTGTCGCGTTGGCCGCAATTCTTCTGATCGCCGCGTGCGGTGACGACGCCGGCGACGGTGAAGCAACCGACACCGAAACGGACAGCGCTGAGACAACCGCTCCCGAGTCGGACAGCGATGAAACAACGGCTCCCGAGTCGGACAGCGATGACACAACTGACACCGAGATGTCGACCACGCTCGTCGCCACGCTCCCCCAGGAGCCGGCGAGCTGGAACTACTGGGAAGTCGGTGCCAACGCCCTGCGCGTGCCCACGTTCTATAACGTTCAGGAAACACTGGTCGAGGTCAAGCCCGACGGCAGCATCGTCCCGATGCTGGCCGAGGACTGGTCGATCAGCGACGACGGTCTGACCTACACCTTCACCATTCGAGCGGCCACGTTCCACGACGGATCCGACCTCGATTCGGCCGACGTGGTGTATTCGATGCAGAAGAACGCCGAGTCGCCGCTCAGCAAGTTGAGCGCGCCGCACCTCAATGTCGCGAGCGTCGAAGCGGTGGACGGCACGACCGTCGAGATCGTGCTCAACCAACCGAGTGCGTCGTTCCTGAAGGAACTCGGCAACTCGGCTGGCTACGTCGTTCCCGAGAACTTCCTGGAGGACAACGACGCGAACAGCGTGATGATCGGAACCGGACCGTATGTGTTCAGCGACTACAAGCCGGACACAAGCCTCACCCTCACTCGATTCGAGGATTACTGGGGTGAGCTGCCGTACTTCGAAGTCATCGACTGGCGTTTCGTCGATGACGAGACGGCGGCCCTCAACGGTCTGCTCGCCGGCGAGTACGACTTCGTCTCGGCGGTGCTGGCCGAGGGCATCGAGCGGGTGGAGACGTTCATCTCCGATTCCAACTTCAAGGTGCTCTTCGAAAGTGCCGGTGAGGTCTCCTACATGTGGCTCAACGTCAACGAGGAGGCGTTCCAGGACATTCGTGTCCGTCAGGCAATCGCTCACGCGCTCAACCGCGAGGAACTGATCACCGTGTACGACGGCTATGCCGACCCGACGTGTTTGATGGTCGTCCCCTACGCCGAGCCGTACAACAGCGACTACTGTCCGTACCCGTTCGACCCCGACGGGGCCCGGGCGCTGCTGCAGGAAGCGGGTTATGAGAATCTCGAGATCGATTACCCGTTCGTGACGGTGGCATCGCATCCATTCACGATGGAAATCCTCACACAGCAACTCGGGGCGGTGGGCATCACGGTCAGCAGCCGTGGCCAAGACCTCACGACGTGGCTCGACCAGACGTGGGCCCAGGGCGACTACGGTATGAGCGAGGTCCGCGACTCCGCCAACATCCTGCAGTACGGCTGTCAAGGTGGCCGCGAGCCGTTGGGCAAGAGTTCGCAGCTCTGCATCCCTGAGTTCGAAGACAAGTTGGCTGTTGCCGACTCGTTCACGGACAACGAGGAATATCTTGCCGCCATGTCCGACCTGGTCAAGACCTTCGCCGATCTGGCGTGGGTCACCGTGATCTCGGCTCCGAAGGTGCCGCAGATCATGAGGGCCGATCTCGAGGGCATCCAGGAGGTTCGCATCAACAACGCCGTCGACGTTCGCTCGGCACGCTGGTCGAACTAGCTCACCGGTGTGGTTCGGCGTCATAGCGCCGAACCACCAGATCGACAACGGTCGTCTGGCGGGTGTGCTCCGCCAGACGACCGTTCACGTCAAGGCTCCTTGACCCAGATGCGCGTATGATCCGACACACTCTCCGCTCCATTGTCACCCTCGTGTTTGCAGCACTCGTGGGTTCGATCGCTGTCTTCGTTCTCGTCAACCTGCTCGGGGGCGACATCGTGACGGTGCTGCTAGGTCGTGAAGCCGCTCCGGTCGACGTGCAATTCATGCGGGAGGAACTTGGGCTGGATCGACCGTTGGTCGTGCAGTACCTGGACTGGTTATGGGGGGTGATGACGGGCGATCTCGGCACCTCCTACGGCATGGGTTACGACATCTTTGACGAGATCATGCGCCGAATCGCTCCGACGCTCATGCTCACCATCGGTGGGCTACTTGTCTCCATTCCGGTTTCTTTGGTGCTCGGCACCTACTCGGCGATCAACGCCAAGAAGGTCCGTGGCGGACTCGTCGACGTCTTCGCCCAGGTCGGCATCGCGATCCCGGCGTTCTGGGCCGGTCTATTGTTGGTGCTTCTTTTCGCAGTACGTCTGCGATGGCTGCCCACAGGTGGGTACATCCCCCTGACCGAAGACCCCGTCGCTTCGATTCGCTCGATGGTGCTACCTGTGCTTGCGCTGAGCCTCGGTGTCACGTCGGTCTTCACACGGTATGTCCGCACCGCGATGATCGATGTGATGAACGAGGATTTCATCCGCTCGGCAATGGCCCGGGGCCGGACCAGGCGTAGCGCGGCACTTGTCCATGGCGTGCGCAACGCCTCGATCCCGTTGGTCACGGTGGCAGCTCTTCAATTCGGCCAGTTGATCGCCGGCGCCGTGGTGGTGGAGAACGTCTTCGTGATCCCGGGCATCGGTCGCCTGATCGTCACCGCAACGCTCGGTCGCGAGGTGGTCGTGGTGCAGTCCCTGGCCTTGGTGATCATGCTGGTCATCCTGATCCTGAACTTCCTGGTGGACATCGCCTATGGCCTCCTGGACCCACGAATCCGCGACAAAGAGAGCGTCGATGCCTGAACCCCAACCGATGGAAGCCACCGCACTGAATCAATTCGCTCCGGCTCGTCCGGAGGCGCTGTGGCGGCGCCTGGGTCGTCTGCCGATCACGCTCTACCTCGGCGGAACACTCGTATCGCTGTTCGTGCTCGTCACCCTGGTGTCGTTCGTGTGGACTCCGCATCCGCCGAACCAGATGAACCTGTCGACCCGCCTCGCGTCCCCCGGGACCTCCGGATTCTTGCTCGGCACCGATCGCGCCGGGCGCGACGTTGTCACCGAGCTCATGCTCGGTGCAAGGAATTCCCTGTACGTAAGTGTCGTCTCCACGATCGTCGCGATGGTGCTCGGCACGGCAATCGGACTCGCCATCGCCGGCTCACCCCGCGTGATCCAAGGCGTTTCCACCCGGCTCGTCGATGCCGGACTCGCCCTTCCCGGCATCCTGACCGCTCTCGTCCTCGCCGCCAAGTTGGGGGCGGGCAATACCACTGCGACTCTTGCCATCATCACCTGGCAGGTACCAGTGGCCGCTCGTGTCACCATCGGTCCAGCACGCCAGATCCTCGCCCTCGATTTCGTCGAGGCGGCCTACGGATACGGGCGACGTAAACCGTACGTGTTGAGGCGGCACGTCCTCCCCAACATCGGCCCGCTCCTGATCGTTCTCGGATCCGTCATGTTCGCGGCGGCAATCCTTATCGAGGCAGCGCTGGCATTCCTTGGCGTCGGCGTGCAACCGCCGACCTCCTCCTGGGGGCGGTTCCTCAACGAAACACAGTCGCTGCTGGAGGCCGCGCCCTTCCTCATGTTCTTCCCGGGACTGGCCATCGTCCTCACCGCGCTCGGATTCAACCTTCTGGGTGACGGTCTGCGTACGGTACTCGACCCCCAGCAAGCACGAAGCGGGCTCTCCTGATGCTCGAGCTTCGCGACCTCCGGGTCCAGATCGGGGGGCATGAGATCATTCACATCGACGAGCTTGACCTGGAGCCGGGCACTCGTTTGGGATTGGTCGGCGAGTCGGGATCGGGCAAGACGATGACAGCCAAGGCCATCGCCGGGTTGCTTCCCGACGAGGCCAAGGTCTCCGGCTCGGTGCGATTTGAGGGTCGCGAGCTCGTAGCGATGGGTGACAGTGAATTCTCCGAGATTCGCGGCAAGCAGATCGGCTTCGTATTCCAGGATCCAGCCCGTTCACTGAATCCCATGATGCGGATTGGACGACAAGTGTCCGAAGCCATACGCCTGCATGCCCGTCTCAACCGGCGGGCCTGCACCACCAAGGTCATCGAACTGCTCGAGCAAGTACAGCTTCCCGACCCGGAATCGCTCCTGCGTCGATACCCGCACCAGCTCTCCGGCGGTCAGCAGCAGCGAGTGATGATTGCGGCGGCTATTGCCGCCGATCCCGAACTGCTCATTGCCGACGAACCGACAACGGCCCTCGACGTCACTGTCCAGGAGGAAATCCTTCGACTGCTCATCTCGTTGAGCGAACAGCGCAAGATGAGCGTTCTGTTCGTCAGCCATGATCTTGGTGTCATCCGCTTCGTGTGTGATCGGGTGGCTGTGATCTACGGCGGCAGCGTCATCGAAGCCGGACGAATCGAAGACGTCGTCGCCAACCCAATGCACAGATACACAGCGGCGCTCCTCGCCGCGAACCCGGGCATGCCGAGAGACGACAACTTCTCTGCCTTCATCGGTCAGCGGTTGCAGACCATCGAAGGCACCGTGCCGGCGGTGGGCAACTTCCCCAGCGGCTGTCGTTTCCGCAATCGCTGCGAGCACGCGATCGACGCCTGCACAGCAACACCCAAACCAGCCATCGTCGAAAATGACCATCGGCATTCCTGTTGGAACCCGGTTGTGGAGGGCTGATCCGTATGTCCCTGGTCGACGTCAGCGGAATGTTTTTCCACTACCCCCGCGCCCGCCTTGGCGCCGGCAGCGAAGGTTGGACGCTGCACGACATTTCGCTCACTATTCGTCCACAGTCCACCCTCGGTATCGTCGGCGAGTCGGGCTCGGGCAAGTCGACGTTGATCCGTGTCATGTGCGGGTTGCTGCGTCATCAGCGCGGTACCGTTCGCTTCGACGGCGACGACATCCTCCAGTTGAGCAGGGAGGGCTTGAACGAGTTGCATCGACGCAACCAAATCGTGTTCCAGAATCCCCGTCGGTCGCTTGACCCCAGAATGACCATCGCCCGTTCCTTGAGTGAGCCGGTTCGGGCGTTACACGATCGCACGCCGGACGATACCGAACTCATCGCCTCGTTGGAGCGGGTCGGGCTCGGGCAGGAGGTGCTTCCACGGTTCCCGCACCAACTCTCCGGCGGCCAGCTCCAGCGGGTCGGCATTGCCCGATCTCTGTCCGTCAACCCCACGATCCTGTACGCCGACGAGCCCGTCAGCGCGCTCGACGTTTCGGTGCAGGCCCAGGTTCTCAACCTGCTGATGGACCTTCGCGACGAGCTCGGTCTCACCCTGGTCATGGTGTCCCACGATCTCGGGGTTGTGAGCCGGATGTGCGAGGACATCGTCGTCATGCGTGACGGGCGCATCGTCGAATCAGGGGTCACCAGTGCCGTGCTGGCCCAACCCGAATCGTCGTATACCGGGGCCCTCCTCAGAGCGGCCCGAGCGGCCAGCCTCGAACGGGCCCAGGAGGCATGACGATGACCATCTCCTTCGCGTTGCAACTCGAGCAATTCGAGCGGGACGGATACCTCGTCGTCCGAGATGCCATCGACCCGGTACTCTGGCTCGATCCGATCCTGGGTGAGTACGAAGGGGTGCTTGATCGACTGGCCGACGAGCTGTTGGCCGCCGGTCGCATCAGCAGCCTCCACCGGGACTTGCCGTTCGGAGAACGGTTTATCGAGATCTGTTCGGAGTCCAACGAGACCAACGCCCAGTACTTCGATTTCTCGCTCCCGCAGGTCAACATTCAGCACGACACTCCCATGTGGCACGGTCCGGCGGTCTTCCGCATGCTTCGGTGCCCGGAGTTGCTCGACCTGGTGGAGTGTTTCATCGGATCGGAGGTCTACTCCAACCCGGTCCAGCACGTACGTATCAAGGTTCCGGAGGCCCGAGAGCCTCGGGACCCAACGACCGGTGCTTTGAAGATGGGTGCCACCAACTGGCACCAAGACAACGGGGTCGTTCTTCCCGAGGCCGACGACACGCAAATCCTGACGGTGTGGTTCCCGCTCCGTCATGCCGGCATCGAGCACGGCTGCCTCCAGGTCGTGCCCGGCTCCCATCGCCAGGGACTCATGACGCACTGCCCCGCTGGTCCGGGTGGTCTTCAAGTCCCCCAAAGTGTTGCGTTGCGTGACGGCGCGATTCCACTTCCCATGAATCCGGGAGACCTCCTGTTCATCCACAAGTTGACGTTGCACAACTCCCTGCCCAATCTGAGCAACGAGATCCGGATCAGCTTCGATCTCCGCTACAACCCGATCGGACAACCCACAGGACGCGGTGCCTTCCCTGGTTTCGTGGCTCGAAGCCGTCTCGCACCGGAGTCAGAACTTCGCGACCCCGACGAGTGGGCGCGCATGTGGGTGGCTGCACGCAGGCAACTGGCGGACGCCGGCCAGGAGAGGCCATTCAACCGCTGGAGTCCAGACGCGCCTGCGTGCGCCTGAGACAACGTCACCCTCACGTTGGGGATCCAAACGGGGTGTATCCCCTGCCCGCCACGTCGACGTCGACGGCGAACAGCGACCCGGCGTGCGGATGCCGGCCCAACGCGTCGGGGTCGAGGTCAGCTCGCGCCGTGGTGATGTAGAGCGTGCGGAGTTCGGCGCCACCGAAGGCACAGCTCGTGATCCAGCCACCGGGTACCGGCAACGTTCGGTCGAGCCGACCGTCGGGGTCGAAACGCTGCACCGCCCCACCGTCCCAGAGTGCGACCCATACTCCACCCTCCTCGTCGACGCTCAGTCCATCAGGCATCGCGGTGAATCGTGCGAACTCCCGAACCTCCCTGATGAGTCCCCCCTCGTCGAGGAGTACCACGTCAATTCGCCGCAGTAATGAATCCGCGTGGTAGCAGCGCCGACCGTCCGGACTCCAGTCGATGCCGTTGGACAATGCCCGATCTGAGAGCACCCTGACGATGTCGCCCGAGTCGTCCACACGAAACAGTCCAGCCCTACGGGCATCTGAGCGATCGACCGTTCCCACCCAGAGTCGACCCTGTGGATCACACCGTCCGTCATTGGCCCGACCGTCCCCGTCCGGGGGCAACGTGGCGATCACGGCTCCGAAACGCCCCCTCTCGTCCATCGCCACCACGTCGAGTCCGGCGACCGCGAGGAAACCCCCTCCACGCCGGGGAACAACCACGCTGGTCGTGCGCTCGAGTGGCGTGCTCTCATGGCGGCCGTCGGTATGGAGCCGGTGAAACAACCGCTGGTCGATGTCGAGCCACAGCAGGGTATCGGAGTTCGCATCCCAGGTGACTCCCTCACCCAGCAGCGAGCGGCAGTCGACCGCCACGTCCACGTTCGACTCGTGTTTCATCGGACCTCGGGGAGCTCTTTCGGCATGGCCTTGCTTTCCCATTCTGCTATAGAGTTTGTTGGACCGTGTTGGCCGTCAGCCCGGCTACCGGCGGCGTTGCCAGTGCACGCCACAACGTATCACGGACTCGAGAAGGGGATTTCTCATGTTGGTCAATGCTCCGGTGCTCATCAAACCGGGTGAGCGTATGCAAATGATGGAGCTCGACCTCGACGAACCCCGTTTCGGCGAGGTGCGGGTCAAGATGGTGGCGAGCGGCGTCTGCCACAGCTGTCTCCATGCCTATGATGGCTCGCACACAGGCATCCCGATGCCGATCGTGCTGGGTGACGAGGGCTCGGGCGTCGTCGACGCCGTCGGACCTGGAGTGACACAGCTGCAGCAAGGCGACCACGTGGTCATCTCCTGGGCACCAACGTGCGGCGCCTGCAAGTACTGCAATCTCGGCTTCCCCGCCCTGTGCATGAACACCCCGGCGATCGGCAAGGCCAACGGCGACGTGACACTCTTCCACCACCAGGGTGAGGACGTCTACCACTATGGACCGGCCACCTACGGTTCGTACATCGTCGTTCCCGAGTCCGCCGCGGTGAAGATCCGAGAGGACTTCCCGCTGGAGGTTGCGGCCCTGATTGGGTGCTCGGTGGCAACGGGCTTCGGATCCGCGGTCAACAGCGCCGGTCTGCGGGCCGGACAGAGCGTCGCCGTGTTCGGTTGCGGTGGGGTCGGGCTCAATGCGATCCAGGGCGCGGTGGCGACCGGGGCCCACCCGATCATCGGTGTCGACGTGCTCGACTCGAAGCTGGAGTTCGCCCGGGAGTTCGGCGCGACCCACACGATCAACACCGCCCGCCAAGACCTCGAAACGGAGATCAAGAAGATCGCG
>Ga0224512_10004987_pt1 | contig 11065 bp, 10 predicted proteins | sample SF_May12_sed_USG_4_FD_169103 | JGI IMG/M metagenome (GOLD analysis project Ga0224512, IMG submission 169103) | Sediment microbial communities from San Francisco Bay, California, United States - SF_May12_sed_USGS_13 | ecosystem: Environmental > Aquatic > Marine > Sediment | place: USA...
TGCCGCGTAGCCGATGGAGACAGCGATGATGACGCCGAGAATCCAGCCCACGATGACCGCGATCCACGTTAGTTCCGGATACTGCCTAGCTGGCATAGGTGCTGATTCCTGCAACGCCTGCCTTCCCTCTTCTTATTATTCGGCCGCCAGACTACCACAGAGGCTGCAGGCGTGCCGCCAGCCGATCGCGCTCCATGACTTCGTTGAACTCATCGGCGAGTTCTTCGCAAGCCGCGACACAGCTGCGCCACGCCGTCTCGCGTTCCTGCGTCGAGTAGTTCACAAAATCCGTCCGGTCAGGGATCTTTGCGTTCGGTAACCTCGAGACGAATTCGGCTGACGGGCTGATCAGAATGGTACGGTCAATATTGCCCGGAGTCGGCTTGCGCCACTTGAGCTTCTTGTCGAACCAGCCTGGCACAATGCGATCGTAGAAATGCGGGAAAAGAGTCAGGCTTTCCTGCGCACTGTGCGGCAAGTCCAGGTGGTAGTCGATGACACCACCATCACGATAAACCCCGGCTTCCGCACCGTGAATTCCGCGAACGCCGGAAAGCACGAGCGGTATCGAGCCGCTCGCCACGACCGCATCCTGCAGGTTCCCGGGCGCCAGCTCGATGCGTTGCAGCGGAAACCCGGACACGTCGAAAAACGGTGGAACGTCTCTATCGTCAAAGAACAGCGCGCGTTCGAAAAAAAAGCCGAGCGACCTGCGGCTAAGGGCATTCAGGGCCGCAGCCGTGACCAGGCCGACAGCAAGCAGCCAACGGTTCTCGGAAGCCAAAATGTGGCGGCTGCGGACGGCGAGAACGTGCAAGCGAAACAAGGGGTTCGTCAGAATTTCATCAACACCGCTGGCCCCCAACAGGATTGCGAGGATCTCACGGGTCTTTGCCGTAATCTCATGAATATCGGGTCGCTCGCTGTACGTTTGCGTGAGGTACGCATTCTCAAAACGTTCGATGGCCGCAACGGGGTCATCCTGTGCGTAACAGGCAAATCGCCAGGAACCAATTGACGATCCGATCAGGTGCACCGGAGCCGTCATGTTCGGGACCAGGTTCTGGAGGATCGCGCGGTCCAGCTGGCTCAGCACCAGCCACTTGGCACCTCCGGATGCGCCTGCGATCGTGCCGACAGACGAAATATCGAATCCCTGTCGTCGTATCGAGTCGAAGGCGCCCGCGCCGGCTCGGAATGTCAGGGAGTGATGCTTCAACGTATCGGGACTGGGTGCGCAAACAGCGCCATTACTCGAACGGATGTGTCTTTATTATCGTCTGCTCGCGGTCGGGGCCGGTGGAGATGATATCGACCGGTACGCCGGCAAGTTCTTCGATGCGTCCCAGGTAATCGCGTGCTTTCTGCGGCAGCTCGTCAAAGTCGGTAACACCGACCGTCGATTCCTGCCATCCCGACCATTCCTCGTAGACCGGCTTGCAGTCGGCAAAGCGATCGACGACCACGGGTACCCCGGGGATTGGCTTGCCGTCAATCGTGTAACCCGCACAAATCTGTATGGTCTCGAGTTCGTCGAGAACATCCAGCTTTGTGACGCACAGGCCCGACACGCTGCTGTTGACAATCGAGCGCCGCAGTGCAACGGCATCGAACCAGCCGCAGCGACGCGGCCGGCCGGTCGTTGCGCCAAACTCTGCGCCAACTCTCGCAAGGTGCGCGCCTTGATCATCGAAGAGCTCGGTCGGAAACGGACCTGCCCCAACGCGAGTTGTGTATGCCTTCACGATACCCAGTATGTAGTCGAGGTTGCGCGGGCCGATCCCGGTGCCAATGCTTGCAGCCGCCGCAACAGTATTCGATGAAGTTACGAAGGGGTATGTTCCGTGATCGATGTCCAGGAAACTCCCTTGCGCACCTTCGAACAGGATGCTTTTGTCCGAACTCGCCAGGTCCTGCAGTATTTGCGTGATATCGGTCGTGATGGGAGCGATGATCTCGGCGTAACCCAGCGCCGCGTCGAGTGTCTCGTTAAAGTCGACCGGCCGCGCCTTGAAATAATTCTTCAAGAGAAAGTTATGGTAGTCCAGAATTTCACCGAGCTTGGCAGCAAATTTTTCCCGCACAAAAAGATCCGAGACCCGCAGGGCTCGCCGCGCCACTTTGTCTTCGTAAGCCGGCCCGATGCCACGACCGGTCGTGCCAATGGCGCTGGAGCCCCGCGCTTTCTCGCGCGCCGCATCGAGCGCCACATGCGACGGCAGGATCAGCGGACACCCGGGGCTGATCCGGAGACGCTCATACACCGGGACGCCGCTTTCGATCAACGCATTCGCTTCCGTTACGAGCGCGTCCAGCGCCAATACAACGCCGTTGCCGATCAGGCAGTCGACGCCGTCACGCAGTATTCCGGATGGAATCAGGTGCAGCACCGTTTTCTTGCCGCCAATGACAAGGGTGTGCCCGGCGTTGTGTCCACCCTGGAAGCGGGCAACTGCTGCCGCGCGATCCGTTAGCAGGTCAACGATTTTTCCTTTGCCTTCGTCACCCCACTGGGTGCCGATGACGACGACGTTCTTTCCCATGACTTCCCCGCTCGTCCGCCTGATTGCGCCGCGGGATTAGCCGCGCACCATGAACAGCAACAGCAAGCCGACAACCATGACCACGAGTCCGATGTTGCGTATTTGATTGTCACCGAGCCGCGTGATTTCCGAGACCATTTGCCGGTATTTGGCCGGCGAGATGAACGGCAACATGCCCTCGATAACCAGTACCAGCGCAACAGCCGTCAATATTTCTTTCCAGTACATGCCGTGCGGCTGCCCGCGTCCTTACTGCTTGCCGTCCGATTGGTTTAAATAGCGGAAAAACTCATTTTTCGGATCCAGAATCAAGACATCGCCAGCTTTACCCATCGATTTTCGGTAGGCGTCGATACTCCGATAGAACGCATAAAACTCGGGATCCTTGTTATAGGCTGTCGCGTAAATCTCCGCCGCCTGCGCATCGCCAGCGCCCTTGATCTTTTGACCGTCACGATACGCATCGGCCAGGATCACCGTGCGTGTCCTGTCGGCTGCCGCGCGCTTTTCCTCCGCAGCAGCACGACCTTCGGCGCGTCGCTCGGCCGCAATTCGTGCTCGCTCGGCCGCCATCTGCAGATACACCGAATTGCGGACTTCGTCCATGAACTCGACCTGCTTGACGCGGAAGTCAATGAGCGAAACACCAAGATCTTCAGATGCGGCAGCAGCCGTCATCCGCATGTCGCGCATTAGCTCGGCACGCTCGACTGAGATGGCTTCCCGCACGGAGCGTTTGCCAAACTCGGTCACGATCGCGTTCTTGATAATTTCCGACAGGCGCCCGTTCGCGACCGTCAGCGAGCCGCCCGTTGACGTATAAAATCGAACCGGATCGATGATGCGCCACTTAACGAAGAAGTCGACCTGAACCGCTTCGTTTTCCGCCGTGAAAATCCGGTCCGGACGGTCACTTATTGTCAGGATTCGGCGCGGGAACTTGCGAATGTTCTGCACGAGGGGCCATTTGAAATGCAGCCCTGGATCGTAATCGGCGGTGACTACTTCACCAAGCTGCAGTTTGATGGCCAGCTCGCGCTCATTCACGGTAAATGCCGACAAACCAACGATAACGAGGGCAAGTCCGAGTATTACGACGCCTGTGAATTTGCCGCTGTTCATTCCCTGACCCTCCGTTCGCGATCGTCATCGGCGTTCGAACCGACCCCGGACTGAGTCGGCGGCGACTGTGAGTCAGCCGCACGATTCGACTCACCGATCATGCCCATTCCGTCGCTCCTTTTCATAATCTGATCGAGCGGCAGATACATCAGGTTGCCGCTGGATTCCGAATCCACCAGAATTTTCGCCGACTTCCCGTACACCTCTTCAACGGCTTCGATATAGAGTCGGTTTCGCGTAACGCGGGGCGCCTTCTTATATTCTGTCAGCAGCGCTTCGAATCGAGCGGCCTCACCCTGCGCATCGGCGATCACCCGATCGCGATAAGCGCGCGCATCCTCGAGTATGCGAACCGCATCACCGCGGGCACGCGGCACGATGTCATTCGCGTACGCATCGGCTTCGAGCCCATATCGCTCGCTGTCATTTCGCGCCTTCTGCGCGTCATCGACGGCCGCCTGCACGGCCTGTGGATAGTTGACCGTCTCAAGAGAAATCGATGTCACGCTAATCCCCGCGCCATAGAGATCTATCGTCGCCTGCAGCACTTCCCGTGTTCGCGACGCGATTTCATCGCGACGGCCCGTGACCAGGACATCCAGCATCGTCGTGCCGACGACCTCGCGAAGAGCACTTTCGGTTACGTCCTGCAGGGTCAGATCCGGCTCGACCACTTCAAAACTGTATTTCACGGGGTCGGTGCGCCGATACTGAACCACCATGTCGATAAACACGTACTGTTCATCGGCCGTGAGCATTTCCGTGCGATAGGCATAATTCGATACCGCTATCGTGTTCACGAGATCGACTTTTTCGATGGGGAACGGCAGATGCCAGTGCAGTCCCGGCAACGTAGTTTCCGTATAGGCGCCGAAGCGCTGAACGACACCGCGTTCGGCCTCGTCGACTCGGTAAAACCCTGTCAGGCCCCAGGCGACCAGCAGCACGGCGAGCAGGATAAAGCCGCCGGCGCCACCCCCCGCGCCACGACCGCCACCGCCACCGAAGATGCTGCTAAAGCGTTTTTGCCATTCCTGAACGATCTGGTCGAGATCGTTGGGCCCATCCCCGTCGCGCTTCCAGGGGTCTTTGCCGTTTCCTGATTCGTTCCAAGCCATAGTTTCAGTGCTTCTCACTCATTTGCTGCCGTCGCCGATGGGCTCATCGGCAAAGGATCCAGTTGTTCCGCGAGATTTTCACGCTTTAGGAATCTCTTCAAGTCCTTTTCGGTCATTTTCAAGTCCAGCGTCCAGCCGCCTTCTTCCCGCGCCGCTTCACTAGTGACCGCTCCGAGTTCAAATAATTTGGCTCGTTGCCGTCCCTGTTCCGGCAAGAGATGAATCACACGCCGCACGGTCTTTTGACGCAGGCGCCGGGCGATTGCATCTTTGAGCATCGGTATTCCATCGCCCGTTATAGCCGAGAGCCAGACGGCACGCCCTTCGCCCGCCCTGTTGTTCGTGATCCGCGGTTTTCCATCCAGCTTGTCGATCTTATTGTACACGCGGATCTGTGGAATCTGTTCTGCGTCGAGCTCTTTAAGTACCGAGTTGACCTGGCGAACACGCTGCCAGCGGTCTGAATCGCTGGCATCGATAAGATGCAGTATCAGGTCGGCTTCGCGCGCTTCCTGCAGCGTCGACCTGAACGCCGCTATCAACTCGTGCGGCAGATCGCGGATGAAACCGACGGTATCCGCCAACACAACGTGCTCGCCTTCGGGCAGCTCCAGGCGCCGAACCGTGGGATCCAGTGTCGCGAAAAGCTGGTCCTTGACGTAGACATCGGCGCGGGTAAGCGCATTGAACAACGTGGATTTGCCGGCATTCGTGTAGCCAACGAGCGCGACCGTCGGAATCTCGGCCCTGACGCGGTTCCGCCGATTCATCGTGCGCCTCGCATCAACGTGCTCGAGACGTTCTTTCAGCTGCCGGATGCGGCGGCCGATCAGGCGACGGTCTGTTTCCAGCTGAGTTTCACCGGGTCCGCGTAAGCCGATGCCACCTTTTTGTCGCTCGAGGTGAGTCCAGCCACGAACCAACCGGGTCGATAAATGCCTCAGCTGCGCCAGTTCAACCTGCAGCTTGCCTTCGAAACTCCGGGCGCGCTGCGCAAAGATATCGAGTATCAGGCCGGCCCGATCGAGAACGCGACACCGCAGTTCCCGCTCGAGATTGCGTTCCTGGCTTGGGCTAAGTGCCGCCGACGAAATGACAAGTTCCGCATCGTTCATTCTTATGAGCGATCGAAGTTCGTCGAGTTTGCCCTTGCCGATGAAGTATCGAGCATCCGGCCGACGGCGCGAGCTGACGAGTTCCGCCACAATGACGGCGCCCGCTGAGCGTGCCAGCTCGGCGAACTCCTCACGTTCGGACTCATCGGGTAATCCGTCGGGACTCGCGTGGACAAGCACTGCACGCTCGCCGCTTTGCGGTCTATCAAACAAACACGTCCTCCTGACGGAGTGACGTCGTGGCTCGCTTACTCGTCGTCGTCTCCCTGGTCATCGTCCGGAAGCGGCAAACGAACATTGCGCGACGGCACAACCGTCGAGATGGCATGCTTATAAACCATTTGATTTACGCTGTTCTTCAGCAACACGACGAACTGATCAAACGAGTCCACCTGTCCTTGCAGCTTGATGCCATTAACAAGGTAGATGGACACCGGAACTTTCTCCTTTCGTAAGATGTTGAGAAAGGGGTCTTGCAGCGTCTGCCCTTTAGCCATATTGGGTCTCCTTATTGTTCCTTATTTTCCTGAAACCCGCGTCCCGGTGGCGCCGGAATGCCCGATTGCGAATCTCTGCCTAAGCGAAGAAAAAGTCTAACATAGCCGAAAACTCCGCAATATGCCCAAACTTGCGGAATTTCAGCCCAGTCGTTGCGCCAGATGCCTCGATATGGTGTCGATTGCACCGACTTCAAGGGGATTGACCGTGAAAATCGACTGCTCGGAGCGCAGCCAGGTGAGCTGCCGCTTGGCCAGCTGGCGCGTCGCGAACAGGGCCCTATCCCGGGCCTCAATCAGGGAGTACTCGTTTTCGAGGTAGCCCCAGAACTGTCGATATCCCACGGAACGCATCGCCGGGCTGTTGCGCGTCACGCCAGGCCGCTCGCGCAGGCGCCGTAACTCATCAACAAAGCCGCCGTCTATCATGTGATCGAGCCGCAGCGCGATGCGCTCATGCAACAGCTTGCGCGGCTCGATCTGCAGCGCGATCTTGATGTACTTTATATCCTCCGCCGGCGCGCCGGATTCCTGCTGCCACTCGGTCAGCGTTTTTCCGCTCGCTTTGTAGACCTCCAATGCGCGTTGAATGCGCTGGCTGTCATTCGGATTAATCCGCTCGGCCGCGACCGCGTCAACGGCTTTCAGTTCCGCATGCACGGCCGGCCAACCCGATTTTTCCGCAATAGCATCGATTTCCCGGCGAATCGCTTTGTCCGCCATCGGCAGTTCAGCGATGCCCTCGGTCAGTGCGCGGAAATACATCATGGTGCCGCCTACCAGCAGAGGAATTCGACGACGGGCGAAAATGTCGTCCATTTCTCTGCGGGCGTCACGCACGAACTCGCCTGCCGAATAGCTTTCTTCCGGATTGCGGATATCGACCAGTCTATGCGGTGCTCTTTTCAGCGTCTCGGTATCGGGTTTGGCCGTACCAATATCCATGCCGCGATAAACGAGCGCCGAGTCTACGCTGATGATGTCGCAAGGGAAGCGCTTGCAGAGGCTGATCGCGAAATGGGTCTTGCCCGACGCCGTCGGTCCCATTAGCAGGATGGCAGTGCGAGTCACGGCAGAATACTAACGTCCCCGCAGAAACAGGCGGTCGAGTTCAGACAGCGGAATAGTCGTCCAGGTCGGTCGGCCATGATTGCATTGATCGGCGCGCTCGGTACTTTCCATTTCACGCAGCAACGCATTCATTTCGGCAAGCGTCAGCATGCGATTCGCACGAACAGAGTGATGGCATGCCATCGTCGCCAGGTAATCATCGCTCACGTCATCGATACGGTTGCTGTTTCCCGATTCAGACATATCGGCAAGTACGTCGCGCAAGAGGGATTCGGCGTCCGCATTCTTGAGCAATGCCGGTACTTCACGGATCGTCAGGCCGGTCGGGCCCGACCGGTCCACGACGAGGCCGAGTTTCTCGAGCAGGTGACCGGACCGTTCGACCAGGTTGGCCTCGCTCTCAGAGACCGATATCGTCTCGGGCACGAGCAGCGGCTGCCTCACGAGACCGCGGTCGTCGTATCCGCGCTTCAGTTTTTCATAAACGATGCGCTCGTGCGCCGCGTGCATGTCAACAACAACGAGCCCCTCGCTGTTCTCGGCAAGTATGTAGATCCCCGCCAGTTGCGCAACGGCGAATCCGAGCGGCGGAATCTCGGCGGCCGGATCCGTCTTCTCGAGAAACGATGCCGCTGTCGCCATCGAGCCGTAAGCGGCCAGTGTCTCGCGGACAGCTGCGGTCGACGGTCCGCTATGCAGCGGCATTCTGGCCTGGTCGAATACCGAGTCACGTGTCATGCGAATCGGTGCCACGTTGTGGCCACCCGGACGCGTGTCCTGTAGCGCAACCTCGACGGTTTGCGAAACGACGCCATGCACTCTGCGCCCGTCCCTGAACCGCACTTCGTGCTTGGCCGGGTGGGCATTCGCATCAACGCCGGCCGGATCCATGGTCAGACTGAGGATGTAGGCCGGATAACGGCCATGAAACAAGACGTCACGGTAGGCGTGTCGCGCCGCATGCGACAGCGTCTTGTCGGTGATGCTGCGACCGTTGACGAACCAGTACTGCATGTCCGGCTGACTGCGGTTGAAGGTCGGCAGGCCGATCCAGCCCGATAAAGCGATTCCGTCCGTTTCATGTTCGATGCAGACGCATTGATCGGCAAATGCGTCGCCGCACACCTTTGCTACACGCTGCCGCCGCGTCTCCCGATCGGATGCCGCTGCGAGACTGAGTACGGTACGACGATTGTGCGTCATCGTGAATGCGATGTCGGGCCGCGACAGCGCCAGGCGACGCACCCATTTTTCGATGTGGCCGTATTCGGTGCGTTCCGTGCGCAGGAAACGTCGACGCGCGGGCGTATTGTAGAAAAGATCGTGAACTTCAACGGTTGTGCCCTGCGGATGGGCAGCCGGAGCCGGCGTGCTGATGGTTCCGCCATCAGCCTCCAACTGCCAGGCCGAATCTGCGCCGGCGGCTCGCGAGGTCAACGTCAGACGCGCAACGGACGCGATGCTCGGCAGGGCCTCGCCACGAAAGCCGAGAGAAGCGACCGCCTCCAGATCATCGAGGCTCGCGATCTTGCTGGTCGCATGACGAGACAAAGCGAGCGCGAGCTCGTCGCACTCTATGCCCTTGCCGTCATCCCGGATGCGTATCAGCTTCTGCCCGCCCGACACCACATCGACCTGAACCGAGCGCGCTCCGGCATCGAGGCTATTCTCGACCAGCTCCTTCACGACGGACGCAGGTCGCTCGACCACTTCGCCGGCGGCAATCTGGTTAATAAGGTGGCTCGGAAGCTGTCGAATCGGCATGCGCGCGAAATCAGTGATGACGAAGGGCCGTCATTTTTTCAAAACCCGCGCGAAAAGTCTTGCCCAATCGCAGTGACTGGCAGCCGGGGTTGAACAGAGGTTTTCGGCCTAGCCGCCGGTGAAGACAGGAATACGGAGGGTTTGCCCCACGAGGATGTCGTCATTCAACATCTTGTTGGCCGCGCGGATGGCGGCAGCGCTGACATTGTAGCGCTGCGCGATTTCCGAGAGAGTGTCGCCACGTGTAATAACATGGCGCACCTGCCGGACCGGTTCTCGGCGAAGATTGGCGGCGATTCGCGTATCCGGGGGCGGATTTGTGTAGAAATAGTTGCGAATACCGGCGAGGATTGCGTTCGCCAGGCGCCCCTGATGGCCCTTGTCGCGCAGTTTGACCTCCTCACTCGGATTCGAGATGAACGCCGTCTCGACCAAAATCGAGGGCATGTCCGGTGATTTGAGCACCAGCAGACCGGCCTGTTGCACGGTCCTGCGATGCAGTTTGGCAACTTTGCCCATTTCCCGGATGACTTTGCTGCCGACGTCGAGGCTGGCGCTCAGCGACGCGTTCTGCGACAGGTCGATCAACACCGACGCCAGCACATCATCTTTGTCCTCGAGAGAAACGCCCCCGACCGATGCGTTCTCGCGCTCGGCCAACTGCTTGGCCGCCTCGTCACTTGCGCCTTTGAGGGAAAGCGCATAGACAGACGCCCCGCTCGCACTCCGATCGGAAACAGCATCGGCGTGAATCGACACAAACAGATCCGCTTTGTTGCGCCGGGCGATGCCAGTGCGTTCGCGATGGTCTATGTAGGTATCACTGTTGCGGACCAGCACGGCTTTCATGCCCGGTTCGGCGTCGATTCGACGGGCCAGCTCCCGACTGATAGCAAGGGCAACGTCTTTTTCGCGCGTTCGGCGTTTGCCGATGGCGCCGGGATCATGACCACCGTGGCCCGGGTCGATCGCGACGACGATATCGCGGCCGGGCCGATATTCCTCCGACGCTCTTTTTACCGGCGTGAGATGGCCCGAACGCTGCAGGTCGATGACCAGGCGATCGCCGTACCTGGCGTTGGGGCCGGTCGTGAAACTGCGCGAACGGACGCCGGGGCTGAGGTCCAGCACCACGCGCAGCTGGCCGTTCGCCCGGATGGCGCTGCGTATCGCCCTGACCGCGCCGGTGCCGCGCGGCATTTGAGTCAACGACTGCGCCAGCCGCCCGTCCTGCAGGTCAATAACGAGGCGATCCGGGCCTCGCAGCGTGAAAATCTTGTGCGCAACGGACTGGCTGAGATCGAGGACGACGCGCGTCTTGCCGTTTTCGTCCCAGATGCGCACATTTTCGACCGTGGTTCCCGCCGTGGCTGCGAGGGGCAGCAGCAGGCCGAGTATGACGAAAATGAGGGGACGTGAAGCCATAAAGGATTGAACAGCCAGATTCCGGGATTATGTCCGGTGAGTATACGAATCTGACGGCAAAAACCAAGACTTTTTGTTTGAATATTATGCAGATACCGGAACTAGTTCACACTTTGATTCAGGATGACTCGAAGCCTTTGACGAGTGCTTCGCCGCGCTCGCTCAGTGCCCTGAGTTCGACACGACGCCCCGTATTTTCGTAAGTGAGCGTCAACACGATGTCGGCCTGCGTCATGAGGCCGGGCGCACGATCCGGCCATTCCACCAGGCGCAGACCATCCTCTAGCTCCTCCCAACCCAGATAGCTGAGCTCTTCCTCGCTTGAAACTCTATATAAATCAATATGATAGATATTGCCGTGCGCCATTTGGTAGGGTTCCACGAGCGTGTAGGTCGGGCTCGGTACCGGC
>Ga0224512_10004988_pt1 | contig 11062 bp, 11 predicted proteins | sample SF_May12_sed_USG_4_FD_169103 | JGI IMG/M metagenome (GOLD analysis project Ga0224512, IMG submission 169103) | Sediment microbial communities from San Francisco Bay, California, United States - SF_May12_sed_USGS_13 | ecosystem: Environmental > Aquatic > Marine > Sediment | place: USA...
CCTGCGAACCTTCGATCTGGTCGCCGAACTCGAAGAACAGCTTGGCAAGCCCGTGCTCACTGCGAACCAGGTGACGATCTGGGGAGCGCTGCGCAGAGTTGGGCTGCCGAATCCGGCAGTCGACCATCTCATCTTCCAGCAAGGGTGAGCTACGAACTCGGTGGGTGTGGCCCGAGCCAGGGAGGGTTCGGCACGAGCCTGGCGACCGGGTAGAAGCCCGGAGACGCCTGCAGCGCCGTCGGGATCGTGTTCACCAGAAGTGCTGCCGTGGTCAGCACCGCATGGGTGCCAGGCTTGATAGTGAGATCGAGGTCGTTCTCGCCGACGATGTGGATGCGGTCCTGCGTCTCCCAGCCGATGGCTTCTGGCGCAACGTGCAGTGAAAGGTCGAATCGGAGCCATTCGCCGCCGCTCACCGTGCCTGTGGCGTGTTGGGTGACGCCTGCGCTCTGCGGCGGCCGAATCGTGTACTCGCGGAGTTCGTGATCTCTGTCTGCAGGCACAGGCTCGAGGTGTTCTTCGAAGTGTTCCAGTACGACACCCATCGCATCGGCGATGGTGCGCGCACTCTCGGCGAACCCGATATGACCCCGAATGTCTCGCGACGCAACCGCCTTGTGGAACTCTTCTTCCTCATAGCCGATGCCTAGTGAGCGATGAACATTCTGACCAAACACGGAGGCGTCGAGGACGCGCACGACGTGGATGCTGTGAACGTCCCACGCCGCGCCCGCCAACATCAGGGGAAGCGAGTCGAAGACGAATCCGGGGTTGATCCCGGTGGCCACGACCGAGACGCCTGCCCTCGCGGCTACCTCCTGCAGCCGCTCCCGTTGTCCAGGCTGCTCCACATCCGGCCACGCCAGCTCCTCGCTGGTACAGATCACGTGGATGCCGCGAACGGCGCATCGTTCGATGTCGGGCATGACCGCTGCCAGCGGCGACTGAGTGGCAATCAACGCCACGTCTGGTTGTGCGTCGTCCAGCATGGCGTCTGGATCTGACCAGAGCGTCACTCCCTCCCAGCCCGAAGGTGTGGGTTCCGTCTCGCTGGCTCGCTTCTCCTCGCCGCGGATCGCGCCGACCACCCGCAGCCATGGGCGTTTCGCACACAACGCGAGAGCCGACGTGGCCACGCTGCCAACGCCGAAGATGACGATCCTCGTAGGTTCCTCTGTGCCGTCGCTTTCGTTGTTGTGTGACATGTCTCTCCTCTGGTGCTCAGAACCACAGTGCCTTGTCGACGACGTTGAGCAGATCGCGGCCTGCAGCGAATCGACGGGCGTTCTCGACGATGACGCCGTACCTTCGACCTTCGATGTAAGGCCCAGCTACGGCGGAGTGTGGCGTCAGCAGCACGTTCGGCGTCGTCCACAATGGATGGTCTGGCGGAAGGGGCTCGGTCTCGAACACGTCGAGACCTGCCCCTGCGATGGTCCCAGCATTGAGCGCCGTCATGAGGTCGTCGAGACGGACCGTCATGCCCCTGCCGATGTTGACGAGGATCGCGCTGCGCTTCATCAGACCGAGGCGCCGGCTGTCGATCAGACCCTCGGTCTCCGGGGTGTGTGGCACCGTCAGGACGACCATGTCGGCTGTTGGGAGCAGATCGTCGAGCATGGATGGGTCCCTGAGATCGTCGATGCCCGCTGGCGCCTGCGTGAGACGAGCGTCTGTGCCGATCACTCTGATGCCAAAGGCCTTGGCCATCCTTGCGATCTCGGTTCCGATCCCACCCAGTCCGATGACGAGCATGGTCGCCTCCGGGAGGTGGATCACGGCCTCGGGGCTGTAATCCGGCTCCCATCGCCCTTCGGCCTGCGTCGGGAGATAGTGGTGTAGGCCCCGTGCCAGCGCCAGAACAAGGGCCATAGCGTGGGTGGCGACGTGATCGTTGTAGATGCCCCGCAGGTTGGTGACGACGACGGGATGGTCGACGAGTTCGGGAAAGAAATAGCCGGCGGGCGGCGCGGCGGCAGGCGCCTGGAGCCACCGCAGACGACCGGCCTGCGCCAGCAGCGGCGCGGTCACCGTTCCGTACGCCGCGTCAGCGGATCCGATCAACTCGTTCGCTTCTTTGTCGTTGGTGGCCACTACGACGTCTGCCTCAGGGACATCACTCGCCATTGCCCATGCGACGGTGACCTCGTCCTGTGGCGGCAGCATGAGCAGTCGGTAGGTACTCAACTCGGGAAGCTGAAGAGGGTCTGGGGGTTGGTCTTCGTTAGGTGGTCGATTTCCACCTGACTGAGACCCCGCTCGGCTAGAAGGGGCAGGAAGTTGGTAATCGTGTGATCGTATCCGTTGCCGCCGTAGGCGTGCAGCGCAGCACGTTTGCCAACGTCCGTCGAGAGCAGGATGCGATCGCGATACCCGCGGCCGATCAGCTCCACGATGGCGTCCGCTCGCCGTTCGTCAGACTGCTTGTCGAGCTGACCGATGCTGTCGTACGCGATCCAGACGCCGAACTGGAGTAGTTCCTCGTGGTAGTCGACGTCCGGGTTCGTGTCGACGTGCCCGATCACGAGCTTGTCGAGGTCGGCGCCGGCGCTCTCGAAAGCCTGCGCCTGCGCCATCCCTATCCGCGTGAAAAGCGAGTGGGTCGCGATCGGCACCCCGACCTCCTGCTGGGTCTGCGAACAAGCCCTGATCACCCGTTCCTCTGCGGGCGAGATCTCTCGGTGGTGGGTGCCGATCTCGCCTATGACGCCGGCTCTGACGTCGGTGCCTGCGAAGCCAACTGTGAGGTCGGAGACCATCAGTCGGACGATGTCCGCTTCGCTCATGTCGGCGAGCCAGGGCGGGTGGAAGCGCTCCCAGTAGAAGCCCGTGCCTGCAACAATGTTGATGCCAACGTCCGCCGCCACGTCGCGCAATGCCTCAGGGTCGGCGTTGAGGCCGTGAACGGTCTGGTCGATGATCGTGTTTCCCCCCTTCTCCTTGTAGATCTCGAGCTCTCGGCGAGCGACGACGCGGTCGCTGAAGATCATGTTGGAGTTGAGGGTGATGTCATAGATGTCGAGAAAGACGTGTTCGTGCGGGAGGACGAAACCAAGATCACTTGGTGCGACCTCACCGAGGACCGTTTGGACGTTCTTCATGGTGTGGACTCTCTCTCGTGTGCCTGTGGACGCCTGGCGGTTCAGTACATGATTGAGCCACCGCTGACGTTGATGGTGGCTCCGTTGACAAAGCTTGCATGGGCAGACGCCAGGAACACGACGACCGCGGCGACCTCCTCTGGCTGGCCGATTCGCCCGAGAGGACAGGCGGCGATGCCGGCCGCGACGATCTCAGGCGGATTGTCGTTGTGCTGCATCGGCGTATCGATCTGTCCTGGCGAGATCGTGTTGACGAGGATGCCGTGGGGTCCGTAGCTGCGTGCGAAGCCACGCGTCATCGACACGACGCCCCCTTTGCTGGCCACGTAGGCGTCGCTGCCGGACATCGGACCTATGAGGAAGGAGCCGGAGGTGAAGTTGATGATCCTGCCCCCATTGCCGGCCGCGATGAGTACTTCCCCCACCGCCCGGTCCAGGAAAAAGGTCGCCTTCAGATTCACGTCGTGCTGGAGGTCCCAGTCGGCCTCCGTCACTTCATCCAAAGGCTGCCGTCTCAGCACCGCAGCGATGTGCGCGAGCGCCCACAGGTCGCCGAGGCCTTTGGTCACTTTGGTAACCAGCTCGGGGATCTCGGCGGTGCTGCCGAGATCGAAGGGCAACGCCATGTGGCGATCTGGTTCGGCCAAGCCGGCGATCGTGGCATTGATGCCGACCTCGTCGCGGTCAACGGCGGCGACTCGCGCTCCTGCTGCCGCAAAGGCCTGAGCCGTGGCCTTACCGATGCCGCTGGCCGCTCCTGTGACGATGACGCCGCGACCTTCGAGACCGGCTCCCAGCATCTGCATATCCGGGGACACCGCCATAGTGGTCAGCTCTCGTCACGGCGGACGCCCGCGACGACTCGGTTCACCCACGCCGTGTCCTCCCCCTGGAACGCCCGCAAATTCTGGCGGAAGATGTGCGCCAGCCGCTCACCGTACCGCGGAGTGTCGCCCGCGGTATGTGGTGTGATGACGACATTCGGCATGTCCCAGAGCGGTGAGTCGGCAGGGAGCGGCTCGACCTCGAAAACGTCGAGGCCTGCGCCGAGAAGCGCGCCATTCGTGAGTGCTTCGATGAGCGCCTGCTCATCGACCACGCTGCCTCGGCCGACGTTGATCAGTCTTCCGGCGCCAAGTGCGGCGAGCTCTTTCGCACCGATCATGTGCGTCGTTTCCTCCGAGCCCGGCATCGTGATCACCAGGATGTCGGCCATCTCGCAGACATCGAGCAGGCTGCCCGGTCCGAACACTCGCTCCACGACGCCGCTATAGGTATCGGGGTTGCGCTTGTAGCCGAGCAGCTCGACCTCCCATCCTTGCGCCCGTTTTGCGAAGGCCTCGCCAATGGTGCCGAGGCCGATAACGCCGATGGTCGATCCTGCGATCTCAGGGCCTTCCCGAATTACCCACTCGTGTTGCTGGGCGGCCCGTACTGCGTCCGCTATGCGGCGAGTCAGCGCCAGGAGCAGCCCAAAGGCCGCTTCGGCAACCACCACATGTACACCGGTCGCCGTCGTCAGCGTGACGTCTGCTTGCTCAAACTGGTCCAGCGGGTACTGCTCGTAGCCCGCACCGACCCCCTGGATCCAGCGCAGGCTCGGGGTGAGGAAGTTGTCGCGCCAGGTGTAGGTGAGCAGGATGGATGCGCCATCGGAGAGTGCCGCAGTTACCTCTTCGTTGCTGGCAGCTTCGATGAGTTCGATGTCGCTCATTTGGCGGAGTTCTGCTGCCAATCCTGTCACGCTGGCGGGGTGTAGTACCGCCCTGATCGCCATCGTCGATGTCTCCTTGACGTCGTTCCTAGAATCGATTCCACAAGGTCGCACCAGCGGGCGTGCATGTCAAATGGTTCGACAGACCCGCACCAGAGAGGCAGTGATCCGGATGGGCAGCGCCACAATCCAACCGACGAGCATGAATTTCGACGATCTGAAGAATGAGGCGCTACGGGCACTGAATGAGGGTGGCTACGGGGACGGTCGGGTCTTCGACGGCAGGGTCATCGCGGTGAAAACGACGCCTGCGAAGGGCAACGGATCGGCCATTGCTGTCGGAACTGCCGCTCTGCCAGCCGGCTACACAACTCCACCTCATTCCCATCCAGCCGAGGAGGTTGCGGTGATCCTGTCGGGTCGCGGCGGTGTCGATATCGATGGCGTCGTGCATCGCGTCGAGGAGGGCACCGTGCTGGTGACACCTGCGGACTCGATGCACACGACGTTCGCGGATGAGGGAGCACCGCTGGTGGTCCTGTGGTTCTACGCTCCGCCGGGAAGCGAAGCCCGCTGGCTCGAGGATTAGGCTCGTCGTACCAGATCGCGGGAGATCTGGTTGATGGTGGATGCTCCGCATAGGCCCATCGCCAGCTCGAGTTCGTCGTTGAGCAGGCCGAGTACGGTCTCGACGCCTTCCGCTCCGGCTACGGCCAAGCCCCAGAGGATCGGGCGCCCGACCAGCACGGCCTTCGCACCGAGGGCGAGTGCTTTGAGAATGTCGGTACCTCGTCTGATGCCACCGTCGATCAAGACCTCGATCCGGCCGTCGACCGCCTCGCAGATCTCGGGGAGCACGTCCAGCGTGGGCGGGGTCGAATCCAGCTGACGTCCACCGTGATTGGAAACGATGATCCCGGCAACTCCCTCGGCTGCGGCGCGGGCCCCGTCATCGGCACGCAGCACGCCCTTGAGGATGAGGGGCAGCGTTGAAATGGTGGAAAGCCACTCGAGGTCGCCCCAGCTCAATGATGGGTCCCACAGCTCGGTTGCGCCTCGGTTCGATGCCACAGGAGCGGTCAGGCCATACATCGGTGTATGACCGTCGGCGAACCACTCGGGGAGCACCTCGAACCCGCTGTTCAACTCGCGGGTGCGACCACCCACAAGTGGAGCGTCAACGGTGACAACGAGTGCGCTGCATCCCGCTTCCTCTGCCCTGCGGATCACCTCGGCGCTCCGCCCACGGTCTTTGCCGATATAAGCCTGGAACCACACAGGGCCCGTCGCCGCCGTCATCACCGTCTCGACCGGCAAAGACGAGCCCAGGCTCAGCACCAAAACCGTGCCGGCATTTCCTGCTGCCCTGACGGTCGCTTCCTCCGCCTCTTCGTGGGCCATGGCGTGCATTGCACTGGGAGCGATGAGGATCGGGCTCGAGACGCTCTGTCCGAGCACCTCGGTAGTAGTCGAGCGCGCAGATACATCCGCAAGGACGTGAGGCATCAACCACCATCGCTGATAGGCCGAGATGTTGGCGTGTAACGTCCGCTCGTCTCCGGCGCCTCCTGCCAGGAATGCATACACAGGTGGGGGGAGGATCTCGGCGGCCCGTTCGCTGTATCGGTCGAGAGTCAGTGGCTCCACGATCTGCAGCGTACCTGCAGTGTTCAGCGGGTGGCGGTCCAGCCGCCGTCGACGTACCAGGTCTGGCCCGTGACGAACGACGCCGCATCAGAGGCGAGGAAGGCGACCACCTCGGCGATTTCCGAGGGTCTTGCGGCTCTGCCGAGTGGAGTGCGCGCATCGTCTGCCGCTACGTCGAGCTTGCCCAAGGCGAGCCATTCGTCATACAGCTCGGTGTGGGTTTGGCCGGGTCCGACGGCGTTTGCCCGGATGCCATGGGGAGCCAGCTCCACCGCCAGCACTCTGGTGAGGGCGTTGATACCGGCCTTGGCCGCGGCGTACGCGGGTCTTCCGGGGAAGACCGCCTTGGCGGCCATCGACGACGTGGCGACGATGGCGCCTCCATCGCCCTGTTCGATCATCCTCGTCGCGAAGACCCTGCTGCACAGGTGGGCAGAGACCAGATTGATGTGAATAGTCCGGTCCCACTCCTCGTCCGTCGACTCGATCGCGGGCTTGTTCAGGCGGAGCCCTGCATTGTTGACCAGCACATCGACCCTCCCGAACCTGTCGACGGTGGAGGAAAGGCATGCCACCACGCTCGCCTCGTCACCCACGTCGAGCGGGAAGGCAAGCGCCTCGATGCCTGCTCCCTCGAGAGAGCGGACGGTTTGTTCGGCAGCCTCGAGATCGATGTCACCGATGACGGCCGCGGCTCCGGTCTGTCCCATCCGCAATGCGGATGCCGCGCCGATGCCGCGACCGCCTCCGGTTACGACAACGACTTTCCCTGCGAAGGCCCCGTTCCCTGTCATGGCGCGGCACGCTCAGGGGGCCGTTCCTCACGTGGAGAATCCTCGCGATAGCCGTAGGCGAGCCAGCCGCCATCGACAACCAGTGCGGCCCCTGCGACAGCAGCAGCGTCTTGGCCCGCCAAGAACGAGACTGCGGCGGCAACATCCCCATGGGTCACGAATCGCCTTAGCGGCATCTTCCCCGCCACGTCTTCGAGCGCCTGTCCCCAGTCGGTTGTCGGTCCAGCGACGATCGCGGCCACCCGAATGCCTATCGGTCCCCATTCTGCGGCAAGCGCTCTGGTTGCGGCGAGCACGCCAGCCGAGCTGCACGCCTCGGCCGACCGCGCGGCCAACCCCACTATGCCAAGCGCTGACACAACGTTGACGATCGTGAGAGGGGCGCCGCTCGTGGCGGCGCCGGCTGCGGCTTCGCGACAAGCGCTGAAGACCGCGTTCAACCCTGCGTCGAGACCTGCAGCAAACGCGGCGGTGGGAGTGTCCACGACGCTCCCTTGTGAGAAGGGCGGAGCGTTGTTGACGAGCACAGTGATGTCGGCGTCGCGACATGCCGTCCCAACAATGGTTCCGACGTTGGCTCGCGCATCGCCTGGCGAACTCGCCAGAGCCAAGACGGCGAACCCGTCGTCGGTGAGCCTGTCGACGATTGCAGGGCCCGCACCGGAATCCGCGTATGTGACGATGGCGGCAGGCATGGGCGCCAAACGTTACCGTAGCGAGCCGGGTGATGTCGGATCAGGATCGAAAGAACGGAGTGACGGTGGGTGCGCTTGACAGTCGCAAAGTGCTGATCATCGGAGGCTCTGCCGGTATGGGCCTCGGCATTGCAGAGGCTGCCGTGGACGAAGGCGCCACGGTTGCGATCGCAGCCAGGGGCCCTGAACGGCTTGAGGAAGCGGCGCACCATCTCGAGGATCGCGGTGGGCGCCCGGTCCTGCGGCGTGCGCTTCGGATCGAGGATCGCGGGGCCGTGCGCGGCCTCTTCGAGGAGTTCGCTCCCTTCGACCACATGGCGCTGCCAGGCTCGACCGTCCCGCCCATCAGCTACAACGATCTCACCGAGGAGGTCGCCAACGTCTCGTTCGAATCGAAGTTCTGGGGACCGTTCTGGGCGGTTTTCGACGGTCGCGAACACATGCGGAGCGGGGGAAGCATCGTGTTCTTTTCTGGCGTGGCGTCGCAACGGCCTGTGCCAGGTTATGTCGTTGGTGCTTGTATCAACGGGGCGCTCGAGGCGGCGACGCGATCGCTCGCCCTCGAGCTCGGACGGTCCGGGTTGCGCATCAACACAATCTCCCCCGGGTTCATCATGACGCCGCTCTTCGAGGCCTTGCACCAGCCGGAGGACATCGCGGAGCGCCTTGCAGATGCCAAGCGTCGCCTCCCCGTCGGGCGCGTGGGGACCCCCGCCGAGGCTGCCTCCGCGGCGATGATGTTCATGACCAACGGCTTTGTAACAGGCCAGATCCTGACGCTCGACGGCGGGCTCCTGGCGACCTACTGAGACTGGAGTGATAGTGATACCAACAATGAACGGCCGGCAATGAGCGGACACGATTCCATCGCCTATTACAACGGTTCATGGATGCCATTCTCTGAAGTGCGAATCGATCCCAATGACCGCGGCTTTCTCACAGGTGATGCGGTGTTCGATGCCGCGAGGACCTTCAACGGTGCCGGATTCCTCCTCCAGGCCCACATCGATCGGTTGTACGACTCGCTGCGTTTGGCGCGGATCGATCCCGGGATGGGATCTGAAGAGATGCTTGCGATCACCGACGGGGTGATCTCACGCAACAAGGACCATCTGGCGGAGGTTGGCGACTTCCAGGTGTGGCAGTGGGTCACGCGCGGGCCCGGTCGCTGGGCCCACAGCGCCGGCCCCCCTTCGGTGTGCGTCAAGGTGGCACCGATCGACTTTGGCAGATACGCCCATCTCTACGAGACGGGCGCGCACGCGGTGATCACGCGGACGCAGAGTCTGACCGTTGGATCGGTCGACCCGAAGCTCAAGACCTACAGCCGGATGCACTTCAACCTCGCGGAGCTCGAAGCCGGGAGAGTGGACCCCGAGGGCTGGCCGGTGCTCGTGGACGATCGCGGCAATCTTGCAGAGGGGAGCGGGTACAACATCTTCGTCGTGCGTAATGGGGGACTGATAACTCCGGACCCTCGGGGCGTTCTTGGGGGCTTGTCCCGCCGCTACGCCATCGATCTTGCCCGCAATCTCGATATCGAAGTGGTCGAAACCGATATTCAGGCCTTCCATCTCGCTACTGCCGACGAGGCGTTCTTCACTGGCACGAGCCCATGCATCCTTCCCGTCACCCGCGCCGATGGTGCGTCGATTGGTGACGGGCTCCCCGGCCCGGTGACCCGTACGCTGCTCGACGCTTGGGGCGCCGACGTCGGCCTCGACATCGCCGATCAGGCCCGAAAGCACGCCTGATCCTGGCTAAGTGGGGCGGGCCCACGGCTGCCGTGGGAACCGACCGATCGCAAACGGGCCCAGATCGAGCCGTGGGTCCACGCCAGCTGTCAAGTCGGCGATCAGTTCGCCGGTGAGAGGCCCGAGAGTGAAGCCGATGTGGCTGTGCCCGAACGCGAAGGTGGCGTTCTCATAGTGGTCTGAGGCGGCGATAACAGGGAGCGAGTCCGGCAGAATCGGGCGATGGCCGGCCCATTCGGTGTGGCCGTCGGCAATAAGTCCAGGTAGCGCCGCCGTCGCGTTCGTGACCAGAGCCCGTGACCTGCGGTAATCCGGAGCAGAATCTATACCGCCGAACTCGGCGGTTCCCGCGAGCCGCAGGCCATTGCGGAGCGGAGTGACAACCATCTTGTATGGCGCCAGCGCCAGGATCCTTCTGGGCTGCACTCCGGGAGCGGGGAGGTCCGAGTGGTAGCCCCGCTCGCTCTCGAGTGGGACACGGTGACCCAACTGGGCGGCCAGCCGGTGGGACCAGGCTCCAGCCGCGATAACCAGATTCTCGACCTCCAGCCAGCCGGTCGATGTCCGTAGCCCCACAACCCGTCGTGAATCCGTGACGATCGATGTCACTTCGGAGGCGTGGACCTGGGCGCCAGAAGCGACCAGCCGATCCAAGAGTCCCTCGATGATAGCGAGCGGATCCTCACACCACTTGGCCGCCGGCTCGTGGACGGCGATGCCGTAGCCAGGACCGAGTGCAGGCTCCATCCGGTGCAACTCGCGACCTTCGACCACCGAGACCTCGTGACCGTGGTCCATGCGCATCTCCCAGGGAAACCAGTCCGCTTGCAGGTCGGTGGTCGTGCGGTAGGCGGTGAGGGACCCGTCGTGGCGCACGAGTGCGCCGGAGTCAATGTCGTCCAGAAGGCGCTCCCATGCCGGCCACGCCAGCCGCATCAACGCCGCTAAGGATCCTCCGATTCGTTTGATCTCATCCGAAGTGCGATGGCGCTCGAACCGCAGCAACCACGGGATAAGGCGCGGGAGATACGGCCAACGGACCGATACCGGCCCCAGCGGGTCGAGCAGCCATCCTGGGAGACGTCGCAAAAGCCCCGGTAGTCCCTGGGGGCTCACCCAGGTGACGGCGATACCCGACGAGTGTCCGAATGACGCCCCCTGGCGCGGGTTCCGAGGCTCGACGATCACCACCGATCGGCCACTTCGTTGGATCGCCAGCGCACAGCTCAGGCCGACGATGCCGCCACCGATAATGGTGACAGACTGGGTCGTGGGTGGCGGCGTATGGGCGCTTAGATCGGTCACTGGAATCGTTACTAGGCTAGTGATACAGGTCCCTAGCCGGGATCCAGGGCGC
>Ga0224512_10004989_pt1 | contig 11062 bp, 7 predicted proteins | sample SF_May12_sed_USG_4_FD_169103 | JGI IMG/M metagenome (GOLD analysis project Ga0224512, IMG submission 169103) | Sediment microbial communities from San Francisco Bay, California, United States - SF_May12_sed_USGS_13 | ecosystem: Environmental > Aquatic > Marine > Sediment | place: USA: California...
GCCCTGGAGCGCGCCGATCGCGATGCTCAGGCTGAGCGCGGAGATCAAGCCCGTGAGCGGCACCAGGAAGGTGAGGCGAATTCGCTGGCCGTCCTCGCTGACACCGAGGAATTCAGCCGCCTCTGATAGGCGAGCCGAATCGGCGAGGGTCGACACGTTGCCGGCGAAGTCGCCGAGTTCGAGCGTGCCGAGCACCACGAAGAACACGATTGCGCCAACACGATATCTCATGTGTGCTCACCCGGGATCGTACATTGTGAGCCCGGTTTGCCCCAGGCACCGTTGCGGCTGACCCGCCGCCTCACCGACATCACCGCGCATAGACCTCGGGGTTGACGGCGTGCGGCATGGGCTCTCCGTTGAGCGCCGCGATGAGATTCCCGGCGGCAACCTCGGCCATGTGCACCCTGGATCGCACGGAGGCACTTCCGATGTGGGGGGTGACCAGACAGTTCCTCATCGTGACAAGCGGGTGGTCGTGCGGGAGCGGTTCCGGATCTGTCACGTCCAGCGCGGCAGCGGCGATGACGCCCTCCGCCAGGGCCTCGACGAGCGCGCCGGTCATGACGATCGGACCCCGGGCAACATTGACCAGCGTCGCGGTGGGCTTCATCCGTACGAGCGCGCGGCCGTCGATCAGATGGTGCGTCTCACGAGTGAGCGCGCACACCACCACAACGTGATCCGACTCCGCGAGCAGGTCGTCGAGCGCGCGGAACTCGACACCATATTCCTCCTCATACACGGGGTCACGGGTGCGCTTCGTGTAGAGCGTGCGCATTCTGAAACCGGAGGCACGGCGTGCCACTGCCCGGCCAATGCGACCAAGCCCGATGATCCCGATGGTCGAGCCATGCAGGTCGCGTCCGAGGAGCAGCTCGGGCTCCCATTGCGTCCACCGACCTGCCCGCACGTAGCCGGCCGCTTCCTCGATCCTGCGCGCAGCGGCTATGAGCAGGCCGAAGGCGAGATCGGCGGTGGTCTCAGTCAGGACGTCGGGCGTGTGGCCAACCGGTATGCCGCGACTCGTGCAAGCGGGGACGTCGATGTTGTCGACACCCACTGCCATTTGACTGACGGCGACCAAATCCGGCGCCGCCTCGAGCAGCTCTTCGTCGATCGCGTCGGTGAGCATGCAGTACAGGCCCGTAGCGGCCCGGACGCGGTCGATCAGCTCAGATCGCGCGATCGCCCGATTCTCGTCCCACACCCACACGTCGCCGACCGATCGCAGCCATTCAGTCACCTGACCTGGCGGCGTTCGCGTGACGACGATCTTGTGACCCATCACATTGCCAGTCCTGTACCCCGACGCCGTGTCCACTGACGCGCGTCCCTCAATGCTCCCCGTCTCCAAGCCCCGAAGCAGTGGACGCTACGAGCGGGGTACCTCTTTCCAAGGCACATCCTTGTCGACTCGGGGCTCGCCGGGCAAACCAAGCACCCGCTCTCCCAAGATGTTCCGCATGATCTCCGATGTCCCACCCTCGATGGAATTGGCCCGAGCTCTGAGAAAATTCTTCTGAGAATCGTTTCGGCCGAGCGCCATGTGATCGGGCCGTGATGACGCGTACGTCGACGGGTAGAGCATGCCCTCGGCGCCGAGCAGGTCGACGCAGAACGCGTAGATCTCCTTGTTCAGCTCCGCCCATTGGAGCTTGCCCGTCGACCCCTCAGGGCCGGGGGTACCGCGTCTGGTCATCGCCGCCGCCCGAACATTGGTGAGGCGGGCGGCTTCGGCCGCAACCCAGAGCCGTACGAGCCGGTCGCGCGTCGCCGGATCGTCCAGATGCCTCGCCCGCCACAGCTGTACCGCGTCGCCGATCGCACCGCTCCCGCGCGGGGTTGGCGTGCTGCCGATGGACACGCGCTCGTTCATCAAGGTCGTGATCGCAACCCGCCATCCGTCGCCGCGATCGCCGAGGAGATTCGAAGCCGGCACCCTGGCATCCGTGAAATAGACCTCGTTGAACTCTGCGTCGCCGGTCATCTGCCGCAGCGGCCGTACCTCGACCCCCGGTTGGCGCATGTCGACGACAAAATACGACAGTCCCTGATGTTTGGGCAGATCGGGGTCAGTGCGGGCAATGAGCATGCCCCACTTCGAGGTGTGCGCGAGGGTGGTCCACACCTTCTGTCCATTGATGATCCATTCGTCACCGTCGGCGACCGCCTTGGTCGCCAATCCCGCGACATCTGAACCCGCACCTGGTTCGGAAAACAACTGGCACCAGATCTCCTCCGCGGTGAACAGCGGGCGCAGATACCGCGCCACCTGGGCGGGCGTACCGTGGGCGAGCACCGTCGGAGCGCCCATGCCGTAGCCGATGATGTTGCGGTTCACGTTGGCGAGCGGCGCGCCGGCCTTCCGCAGCGTCTCGACTACCAGTCGAGTGTGGCCCCGGCCGACACCGAGCCCACCGCTGCCCTCCGGAAAATGTACCCACGCCAGCCCCAGGTCGAACTGAGCGCCCCAGAACTCGATTTCATCGGTGATTGCGGGTGGGTGCTCGTCGAGCAGCCGGCCAAGGGCCGCCAGCACCTTCTGCGCTTCCGTCGTCGCATCCGTCACCCTTCCCTCCTTCGCGCGTTGCTCACGTCCCGTCAGCCTCGAGTAGCCGCCCGAGGATCTGCAGTTCCTCGGTGCTGGACATTGGGATGATGAACTCACCGATGTCCCGGATCTCGCTGAGATGATCACGGATGTCCTCGGCGGTCGGCACCTCGCCACGACCCGCGAACCAGCCATCGTTGACGCCGACGAAGATCCGGGCGTACCGGCCACCGCCGACGGTCCAGATCTCATGGCTCTCCGCGCAGCCGGCCGACGCGAGGTAGGCCACGAGGGGTGTCACCTGCTCCGGGTCGACGTAGTCGATCATGGGACCGAGAAGATCTTCCGTCATGCGGGTTCGAGCAACCGGAGCGATCGCGTTCGACCGAATGTTGTACTTCGCCCCTTCTACTGCGACCACGTTCATCAACCCCACGAGGCCCATTTTGGCTGCGCCGTAGTTGGTCTGACCGAAATTTCCAAAGATGCCGGATGCCGACGCGGTAAACACGAACCGTCCGTAACCGTTTTCCTTCATGACCCTGAACGCCGGTTGGCTGACGTGAAACGCACCGTTCAGGTGCACGTCCATTACTGCGTGGACCGAATCCATGTCCATGTTGGCGAAGCTCTTGTCGCGCAGGATGCCGGCATTGTTCACTACCACATCGACCGTCCCGAATGTGTCGAGCGCCGTCTCGATCACCGCCGCTCCGCCTTCCGGCGTCGCCACCGATTCGTAGCTGGCCACGGCCTCGCCGCCGGCCGCAAGGATGTCCGCCACTGTTGCATCGGCCATCGAGGATGCGCCACCGCTGCCATCGACCGAGCCGCCCAGATCGTTGACCACAACCCTGGCGCCGCGGCGAGCGAGCTCGAGTGCATAGGTCTTGCCGAGGCCACCGCCGGCACCGGTGACAACCGCCACCTGGCGGTCGAACACGATCTGGCTCATAACCCACTCCCTCAATCCGAAGCAGGGTTGATCTTCGTCGAAACGGCTGCGCTCGTTCAATTCCCGGCGTTGAGATGCCGATGTGAAACCTATGGTTTCAGACCGTGCGCGGTTGCCACGCGCTCCCTGGCTGAACAGATCGATCGCCTACACGTATGAAGACGCTCGCAGCATCTTCACGTCGCGCGGCCGAATGCGGCGCCCAAGGATCGCCCTCCTGCATCCGCCCCCCGGCCGGCGCGATTCTCCGAGGGCCGTCGCTGCCCGCGACACGCGCCATGTACGTTCCTAATCTACGCAGTATGACTGAGCACCCTCGACGCCTCTCTACCTCGGATCCCCAGTGGTATCGCGATGCGATCATCTACGAGACGCACGTCAGGGCGTTCAAGGATTCGAACGGCGATGGAATCGGTGACTTTCCCGGGCTCACGTCAAAGCTCGACTATATCCAGCAGCTCGGGGTGACGGCCATCTGGCTCCTGCCGTTCTACCCATCACCGCTCCGAGACGATGGCTATGACATCGCCGACTACATGGATGTTCATCCCAGCTATGGCACGCTCACCGACTTCACCACGTTCCTCGAAGAGGCCCATCGCCGTGACATGCGGGTCGTGACCGAACTGGTGATCAACCACACCTCTGATCAGCACCCATGGTTCAGAAGGGCGCGCCTGGCCGCCCCCGGCACCGAGGAGAGGGATTTCTACGTGTGGAGCGATACGGCCGACCGGTACAACGACGTCCGCATCATCTTCCAGGACACCGAGACGTCCAACTGGGCATGGGATCCCGTCGCGGACGCGTACTACTGGCATCGGTTCTTCACGCACCAGCCGGACCTGAACTATGACCTCCCGGCGGTGCTCGAAGCAGTCCTGGAGGTGCTCGGCTTCTGGCTGGACATGGGGGTCGATGGCCTCCGCCTCGACGCCATCCCGTACCTGTTCGAGCGGGAGGGAACCAACGGCGAGAACCTGCCCGAGACTCACAAGGTGCTGAAGGAGATCCGGGCACATGTGGACGCGAACTACGACGACCGGATGTTGATCGCCGAGGCGAACCAATGGCCCGAGGATGCCGTCGAGTACTTCGGAAATGGCGACGAATGCCACATGTCGTTCCACTTTCCGCTGATGCCTCGGTTATACCTGGCGCTGCACCGCGGCGACCGGCTGCCAATTGTCGACATCCTGGAACAGACCCCGGACATCCCTGAGACGGCCCAATGGGCCACCTTCCTACGAAACCATGACGAGTTGACGCTTGAGATGGTGACCGGCGAAGAGCGCGAGCTTCTCTGGCACGCGTATGCGCCGGATCGACGGGCGAGGCTGAACCTCGGCATCCGGCGCCGGCTGGCGCCACTCCTCGGAAACGACCGGCGCCGGCTCGAGCTGATGTACGGCCTGCTGCTGTCACTGGGTGGGACGCCCGCGTTGTATTACGGCGACGAGCTGGGGATGGGCGACAACATCTTCCTCGCCGACCGGGACGGCGTCCGCACGCCGATGCAGTGGAGCGGCGACCGCAACGCAGGCTTTTCGACGGCCAACCCGCAATCGCTCTACTTGCCGGTCATCATCGATCCAGAGTTCCATTTCGAGACCGTCAACGTCGAAGCGCAGCACGCGAACCCGAATTCGTTGCTGTGGTGGGTACGGAAGATGTTGCTTTTGCGGCGCCGGCATCCCGTGTTTGGGCGGGGTGAGCTCAAGCTCCTCCATCCGACGAATCAGCACGTGCTCGCGTTCCTTCGGGTCTACGAAGACGAGACGATGCTCGTCGTGGCCAATCTCTCAACGCATTCGCAGTACGTCGAGTTGGATCTCGGGCAGTTCGTGGGCACGAATCCCATCGAGTTGATCGGCGGGACCGAATTCCCGGCAATCGGTGACCTGCCCTACCTCCTGACGCTCGGGCCGCACGCATTCTTCTGGTTCGAGCTCGGTCGCGACGCCGCGGTAGCGCACACAAACGGTCCCATCGAGCTGTCCGAGCGGCTGGACGCGCTTGCCGACGCCGACCATCCACTCGTCACGGCGGTACACATGTATCTGAATGAACAACCGTGGTACCGGGGCAGCGGTGACGGCATGATCAGCCTGCGTGACGCGGTCCCGATCGGAGATCTGGACCAGACGCCGCGCTGGTGGCTCGGCGTCTTCGATCGTCCCGGAAGTCTCAGCGGCCAGTCGACCACGTACGCGCTGCCGATCGGCATCGCGGTTGGAGACAACGTCCAGGAGTCGAACACGGGGCCCAAGATCGCCGACATCACATGGCTCGACACTCCTGGTGTCGTCTTCGATGCCACCGGGGACACCCGGTTCCATCTCGACTTGCTCAAAGATCTCTCTGAACGGGGCAAGATCGCGAGTCAGCGGGGAAACCTCGAACTCGTGGTCGCGCTCGAGACCGGAGCCGACGACGCGGCCCACACCGGAGGAAACCCCGGGTTGATCTCACGGCGCGACGGTTCGGCGACGATCGCGCTCGACGACACAACTGTGCTGCGCCTCTTCTGCAACCTGGAACCGGGCACCAGCCCCGGTGTCGAGGTGCGCAGGTTCCTGACTGAACGTGCCGGCCTCCCGGTCGTCGCTCCCCTTGGTGGCTGGATCAACTACAACTCCGATGAGCAGTTCACCGTCGGCGTGTTCGAGCCCCGAGGCCACGTGTCGACCACGGCCCGTGACCTCTTCGAGCACATGGCTGCCACCTACCTCGAAGGTGACAAGGCGGCGTTGAAGACAGCCAAGACCCGGGCGCAGTCCCTCGCTGACACGATTGCTGCGGTGCACCGGGCACTCGCCGGACCCACCGAGGACCCGGCGCTGGTCGCGGAGCCGCTGACATCGCTCGGCCAGCGCAGTTTGTACCAGACGCTTCGTTCGTCCATCGCAGAGGGACTGGTCGCCATTTCGCGCCGCGCCGGGGCATCAGACCACCTTGGAACCGAACTGCGTGAGGTCATAGGGCGCCGGCCGGAGTTGCTGGCCGAACTCGACCCGCTGCTGGGTCGGACGGTTCGGACGATGCTCACCCGGGTGCACGGCGACATGCGGCTCGACGTGTTCTCGTGGACGGGTGAGATCTTCAGGATCCACGACTTCTCGGGAGATCGATCCCTGCGGCCGGCGCAACGACGTCTCAAGCGGAGCCCGTTGCGCGACGTCGCCCAGCTCATGCGGTCGATCGACTACGCCGGGCTCAGAGCCGAGATCGACGCCGATGGATCATTCCCGGATGAGGCTTCGGGTCTCATCTGGTCCGACGCTGTACGCGAATCGTTGCTGACCCGTTACATCGAGGCAATGGCCGGCTCCCCTGCGTTGCCCGAGGACCCGGCCGACGTCGCGTTGTTGTTGCGGGTGTTCGAGCTGTCGAGAGCCGTGCATGAGCTGCGCTGGGAGGTCGAACATCGGCCAACGTGGATTCCGGTGGCATTGCAGGGACTGGAGCACCGCATGGGTTGGACCACTAGGGAGGGGTGATCGTCAGCTCGCCCGCGCGCGTGCTGCTGCGAGGCTCGCCAGCAAGCCGGCCACGGCCTCCGGATCGGGGACGCGGTGCCCCGCGATGCTCGGCCCCTCCCCTACCTTTACGCCGACGTCGTCGGGGCCGAGCACCGCAAACGCATCTTCGTCCGTGACGTCGTCTCCCAGATAGAGAGTCGATGTCGCGCCGACACGGGCGCGCAGCTCGGCGACCGCATCGCCTTTGGTCCAGGCACGAACGGCGAACTCAACGACCTCTTTTCCTGTCAGCACCTTGTACGGCCAGCCGTCTGCAACCCGCTCCACGCCCTCAGCCACAGCAGCCCGCCGCGCGGGATCAACCCTCCGAAAGTGCACCGCTACCGACAGCGGCTTGGGCTCGACGTAGAGGCCAGGCGCAAGCACCTTGAGATCGGCGAGCGCCGCCTCTGCACCCTCGAGCATGGCCCGCTCCTCCGCGGATGGGCGCGCCTCGTCCGGTTCGGCACCGTGAGATCCAACGAGGCGGAACGCGCCGGCGTCAGGAACGAACCTGCTGAGCGTCCGGCGATCGCGACCGGACACGATCGCGACGTGCGTGTCGGGCAAATGGGCAAGCTGACGCAGAGATTCCATTGCGGCCGGGAGGGGCCTGGCCGCGGCGGGATCGTCGACGATCGGCGCGAGCACGCCGTCGAAGTCGCACGCGACGAGCAGTCGTTCGACCTTGCGGAGTCGCGACGCGATCGCGTTGCTCACACCCCGAGCGCATCCAGGCACGTCTTCGCCCATCGGAATACATCCCACTTCCGCACCGTGCGGGTCAGCGCTCGCATCCTCCGCCCGATCTGATCGGCAGGCATTTCAATTGCGCGCAGCAGCGTGTCGGCGACCGCGTCAACGTCGTGCGGATTGACGATCAATGCAGATTTAAGTTGTTCGGCGGCACCGGCGAACTCGCTGAGCACCAACGCCCCGGTGTTGTGGACGCGGGTGGCGACATACTCTTTCGCGACCAGGTTCATGCCGTCCCGAAGGGGCGTGACCAACATGACATCGGCCGCCACGTAGTAGGCGACCAGGTCACGAAGGGATACGCTGCGGTACAGGTAGAGAACCGGCGACCAGCCGGGCATCGCGTATGCACCGTTGATGCGACCGACGGCTCCTTCGACAGTCTCACGCAGCAGCTGGTAGGCGGGAACGGCTTCGCGGCTCGGAACCGCAATCTGTACAAAGGCGTACCGGGCGTCTGTCGCCGCTGTTCTCGACAGCAACGCGTCAATCGCCTCGAGGCGCACGTCGATGCCCTTCGTATAGTCGAGGCGATCAACACCCAGGATCACCTTGTCCGGGTTGCCCATGGCGGTGCGCAGCTCGCGCGCGGCACGTTGCACGTCGGGCGACGCTGCCAGATCCCGGAACTCGTCGACGTCGATACCGATGGGGGCGCGCTGTACCCGAACGGTGTGGCCGTGTACGGACAGGACTCCCCGGCCGAGCGACGCGGCATCTCCGAATCGCCGGGCTGAGCGGATGAAGTTCTCAGCGCTGCGCCGGGTCTGGAAGGCAACGACATCTGAGGCAAGGAGGCCTTCGATGATCTGCTTGCGCCAGGGCAGCCGGGCGAACAGCTCGATCGGCGGAAACGGTATGTGGAGATAGAACCCGATGGTCGCGTCTGGTCGCGACTGGCGGATGATTCGAGGAACGAGCTGAAGTTGGTAGTCCTGGATCCACGCAACTCCGTTCGTGTCGAGGACATTGATCACCCGATCGGCGTAACGCCCGTTGACCGCCTCGTACGCCCGCCACCAGTGGCGGTGGAATTCGGGCGCCACGACCGCGTCGTGATACAACGGCCACAGTGTCGCATTGCAGAACCCGAAGTAGAAGCGGTCGATATCGTCGTGGGAGAGCGTCACCGGGATTTGGCGGATGCTGCCGTACGTGAAGGGTTCGAGCTGCTCGTCTTCTGTCCCCGCCCAGCCCACCCAAGCGCCGTCGCGCGCCTGGAGTATCGGGACGAGTGCTCGAACCAGCCCACCGGGGCTCGTCTCCCATTGATCGCCCACTCTCCGCACCGGGAGGCGATTTGCCGCAAGGACGATTTGGGTACCCACAGGTGTCACCCTACCCACGTCCCAACCCTCGAACGGAGCCCGGCGCACCCGATCAGTGACGAACCATCACGCCCTCGGCTCCTGCCAGCGTAAGCCCGCCGTCAACTGCCTCTGACCCGCCCGTCCCGGTACGGAGCAGGACCGTCCCGCGGCCGAGGTTTACGGTCGCAGGCTCACTCGTGAAGTTGAGCGCAACCGAGATGGCCGCGGCGTCCGGTGCCTCCCGGCAATAGGCGAAGATTCCGTCGGGAGCTTCGATCGGCGTGAAGGAACCGGCGCGCAGCGACTGTTCAGCGCGGCGGATGACGAGCAGTCGCCGATACAGCTCAAGCATCGAACCGGGATCTCCGGTCTGTGCTTCGACGTTGTGGCAACCGTCGGGATCGACCACCGGAAGCCACGGTTCGACTGTCGAGAAACCGGCGTTGGCATCAGCCGACCACTGCATCGGCGTACGGCAACCATCCCGCCCGGCCCCCGGCAACCTTCTCCCCCACGGGTCTTGCTGATCTTCGTCTCGAATGTGCGCCTGCATCATGCCGAGCTCATCTCCGTAATAGACCGTTGGGGTGCCGCGGAGTGTGAGCAGCATCATCGCCGCAACCCGCGCCGCGATCGCTCCGAATCGCTGCACGAGACGCGGCTCATCATGATTGCCGAGCACGTAGTTGGGCCACGCCCCTGCGGGAAGGCTGGCTTCGAGATCCCCGACGAGGCCGCTGAACACGGATGCGTCCCATCGTGCGTACAGCATCGAGAAGTTGAACGGCATGTGCAGTTCGTCGTTGTGCGTCCCGTAGTACGCCGCCCAGGTCGGCCAGTCGTATTCGTGGATCTCGCCAATGAGGACGCGGTCACCTTCATACGAATCCACCAGCGTCCTTAACTGGGCAAAGACTCCGTGGACATCAGGATGGCCCTTGGAGTGGACCGGGATGAGCCGGTCGTAATCACCATGCGGCTTGGCGAGATCATGGAGCGGCTGGTCATTGACGGGGTTGTCACGTAGCGCCGGATCCTTCATCACGTGATGGGCCACATCGATGCGGAATCCGTCAACGCCGCGATCGAGCCAGAACCTGAGCGTATCGTGCATCGCCGCGGCTACGTGCGAGTTTCGCCAGTTCAGGTCGGGTTGCTCGGCGAGAAACGAGTGCAGGTAGTACTGACCGGATCCCTCGTCCCACTCCCAGGCCGACCCTCCGAACACCGAGCCCCAGTTGTTGGGCGGGCCGCCATCCGGGGCCGGGTCGCGCCACGTGTACCAGTCGCGTTTGGCGCTATCGCGTGACGACGCCGACTCGATGAACCACGGGTGCGCTGATGAGGTGTGGTTGGGGACCCAATCGATGATGACCCGGAGGTCGAGACCGTGAGCCGTCTCGAGCATTCGATCGAACGCCACGAGGTCGCCGAACACTGGATCTACATCTGTGTAGTCGGCCACGTCATAGCCAAAATCAGCCATGGGCGATGGGTAGAACGGCGAAATCCATACCGCATCGACGCCGAGGCCAGCAACATGCGACAGTCGCTCGCGGATGCCGTCGAGGTCGCCAATCCCGTCGCCATTGGAGTCCATGAAACTTCGGGGATAGATTTGATAGATGACCCCAGTCATCCACCAGGATGTCCCATCCGCCGTCATGCGCTGGTCAGATGCCGGGCCGGTTCGAAACTGAAGACGCCGTCATTCGGCGTACATGCTGTCGATGTCGCCGGCGTATCGTTCCATCACCACCCGCCGCTTCAGCTTCAACGACGGCGTCAGCTCACCCGACTCTGGTGACCAATCGTGTGGCGCCACGATCCACTTCTTGGCTTGCTCGACGCGCGACACCTCGTTGTTCGCCTCTGTGACGGCTTGGGCGATCTCTGCCTGGACCAGGTCGTTGGACGCGAAAGACTCGAGATCGGTGAACGACAAGCCATTCTTCTCGGCCCATTG
>Ga0224512_10004990_pt1 | contig 11061 bp, 13 predicted proteins | sample SF_May12_sed_USG_4_FD_169103 | JGI IMG/M metagenome (GOLD analysis project Ga0224512, IMG submission 169103) | Sediment microbial communities from San Francisco Bay, California, United States - SF_May12_sed_USGS_13 | ecosystem: Environmental > Aquatic > Marine > Sediment | place: USA...
CCGCCAGGATCACACCACGAGCGTCGGCGCCCAGGGGCGCCACCGGGAAGAACACCCAAGCTCCCGCGACCACTACGGCCACGCCGAGCCACTCCCACCACGCAGTGCGTTCCCTGAGGATGACTCCGGCCGTCAGGGCCAGGACGAGCGGTATCCCGGCTTGGAACACGAAGTTGAAAGTGACGGCCTCGGTTTGGTCGAGTCCGAGGAACTGCAGTGCCGGCACCGCGGTGTAAAGCAGAGCGCCGAGCGCAACCACCAGCCATGCGCGGGAGCCCGACAGTGTTCTGCTGCTGAGGCCACCGCGGTATAGCCAATAGCCGACGAGCGTGACGGCGCCGATCAGATATCGTAGGGCGGCAAAGGTGATCGGCTCGAGGTCCTCGAGGCCGATCTCGATGTAGATGAACGAACTGGCCCACAGGAACGAGGCAACCAGCGCCAGCGCAACTGCGGTCGCCTGGGTCGGCTTCGTCGAAGTCAGTTTGAATGCTCTCGGTTAGGTGCTGACTGAAGTTGGTGACGGCGACGTTTCCAGGGCCTCCTGCACTGTGCGCAAGGCGGCGGCCCGGTCCTCGGGGCTGTTCACCAGGTCGAGATTACCGGAGTCGATCCAGATCAGATCGTCGAGAGTTTCCCACCAGCTGTGATATCCGTCATAGATCGCCCGGGCCAGCTTCTCGTCGAGGTGCTGTTCACCGCCCCGTCCCCGGCTGGCGATCCGGCTCAAGCAGACCTCAAACGGTGCATCCACCGCCACGATGCGGTCGGGCAGCTCCAATCCCGGAAGGAGCCCGTGGTACATGTCCATGAGCGTCCTCAGGTCGTTCTCTCCGTACGCGCCGGCCGCGTGGTAGGCGGGGAAGAAAACTTCACCGTCATCGAGAATGCAGCGTTCCTGGACTATGCGGCCTTTGACTCCGCTCACCGAGTGGTGCTGCTGGCCCCGCCTGGCGAGGTAGTAAACCTGCATCCGGAAAGCCAGATCCTCCGGATTGGCGTACACCTGGTCGAGGTACGGGTTCTCGTCGTTCGGTTCGGCGAGAGTTGCCCAGTCGCCGTGTTCGCCCATAATCGAAAGCAACGTGGTTTTGCCGGCGCCGAGCGGACCGGTGACGGCCACGTAGCTGTGCCTCATTGCCAAATCCACGGTCGGAGTGTCGCCGCGCAGATCGATGGTCGACGTGGTGACGTTCCCGCCGAGCATGTCACGCAGCTCATCGACGCTCTTGGCGATCTCGTACTTCAACACGCCATCGATCATGAGGTTGTTGCCCCCGGGTTCGACGGCCCGGAAGTCCGTCTGCAGCCCAATGAGTCTCTTGTCCCAGCCGAAGGCAACCCCAGCTTCGATGCAGGCCCCCTCGTCGGGGACGCGTCCGTCGAGGTTGAAGATGAGCACGTCGGAGTGCCTGACGGCCTCCAGGTTCTGTTCGAAGATATGGTGCCGAGCCTCGTCGAGGGTCATACCTTGATCGATGTAGTCCTCGATGAAGCCGGCGTCCTCCTGGGGGAACCAGGTCTGATACCCCAGGTCATCGAGCATGCTCTTGACCTTCAGATTGAACCAACGCTCACCGTCGTTGAACAGACCGGCCGCGTAGTAAGCCCGGGGCCTCGTTTCCTTGGAAATATTTCCCACCCTTCGACGCGCGCTGCTCGGTTCTCTCTGCCTTGCACGCCGGCCACAGTCCAATGACCCTTGGGGCGGCAGTGTACTGCCGGCGTCCCTCTACCGCACTCTGGCTCATGATCGTAGCTGATAATGAGCTAGTGAGAAGTCGGAACAAACGGTGGTGGCGAAGGGTTAGAATCGCGATTAGCTAACCGGTTCCCGGCCACAACCGGGCAATTGGTTTGCGGGGGTGAAATGGTATCGACCATGAGAGTTGAGGTACCGGAAGCGAGCCGAGGTACCCCGGAGTCCTCGTTAAAAGCCGGGAAACAATATAAGTGCCAACCAAGAGGTAGCACTGGCCGCTTAAACAGCAGCCTGTCCGCCCGGGGGGTTCCTGCCTCACCGGATGCGGGCAACGCAATGCAGGATGCAACTAGATGGGTTGTTAGGGACCGCTAGTCAAGACACTCTCTGACTAGGGCTTCAGGAAATTTGCCGGCAGCATCCTGGGGCCCGAAACATCGCTGCCGGCTGCGCTCGGAGATGCCGGTATTGATATCTTGTGGGACGGGGGTTCGACTCCCCCCACCTCCACGCGGGGTCTCGGCCAGATCAGCTTCTGGCCGAGCCTCTAGCGGAATCGCCACAGGCTCCCAGCACCGGTCAGCGCCAGCCCCATCGGCCCCTCTCGGCGAGTAGGTTTTGTGATGTGCCTCCATGCAGTTGTTGCTGGAGCTCAGTAACCCGATAGGAGCCGGAATGTTGTTTGTCACCCACTATCAACTGATTGGAGAGCGCTCAAAACAACGGACGACTGAGGTCATGACCCTCTTTGCTGAGCGCGGGGCCGGCCCTGGAACGCTGGCGCATTATGTCTATGGCGACGGTGGTGGCGGTTTGGTGATCGCTGACGAATCCGGGTTGGCGCGGCTTTACGAGGACGCGGTCCATTACGCCCCGTATATGGAGTTCACGACACGGCCGATACTCCCGATCGACGAAGCGGTACCGACGATCGCGGCGTGGATGAGCGGCTAGCCGCCTCCGGCGGGACCTCTCTCAGCTGGCGATCGCGGCGCTGGCTATCGAGCCCAGAACGAGCAGCCCGATAGCCACGGCGGTCGGCCAGCCGCGGGCACCAAGCCGGGAGTCGCTGCCGGGAGCCGGCGGAGCCGGGATCAAGGCTACGAAGGGCACCATCGCCAGGTACACCAGCAACCACAGCAGTGTGACTCCGGCGCGTGTCGTGATCCAGGCCACCACCCACGCCACAAACACCAAAAAGCCCACGCCGAGTACCACGTAGTTGCTCGGCCGCATCTCATCCCGGATGGCCATGTCTGCTCCCCTCGTCTCTGGCCGAAACGACGCGGCAGGGAGGATGCAGATACACCGCTAGAAGGGGTTGGCCAACCCCTCGATGACCTCACCGCCGGCGGCAGCGAGGGACTGAGGAGCGATCTTGATCTTCATCGAGCGACTGCCGCCGCCGACGATGACCCACTCGCAGGCCATCACGGCGCTATCGATGTACACGGGCAGCTCTGGAGGCAACCCGAAAGGGGTGACGCCGCCCATGATCATCCCTGTCACTTCGGCGGTGACGTCGGCGGGGGCGAACGACAGCTTCTTCACGTCCATCAACCCCCTGACCCTACGATTGACATCGAGGCGGGTATTGGCCAGGACTACACAGGCGGCGTACTGCCCGGGCGGTCGCTTCGAGGCGACGACGATCGTGTTGGCGGACTGGTCGAGTTCGTAGCCGTAATGGGCGCAAAAGGCCGCAGTGTCCGCCAGGTCAGGATCACACTCGAGGAACTCGTGCTCGAAACCGAGTGTCTGCACCGCCTGGCGTACCGACTGTTCTGCGTCCATGGCGGCGATTCAACCACGGTATCCAGTCAAATGCCGTATCTGCGCCCAGCTGAATCAAACAAGATGATTTCGTGGAAGTTCTCAGCTTCTTGTGCCAGTATGTGCGGACCAGAGAAAGGAGGTGGTCCAAGAATGCATTTAGGTTTATTTAGGACTCTGGAGGTGGCCGAGCGCTGAGCTGCGGCCCTGATATCAGGAGTCGCCGCTCCCCGTTGTCGCGCCTCACGGCGCTCGCGGGTCAGGTAGCGACTTCAACTTGGACCACCGGGACTCGGAGATCTGCGATCTAGTCCTATCGCGGCACTGGCGTTCGTCGCTAATTGCACGTCGCTGGTGAAGTTTCTTCGGCTTCTACAACGCCTCGGGCGAAGCCAAGCTTGGCTCGAGCAAGGAAACGGCCCCCATTTCGGGGGCCGTTTCCTTTTTGGGCAACCACCGGGTCACCGCTGCTGCCCCAAACGTTTGTCCTCCCTATGCTCCTTGGGTGTTTGACGTAGCGGCCGCCGAGTATCTCTACCGCGGTGATGCGGAGGTCGCCCTGGCGCTCCTCGCTAGCCAAGGGATCCCGGCCTATATCAACGCTGAAGACGAGGGTGGCCTCAACCCGGGCTTCTTTTCGGAATATCGGGTGCTCGTTATGGTCAAGGAGGAGCAGCTGGGGGAGGCTCGAGCCCTCCTCGGTGTCGGTGCAATCCTGTCTGTGCCTTTAGAGGTCAGAACCGCCATGGAGGCCCATTCGGCCTGGGCCCATCCCAACGAGGCGTGTGGCTTGCTGGCAGGTAGGGATGAGGCGGTCGAGATGGTGTTCTGCCTAAACAATCGGGTGGCGTCTCCGACCAGGTACACCATCGATCCTCGCGAGTACTTCGGGGCGATGCGCTTCGCCGAGCGCTGTGGTTGGGAAATCATTGGGGCCTGGCACTCGCATCCTGACGGCGATGCCGTGTTGTCTCTCACCGACATCGAGCTGGCCCCCGGCGGCGCCTGGATCACGGCGGTGGTCGGATCGGATGAACTCGGGAGTCGACCAATCCGGGCCTACCGGACCGCGGGAAGCCGCGTGGCTGAGCTTGCCGTGCTCGTAGAGCTACCGGACGGCGAGGTCGCCTAGCCTGGCGGCGATGGAACTCACCGAACCGCAGTCCGAGATCTCGCCGCGGCACCTCCTCTACAGCCTCGTCGGTTGGGCGCTACAGGCGGTATTCGGGGTGCTCGCGTTGGCGTCGGGTTTGGTGGCGCCGCCGGCCGGCGTCGCCGTCATCATTTCAGTTTGGCTGATCACCGCGGCCTATTCCGTTCTGCGGTGGCGGCGCACTCCTTGGATCCCGCTTGGCATGGGCCTGCTGGCCGGTTTCTCGATTGTCGCCATCATTGCCTTCGGTGGCGCGGTCCTCGACTGGAACGCCTAGTGCGGCTCGATGTCCTCGGCAGCAGCGGCACGGCGCCTCGCCGCGACAATCCCGCCAGCGGGTACCTCGTCCGATCGGACACCACGACTATCTGGATGGACGCCGGCCCCGGCACCTACATGGCGTTGCTGCAAAAGGTGGACCCCGACACCATCGATGCAGTTCTTCTCAGCCATATGCATCCCGACCACTGCACCGACGTCTTCGCGCTCTTTCACGAGCTGTCGTACGTGCGCAGAAGTGGCCGATCGATCCCGGTGATGGTGCCGGACGGATCCATCGAACGGGTCCGCGGGTTTGTCGGCGGAGACCCCGATCACCCGGTTTTCCAAACACTGCATTTCCGCGAGGTCCAGCCGGGGGAGACGGCCGCGGTCGGCGACGTGACAGTGACCGCTCAGGCGGCCCACCACTCGGTCCCGGCCCTGGCCTATCGCCTCGAGGCGTCAGCGGCAGCCGTGGGTTACAGCGGAGACACCGGTCCTAGTGAGATGGTCGTGGAACATTTCGCCGGGGTTGACCTCTTGCTCGCCGAAGCGAGCCTGCAAGACGCCAGCGATCCATATGCCTTCCACATGACCGCCCGCCAGGCCGGCGAGTTGGCCACATACGCCGGCGCCGCGCATCTGGTACTCACGCACATCCCGAGTTCTCTCGATCAAGGGGAGAGCCGGCGCCAGGCGGCAGAGGTTTACGCCGGGCCCCTCAGTTTGGCGGCGCCGGGCGACATGTACATGATCACCGCATCCGATTGGGGGAAAAATCTGAATGACTGATACAGCGAAGCTCTTGAGAACCGGTCGTGCAGTTGATGAACTGCGCCCGGTGGTCATCACCCGGGGTTTCACCGAAATGACTCCGGGATCCGTGCTGATCGAGATGGGCAAGACCAAAGTCCTGTGCACGGTCTCGCTCGAGCTGGATGTCCCACCATGGATGCGCGATACCGGCAAAGGTTGGGTGACAGCGGAATATTCGATGTTGCCCGGCTCGGGGACCGAGCGGATTTCGCGCCGCTCGGCCAGCAGCGGCCGCACCAAGGAAATTCAGCGTCTCATCGGGAGATCTCTCCGTGCCGTCGTCGACTTCGCCGCCCTCGGCGAGATCACGGCCCGGGTCGACTGCGACGTGCTCCAGGCCGATGGCGGCACGCGGACCGCTTCGATCACCGGGGCGTGGGTGGCTTTGGCAGACGCCTTCGACACCCTGGTCGAGTCGGGCCGGTTGGAATCGACTCCACTGACCGATCATCTGGCCGCCGTATCGGTCGGCCTTGTGGACGATGAGGTTCTGCTCGACCTCGAGTACACCGAAGATGTCGCCGTCGACGTCGACTGCAATGTGGTCATGACCGGTAGCGGCGACCTCGTCGAGATCCAGGGAACCGCCGAGGGTGGCACATTCAGCCGCGACCAGCTCAATCGGATGATCGACCGCGCCGCCGCCGGTATCGCCGGGCTGGTTGCCGAACAAAGCGCCGCCCGGGCCTGAGCCAATGAAGTTGGACACGCCGGTCATCGTTGCGTCGCAGAACCCCGACAAGGTCGCCGAGATCGAGCACGTGCTGGCGCAACTTGGAATCGAGATCGTGCGCGGCCACAGCTGGCCCGAGGTGGCCGAGACCGAGCCGACCCTCGAAGGCAACGCGCTCCTCAAGGCACGGGCTGTTGTGGCGGCGACGGGCATGGCCGCGATCGGAGACGACACCGGATTGGAGGTCGAGGCGCTCGGTGGAGCTCCCGGCGTGTTCACCGCACGGTATGCCGGGCCCAACGCCACGTACGCGGACAACGTAACCAAGTTGCTCGCTGAGCTGGCCGGCGCCGGCAATCGCCGAGCGAGGTTTCGGACCGCCGTTGCCTTTGTCGACCCCACCGGCGAAGAGGTGGTGGTGGCCGGCTCTCTCGAGGGGGAGATAGCGCATGAGCGACGCGGAACCGGGGGCTTCGGGTACGACCCGGTCTTCCTGGTCGGCGAGCGGACCCTGGCCGAGATGGGTGCCGATGAGAAACATGCCATCTCCCATCGCGCAGTGGCGCTGCGGGCGCTGCGAGTGGCCCTACAAACTTAGGCCGTGCAAAACTCGAGGCCCTGCAAACTTAAAAGAGACCCCGGGGCTGACTCCGGGGTCTCTCTTTCGGTTGCGCACGGTCACGCTTTGGAATTGCCTTCCCACACTCGGCAGTGAGGGGAGTGTCAGTCGCTCTCGATCCAGCTGATGGTGATGTGGCTGTCGTTGTCCGACTGGGTCTCTTCGGTGTCGAAGCTGGCCTTGATGTGATTGCCGTCGTGGCTGGCGCTCATGCGGCCGACACGTTCGTTGCTGGTGAGAAACTTCCGCTGCAGATCGAACACGATCTGCATTTCGAGTTCTTTGCGGTGAGCTTCGAGGCGGGCGAACGCCTGATGCATTGGATTGGAGGACATATCTGGTTCCTTACGTAGCTGCTGTGCGTGGTAATTCAGATATCGGCCAAAACTTGAGGAATCCAGAGGATGGTTGCGGAATAGTCCGACGGACTAGTCACTCGACGGCCACGTAACGTGATGTTGCCGAATCGCGATTGCGCGTTGTGACAATTTGGCTCTGGCCGGCGTCAGCGTCGGTTTGTGCGGGGCACTACCGTCGCAACATGGACAGATCAGTCTCACCGGCAGCACAAGATATCTTCGCCATCGTTGGGCGCGGCATTGCCAATTACCGCACAGTGCTGCTTCCGGCGTGAGCACTGCGGCAACTCGTCGCGAGTTGCTCGAAGAAGTGTCCCGAGTCGCCATCGCCCGGCGCGGTGACGGCGTCCTCAAGGTGGCGGTTGACGGCGTAGACGCAGCAGGCAAGACGATCTTCGCTGATGAGCTGGGGGAAGTACTCGCTGCGCAGGGCGCCAACGTTGTCCGCGTCTCCATTGATGACTTCCACAATCCGGCCGCGACTCGCCTCCTCCGCGACCGCGCGTCTGGAGCGTTCAGTTACTACGAGGACTCCTTCAACTACGAAGCGTTTTGGGCCCTCGTTCTCGATCCTTTGTCGACGAGCGGGAGCGGGCGGATTCGGCCGAAGTTCTTTGATCATCGAGCCGACAAGCCGGTCGCAGTTGCGCCGGTCCAAGTTGCTGACGGCTCGATCTTGGTAGTCGATGGGATTTTCCTCGGCCGGCCGGAGCTGTCTGAAGCGTGGGATCTCTGGATCTTCCTCCACGTTTCGCAAGGCGTGGCTCGAAGCCGCGTCGTCGCCCGCGATCTGGAACACCTCGGTTCGGGGGCCGCAGCGGCGAAACGGTATCGCCTTCGCTACGAGCCCGGTCAGCGGCTGTATTTGGAGTCTGCCGAGCCGACCTCCAACGCGGATCTTGTAATCGATAACAACGATCTGGACGCGCCCGTACTCGTCCGAGTGCCCGAGGATTGGTAAGGGACCCCGAAGCGAGAATCTCCTATTCGTTCTCGGCGAGCAGGTAGTCATGTTCGGCGACGATGTTCTCAGCGAGCCGGGCTGCCAACACCGGAAGTCGCCACGCTTCGACCGCTGCACGATCGAGTGGGCGGCGTGCCTCGTATGCAGCGAGGTACCGAGCAGCCGGGCGACGCCATAGTTGGGCGGTCCGTACAAGGCCCGGTCCCAATCGATCGCCACCCAGCCGTCTTGGCCATCGCCCATGGCGTTGTACACGTGGAGATCGGAATGCAGCACGGCGTCCCCGTCGGGGAGCTGGGCGAGACGCTGCAGTGTCGGTCCGATGAACCGGCGCGGCGTCGCCGTGCCGATCCGGCGCTCGAGCATTGACTGGAATTGGGGTGCGGCTACTCCGTGGATCCGTGTGTGTAGGTCGGCGAGAGCGTCCATTGCCTTGTCACCGTCGGTTGTGACGATCTCGCCGAGCACGGGGCCGTCAAGCCGATCCAGAGGGAGTCCGATTCGGCCCGAGATCTCGACTGTGCCGTAGCAGCGGGGAGCTGGCACCCCAGCTTCGTAGACCGCGGCGGTGGCCTTTGCCTCTGACTTGGCCATCGGGTTGCGAGCGCCAGAGCGGTACAACTTGAGCGGCTGAGCCGTTGTCCCGAGCGAACACCTCGGCCAGGCGGCCCTCTCCGATCAGGTCAAGATCCATCGGGCGAGCTTACGGTCCGGGGCTCGACCGGGGGATTGAGTGCCACCGCTTCACATCAGCAGCAGGAACTGGCCTCTTCGCCAGCGCCGACCGTCACGTTGGCAAACTGTTCGTTGTCGCCGGTCTTGACGTACCACTCCCAGCGCAGACCGTCTGGGGCGGTCACCCACGTCTCGGTCTTGTCGGCGTAGCAGCACATCGTGTCGTCGATTCCGGACGGCTCGAGGCCCGAAGACCGTAGGCGTTGGTCGGCGGACTGCACCTCTTCAGTGCTCTCGGTCTCGACCCCGAGGTGGTTGATAGTCCCGCCGTCACCTTCGCCCTCAAAGAGGATGAACTTGAGGGGCGGCTCGGCAATTGCGAAGTTGGCGTATCCGTCGCGAACCTTGGCCGGTTCGGTGGCGAACATCTTGGAGTAGAAATCGATTGCCGAGTCGAGGTCGCTTACGTTGATTGCTAGCTGGAGGCGCATGGAGGGCCCTTTCGTTGTGGTTCTCGCACTTGATGAACATATTGATGACTGACGATATGATAGACGAACACATCGACATATGTCAATATGAAGTTTATGACTGAAGAACAACTCTGCTGTGTGGGTCAGGCGCCGGCGGTCGGCGCGGAGGAAGCGGAGACGCTTGCTGAGCTGCTCGGGGTGCTGGCCGATCCGGTGCGGCTTCGCATCATCTCGATGATCGCGGCGTCGCCAACTGGCGAGATCTGTGCCTGCGACCTGCCGGCTGCTCTCGATCGTTCCCAGCCGACGATCAGCCATCATCTCAAGCAGTTGGTGAACGCCGGAATCTGTCAGCGGGAGCAGCGGGGCAAGTGGGCCTGGTTTCAACTCCAGCCGGCGCGGCTCGAAGCCGTGCGCGAGGCACTCCTCGTTCCGACGGCAGTGTGACTCCCGCGCCGTGGTTGGCGCGACGCTCGGATTCCGCTACCGCAGCCATTGCTAACCTCCCCGACGGGTCGCTAGCTCAATTTGGCAGAGCATCGGACTCTTAATCCGCAGGTTCCGGGTTCGAGTCCCGGGCGACCCACAAGCTTTCCCATCACCACCGAGCTCATGCGGGCGTGGCGGAACTGGAAGACGCGCCAGGTTTAGGTCCTGGTGGGCAATGCCCGTGGGGGTTCGAGTCCCTCCGCCCGCACGGTTGCTTGGGAGTTGCTTCGCAACTCCGGGCAGCGAGCGCGGTCTTGGCAACAGAACGCTCCGAGTGACGTGACTAACGTCGCCCAATGTCATCAAACGCTCTGACGGAGGTCGCCGGCCAGCTTGGGTTCGTGGCCGACCACATGCCGATTGTCGGTGCCATTGGTGAGCGGTTCACTCTCGAGCAACCATTCGCCGGCATGACGCTGGCAGTCCGGATTCACGTCGAGCCCAAAACCGCTGTACTGATCCGGGCATTGCGCGACGGTGGGGCTCGAGTCGTCGCCATGGGGAACAAGGCAACCACCAACGACGCCCTCGCAGAGCTGTTGCGGTCCGAAGACGTTGAGGTTCTGGGGGAGCGGGCAGATGACGACGCCACGATCGCCGCCCACCTCGAAGTTCTGGCGGCCACGCGGCCCCAGATTGTTCTCGACAATGGCGCCGAGCTGATCGAGCGGCTCGTCAGCAGCGGTGACCACCCCCGCGGCGCCACCGAAGAGACAACCTCCGGTGCACTCACCCTGCGAGGGCGGCTCGCGGGCCACGTGCCGTTTCCGGTCATCGTGATCAACGACAGCCCGCTCAAGGCAATCGTCGAGAACAAACACGGCGTCGGCCAAAGCGTCATCGAGACGATTCGACTCGCCACGAACACGCTGTTGCAGCGGCGCCGTCTCGTGGTCCTCGGCTACGGCTGGTGTGGTCGTGGTATTGCTCTTTACGGCAAAGCCGCCGGCGCCGATGTGGTCGTCGTCGAGCCGGACGCCGTCAAGGCCTTAGAAGCTGCGATCGACGGCTTCGCGGTCTCCCCACTCGAACGTGTATTAGCGCATGGCGACGTCTTCGTGACCGCCACCGGGCAAGCGGCGGTCCTCACCGCGGCTCAGATTG
>Ga0224512_10004991_pt1 | contig 11060 bp, 11 predicted proteins | sample SF_May12_sed_USG_4_FD_169103 | JGI IMG/M metagenome (GOLD analysis project Ga0224512, IMG submission 169103) | Sediment microbial communities from San Francisco Bay, California, United States - SF_May12_sed_USGS_13 | ecosystem: Environmental > Aquatic > Marine > Sediment | place: USA...
ATGCGTCGCCGACACGGCCAAGGTCAAGAGCGGTGCGCGCCTGCGCCACGCCGACTTTGAGGGCAGCGCGCTCGGCATGGCGCTCGATGCGCTGCTCGTGCGACGCGCCGGCGGCTGGCACGCGCTTGTGCCGCTGCGCGCGCCGCTGGCGGGCCCGCAGGCGCACGCCATCGATGCTGCGCAGGTGCGCGCCGCGCTGCTCGGCAGCGGCGCGCAGTTCCTCGATCTCAAGGCCGAGGCCAACTCGCTTTATACCGGCTACCTGCACGAGGCGATCGCGCTCGCCGCGGCGGGCGTGGCCGCGGTGCTGCTGCTGCTGATGTTCGCACTGCGCTCGGCGTCGCGCGTCGGCCGCGTGGCGCTGCCGCTCGGCGCCGCGGTGGTAGTGACGGCCGCCGCGCTGGCGCTGGCTGGGCAGACGCTCAATCTCCTGCATCTGGTGGGATTCCTGCTGGTGGTCGCAGTTGGCTCGAATTACGCGCTGTTCTTCGAGCGCGCCGGCGGCGCGCCGCCGCCGCGCGTCCTGGCCTCGCTCGCCCTGGCCAATGCCACGACCGTGATCGGCTTCGGCGTGCTCGCCAGCTCGAGCGTGCCGGTATTGCGCGCGATCGGCGCTACAGTCGCGCTCGGCACGCTGCTCGCGCTGGCGTTCGCCGCGCTGCTCTCGGGCGCCCGCGGCGATGGCCGATAATCTCCCCATGTCCCGGCCGCACGCCGCCGCGCCCTGGCGCCCCACGGGCTTTGTGGGCGGCTCCGCCGTCCTGCACGCCGCCGCTCTGGCCGGCGTCGCCGTCGTTCCGGACTTCTGGCCCTGGGCGATCGGCGCCATCGCCGCCAACCAGGCGGCGATCCTCGCCGGCGGGCTGCTGCCGCGAAGCCGCCTGCTCGGCCCGAACTGGACGCGCCTGCCGCGCTCTGCCGCGGCGCGCGGCGAAGTCGCCCTGTCGCTGGATGACGGCCCCGATCCGGAGGTCACGCCGCGCGTGCTCGAGGTGCTCGAGCGCCACGGCGTGCGGGCGACGTTCTTCTGCATCGGCGAGCGCGCCACGCGCCATCCCGGGCTGGTGCGCGCCATCGCCGCCGCCGGGCACGCGGTCGAGAATCACTCGTTCCGGCATCGCCACGATTTCGCCCTGCTCGGTCCGCGCCGCTTCCTGCAGGAAATCGGCGCCGCACAGGACACTCTCGCCGCGCTGGCCGGCGTCGCGCCGCGCTTCTTCCGCGCACCCGCGGGACTGCGCAACCCCTTTCTCGACTACGCGCTCGCGCGCCTCGGTTTGCAGCTGGTGAGCTGGACGCGCCGCGGCTACGACACGCGCAACGCCAACGCCGAGGACGTCCTCGCGCGCCTGACGCGCGCCCTGGCGCCGGGCGACATCCTGCTGCTGCACGACGGCCATACGAAGCGCTCCGTGCACGGCGCGCCCGTGGTGCTCGAGGTGCTGCCGCGACTGCTCGACACGCTGGCCGGCGCCGGGCTGCGGCCGGTCACGCTGCGCGCGGCGCGCGATTGAGCGTCGCCGCGGACTACGCTCGCCTGGTCGAGGCGGCGAGCGCGCCCTACCGCGCCGCCGGGCGCTTCGCATGGCACTTCGCGCGCGGCAAGCTGCGCTACGACCCCGTGTTCCAAGCCCTGCTGCAACCGGGCGTGATTCCCGAGAACGCGCGTCTGCTCGACCTCGGCTGCGGCCAGGGGCTGCTGGCCGCGCTGCTGGACGTGGCCGGCGCGCCGCGCCTCGCCGCCTATCGCGGTGTCGAGCTCATGGCGCGCGACGTGGCGCGCGCCCGGACCGCGCTGGGTGCTGACTGCGGCGTAGAGCAAGCTGACATCCGCAGCGCGAAGTTCGGCACCGCGGACATCGTTGTGCTCCTGGACGTGGTGCATTTTATGGGCCGCGAGGATCAGGACGCGGTGCTGCGCCGGGTGCGTGACGCGCTCGCCGCGGGCGGCAAGCTGCTGCTGCGCGTGGGCGATGCCGACTCCGGCTTGCCGTTCCGGTTCGGCAACTGGGTGGACTGGACCGTGGCGCTGGCGCGCGGACATGGCGCCACGCGGTTTCATTGCCGCAGCGTGGCACAATGGCGCGCGGCGCTGGAAGCGCTCGGTTTCACCGTACAGACCGAGCCGATGAGCCGCGGCACGCCCTTCGCCAACGTGCTGCTCGCGGCGCGCCTGCCACTACGATCCTGATCCAAGTGCACCCGCTGCAACTGTCGAGCTTCACCCTCACCACCTGCCTGGGCCGGGGCCTGGAGGCGACGCGCAGCGCGTTGCAGCGCCGCGCGAGCGGACTCGCGCGTCGCCAGTTCGACACCACGGCGCTCGACACCTGCATCGGCGAAGTGGAAGGCGTCGACGCGGTCCGCCTGCCGCCCGCGCTCGCCGCCTGGGACTGCCGCAACAACCGGCTCGCCGAGCTTGGCCTCGCGCACGACGGCTTTGCGGAGGCGGTGCGCGCAGCAGCAGGGCGCGTGGGCGCGGAGCGTGTCGGCGTCTTCCTGGGCACAAGCACCTCGGGCATCCTGCAGACGGAGCTTGCCTACCGGCGGCGCGATCCCGTGAGTGGCGCCCTGCCCGCAGACTTCGACTACGGGCGCACGCACAACACCTACTCGGTGACCGGCTTCGTGCGCGCGCGGCTCGCGCTTGCCGGGCCGGCATGGACCGTGTCCACCGCCTGCTCCTCGAGCGCCAAGGTGTTCGGCAGCGCGGCGCGCATGATCGATGCAGGCCTGATCGATGCCGCCGTGGTGGGCGGCGTGGACAGCCTGTGCCTCACAACGCTGTACGGGTTCAACTCGCTCGAGCTCCTCGCGCGCGAACCCTGCCGCCCCTGGGACGCGGCGAGGAACGGACTGTCGATCGGCGAAGCCGCGGCGTTCGCGCTGCTCGAGCCGCTTGCGGCCTCGCCCGCGCCGGACGCCGTCGCGCTGTACGGCGTGGGCGAATCGAGCGATGCGCACCACATGTCCTCGCCGCACCCCGAGGGGCTGGGCGCGCGCCTCGCCATGCAGGCGGCGCTGGGAGCGGCGTCGCTGCAGCCCGCCGACATCGGCTACATCAACCTGCACGGCACCGCCACGCCGAGCAACGACGCCGCCGAGGACCGCGCGGTCGTCGGCCTTTTCGGCAGCGCCACGCCCTGCAGCTCGACCAAGGGCGCCACCGGCCACACGCTCGGCGCCGCCGGCGCGCTCGAGGCGATGATCGCGGCGCTCGCCCTGCGCCACGGCTTCATCCCGGGAGGCGCGCATACCGCCACGCCCGACCCGGCGCTGCGCGCGCACTACGTGCTCGAAAGCCGGGAGGCGAAGCTGCGCCGCGTGCTCAGCAACTCCTTCGGCTTCGGCGGCACCAATTGCAGCCTGGTGCTGGGGCGCGCGTGAGCCGGCTTGCCGCCGCCATCGAGGGCGTGGCCCTGCTCGGTCCCGGGCTGCCCGGCTGGGCGGCAGCGCGCGCCGTGCTTACCGGTGCGCAACCTTACGCCCATGCGCCGACCGTAGTGCCCGTGGCCACGCTGCTGCCACCCAACGAGCGCCGGCGTGCCGGGCTCGCGGTAAAGATCGCGCTCGCGGTCGGCTGGGGCGCGCTCACCGAAAGCGCCCGCGATGCCTCTGCCCTAGAGACCGTCTTTACGTCTTCATCCGCCGACGGCGACACCTGCCACGCCATTTGCGAACAACTGGCGGGCAGCGAGCGCCTCATTTCGCCGACCCGGTTCCACAATTCGGTGCACAACGCGCCCTCGGGTTACTGGAGCATCGCCACGCGCTGCATGGCGCCCTCGACCAGCGTCTGCGGCTATGACGCGAGTTTCGGCGCCGGCCTGCTCGAGGCCTGCACGCTCGTGCACGCGCGCGGGGCGCCAGTGCTGCTGATCGCGTACGACGCGCCGTACCCCGAGCCGCTTCTCAGCAAGCGCCCGGTGCCCGACGCCTTCGGCGTTGCACTGTTGCTTTCGCCGCAAGCAGGCGCGGGCGTGCTTGCGCGCCTCGAGCTGACACTGATCGGCGACTCTCCCGAACCGCTCGCCGATGGCGATCTGGAATCGCTTCGCCGTTCCGTGCCAACGGCCCGCAGCCTGCCGCTGCTCTCGCTGCTCGCGCGCGGCGCCCGCGGCACTGCCGCTATCGAATACCTGGACGGCCTGCATATCGCCGCGACGGTCGCGCCGTGCGCGTAAGCCGCGACTGGATCGCGACACACATTCCACACCAGGGCGCCATGTGCCTGCTCGACGAGGTGCTCGAATGGGATGAGCGGCATATCGTCTGCCACGCCAGCAGCCACCGCGATCCCGCCAACCCGCTGCGCGTGGCGGGAACCCTGCCCGCAGCCTGCGGCATCGAGTACGGGGCGCAGGCGATGGCGGTCCACGGCGCGCTGCTGGATGCGCAGGGCGCGCCGCTCGGGCGCGGATTCCTGGCGAGCGTGCGCTCGGTGCGGCTGCGCGCCTTGCGCCTGGACGATGTCGAAGGACCTCTGCGGGTATCGGCCGCGCGACTGAGCGGCGAGGCCGATCACGTCCTCTACGAATTCAGCATCGCCGGCGGCGCCGGCGAGCTGGTTGGCGGGCGCGCCGCCGTCGTCCTCGACGCGACCGGCAAATGACGCGGCTGCGAGCGCTGGTCACCGGCGGCAGCGGCGGCATCGGCGCCGTCATCTGCCGCCGCCTCGCCGCCGACGGCCGGCACGTCGTCGTGCACGCGCATCGCAACCTCGAAGCGGCGCGCGCCCTCGCCGTGGAGCTCGCCGCGCAGGGCGGCAGCGCCGAGGCGCTCGCCTTCGACGTCACCGACGCCGCGGCCACGCGCGCCGTCCTGGAAGAGTTGCTCGAGCGCGGGCCGGTGCAGATCCTCGTCAACAATGCAGGCATTCACGACGACGCGGCGTTTCCCGGCATGAGCGTGGCACAGTGGCGGCGCGTCATCGACATTTCGCTGCACGGCTTCTTCAACGTCACCCAGCCGCTCGTGCTGCCGATGCTGCGCACGCGCTGGGGACGCGTGGTCAACATGGCGTCGGTGAGCGCGGTCACCGGCAACCGCGGCCAGGTCAACTACGCCGCTGCCAAGGGCGCGCTGATCGCCGCGACGCGCGCCCTGGCGCTCGAGCTCGGCAAGCGCGGTGTGACCGTGAATGCGGTGGTGCCGGGGCTGATCGACACGGCGATGAGCGCCGAATTCCCGCAGGAACGCATCCGCGAACTGGTACCGCTGCAGCGTGCCGGCACCGCCGCCGAAGTCGCCGACCTGGTGGCTTTCCTCGCGTCGGAGCGCGCCGCCTACATCACCGGCCAGGCGATCCCGATCAACGGCGGGATGATCTGACGCGGTGCGCGACGAGCAGCGGCAGGCGCGCGAAAAAACCGAGCACCAGCCGCAGGTGCATCCAGCTGAGCAGCGCGTTGTCGCGCCAGTAGCGGAAGTGCGATACCCCACCCTCCTCGGGGCGCAGGTAGCGTACCGGCGCCGGCAGGTTGAGCGGCGGCACGCCGCGCCAGGCGAGGCGCACCGCTGCTTCGGGATCGAAATCAAAGCGCCGCATCCAGCGCTGCGCCCGCATGGCCTCGAGCAGGGGCCGCACCGGGTAAACGCGAAAACCGAACAAAGAATCCTGGATTCCGCACCACAGCGTTTCCAGGTTGGCCCACCAGTTGGAAACGCGCCGCCCCTGGACGCGCAGCGCCGGCGCGCTGGCGTCGAACCGCGGCACGCCGAGCACCATCGCCTCGGGAGCGCGCTGCGAGGCCGCCATGAATTCGGGAATCGAGGCCGCCGGGTGCTGGCCGTCGGCGTCCATGGTGAGCGCGTGGCTGTAGCCCTCGGCCGCGGCCAGCCTCAGCGCGTGCAGCACAGCGGCGCCTTTGCCGCTGTTCGTTTCGAGCGCCAGCACGCGCAGTCCGGGATCCGCGCCCGCCATGCGCTCCAGGCCGTCGCGCGTGCCGTCGTTGCTGCCGTCCACCACCACCCAGACCGGCGACCACTGGGCGCGCGCCGCGCGCACCGTTTCGTAGACCAGCGGGCCGGGGTTGTAGCTCGGGATGACCACCAGGTGGCTGCGCGAGGGCGCACCCGCGCTCACGCCGGCCTGGACTCCACGCCGGCCGGAAATTGCAGCGACGGCCCGAGCGGCTGCGCCAGCTCGGCGGCGTAGTACTGCTCCAGCTCGCGCACGAACGCCCGCAGGTCGCGCGGCGGGTCGAAGCGGCGGCCGAGGCGCACGCGATAGTTCAACGGCAGCCGCGGCCGCCGCGTCAGCGGCCAGCCCTTGCCGAGGAACGAGCTGTCGGCTTCGATGAACACGGTCTGCACCGGAACGCCGGCCTGGCGGGCGATGAGGGCGATGGCGCCGCGGAACGCGTTCACCGGCGAGCGCGTGGTGCGCGTGCCCTCGGGGAACAGCAGCAGCTGGCCGCCGCGGCGCAGCTCTTCGACCGAAAGGCGCACCATACCGACCGGCCAATCGTTTCGAATGTAGCCGGCGAGCCGTGCGCCGGCGCCGAACACCATGCCGTTGGCAAGCGGCGCCTTCAGCACGCAGGCCGCCTGCGGCAGGCGCGACAGAAGCATCACGGCATCGAGCAGCGTCGGGTGATTGGGCGCGAGGATCAGCGGCCCGGCGGCGCGCAGCGCATCGAGCGCGGCGAGATCGAACCGGCACGCGCCGACCATCTCCAGCGCGCCCAGGTAAAAGCGGAAGCCGCGCGCAACGACGCGGCGACCGAGCGCGCGGCCAATCCGATCCGGCAGCAGCAGCCTGAGCGGCGCCGCCACCAGGCTCCAGGTCAGGCTGCCCAGGCCGAGCAGCGCCAAGCCGTACCAGAGCGCGGTGTACGCCCATAGCGCGCGCAGCGAACGCAGAATCACGCGGCCCTCACTCCGGCGCCTCGACCCGCTCGCGCGAGGTGCCGAGCACCCAGGCGATGGCCACGCCCGCCGCAAAATAAGTGTTGCGCTTCACCAATGGGCTTGCCTCGAAGGCCGCGCCGCGCAGCGTGTCCGCGCGCACGAACGCGCCCACCCAGAAGTCCTTGAAGCGGCGGCTGGCGGCGGCGAGAAACTGCACGCCGGCATAGCCGCCGGGCGCGGCGTAGGCCGGCCGCGCCGGCGTCGCGAACTGCGGCGCCACGCCATAGAAGTACTCGTGCTGGCGCCGGCTGCCATAGACCGGGCCGGTGAGCAGGCCGAAATTCCACCCCGCCAGAGCGCCGCGCCCCGGCAGGTCGAGGTTCAGGTTGGGCGTCGCGACCCAGCCGATGGCGTGCGGCGAGGATTCGAGCGTGAACGCGGCCCGCACCGGCAGGCGCAGCTCCAGCAGCTCGCGGCCCTCGCGCGATCGCCAAAGAGTGAATTCGAGGCTCGGCCCGAGCTCGAGCGAAGGCCGCAGGTCGGGCATGCCGGCGCGCGCGGCGTTGCGCGTGCTGTCCACCGGCAGCGACGCCGAAACGCTCACGTTCAGTTCCACGCGCTCCGAATCGAACAGCTCGCCGCGGATGCCACGCCGGTCGGCCTTGAGGAACTTTCCCCGGTAGACCACGTAAGGCACGGGCAGCGCGTAGCCGCGCCCCTGGTCCGAGCCGCGGTAATCCGGCAGCGCGAAAGCGCCGACGCCCATCCCGAGTTCCCACAGCGGCCGCTCCTGGGCCGCGGCGGGCACCGCGACGAGTGCACACAGGACGCACAGTACCGCCCTCATGCGCCGGCATTGGTGGCTTCGTGCAGGCTGCTGCGCCGCCGGCGCCAGGCGCGCAGTGCCACCCGTGGATCGGCGAGCGACAGGAAGTAGTACAGGCCCTTGAACGCCAGCAGCGACGGGCCGATCGGCGCGCGGGCGAAGACGTCGCCCGCCAGCAGCGACAGCAGCGCCTCCTTCATGCGCAGGAGGTTGCGCGGCGCCATCAGCAGGCCGCGCATCGCCGGGCTGGTGACGCGGTAGATGAACCAGGAGAATTCGCGCGGGCCGCGGCGCACGCGCCGGTCGAAGCGCGCGAGGGCGCGCCGCGCCTCGCGCGGCCGGCGCAGGCAGGCTTCGATGGCCTCGGCGCCGTCCGCGGCGTTCGTCATGGCGAGCATCACGCCGGTTGAGAACACCGGGTCGATGAACGCGTAGGCGTCGCCGAGCAGGAGGTAGCCCGGGCCGTGGGTGCGGTCGCAGGCGTAGGAATAGTTGCCGGTGGCCTCGGCGTCGGTCATGCGCTCGGCGCCCTCGAGCCGCGCCGCCAGCTTCGGACACAGGACGATCGTGTCCATCAGGAAATCGTTCACCGGCTTCGCTCTCGACTTCATGTAGTAGGGCCAGACCACGGCGCCGACGCTGGTCACGCCATCGGCGAGCGGAATGAACCAGAACCAGCCGTGCTCGAACCAGAAGATGGTGATGTCGCCCGCGCACTGGCCCTCGTGGCGGCGTGCGCCGCGGAAATGCGCGTAGAGCGCGGCGCTATTGTGCCGCGCGTTGCGCCGCTTCGCGCCCAGACGGTTGCCGAGGAACGTATCGCGGCCCGAGGCGTCGGCGACGAAGCGTGCGCGCCAGTTCTCCTCGCCGCCGTCGTCGCGCTGCACCTGCAGGCGGGCGCTGCCATCGCCGGCAAACTCCACCGCGCGCACGCGGCAGCCTTCGAGCGCCTGCGCGCCCTTGCGCTCGGCGTTGCGGAACAGGATCTCGTCGAACTGCGAGCGCCGCACCTGATAGGCGTAGGGCAGCGACTTGTCCCAGGCGTCGGCGAACGCGAGGCGCGCGGGCTGCGCATGCACCGGGGAGACGAGCTCGGCGCCCCATTTCTGCATGCCGATGGCGCGCACTTCCGCGGCAACGCCGAGGCGCTCGAACAGCGGCAGGTTGGCCGGCAGCAGCGATTCGCCGATATGGAAGCGGGGGTGGCGGGACTTTTCGAGCAGCGCGACGCGCAAACCGCGCTCGGCCAGCAGCGCCGCCACCGTCGAGCCCGCGGGCCCGCCGCCGATCACGGCGACGTCGCAGTCCCGGGTTGCGGCGGTGGAGCCTTCGACCGACATGCCCTGTTCCTCCGGCGCAGCCTGCGGCGCACCATGCGCCGAGCCTGCGCATTCTACCGCGCGCGGCTAGGGCTTCTTTTCGAGGTTGGCGGACCGCACCTCGATGTCGCCCTTCGCGCGCAGACTGCCGACATAGGCCTCGAACTGGCGCGCACCGGCGAGCTGCTCGGCGCGCGCGCGTTCCGCGGCTTTCTGCGCCTCGGTCTTCGGTTCCGGATCGAGCAATTTGGCGACGCGATACAGCATGTAGCCCTCAGTGCCGCGCGCCGCGCCGAAGTAGGCGGGCAGCTTGCCGGGGTCGGCCGCCAGTATCTGGCGCAGCGCCCCCGCCGGCACGCCCTGCGGGCTGCGGCGCGACACGCCCTTGGCGGCGCCCCAGCTCACGCCCGCGGCGCCGCCTTTGCGCAGCTCGGCGAGCTTGGCATCGCCCGCCTGCTGCGCCAGGCGCGATGCCGCCTGCGCATGCAGGCGGCGCTCGATGTCGGCGCGCACTTCCTCCAGCTTCTTCTGCGTCTCGGGCTGATACTCGATGACGCGCGCGGCCACCAGCACGTTGGGCGCGACTTCGACGGCGTCCGTATTACGGCGCGCCTTGACGGCATCATCGGCGAACAGCGCGCCCAGCAGCTTCGGGTGAGCGAGCACGCCGGCCGCGGGCGCAGGCACGCCGCGCTCGATCCAGCCGCTCGTCTGCAGCGGCAGCTTGAAGCGCTCGGCCGCGGGCTTCAGGCTGTCGGGCTGCTCATAAACCATGTTGCTGAAGGCTTCCGCGGCTTCGGCAAAGCGCCGCACACCCTGCTGGCGCGCCAGCTCCGCCGTCAGCTCGGCGCGCACCTCCGCGAACGGCCGCACTGTGGCGGGCCGCACGCCGGTGACGCGAATCACATGCCAGCCGAATTCGCTTTTCACCGGATCGCTGATCTCGCCGTCCTTCATGCGGAACGCGGCCTCCTCGAACGCCGGCACCATCATGCCGCGGCCGAAAAAGCCAAGGTCGCCGCCGTTCGCCGCCGACCCGGAATCCTGCGAATGCTTCTTCGCCAGCTCGGCGACGCGACCGGGGTTCCTTCGTGCCTCGGCGGCGAGCTTCGCAGCCTCCGCCTCGGTCTTCACCAGGATATGGCTGGCGCGGCGCTGCTCGGCCACGCGGTACTGGTTGGCGCGCGCCTCGTAGGCCGCCTTCAGCTCGGCCTCGGGGATGGCGTCGCGCCGGCCGAGCGCCTCGGCGCCAAGCACCAGGTACTCGGCGCGCACGCGCTCGGGCACGCGGAATTCCGCGGTGTTGGCTTCGTAGTAGGACCGGATCTGCTCGTCGCTCACCTTCACCTGCGCGACAAAGGGCTGCGCGGCGACCAGCGACTCGTGCACCTCGCGGCGCTGCCCCTCGATCGCCTCCAGCCGCTCGCTGACGCTGCGCGAGGCGATGGCGGTGCCGCGAATGGCGTCGCCGAGCTGCGACAGCGCGAGGTCGTTGCGCAGCCGCGCCTCGAATATCGCCGGCGTCATGTTCTGCGCGCGCAGCAACGCCTCGTAGTTCGACTTGGAAAAGCCGCCCTCGCCCTGAAACGCGGGCACCGCGGCGATGGTTTCGCGCAGCGCCTCGTCGCTGACCGTGAGGTGGCCGCGCAGCGCGGCGTCGGCGAGCAGGCGCTGGGAGACGAGCGAGTCGAGCAGCGCGCGCCGCGCGCCCGGCGTGTCGAGGGCTGCGGTGTCGATGTTCGGGCCGAACGCGGCGCGCAGCCGTTCCTGCTGGCGGCGCAGCTCTTCGGCGAACTCGCCCTGCGTGATGGGCGAGCCGTTCACGGCGGCGACGTCGTCGCGGGCGCCGATGGTACGCGTGTAGGACTCCAGGCCGAAGAAGGCGAACGGGAGTATCAGCAGACCGAGGACGATCTGCACCACGCGCTTGTTCTTGTGTATCAGTCCGAACATTTAACGATTCTTACCGCGAAGAGTGTGGCGGAGCGGACGGGACTCGAACCCGCGACCCCCGGCGTGACAGGCCGGTATTCTAACCAACTGAACTACCGCTCCGTTCTTCT
>Ga0224512_10004992_pt1 | contig 11060 bp, 8 predicted proteins | sample SF_May12_sed_USG_4_FD_169103 | JGI IMG/M metagenome (GOLD analysis project Ga0224512, IMG submission 169103) | Sediment microbial communities from San Francisco Bay, California, United States - SF_May12_sed_USGS_13 | ecosystem: Environmental > Aquatic > Marine > Sediment | place: USA: California...
CTTCGCACGACCGATGGGGGCGTTACATGGGTATCGCAGTCAAGCGGAACGACCGAAAACCTGAACGGCGTGTGGTTGATCGACGGGCACACGGCAGTGGTTTCCGGCGGCAACGGCACGATCCTTCGAACGACCGATGGCGGGACGACATGGGTGACACGCCCGAGCGGTACGGCACTGCCCCTTGGTCGCATGTGGTTTGCAGATGCCGCCACCGGCACGGTGGTCGCCGGGACTGCCCTTCTCCGCACGACGGATGGCGGGTTGAACTGGACGTTGCAGGACGGTAACGCCGGGTTGCTCCGAGACGTCCACTTTACCGACGCAACTACGGGGACCGCGGTGGGGTTGGGGGGGACGATCGTGCGCACGACCGACGGCGGCGCGACATGGGCCCCGCAGTCTCGAAATATCGGTGCAAATGTCACGTTGCGAGGTGTCTCATCTTCGGATGGCGCAACGGTCACGGCTGTGGGTGACCGGGGTTTCATCAGTGGGTGCGTGATGCGGACAACGGATTGGGGCGTGACCTGGACGCTACAGGAGGCGGCGTCGGCGCCCCTTTTTGACGTCTGGTTCACGGATGAGAGCACGGGCACGGCGGTCGGGGAGGCTGGCACCATACTCCGAACCACGGACGGCGGCGCGACGTGGTCGAGCCAGTCCGGAACGACAGCCAGCCTCCGCGGGGTTTCTTTTCTCGACGCGCAAAGGGGTATCGCTGTAGGTGCTGTCATCCTGCGAACGACGAACGGTGGTGACACGTGGACAGAGCAAATGACCGGCGTTGGTCTGACGGATGTCGCGTTTGTTACGGCCGATTCGGCGTGGGCAGTGGGGGCGAACGGGACGATCCTTCGAAGTACTGATGCAGGACTTACCTGGGAGAGCCAAGCAAGTGGAACGTCGCAGAACCTCTACGGCGTTTCTTTCGCTGATGGACTCGCGGGCATTGCTGTGGGAGGGGCGCAGTTTGGAGCGATCCTTCGAACGATTGATGGGGGTCAGACATGGACGCCCTACGGCGTTGGTGGATCCTCCAGATTCTGGGGTGTTTCAATGGCGGACGCACTAAACGGTACAATTGTGGGTCAGGACGGCGTGATTCTGCGGACGGCTGATGGGGGAGTCACCTGGCAATCACAGTTCAGCTTCACATCAAACCCTCTCTTCGCCGTCTGGCTCACGGATGAAGAGGTTGGCGTAGCAGTTGGCGAACGTACAACAATTCTGCGGACGTTCAACGGAGGCAATCGTTGAAAGCCGGCTGAGAGCGACTCATTGGAGTGACTTCGTGGGAATGACAAGATGTAGTCTGGTACTGCTTTGTCTGAGCGCGCTGTTGGGTTGCGAGGTAGATTCAGATGGGGTTTCACCGCAACGTAGTGAAGCGGGTTGCGATGTCAGAGGTGCGTGTCTCACCAGAGCCTTCGAGTTTGGCTCCGTCGTAGTCGGTGATACAGCAACCACAAGTGTTTCGATCACCAACCCTCCGCGCGAGCCTTATACGTGGCCACGCCTGCCGCTAGAAGCAGAAGTTCTGCCGTCGTCGTGCCCGGATTTCAGCTGGGACTCCGGTATGGTCATAGTGGAAGAGGGGAGTAGTGTGATTGTTCCCGTATGGTATCATCCAACGGCGCCGGGTGGCCACCGTTGTGAAATTCGGACTATTCTTTGTCAGAACGTGTTTCTTTCCGGAACGGGCGTTACAGAACTCGGAACGTTGGTTCAAGTTTGCTCGTTTGCCGGATCGGAAGTGAGGGTGACGGTATCGTATGATCTCGGCGGCTCACGGGACAGCGTTGCAACGAATCTTCCGGCTTTCGGAGGGTCTGCGAAGAACTGCGCGGATACGTACGTGCCCGTTGGTGCCACGAATGTTGGCATTCATGCCGCTTACAGGACCGGATCGGCAGCGGATCCGTGGGTTACAATCTTTCGGACTTCATTTCCGGAACCGGTCAGGAAGTGTTACGTGGTTACAGAGACGAGCTGGGGGGAGGGCAACTGTCTTGATACCAGATGCCCGGGATTGTGATTTCGGGAGTTCGATCCGTGCTCATTCGCCGCCGGTGGTGGTCCGGAGGATGGTTTTGTATCCAACAGCGAATCCGACCATCTCGTCGATAAGTTGAACACCATAGAGCTGCGCCGACATTCCACTCTCCTGCTTCCTCCAGGTGGCGCCACCGTCATCAGTGCGTATGATCACGCCGTCATCGCCTACCACAACCGCGACGTTACTCGAATACAGAGAGATCGAGTTGTTCTGTTTGTCGGAGGTCCCAAAGCTGGCGTCGTCTATGTTCTGATCCGTCCAGGTGGACCCCCCGTCGCTGGTGGCAAGGAGCCGCCCGCCGCTCACTGCAAGTCCACGGATTGCGTCCCAGAACCGAATGCATATGAGAGCGCCGGGCGCCGCTCCGACACGCACGAGTTCCCAGGTAGAGCCTCCGTTCTGGGTTCTCAGGAGCATTCCCTCGTCCAAACCGCCGGATGCCCAACCCGTATTTACGTCAAGAAAGAAGACGGAGTGCAGGGGTTCGGTTGTCCCACTCGGCGAGACCGTCCACGTCGTCCCGCCGTCGGCGGTCTTACGAATCGCGCCGTCGTCTCCAACCACCCACGCGTTGCTGGCATCGACGTAAGCCACCGATCTCAGACCCCAGCCCGTCGTCGGCGCTTCCGGGTAGGTTATGTCGATCACTTGAAGGCCTGATGTAAATCGTCCGATTGGTTCAACGCAGTAGGCGCGGTCGCTCGCCAGGGCGATTCTTCCGCGACCTGTAAAGGACGTCCTGATCTGCGGTGAAGCGGGGGCCGATACGTCGATCAGAGTCCCGGGGCCACTCACGTACGCATAGTTGCTGGCGATCTCTATGCCCTTGCCGCCGGCGTCTACCCAGCCGACGAGTGTCGGAGAATCTGGGACCGAGATATCGATTACGGTGAGAGTGCGCCCAACCAAGTAGGCGTAGTCGCCCAAAACGGCAACGTCGCTAACATCGGTTCCCACGTGCTCTATCGAGCCAACTATCGCGGGTGAAGCGGGCGTCGCGACGTCGATGACGTGGAGGTCGTTATGGCTGCCCACTGGTGGCCACCCGCCGCCCGCGAAAAATTCCGCGACGAGAACGTGATGGCCGGATATGGCGAGGGGCCCCGTCCGCCCTCTGAGGGTGTCGACAGATCCAACGACCACCGGCGCACTGGGCGTCGCGACGTCAACGACGAAAAGATCCTCCCCCGACACGTACGCTTGGCCCCCCTCGACGACTACTTCGTGCGCCCCGGGTAGGTCGACCGACCCGAGAACAAAGGGTGAGGCCGGTGCCGACACGCCGACTATCTGCAGACTGCCTCCGCCAACGACGTACACTTCGCTCCCCTGAACGGCTAATCGGTGAGTCCATGGCAGGTCGATCGACCCCACGACTTTGGGTAGGTCGGGCGCTGCAATTTCGATCACCTCCAATACTGATTCCCCAACGACATACGCGTAATCGCCCGCGACCTCGATATCGCGGCCGGGTATGTCGAACAATCCAGGGCCGGGCTGGGGTGTCCAGGTCAAACCTGCATCCCCGGTGCGCGCAATGAGACCAGACGTCGTCGAAATGTGGAACCCGATAATCATCCCATTCGTCAAACTTCCGAACTCGATATCGTTCATCCCGAAATAGCCGAGTTCCATTCGAATCCACGTTTCGCCGCCATCCATCGTACGAAACATATCCCCGTAATACGAACCGACTAAACCAACGTTGGCGTTAAGAAAATGAATTTGGTCTCCGAGAGGGTCCACGATCAATTCCTGCCACGGGCCGGTATTGTCCCCGGTGGCGGCAGTCGCGGTGTTGGAGACCCTTGGCCCGTATTCCCTGACGGAAACATTGTAGTCCTCAATCTTCACTCGATAGACGAGCTCGGTGCCGGGGTCTAAGCCGCTATGCAAGAATCCTCCCGAACCGGTGGACTTGGTGGGGCAGTACTCACAGGTACCGATCACCTCGGTAACTGCCTCTGTCAGTTGGGACCAGCTGCTCGACTGAGGTTCCCTCACTTCGATAATTGTTGAGAGTTGGGCGGAACTCCAACCCCAATGGCTTGCTGGATAACTCCACTGAAGGGAGATTTTTGTCGCCGACAGAGCGATGGCTTCCAAATGAGGAGTTGGTGGCAGGAACTGCGGAGCGCTGGGATCATCAGCGCACGAGACGGAGAATGCAATAGCCCAAGAAACCAGAAGGGGCAAGCACTGCTGCGAACGCGCACGGGTCCGTTTCGGCAAAAATACCCTCCGACACGTTGAAGTTGAATCGGATGAATCCAATCATGTTGTGTCACGGGTTGGGTCTGCGGCCCAGGGACACTGTTGTCAGTATATCATGACTAAGGCGTGGATTCGTGCCGACATTTACTCTCAAGCTACTGGCTGCGTCTCCATTATATCTCCAAGACTGGGGAGGACTCCAGGGGACTGTAGGGGACTCCAGGGGACTCGAATCGTCACCGCAACGCAATAGTTTTAACGAAGTAAAAACCGAAGTCGTTCGCCATCATCGGGTTAGTGTTTACGGGGAACAAGGGTTCGATTCCCGCCGCCTCCACCAACGCAAAAGAATTCGAACCATTATTCCGGTCCGCCGCCTTCTTTGGGCGGCGTTTCCATTATGGCCAGTGTGTTGATTGTGGTGTGGGCCAGATAGTAGGGGCGTCCAATGTCGCCGTGAGTTGGTTCGAGTCGAATAGGGCCGAGAAGATCCCTCAATAATAGTGCCGACTGCTCCGTCCCGAGTTCCAGGACACCCTTCCAGCGTGGCCAGCCGCTCTTCGATCCATTCCATCAGTGGCGCCTGAAACACTCTATTGCGGCTCATACGGAGGCCGGCGAGTTCGGTCTTGAGCGCGTCCACACGGCGCTCCGTTTCCTTAAGGGCCTTTGCGAGCGCCTCACCGGCCCCGCACGACCGCTATCCGTTCCTATCGTTGCAGAGAGTTCTAAACTCCTTATCCACCGCAGAGAGTGAAGCAAGGACGAATTGCTCAATCGTCTCATTCCTAGTTAAGAGTGCGTCTTTAGGAAGGGCGTCTTCATTCACTTCCGCTCGCGCCGTTGTTCTATGCCCGCCGGCGCTTCCATACTTGCCGAAGGCCAATTCGGCTGTTTTACCGGCGTGCTTGTGATGTCCGTCACAACGAAGAACAACAATGAGCGTTTTTCCGGCAACCCCGGAGGTCAGCGCCCATCTCGCTTCTTTAACGCGAATGAGGAAATCCGCGATTTGGGCACAGATGTCCATGTATGGAACTGGCCCAACGTGTGAGTAGAGCACGCCGTTGGCATACCTGAGCTTGACCAAAGCAATTGTGAAATAATCCAATCTCTCCAGTGAGTACGAAGAAAACTGGATACGCCGCAGGAGGTTCTTTCCCACTTTGGGTTCGAGAAAGCCGATGGCAGCAATGTCGACGGCGCTGGGCGGCCTTTGCAGATGGCTGGCGTCGGTTTGGATGCCGTAAAAGAGCGCCGTAGCCATACGCTCATTCGGCTCAACGCCTGCAACTCGCAAGTATTCGGTCAGTATAGACGACGTCGCGAGACACTTCGGACGGATGTCGGAGAACGCGTACCTGCGGCGGGATTTTCTCGGGTGATGATCAATGACGACGTCGCAGCGCGGGAGCGCCTCGGGAGCGAAGAACTCGGGTTGACAGTCCACGAGCGCGACGAGATCGGCGGCTAACTCGTGGCTCACCAGTGGCTGCGCAGGAATCCGAAGACTTTCTATCATCGTCTGGTTTTCCAGGCGGCCCACCTCACCCGTGTACCTGATCCGCGCGGTTCTGCAGTGTCGGCGGATCAGCTCCCGAAGTGCCCACGCGCTCGCGAGAGAATCAGGATCCGGGCTTCCGTACATGAGGATGAGTGCTCGCCTTGCTCCCGACACGACGCCCTCCAACTCTTCGAGTCGGTGACGAATGGATTTCCGTGTGGCGGCGTGCCCGCGCGGGCTAACCATCTGGGCCTCTCAGAGTTATAGGCGGAACATTCTCTCTTTTCGCGTATTTTTGATGGCGCTCAAGAGCTTGGCGCTGGCGAAGACTCTTCTTGTCCTCGTTCACCGGGCGCCGTCATCAGTGGTCAGTGGGCGAAAGCTCCCGATCGTTACGAGAGGATACATCGCCGGGTGGAGGAGAGAAAAGCCAAAAGACGTGACGATGCGTCCCGCGCGACCGACATGCCGGTCACGAGGTACGCGCGATTCGCCACAGACTCCCGGGTGCGCGGACCTAGGCGGCGCGCAACTGACGGGCGAAGACGGAGTTCACTGTTGCGGCGTAGGTATTTTTGTTCAGGCATAGCCAAACCGTTTGGAGACGCACGTATCACTCGCTATGATAAGCCATGATTCATTCCGGCACGGCAAAGCCGGCGGCAAAAAAGCAAACAACGGGAGGCGGCGCGTCCGCTCGTGAGTCAGGGGGCCATCTATATACGAAACCTCGTGACCGATGCACGGACTTCTGCAAGTGCATCATCGGCCGAACCCCACCCATGCGACTCGATTGCCGTACCTTCGAGCTGTTTGTAGGTGGCGAAGAAGTGCTCGACCTCTCGCAGAAAATGCGACGGTACGTCCTTGAGGTTCTGGTATTCATGGAAGAGCGGGTCGGTGTTCGGGACGGCTAGGATCTTGAAATCATTAGCGCCGCGGTCGCGCATGCGGAACAGGGCGACCGTCCGTGCTTCGATCAGGCACCCGGTAAAGCTGGGCTCGTTGTCCCGACGAAATCGGCGAAACGTGGCAGAAACGTTCTCGCGAATTCATGATGCATAGATTCTAGACTATTGTTACATTAACGCAACCCTGCAAAAAGCAGCCGGGAGGGAGCAGCGATGTTTATATGGGCCGGATTCCTGGCGATGATTACCGCATTCCTCGCGCTGGATCTGGGTGTGTTCCACCGCCGGGCGCACGTTGTCGGTATTCGTGAAGCGTTCCTCTGGACGACCGTGTGGGTAATCCTCGCGATGGGGTTCACCGTCGCCGTTTACTTTATGTACGGGCACCATTGGTTGGGTCTGGGGCTTGAGGTGGGGCACGAACTCAGTGGCCGGCAGGCGGCAGAGCAGTTTCTCACTGGCTACATCATCGAAAAGTCACTGAGCCTCGACAATATATTCGTGATCGCACTGATCTTCTCCTACTTCGGCATCCCGGCAGCATTCCAGCATCGCGTGCTCTTTTGGGGCATCCTCGGTGCTGTGGCCATGCGCGGGGCCATGATTGTGGCCGGAGCGGCTCTGCTACGTCGTTTTGACTGGGTCGCGTACATACTCGGGCTCTTCCTGCTGGCCACAGCGGTGAAGATGCTGATCGTTCGGCATGATAATCTGGAACCGGAGAAGAACCCGCTGGTCCGGCTCGCCCGTCGGTTCCTGCCCTTCAGTGAGAATCCGGATGGCGACCGCTTCTTTACACGCCTCGACGGTAAGCGGGCCGCGACGCCGCTTTTCCTGGTGCTTCTGCTCGTCGAAAGTGCCGATGTGTTGTTTGCTGTGGATTCCGTCCCCGCGATATTTGCCATTACGAGGGATCCCTTTCTCGTGTTTACATCGAACGTCTTTGCGATTCTGGGGCTTCGCTCGCTCTATTTTGCGCTGGCTGGCGCCATGTCACGTTTCCGATACTTGAAGATGAGTCTGGTCTTCGTGCTTGCCTTCGTCGGTATCAAGATGCTTCTTTCGCACCATCATCAAGTGCCTGCAATCGTATCGCTGTTATTCATCATAGGTATACTCGCCGTTGGAATCGTCGCTTCTGTTGTGGGCGCGAAGCGTGACACGGCGAGGCTCGTGTCTCCGCTGGAGAAGATAGAGAGAAGCAAGATGAGGAGGTGACCGAGTCAGAATGTCAGGAGTGATTCGTTTATGAATATGATTGCCTCATATGTGCGCAACCGGTTCTTTGCCGGCGTGCTCGTTGTGGTTCCGATTATTGCGACGTTTATCGCCCTGCGTTTCTTGTTCGTTCAGATCGACGGGCTCTTCGCACCGTGGATCAGTGAGTTGATCGGACGCCACATCCCTGGCTTGGGAGTGGTGGTGACCGCGGTCGTGGTGTTGATCGCCGGGATTGTCGCCTCGAATTTCCTGGGGCGACGGTTGGTTCGATTCACAGACGGGATACTGGGCAAGGTACCCCTGGTCAGGTCGATCCATAAGGCATCCAAAGACATCGTCCAGACGGCTACACTCTCGCGTCGGCAGGTCTTTCGAGATGTTGTAATGGTTGAGTACCCGCGGCGCGGGATGCATTCGTACGGCTTCGTAACCAGCTATGCAACACGGCACGGACCGGAGGGCGCTGTCGAGGTCGCAAACGTTTTTATCCCGGGCCCCCCGGTGCCGACCACCGGTGCGCTGGTTGTGCTCCCGCTGAAAGACCTGTTCTACTTGGATGTGTCAGTGGAGGAAGCCCTGAAGCTGGTTCTAAGCGGGGGGATGGTATCCCCGCGGGATCTTCGCGAGCGTCCATCGGCTGGATCTGGGGTCGAAGGCGACCCGGATTGGACTGATTAAGCTCGGAGACGCTACTATGAGCGAAATTGGTACGGGAACTTTTTTTGTCCTTTTTCTTGTCCTGTGGGCAGAGTTCGTGAATGGGTGAATACTTGCGATTCTTTAGGATTGTTCTCAACAGTCGATCGACGCCGAATTCTTCGTCTCGCCGATTTCTCAGCTCTACGACACCGTCCGTATACAATACCAGCCGACTTCCGGATTCCACTGTCAAGCCCGCCTGCTCGTACGTCGAATCGACCTTGATACCGATGGGCATTCCGCCTTTTTCGAGTCGCTCGTATGATCCATCGCACCGAAGAAGAATCGGTGGCTCATGACCCGCATTCGTATATGTGAGTCGCCGCGTTCGATGATCGATTGTAGCGTAGAAGAACGAGAGGAAATTTCCGTGATCGGTCGTGCGCTCCAATAGTTGATTCGTCCGCCTGCATACTTCTCCCGGAGAAAGGTTCTGGTTGGCAAAAATCCGCACAGCTGATTGCATATTCGCCGTTATCAGAGCGGCGGCCATCCCGTGCCCGGAGGCATCAGCGATGCAGAAACCGAGATAGTCTGAGTCAGGGGTGAAAACGTCGAAATAGTCCCCGGACACCTGGTGGGAAGGCTTCGAGACGAAGGAAAACTGGCATCCTTGAAGTTCCAGCGTTCCCTCAGGCATGAATGCGCGTTGGACCTGTGACGCCATTTCGAGTTCCTGAGCAGATTTCTGCTTCAGATGGCTCAGTGAGAGGCCGACGATCACGAAAATACCCAGGCGGATGCTACAGTTCCACATAGGGACGAGAGGATGTGAGTGTTCGTGGCCAGCAAGCATGTCCGCGGCGAGCCAAGAGCCCGCGCAACTCAGTGAAACAATGACCGCGTCTCGCTTAGTGGCAAACCACGCAGTGAAGGCTATTGGAGCGAAGTAAAAGATCGAGAAGGAAAGCTCCGGTCCGGTCAAATAATCGGCAAAAGCTACTGTAACCGTTAGCAGGAGTGCTACCGAGAAGATTCTCGCTCTTGACCGCCCTTCGAAATATTCGATAAGGTGCTCGAACAATATTCACCGAACCCTGACAAAAGCCGACACCAAGCCTCGGGTAAATCTCCTCAGTCACCCCACCTGGCCCGAAATCCACGAACATCGACGTGGACGAAAGGGCCGTGGGCGTTGGTCTTCCTGTATTGGCCCAAACCACCGATGGAGGGTGCGTAGAACGGCTTTCCGTAGAGGTCGTCGAAGATTTTGTATAACACTGCGGCGTCGCCGACATCGATTCGCCCGTCACCGTTGAGGTCGTCCATATTGCCGTCTTTCGGATTATTGTCGAGGTATATATCGGCAGCCCCGCCCCAAACGTGTCGACTGTACTTCACATTGCCGATCGCCTTGTTGTAGTAGGGGGTTCGATAGCCACTCATGACAGCAAACGTGTCGTAGCGATAATTCTTCTCGTTCACTCGCTGCAGTAGAAGTTCCAGCTTCAGTAACAGACGAGTTCTAAGAACCAAGTACTTAGGGTATCCGCTCTCTTGCTTGCAGAGAAACTGCCTCAGAGTAAAATGGGGCGCGATAGATGTGTCCACATTATCGCGTGTTACCTCTACGAACCCGGCGGGTGCGCGATAAATCTCCAAACCCTTGTAGGGTGTGCGCGGATAGTCATCGATACGGTATCCGTTAAGCAGCCCATTTTTTACGGAACTCGCGGGAACTAAGACAAAGACGTTCAACGTCACTGATTCCTCCGTGCTGGTCTCGGAAATCGTCAACGGGAAGAGACCGGGAGTGGCGGGGGCACGCCAGGACCACTTTGGCCCTGTGCCTTCCAAAATCTTGTCGTCGTGAGTCTTCGCGACGAAAGTCAGCCCGGGAGAGGCCTTTCCGATTGCAAACTCCAGTATCTCCTCTGGCATAGCGAACACGGCCATAACGCGATAGGGGATGTCAAGCCCTCGAAATTTCACCGTGTAGGCCACCCTCCCCGTGTCGAACGGCGGCGTGTTTTGATTGGTAAGACCGCGGATCGTGGTTGGGAAGACCGCAATGAGGGCGGCGAGTGCTGTCACGATAAAGTAAGCTGCTTTCCTAATAGCCATATCATCACTCCATGCGATGCGGAGTCGGATTTCTAGTTACCGGTCGGTCGGGGCGGTGGCTCACGCAATGCCTCGCTCACCCGCGGATCCCGGTCGTAGACATCGGACCGAAAGTGAAGTGTACCATCGGCGGTGGCCCAGGCCGTCCAGTAAAGTACGTGAACCCGAAAGGGTCGGGGCAAGCGAGCGGTTTGTTCGCGGCCGGTGTTCATGGCCCGTGGAATTTCCTCCCGGCTCCACGCAGGATCACCTGCAAGCAGGTACTGAGCAAGTGCCTCGGGATGCTCTATTCGAATACATCCGGAGCTGAACGCACGAACAGATTTCGCAAACAGGTCCCGTCCGGGAGTATCGTGCAGGTAGACATTGAATTTGTTAGGGAACATGA